>Ga0073904_10001630_pt1 | contig 16784 bp, 19 predicted proteins | sample KloWWTrecipitate_FD_66668 | JGI IMG/M metagenome (GOLD analysis project Ga0073904, IMG submission 66668) | Active sludge microbial communities from Klosterneuburg, Austria, studying microevolution and ecology of nitrifiers - Klosterneuburg... | ecosystem: Engineered > WWTP > Aerobic digester >... | reverse complement strand
TGTCTCCCTCTCCCGCTTGCGGGAGAGGGTTGGGGTGAGGGCCGCTTTGCGAAGAGCCCCTCATCCGCCTTCGGCACCTTCTCCCGCATAGCGGGAGAAGGAAATGCACACGCTAATCCAGCTCGCGGTGATGCACGGCCACTTCCGCCCAGCCGGTCTCGCGGCAATGCCGGGCCAGGCGTTCGGCGAGGTAGACCGAGCGATGCCGGCCACCACTGCAGCCGAATGCCACGGTGACGTAGCTGCGGGTTTCCGAGCGCAGCCTGGGTAGCCAGGTGTCGAGGAAGCCCTGCACCTGCGCCACGTAGTCGGCGACTTCCGGCTGTGCTTCGAGGTAGCCACGGACGTCGGCATCGCGCCCGGACAGCGGCCGCAGGCGTGCGTCCCAGTGCGGGTTCGGCAGCACCCGCGCATCGAACACGAAATCCGCCTCCGGCGGCAGGCCGCGACGGTAGGCGAAGGACTCGAACAGCAGCGACAGCCCGGCGCCGCTGAAGCCGTATTCGGTCAGGATGTGCCGGCGCATCTGGTGGACATTGAGATCGCTGGTGTCGAGCACCCGGTCGGCGATCTGCCGCAACGGCTTCAGCGCCTGCCGTTCCAGCGAGATTGCATCGGCCAGCACCAGACCGAGATGACTGAGCGGATGCCGTCGCCGGGTATCGGCATAGCGACGCAACAGGACTTCATCGCGGGTCTCGAAGAACAGCAGGCGGGTATCCAGTCCCTGCGCACCGATCTGCGACAGCGCTTCCGGCACGTCGGCGAGGTCGCCCAGGCTGCGCGCGTCGATGCCGATCGCGATTTTCTCCGGGGCATTCTGGTTGTCCAGGATCCGGCGCACGAACTCGGGCAGCAATTCCGCCGGCAGGTTGTCGACGCAGTAGTAGCCGAGATCCTCGAAGGTGTTCAGCGCCACCGACTTGCCGGAGCCGGACAGGCCGCTGACGATCACCAGCGGCGACAAGGTGCGCGAATTCACTGCGAGCGTTCCAGGAAATGGCTGTGGCGGGCCATGAACGCGGCGGCCGGATCGACGCCCTTGCTGCGCAGGATGTGCATGCGGGTCGCGGCTTCGGTGAGCACGGCAAGGTTGCGGCCTGCCATCACCGGCAGGGTGATCATCGGCACGTCGAGGTCGAGCAGGCGACGGCTGCCGATGTCGCCGGTCAGGCGTTCCATGCCGTCCAGCCTGGCATCCAGCGACGGTTTGCCGAGGTGCACGATCATGCGCAGGTACTTGTTCCGCTTGATCGCGGTGTCGCCGAACATCTGGCGGATGTTGAGCACGCCCAGGCCGCGCAATTCCAGCATGTCCTGCAGCAGTTCCGGGCAGGCCCCATCCAGTACGTCGGGCGCGATCTGGGTGAACTCCGGGGCATCGTCGGCGACCAGGCGGTGGCCGCGCGTCACCAATTCCAGCGCCAGTTCGCTCTTGCCGGTACCGGATTCGCCGGTGATCAGCACGCCGATCGAGTAGATCTCCATCAGCACGCCGTGCAGGGTGATGCGCGGTGCCAGCGTGCGCGCCAGCTTGTACTGCAGGTGATTCAGCAGCTCATGGCCGCGCCGTGGCGACACCCACAGCGGCGTGTCCGATTCTTCCGCGGCGATGCGCAGGTCCTCGGGGCAGGACTGGTTCTTGCTGATCACCACCGCCAGCGGGCGGAAGTCGATGATTTTCTGGATGGTTTCCCAGCGTTGGCGCGAATCCAGCCCGTCCAGCCAGGCCAGTTCCTCGGTGCCGAGGATCTGCAGCTTGTTCGGATAGATGATGTTGAGGTAGCCGGCCAGCGACGGTCGCCGCGCCACCGTATCCACCGCCTCCAGCACACGTGCCGCTGCAGTGCGCTGGCCCGCGAGCCAGCGCAATTCCAGGCGTTCGACTTGCTGATCGAACAGTTCCGCGGCGGTGATGCGGGCAGCGTTCACGTGTTTCGGCTCCCGCCGCTGGTGAGTGTCAGCCGAGGATCCCGCTCTGCGCGATGCTTTCGCCGCGATGGTGGTCGACCATGCGTTCTTTCTGCTTCATCAGCAGGCGATCGAGCTTGTCCGCGAGCAGGTCGATCGCGGCGTACATGTCCTGCCCGTTGGCATCGGCATGCAGGGTGCGGCCGGACAGTGACAAGGTCGCCTCGGCCCTGTGTTCCGGCTTGTCCAGGCCGAGCTGCACGCGGATCTGGCACGGGTGCTCGAAATGCCGGCCCAGTCGGGCGAGGCGGGTTTCCACGTAGTCGCGCAAGGCCGGGGTGACTTCGAGTTGCTGGCCATGGGTTTCGATTTGCATCTGGACCTCCTTCGACGTGGATGCTCCATTGATCGGAGCGGGCTTGTTGCGATGGTCAGCCGATCCGCACGCGCTCGTGCGAGGCGGGGATCTGCATGGCTTCACGATACTTCGCGACGGTGCGTCGCGCTACCGGCACGCCACCCGATTTCAGGGTTTCGGCGAGGCGCGCGTCGGACAGCGGCTTGCGCGGATTCTCGGCCTCGACCAGCTTGCGGATCATGTCCTGGATCGCGGTGCTGGAGGCGCTGCCGCCGCCTTCGGTCTCGATCCCCGAGGCGAAGAAATCGCGCAGCGGGATGGTGCCGCGCGGGGTGCGCACGTACTTGCGGGCGATGGCCCGCGAGACCGTGGATTCGTGCAGGCCGAGTTCGGTGGCGACGCTGCGCAGGGTCAAGGGATGCAGGGCCTGGTCGCCGAATTCGAGGAAGCCGGCCTGCTCGCGTACCAGGCAGCGCACCACCCGCAGCAGGGTGTCGGCGCGCGATTCCAGGCCTTTCAGCAGCCAGCGCGCTTCCTGCAGGCGGCCGCGCAGGTATTCGGCGTCGCTGCCGCCGGCGTGACGCATCATCTGTTCGTAGTCGCGCTGGATGGCGATCCGCGGGGTGCTGCCGGCGGCCAGTGCCACCCGCCACAGGCCCTGCTGGCGCCAGATCACGCAATCGGGCGTCACATAGGTGCCGGCAGGCAGTTCACCGTGCTGCGCGCCCGGGCGTGGATCCAGGCTGCGCAGCAGCTGGACGGCAGTTTCGGCTTCGTCGCGCTCGCAGTCGAGTTCGCGGCACAGGCCATCGATGCCGATCTTCGGCAGGCGTCCCAGAGCGCCGGCGGTCAGTGCGATCGCCAGTGCGCGCCCGGGCGTGTCTTCGGCCAGTGTGCGCAACTGCAGGCGCAGGCATTCGCCGAGATCGCGTGCGCCGACCCCGACCGGGTCGAATTGCTGGATGCGATGCAGCACCAGCAGTACTTCGTCGAGGCTGGCATCGATCTCCGGCCGCAGGCTGGCGAGGACGGCGTCGAGATCGTCGCGCAGGTAGCCGTCGTCATCGATGGCATCCACGAGCGATACGCCGATGCCGAGATCGCGCTGGCTGAAATGCCCCAGATGCAATTGCCACAGCAGATGGTCGCGCAGGGTTTCCGCGCCGGCGGCGCGCTCGCGCGTGGCGTAGTCGTCGTCGCCGTCCGAACTGGGGCCGATGCGTTCCTGCCATGGCTCGCCCTCGCGATCCCAGTGCTCGTCGGGACGTTCATCCGCGTGTTCACGCTCATGCACGGACGTGTCCGGCGTGCCGTCGGCATCGCGCACTTCGTGGGCGTCCGCAGGGCCCGCTTCGCCGGCTTCGGCCCAGTCGAGCAAGGGATTGCTTGCCACTGCCTCGGCGATCTCGGCTTCCAGTTCGACGCTGGACAATTGCAACAGCCGGATCGCCTGACGCAGTTGCGGCGTCAGGATCAGTTGCTGGTGCAGCCCGGGGGAAAGGCGCGGCTTCATCCGCTCCCAGCATATATCCGGATGCGGGGAAAAAACCGCTGTCGGCGTACGAATCAGCGCTCTTGCTCGTCATTCACGCTTTCGCGGGAATGACGGCAACAGATCGGCGCGTCTCAGAGCTTGAACGTATCGCCCAGGTAGACCCGGCGCACGTCGGGGTTTTCCAGCAGCACGTCCGGAGCGCCCTGCGCAAGCACGGCACCATCGGCAAGGATGTAGGCGCGATCGCAGATGCCGAGGGTCTCGCGCACGTTGTGATCGGTGATCAGCACGCCGATCCCGCGGTCCTTGAGATGGGTGACGATGCGCTGGATCTCGTTGACCGAGATCGGATCCACGCCGGCGAAGGGTTCGTCGAGCAGGATCAGGCGCGGTTTGCCGGCCAGCGCACGGGCGATCTCCACGCGCCGGCGCTCGCCGCCGGACAGGCTGGCACCAAGCTGGTCGGCGACATGGCCGATCTGCAGTTCGTCCAGCAGGCCTTCCAGCTCGCGCTCGCGGCCGTCCTCGTCGAGGTCCTCGCGCAGTTCCAGCACCAGCCGCAGGTTGTCGGCCACGCTGAGCTTGCGGAACACCGAGGGTTCCTGCGGCAGGTAGCCGACGCCGCGCTTGGCGCGCGCGTACATCGGCTCGTCGGTGATGTCGGTGCCGTCCAGCACGATGCTGCCGGCATCGGCCGGCACCAGGCCGACGATCATGTAGAAGCAGGTGGTCTTGCCGGCACCGTTGGGGCCGAGCAGGCCGACCACTTCGCCGGCATCCAGGGTCAGCCCGAAGTCGCGCACGACCTCGCGCGACTTGTAGCGCTTGCGCAGGCCGCGGGCGACCAGCATCAGTTCGATGCCTTTGCTGGTGCCGGTTGCGCTTGCGCGCTCTTGGGCAGGATGCGCATCTTGACCCGACCGTTGCCGCTGCCGCCGCTTTCGACCTGGTTGGTTTTCATGTTGTAGACCACGCGCTGGCCGTTGAGGGTGCCGCGCAGCTGGCGGATCTCGACATTGCCGGTGAACACCACCACTTCGGTCTTGAGGTTGTAGTCCACGTTGCTGGCAGTGGCATGGATCGGGTTGCCGTCGTCGAGGGTCTGGCGCAGGGTCACGCCGCCGCTGAGCAGGGCGCGACTGGGATCGCCGCCGCTCTGCTCGATGATGGCCTTGGCGGCCACGATGTTCAGGCTGCCCTGGGTCATGGTCACGTTGCCGGTCAGCGTGCAGCTGTCGTTGGCACCTAGGCTGCAGGTGCTGTGTGCGGCCTCGATGTCCATCGGCTGGCTGCGGTCGGAGCTGCGCGCGTGCGTGCCGGCCGCGAACACGGCAGCAGTCAGGGCAAGCGCGGCGGCCGCCCACGCAACGGGACGGTCAGCGTGGCGTCGGGACATATCGGGTATGCACATCGGAGAGGAGGGAGACCTGCTGGCGGTCGAAATCCGCCTGCATGCCGTGACCGCGCATTGTAAGGCCGGGGCGGGTGACGGTGACCGTCGTGGCCGACGTGGCGCGGTTCTCGCCGGGGAACAGGTTCAGTTCCTCGGCTTCGATCCGGGTCGGCGGTGGGGCCTGTTCGGGGCTGGTGGCGACCACCTGGCCGCGCAGTTGCAGCTGCTTGCCGTCATCCGGTACCCGTCCACGCTGGGCGCGCACGTTCCAGTAGGCGCCATTGCGGTCGGGAACCTGGAAGCGCGGGGTGTCCAGGGTCATCGATTTCACCCCCGGATCACGCTGCAGGCGCGGGCCATGCAGGGTGAAGGATTCCTTGCCCTGGGAATCGAGCGAGACGATCTCGTAGTCGTACAGCACGTAGTCCGAACGCGTCGGGCCCGTCATCTCGGCGGTGCCGCCCGATTGCGACCAGATCGACCAGCCGCTGGCAATGGCGGCGATCAGCAGGACGATGGTGAGGCCTGCGCGCCAGCTCATGGGTGTTCGCCGTGGGCGAGGATGCCATCAACATGGCCTTGTGCCTGCAGCAACAGGTCGCAGGCATCGCGCGCGGCCCCGAAGCCGCCACCGCGCGGGGTGACCCAGTGCACCGCCGGCAATACCCAGTGGTGCGCATTGGCGGGGGCGATGGCCAGGCCGACGCCGCGCAGTGCGGCAAGGTCCGGCAGGTCATCGCCCATGAAGGCCACCTGCTCCATGCCGATGCCCATGCCATCGGCGATGCGCTGCATGCAGGTCAGCTTGCTGCGTTCGCCGATATGCAGGTGGGCGATCTTCAGTTCCGTGCCGCGGGCGGCGACCACCGGGCTGTGGCGTGCGGTGACCAGCGCGGTCTGGATCCCGGCGTGGCGCAGCAGGGTCAGACCCATGCCGTCCTGCACGTGGAACGTCTTGCCGTCCTGCTCGCCGGTGCCGTAATGCAGGCGGCCATCGGTCAGGGTGCCGTCGACATCGAAGCCGATCAGCCTGATCTTCGCGGCGCGTGCCAGCACATCGGCCGGGTAGGCGGGCGTGGTCATCACACCACCCGCGCGCGCAGCAGGTCGTGGATGTTGAGCGCGCCGACCACGCGCCGCTCCGCATCGAGCACCAGCAGGGCGTTGATCTTGTGGGTTTCCATCAGCTGCGCGGCTTCCGCGGCCAGCGCATCGGCATCGATGGTGCGTGGTGCGCGGGTCATCACTGTCTCTATCCGGGTGCTGCGCAGGTCGACGGCGTCGTCGTCCAGGCTGCGGCGCAGGTCGCCGTCGGTGTACAGGCCGAGCAGGCGACCCTCGTCATCGACCACCGCGGTCATGCCCAGCCGCTTGCGGCTCATTTCGACCAGTGCTTCGCTGATGCTGGCCTCGGGGCCGACCCGCGGCACGTCGTCGCCGGCATGCATCACGTCGGTGATGTGCAGCAGCAGTCGGCGGCCGAGCGCGCCTGCCGGGTGCGAGCGCGCGAAGTCGTCGGCGGTGAAGCCGCGCGCTTCCAGCAGGGCCACTGCCAGTGCATCGCCCATCGCCAGCGCGGCGGTGGTACTGCTGGTCGGGGCGAGCGCCAGCGGGCAGGCTTCGGCCGGCACGCTGACGTCGAGGTGGATATCGGCCTCGCGCGCCAGAGTGGAAGTGTCGCGGCCGGTCATCGCGATGATGGCGTTGCCCTGCCGCTTCAGCGCCGGCAGCAGGGTCAGCAGTTCGTCGCTTTCGCCGGAGTAGGACAGCGCCAGCACGATGTCGGCGTCGGTGACCATGCCGAGGTCGCCATGCGCGGCTTCGCCCGGATGCACGTAGAACGCCGGGGTGCCGGTGCTGGCCAGGGTTGCGGCGATCTTGCGCGCCACATGCCCGGACTTGCCCATGCCGGAGCAGACCACCCGCCCGTGGCAGGCCAGGATCGCCCGGCAGGCCGCGCTGAACGCGCCGTCGATGCGCGCGGCCACGGCCGATAGCCCATCGCGTTCGATCTCGAACACGCGGCGGCCACTGGCGGCGAAATCGAAGCGGGCGGTCTCGGCGGAAAGGGCGGTGGGCACGAAGGTTTCCGATAAACTTGATCGTTCAGTTTACTTGAGCCCGCCTGCCACGCCATGAACGCCGACACCATCCGCCAGTTGATCGAAACCGGCCTGCCCGGATCCCGCGTCGAGGTGCAGGGCGAGGACGGCGTGCATTTCGAAGCCGTGGTGGTGTGTGAGGCATTCGCCGGCAAGCTGCCGCTGGCCCGGCACCGCATGGTCTATGCGACGCTGGGCGAGAAGATGGGCGGCGAGATCCATGCCCTGCAATTACGCACGTTGACCCCCGGAGAGGCCGCCTGATGCAGAAGATCATCGTTACCGGCGGTGCCCGCCTCGCCGGCGAAGTGCGGATTTCCGGTGCCAAGAACGCGGTGCTGCCGATCCTGTGCGCCACCCTGCTGGCCGATACGCCGGTGCGGATCAGCAACGTGCCGCGCCTGCATGACGTGCTGACCACCGCCAAGTTGCTGGCCGGGCTCGGTGCCGGCGTGCAGCACGAAGGCGATGCGATGACCGTGGATCCGCGCAGCGTCAACAGCCATGTCGCGCCGTACGAGTTGGTCAAGACCATGCGCGCCTCGGTGCTGGTGCTGGGGCCGCTGCTGGCGAAGTTCGGCGATGCCGAAGTCTCGCTGCCCGGCGGCTGCGCGATCGGCTCGCGGCCGGTGGACCTGCACATCAAGGGCCTGCAGGCGCTGGGTGCGGAGATCAGCGTCGACCACGGCTTCATCAAGGCACGTGTCGATGGCCGCCTGAAGGGCGCGCGCCACGTGTTCGAGATGGTCAGCGTGGGCGCCACCGAGAACGTGCTGATGGCCGCAGCACTTGCCGATGGCACCAGCGTGCTGGAAAACGCGGCGATGGAGCCGGAGATCGTCGACCTGGCCGATTGCCTCAACGCGATGGGCGCGAAGATCGAAGGTGCGGGCACCTCGAAGATCACCGTTCACGGGGTCGACAAGCTGTCCGGTTGCGAACACGCGGTGGTGGCCGATCGCATCGAGACCGGCACGTTCCTGGTGGCCGCGGCGATGACCGGCGGTCGCGTCACTGCCACCCATGCCCGTGCGGACACGCTGGATGCGGTGCTGGACAAGCTGCGCGAAGCCGGTGCGGACATCGGCATCGAGAGCGACGTCATCGACGGCGACCGCATCACCCTGGACATGCACGGCAAGCGTCCGCGCGCGGTCAACCTCACCACCGCACCGCATCCGGCCTTCCCCACCGACATGCAGGCGCAGTTCATGGCGATGAACTGCATGGCCGACGGCGTGGGCGTGATCAACGAGACGATCTTCGAGAACCGTTTCATGCACGTCAACGAGCTGCTGCGCCTCGGCGCGGACATCCGCGTGGACGGGCATACCGCGGTGGTGCGCGGCGTGGAGCAGCTCAGTGGCGCACCGGTGATGGCCACCGACCTGCGCGCCTCGGCTTCGCTGATCCTTGCGGGACTGGTGGCCGACGGCGACACCGTCATCGACCGCATCTACCACCTCGACCGCGGCTACGAGAACATCGAGGCCAAGCTGTCGGCGCTGGGCGCGGGCATCCGCCGTGTGGATTGAATCGCTCGTCATTCCGGCGAAAGCCGGAATCCACATCGTGGAATCCTGAAAAGCTGGATTCCGGCTTTCGCTGGAATGACGACGGAGGCAAGGAATGAAAAAGCCCCGCAATTGCGGGGCTTTTCGTTGCGATGCAGCCGGAGCGGTTCAGCGCACCGCTTTCAGCACCAGATCCAGATCGTCCTTGCCGTCCTTCTTCTGCAGGATGCGCACCGGAACCGGGTAGCCGTCGGCGATCCACACGATCACCTGCTTGTTCTCGCTGCTGCGGCTGACCTTGGTCGCGTCGAGTTGCTTGCCGGCTGCGCTGACCGTGTCCTTGCCGAGGTTCTGGTAGCTCTGCTGGCGAACCACGCCGTTGTCGACCACGCGGTAGTTCAACGCCTTGCCCGCGCCCATGTCGCGGATGATGGCGAGATTGAGCAGCATTGCATCGAGATCGCCGTCCTGGATCTTCACCGGGCCCATCCGGTCCGGCTTGACGTCGCCGCTCCAGCGCGCCTCGCCCTTGGCCCAGTCGTAGCTGGCGTTCTTCTGCGATTTCTTGAACAGCATCTGGGTGGTGTCGTTGCCGGACAGCGGTCGCCAACTGCCGCCGCGCTCCTCGAACACCGTGGTCTGGCGTGCCGAACCCAGCGAATTGCCGACGCTCAGCGTGTAGTTCCAGCGATTGCCCCCCGCCGACGCCAGCGTGATCCGTGCATCGGCTTCGACGCCTTTCCAGCTGGCTTCGTACTCGGCATTGAACGGATCGATCGCCCATGCCGGAACGGCGGCGAGCAGCAGTGCGGCAAGTGCGGCGAATCGAAGCGGTTTCATGGGCAACCCGTTGCTTGCAGGGGGCGCGCGACCGGCAGCGGTCATGCGCGGGCGAACTCTAACCGGAGCGGCGTAAATAGGGGCTGACCATCCACGCTGGCCTGGCCGGCCTGTTCGGCCAGTCGGCCGGCGGCAGCCAGTTGCAGGACCGACAGCAGCAATCGGTGCTCGACCCCGAGCACGCGCGCGGCCAGCGATTCCGGGCTGTCGCCGGCCAGCACCGGCACCACCGCCTGCGCGACGACCGCACCGGCATCCAGCGCCGGAATCACGAAATGCACGCTGGCACCGTGCTCGGCATCACCGGCCTCGAGTGCGCGCGCATGCGTGTGCAGGCCCTTGTGTTTCGGTAGCAGCGAGGGGTGGATGTTGAGCAGGCGGCCGCGGAAGCGTTCGACGAAGGCCGCGCCGAGGATGCGCATGTAGCCGACGCAGAGGATCCAGTCCGGATTCGAGGCGGCGACCGCCTCGGCCAAGGCGTCGTCGAAGGCGGCACGGTCGGTGCAGGATTTCGGGCTGCGCGACCAGCGCAAAGCTTCCGGCACCCGCTGCAGCGCAGGCGCAGCGGGCTTGTCCGAGAACACGCCGACGATCCGGGCATCCAGGCTGCCGACGGCGATCGCATCCAGCACCGCCTGCAGGTTGCTGCCACGGCCGGAGGCGAGGGCGGCGATGCGGATCGTCATCGGGATGTGGTCATCCGCCGATGCGCAGCCGCTCGCCTTCGCCCGCCGGCACGACCTGGCCGATCCGCCAATGCGCCAGGCCGAGGCGCGCGAGATCGGCTTCCACCGCGGCGACATCGCCCGGTGCCAGCATCAGCACGTAGCCGATGCCGCAGTTGAAGGTGCGCCACATTTCCTCGCGCGCGACATTGCCCTCGCGCTGCAGCCAGTCGAACACCGCCGGCAGCGGCCACGACGAGGTGTCGATTTCCAGCCCGAATTCCTTCGGCACCACGCGGATGATCTTCTCCACCAGCGCGCCGCCGGTGACGTGGGCCATGGCGTGGATGTCGTGTTTCGCCAGCAGCTCCAGCACCGGCTTGACGTAGATGCGGGTGGGTTCCATCAGCGCATCCGCGAGCTTCACGCCGCCGAGGTCGAGGTCCAACGGGTTGCCGGCGCGGGCGAGGATCTTGCGGATCAGCGAGTAACCATTCGAATGCGGGCCGCTGGAGGCGATGCCGATCAGCACGTCGCCGGCGCGGACCTTGCTGGAATCGACCAATTTCGATTTTTCCACCGCACCCACGGTGAAGCCGGCCAGGTCGTATTCGCCCGGCGGGTACATGTCGGGCATCTCGGCGGTCTCGCCGCCGATCAGGGCGCAGCCGGCGATCTCGCAGCCTTTGGCAATGCCGCCGACCACGTTGACGGTGGTCTCGACGTCGAGCTTGCCGGTGGCGAAATAGTCGAGGAAGAACAGCGGCTCGGCACCCTGCACCAGCACGTCGTTGACGCACATCGCGACCAGGTCCTGGCCGATGCTGTCGTGGCGGTTCAGCTGCTTGGCGAGGATCAGCTTGGTGCCGACCCCGTCGGTACCGGACACCAGTACCGGCTCCTTGTAGCGGCTGGAGAGATCGAACAGGCCGCCGAACAGGCCGACCCCGCCGAGGACTTCCGGGCGCATGGTCTTGCGCACCAGCGGCTTGATGCGCTCGACGACTTCGTTGCCGGCATCGATGTCGACTCCGGCATCGCGATAGGTCATGCCGATGGGAGCGGGGGGGATGGATTGCGTCACGGGAGCCTCGGCGCGCTGGCGCGTCCGCGCCGGAGAGTCCGGCATTTTAGCGTGGCCGCCCGGCCCTGGACGGAATTCCCGCATGGACGTGCCCGCCGCACTGCGGCACCATTTCCCCCGGGCCGGGCGCAGTGCCGGGCATGGACGGGCGGGCGATGCGAGGGATGCAGCGGAAATCCTGGGTGTGGATGCTGGCGGTCGTGCTGCTGTCTGCGGGCATGGCGTTCGGCGCGCCGGCCCATGCGCAGCGCGTGGAGGGCGATCGCGCCGCTGCCAGCGGCGCTTACGAGGCCGAGGTGGCGGTGCGCAACCAGGCCGAGGCCGAACGCAACGCCGGTTTCGGACGTGCGCTGGTCGTGGTGCTGGGAAAGGTCACCGGCGATCGTGGTGCGGCGCAACGCCCCGGCGTGCGCGACGAGCTTGGCAATGCCAAGACCTATGTTGCCGGGTACGACTATCGTCAGGACGAGGGCATGGCGGCGAACGGTGCGCCGACCTTCCAGACCACCCTGGTGGTGCGCTTCCAGCGCGACGACGTCGATCAGCTGATCCAGATGCTGGGCCTGCCGAGCTGGCCGCAGCCGCGCCCGAAGCCGGTGTTGTGGCTGGCGATCAACGACGGCAGTGGCCCGCGCCTGGTGTCGCTGGCTCAGGTCAATGCGGCGCGCGCGATCCTCGATGCCGCCAAGTCGCGCGGTTTCGCGCTGGGCCTGCCCGGCGGCAATGCGGCGGAACAGGCGGCGGTCGGCGCGATCTGGCGCGGCGACACCGCCGCGATCGCGGGGCTGTCGCGCAAGTACAGCCCGCCGATGCAGCTGATCGGCAAGTTGCAGCGCAGTGGCGGCGGCTGGGTCGCGGACTGGACCTTCGTCGACAAGGGCAAGACCCTGTCGAGTTGGCAGACCACCCACGCGGATGCGCGGCGGGCGATGGCCGGCGGTGCGGAGGGTGCCGCCGATGCGCTGTTCAAGCGCTACGCCAAGGCCGGCAGCGGCGGGCCTGCCGGGATCTACCGGGTGCGCATCCTCGATGTGGACAGCGCCGACGATTACCTGCGCCTGATCGGTTACCTGGACGGCGTCGCCATCGTCAAGCGCGTGCGCCCGGTGCTGGCGCTGCCGGGTGAGCTGCAACTCGACCTGGAGCTGGCGACCGGGGTGTCCGGGTTTGCCCGGCTGGTGGAGCGCGGCGACGTGCTGAGCGTGGTGTCGGCCGGCGGCGATGGCGACCAGCAGGCGGATGGCAAGGATGGCGATGCGTCATCGGGCTCGCGCGTCGCCACCTTCCGCATCGGGAGCTGATCACGATGGGTAACGAACGCGACCTGGCCACGATCGCCACGTTCTACCGGCGCCTGCAATGGACGGCGCTGGTGCTGGGCGTGTTGTGGGTGGTGTGGCTGCTGGCCCCGATCCTGAGTCCGTTCGTGTTCGCCGCGCTGCTGGGCTGGCTTGGCGATCCGCTGGTGGATCGACTCGAGCGCCGCGGCCTCAAGCGCAACAACGCGGTGATCCTGGTGTTCAGCGCGATGATCCTGATGCTGGCACTGGCGCTGGTGGTGCTGGTGCCGTTGCTGGAGCAGCAACTGGTCACCCTGGTGGAGTCGTTGCCGGACTATCGCCAGTGGTTCGTGGGCACGGCATTGCCGTGGCTCGAACGGCGCACCGGGTTGTCGATCCTGTACTGGCTGGATCCGGAGCACCTGTTCGCGCTGGTTCGCGAGCACTGGCAGCGCGCCGGCGGTATCGCCGCGACCGTGCTGGGCTACCTCTCGCGTTCCGGCTTTGCCCTGCTCGGGATGATCGCCAACATCGTGTTGCTGCCGGTGCTGGCGTTCTTCTTCCTGCGCGACTGGGATCTGCTGGTCGGGCGCGTGGGGGCGCTGATCCCGCGCGATCACTACGACACCGTGCGCAAGCTGGTGCTGGAGTCGGACGCCGTGCTCGGCGGTTTCCTGCGCGGACAGATGATGGTGATGCTGATCCTCGGCGTGCTGTACGGCATCGGCCTGTGGGCGATTGGCCTCGATCTCGGCATCCTGATCGGCATCATCGCCGGGCTGCTGACCTTCGTGCCCTACCTGGGGCCGGCCTCGATCGTGGTCTTCGGCGGCATCGCCGCACTGGTGCAGTTCGGCGACTGGCAGCACCTGGCCGGGGTGGCGGTGGTGTTCACCGTCGGCCAGATCATCGAGAGCTACTGGCTCACACCGAAGCTGGTCGGCGACCGCATCGGCCTGCATCCGATGGCAGTGATCTTCGCGGTGATGGCCGGCGGCACCCTGTTCGGGTTCCTCGGCATGCTGCTGGCGCTGCCGGTGGCGGCGGTGGTCAACGTGCTGCTGCGTTACGCACACGAGCGTTACACGCAGAGCCGCCTGTACGCGGGCGAGCATCCGGCGATCCTGGTGACGGCTGCGGGCAGCGGTGCGCTGGCTGCGGGCGACGACGTCGCGCCGCCATCGGCCTGAGCATGGCGCAGCAGGATCGCCTTGGTCCGCAGTTGCCGTTGGCGCTGCGCTATCCGCCCGAACAGCGCTTCGAAACCTGGATTGGCGCGCCTGCGGTGCTGGCGCAACTGCAGTCGCTGGCACGTGGCGATGGTGGTCGGTTGCTCGGCCGGAATTTCTATCTGCAAGGTGCGATCGGTAGCGGCAAGACCCACTTGCTGCTCGCAACCTGCGCCGCAGTCGACGCGCTTGGCGAGCGTTGCGACTACCTGTCGTTGGCCCGCGTGCGCGGCCGTGCGCGCGCGGCATTCGAAGGCCTGGAATGCACGGGGCTGCTGGCGCTGGACGATGTCGACGCCATCGCCGGCAATCGCGAGGACGAGATCGCCCTGTTCGACCTGCACAACCGCGCGCGCGATGCCGGCAGCGGACTGATCTACGCCGCACGCGATGTGCCGGCGGCCTTGCCGTTGGTGTTGCCCGACCTGCGTTCGCGACTGGTGCAATGCACCTTGCTCGGGTTGCGGATGCTGGATGATGTCGGCCGCGCCGAGGTCCTGCGCCAGCGCGCAGCGGCGCGCGGCTTGCAGTTCGACGAGGCGGCGCTGGACTGGCTGCTGCGCCGCCACAGCCGTGACCTGTCCGATCTTGGCATGCTGTTCGAGCGCCTGGACCAGGCCTCGCTGGCCGCGCAGCGGCGATTGACGGTGCCGTTCCTGCGTCAGGTCCTGGGCGCGGACTGAGCGAGTTCGGCGTCGAGGCGCGCCAGCCGCTGCGGCGTGCCCACATCGGTCCAGTGGCCGCGATGATGTTCGCCGGAAATGCCGCCCTGGGCCATGTGCGCGCGCAGCAGCGGTGCCAGCGGGAACTTCGGCTTGCCATCGACGATGGCCGGTGTCGCGACGATATCGCGCCAGCCATCGAACAGCTGCGGCCGATACACGCCGATCCCGGAATAGGTGAGGCGGTTCTCGCCGTCCGCACGCACGAAGCCCCGGTCATCGAGGGCGAAATCGCCGTTGGTGGCCTGCGGCGGGCGATCCACCATCACCAGATGCGCGAGTCCGCGCGGTTCGCGCGGCAGGCGCGCGAAGTCGTAGTCGGTCCAGATGTCGCCGTTGACCAGGATGAACGGCGTCTCGCCCAGCAACGGCAGCGCATGCAGCATGCCGCCGCCGGTTTCCAGCGGTGTGGTGCCTTCGTATGCATAGTGGATGCGCAGGTTCCAGCGTGCGCCATCGCCCAGCGCGAGCGGGAATTGCCCGGCCAGCCACGAGGTATTGATCACCACATCCGTGATCCCGCAGGCCGCGAGTTTTTCCAGATGCCATTCGACCAGCGGCTTGCCGCCAACGGCGAGCAGCGGCTTCGGTGTGCTGTCGGTCAACGGGCGCATGCGCTCGCCGAGGCCGGCAGCGAAGATCAAGGCTTTCATGCGTCGCGGTGTTCCTTTGCCAGGAGTGCGGGCTTGATGCGCCGTTCCAGCAGGTCGGCCAGCGGTTGCAGTTCGGCGTAACGCGGCAGCACCTCGTCCAGATAGGCGATGAAACGCGGCAGGTCGGCGATGTACTTCGACTTGCCGTCGCGATAGTGCAAACGGCAGAAGATGCCGATGATCTTCAGGTGGCGCTGGATGCCGCACCAGTCGGCGTCGCGCAGGAAACGCGGCCACGGCGGCACCGGCATGCCGGCCTCCGCCGCGCGAGCGTGGTACTGCGCCAGCCAGCCATCGACGCGCGCCAGCGGCCAGCTCAGGAACGCGTCCTTGAACAGGCTGGCCGGATCGTAGGCGATGGGGCCGGTCACCATGTCCTGGAAATCCAGCACCGCCGGGCCATCGGGAACGGGCATGAGATTGCGCGGCATGAAGTCGCGATGGACCGGCACACGCGGTTGCGCGAGTGCGTTGTCCATCAGCCGGCGCTGCGCGAGTTCGAGCTGCTCGGCTTCGCCGCAATCCAGTTCGGTGCCGAGGTGGCGGCGCAGGAACCAGTCTTCGAACAGACCCGCATCGCGTTGCAGCAACGCCTCGCCGAAGTCGCCCATCCCGTCCGGCGGCACGATGGCTTGCAGCTTCAGCAACTGTGCGATGGCGGCATCGAACTGCGCATCGGCATTGCCGGCATCCAGCGTCTGCGCAAGGGTCGGACCGCCGAGGTCTTCAAGCAACAGGAAGCCGGCCTCGACATCGCGTGCCAGTACCGCCGGTACGCGCACGCCACCGGCATCCAGCAGATCGCGCACGGCCAGCCACGGGCGCACGTCTTCCTTGTCCGGTGGCGAGTCCATCACGATCCGCGAAGGTGCATTGCCGACGCTGCGCCAGTAGCTGCGGAAGCCGGCGTCGGTCGATGCGCGTTCGAGCCGCAGCTGCGGATCGGCCAATGCGGCACGTGCCCAGTCCAGGCGTTGCGCGGTGCGCGGGTCGTTGCTTGCTGCCGGTTCGCTCATGCGCAAAGGGTAAACTGCGACGTCGATTCCAGCGAGACATGCATGGTGAAGCTGCAACCTGTCCTGTTGTCCGGCGGCTCCGGTACGCGGCTGTGGCCGCTGTCGCGCGAGGCCTATCCCAAGCAGTTCCTGGCCCTGGCCGGCGACGACACCATGCTGCAGGCCACCTGGCGGCGCGTGGCCGATCTCGCCGATGCTGCACCCATCGTGGTCGCGGGCGAGGAGCACCGTTTCCTGGTGGCCGAGCAGCTGCGCCAAGTCGGTGCGCCGGTGCCAGCCATCGTGCTGGAACCGCTGGGCCGCAATACCGCGCCGGCGATTGCCGCTGCCGCGATGCAGGCGATGGCCGGCGGTGACGATCCGCTGCTGCTGGTGCTGCCGTCCGATCACGTCGTGCGTGATGCCGCCGCGTTCCGCGATGCCGTGCGCGTGGCGATGCCGGCGGCCGAGCAAGGTGCGCTTGTCACCTTCGGGATCGTGCCGGATGCGCCGGAAACCGGCTTCGGTTATATCCAGGTAGAA
>Ga0073904_10001629_pt1 | contig 16794 bp, 12 predicted proteins | sample KloWWTrecipitate_FD_66668 | JGI IMG/M metagenome (GOLD analysis project Ga0073904, IMG submission 66668) | Active sludge microbial communities from Klosterneuburg, Austria, studying microevolution and ecology of nitrifiers - Klosterneuburg... | ecosystem: Engineered > WWTP > Aerobic digester >... | reverse complement strand
TCGAGCTGAAGTCAGCGCAGGCGAAGGCCGCCGAGCCGCCGAAGCCCGAGCCTCCCGCGCCGGTCAAGCCGGAGCCCACGAAGCCGGAGCCCGCGAAGGCCGAGCCTTGTGTGACGCCCGAGCCCGCGCGCCCTCGCCCGGCCGCGCCGGTGGCGCCCGCTCCCCCAAAGGCCGCCGAGCTCGGCACGGCCCGCACGGAGGACGTCTTCGACGAGACGGTGGTCACCGCATCGCGCGGCAAGCAGAGCCCCCTCTCGGCGCCGAACTCGACGGCGATCATCACCGAGCAGGACATCCGACTGTCGGGCATCACCAAACTGCCCGAGCTGCTCCGCCGGCTCGCCGGCGTCGACATCATGCAGGTCACCGGCGGGCAGACCGAGGTGAGCATTCGAGGCTTCAACCAGCGGCTCTCGAACAAAGTGCTGGTGCTCGTCGACGGACGCAGCGTGTACGTCGATCTGCTCGGTGCGACTTTCTGGCAGGCGCTGTCGATCGGAGTCGAGGACATCGACCGCATCGAGGTCGTGCGTGGCCCCGGCTCCGCGCTCTACGGCGCGGACGCGTTCAACGGGGTCATCAATATCCTCACGAAGCGGCCGGGGCAGGGGCGGGGCGAGCGGAGCGGCGTGGCTGGCGGGTACGGCTCTCAGAGCGCCGCGCACGGCAGCCTGTGGACGTCTGGCCAGAGCAAGGGCTTCGGCTGGCGTGCCGCGGCGGGCTACGACTACCTGCCCCGGTGGTCGCGGGAGGTCCCCAACGGGCGCGCCGACGTGCGCCTCGGCGTGGCCGATCAGGTCGAGGCGGCCCGCACCGTGCGCGTCGATCTGCGCGGAGATCAGTCCTTCGGCAAAGACACCCACGTGTACGTCGGCGGCGGCCTCGTGCAGGGCAACATCGAGGTGCTCGGGATCGGCGCGCTCAACGATCTCGTGCTGCCGAACATGGTCTCCACCGATCTCACCGCGGGCCTCTCTTCGAAGTACGTCGAGCTGCGCACCTTCTGGAACCGCTTCCGGGCGGACAGCACGCTGAACGTCGCCTACGTGGGGCAGTCGCTCCTGCCCTCCCGCGCCGAGCAGAACGTGGTCGACAACGAGGTGCAGCTCAAGTCGGGGTTCGACCTCGCGCCCACGGTCCACAACGAGCTCCGCGCCGGGGGCAGCTACCGCTTCAAGGACGTGAACTGGACCTTCCTGGACACCCGCCGCACCGAGCACCACTTCGGCGCGTTCCTCCATGACGAGGTGAGCTTCGGAAAGTCCGTGACGGCGATCGGCGACATGCGCCTCGATTACGTGCCCTATCTCCAGCGCTTCGTGCCCTCGCCGCGCGGCGCCATGCTCGTGCACCCCACCGCGCGCTCCACGGTCCGCGCCACCGTGGCGACTGCGTTCCGCAAGCCCACGTTCCTCGAGTCGTACCTCCGCTTGCCCGTGAACCTCCCGGTGGCGGGTGGCACCTCGATCACCGAGGGCGTGCGCACCGACGAGCCCAACTTCAGGGTGGGGCCGGAGCGCATCTTCAACGCCGAGGTCGGGTACCTCACCCAGGACTCGGACAAGCTCGTGGTCGACGTAGCCGCGTACTACAACCGGGTGTCGAGCCTCATCCAGCTCTCGGGCGCGCGGCCCATCACCGTGGGCGACATCGCGGCGGGTACGCGCGCGTTCGACAGCCAGGCGGGCCAGTTCCCGCTGCTCATCGGCGGCTTCTCGAACCAGTGCCAGCTCTACAACATGGTGGGAGGCGAGGTGACGGTGCGCACCTTTCCCCTCGAGGGCCTCGACCTCTACGGCAGCTACACGCTGAACGTGGTGAACCAAGACGAGTCGGGCTGCAGCGACGCCGATCGCGTGTCGCAGGTGATCACCACCGACGCGCGCACGAGCGCCCACAAGCTGAACGCCGGTGTGCAGCTCCGCCTCAAGGCCGGGCTGGGCGCCTCGGTCGACTTTCACTACGTGGCGAGTCAGGCGTGGGCGGAGCAGGTCACGAACGTGAGGGCTCAGCGCGTCGAGTACCAGCGCTTCGAGCTGCCCGCCTATTCGCTCCTCAACGCGCGGGTCGGCTACCTGTTCCTCAGCGACCGCCTCGAGGTCTCGGTCGCGGGCTTCAACCTCGCCGGCGTGCAGCACCGGCAGCACCCGTTCGGGCAGGTCGTCGACCGCCGGGTCATGGGCCTCGGCACCTTCCGTTTCTGACAGTGTGCAACATGCAACGAACTCCCCCACTACGCCCGAGTGACCCGCGATCGCCCCGCGCGACGTCCACGCGCGCCGCCGGGACCGCCGCGCGCGCGCTCGCGTGCGTTGGGTTGGTCGCGGCCTGCACGGTGCCGATCGACGACACACGCAACGACAAGCGCCTCTTCCCGGCGCAGGGCGTCATCCGCGGAACGGTCACGTACGTGGGCCCCCGGCCGTGCACGCGCGATCGGCACGTCGTGGGCGACGCCATCATCCTCGCGTTCGACCGTCGCAACCCGCCGCCGCCGCTCGGCATCGCCGCGAGCGCCGTCAACTTCGCCGTCGTGCCGGGGGACACTCTGTTCGCGAACGAGCCGCGCACGCGCGGCGCGGAGCTGTCCTGCCCGCCTACGGGCGAGATCGTCAGCGTGTCGGCGCCTTTCACGATGTCGCCGCTCGCGGGCGCGTCGTACTCCCTCGTCGCGTTCTACCATCGGAGCGGCCGCTTCCAGCCCCAGTTCCGGTACCGCAACCAGCCGGAGGCGGGCGATCTCGCGGGCGGCTACGTCGATCAGCGCGACGCCGATCTCAACAGCGGAAACCCTTCGTACGTACCCAAGTACTTGCCTGTCTCCGTAGGCACCCCGGGCCCCGACGACACCTTCACCATCCCGCCCGAGGGCGCGCTCACCGACAACGTGCCGGTCACGATCGCGCGGGTCGTATCGACCAACCGCCCGACCTTCTTCCCTGCGGGCGCGGAGCTCCCCGCGACCAAGACACCCAGCGCCGGGAACCCCAGCGGAGAGCCCCGCTACGTGCCCGTCGTCACGATGACCCAGGACCACCGCGTGCTCGCGGCGCCGGCGACGGTGAACCTGGAGACGCTCACTCGGTACGAGGGTTCCTTCCCCGCAGTGACCCTCGGGTACGGGGTGGCCCCGGACGAGCTCGACGTTGCGACCTCGCTGAGCGCTCCCTTCGGGCTGCCGCTCGAGGCGCTCCCTCCTGCCGGTCGCGGGGGACTGCTCGTGTTCGGTCGAGGCGCGCCGCAGCCGGAGTCGGCGCGTATCCCCGCGCTCTGGCCGCAGGTGACGTTCCGCAAGCTCGTGGACGATCCCGAGCACAAGGCCGACCCTCAGAGCCTCGCGTTTCAGGGCAGCAACAAGGCGCCGGCCGTGCTCCTTCAGGGACTGACGCTGCTCGACGAGAGCCTCGTGAAGACCGTCGCCGGACCGATCGGATCGGCGCCCTCGGTCGCGGCCTTGCGCGGCAGGGTGAAGGTGCTCGTGCGACCCGCGGCGCTCTGCGTCGACGCCGCGCGCCCCGATCGCGGGGGCCTCGTCGTCACGCCTTCGCTCACCGGGGAGAGCGCCGATCCCGCGGAGAGCGCCCCCAAGCCGGTCTTCGACGAGGGAGCGCTCCGGCGCGGCCTCGGCAGCCTCGTGGCCGACGTGCGCGCGGGCTGCCTTCCGCTCGGTCGCTACGCGATGATCGCGGCGTACCCCTCGGGGCAGGTGTGGACCACGCCGAACGAGGCTGGCGCGTGCGCGGCGCTCGAGGGCTCGCTCGTGGAGCGCGACAAGGTCGGATCGTGCAACCGCAAGGCGCGTCCGGTGCTCTATTCGCAGGGCCCGCGCGCGGTGCTCGAGATCGTGCCGCCGACCACGCCTGAGGGCCAGGCCGCGTGCGCGGGCGGCGTGCCCGTCGAGTGCCTGCCTCGCTGACACCACCTGCGCCTGCAGGCAGGCTCCCTGCAGGCGATGTGCATGTTACATATAAATGATTCGCTCGCGACGAAGGTCGCCGAGCTCTGTACCCCGTGCACGCTCGAAGAGCTCACCGAGACGATCGCGGCGCGCGCCGGGAGTCGCCAGCGGCTCTCGGTGGTGGAGGAGGTGCTCGCGCTCCTTCGCGCCGCGGGCGTCGTCGTCGAGGTCCCCCGCGCGCCTCCCGGCGCGCCCAGCGTGGCCGCGGACGCCCCATTGGCTACGCGCCAAGCTCGCGTGCTGCTCGCGCTCGGCGGCGGTATCGCGGCCGCGTTCTCCCCGCTCTTGGTGGAGCTGCTCGTGGGCCGAGGGCACGGGGTCCGGGCGGTCGCGACGCCGAGCGCGCTCCGGTTCGTTCGTCGGCTGCCTCTCGAGGCGCTCACGCACGCGCCCGTCCCGTCGAAGCTGTGGCCATCCAGCCCGACGGACGTCGTGCCGCACCTCGCCCTCGCGCGGTGGGCTGACGTGACCGTCCTCTACCCAGCGACCGCCACGACGCTCTCGCGCATCGCGCGCGGGGACTGCTCGACCCTCGTCTCCGCGGCGGCCATCAGCACGCGCGGGCCGGTGATCCTCGTCCCGACGATGAACGAGGCGATGCTCCACGCCCCATCGGTGCAGAGAAATCTCGAACAACTACGGGGAGATGGATTCCTGATCATGCACCCGTCGATCGGCTACGAGGTCGCCGAGGCGCCCGAGCGCCGCGCGCCCGCGTTCGGCGCGGCGCCGCCGCTTCAATACGTCGTCGACGTGATCGAGAGCGTCCTCGGAGGCCTCACGCTGTCTCCGGCGTGAGCGCGGTGCGGCGGCGCGAGAGAGACGCCTTCAGTCGCGACGAATGTCGGCGCCGGAGGACGGCCCGGGCGTCAGCCAGCTCATCGCGCGGTCCAGCGCGTCGACCGGGTTCCACGTGCGCGTGCCCGCCGCCGCGCGCTTCACGTGCGCGCCGACCCGCTTCATCCACGCGAGCTCGTCGTCCGAGAGAGGGCCTCGCTCGATGGCCGTGAGCGCGAGCTCGAGCTCGGCCACGTCGCGCGGGGCGCACATCGCCAGGTCGACCGAGGGGTGCGTCAGCGCGAAGCGGTAGCAGTCGGCCGAGGTGGGTCGCGGCTCGTCGGCGGGGACCATCGCCGGGTCGAGGAGGTGGCCCCAGCGGGTGGCGGTGTAGGCGACGACGCCGGGCCTCGAGGTCGCGTCGCCGAGCGAGGGGAACACCTCGGTCTCGGCCCCAGGGTGCGCGGCGTTGTAGCGCACCATGATGGCCCCGTAGGTCGGATCGCTCGCGTACGTCGGGAACGTGGTGCGATCGTGGCACGAGATCATGAGGTGCCGGGTGAGCCCACGCTCGCGCAGCTCGAGCGCCGCGTCCACGATGCGCTGCGGCGGCGGGCGGTTCCACCAGCCGAGGAGCAAGATGTCGGTGTGGTCGGTCCCCAGGGCGCGCAGCGCGCGCTCGAGCGAGCCGCGCATCAGCGAAGCCGCGCGCGTGTAGCTCTGCACGACGAGCTGCAAGGCGTCGCGCCGCGAGCGCGCGAGCGCCGCGACGCCCTTGCCGAAGGGCGCCGAGCGGTAGCTGCCCCAGTAGAGCGTGGTCAGCCCGCGCTCGAAGGCGAGCTCGACCCCCTCGGCCGGCAGCGAGCCCCCGCCGGTGGCGAGGCCGAGCGGAGATACCTTCAGTCCCGTGCGGCCGAGCGGGCGTGGCGAAAAGGGCATGGCCCGACTCTACACGAGCCCGCCAAGCCGGCGGAGTCTCGCTGCACTTGGTCGGGTGGATGTGCGCCCGCGAGTCCGGGTGTTCGCTCAGCGCCTCGTGCTGCGGTACGCGCGGAAGGCCGATCGCCTGATGCGCGCCGAGCGCCCCGTACGACGCGGTGCTCGGCGCGACCGGCGAGCCCGGTCCGGGGGCCGCCGGGCTCCAGACGAACAGCGCCGGCTGGCCCGGCTCCGCGAGCGCCAGGTGGCTGTCTGGCGGAGCGATTGCGCTCCCCGCGCCCCTTGAACGTTCATTTTTACCGCGCTCCTTTCATCGAGGATGCCGACCACCGTGGGAGAATGGATGCATTAGTCTTCGCGGCGCGGCGAGCGGCCGGGAGGAGCGCGGCGTGGAGAGCAAGGCAGCGGGAGCGGGAGACGGAGGCGGCGGCGAGAACGAGGTTCTGCGCGTGCGCGGCCGCGCTGTCTCGAGCGCCCCGGCCCTCGGCGGCGCGTTCGTGGCGCTCCCCACGGTGCTCGGGATCGGCGCCGCGTCGAGGCTCCTCACGGCCGAGCCCGTGCTCGCGGGGCTCCTCGCGCTGGCGCTCGTCACGTCGCTCGTCTTCCTGTTCCCGCGCGCGGCCCCGCGAGGTCGTCTCGCGCTCGTGCTCCCCCTCACGCTCGTGGCGCTGGGCGCTGGCGTCGGTGTCGCGCTCTCGAGCCCCGTGTTCGTCGTGTGCGCGTGGGCGGTCGCGGTGGTGACGCTGCTGGCCGTCGCGGGGCCGAACGCACCGCGCGGCGCCCGCGTGGGAAAGCGACGCCCGCCGCTCTTCGCGCGGGCTCTCTCGGCGACCACGACGACCCTCGAGCTCGACGCGGGCGGCGTGCGCATCGACCAGGGGCACGCGCGTGGCTACGTGCCCTACGTGGAGCTGTCCCCGCCGAGGCTCGCGCCTCGCCTCGACCGCGCGGGCGACAGCACCCTCGTCGTCGGTGAGGCAGCGGGCGACGCTGAGGTCGAGCTGGTCCTCGATCCCGACGACGCCGGGGCCGCGGCGCGCTTCGTCGAGCGCGTGCGGGCCCACCAAGCCGAGGCCTTCGCGGTCGGCGCGCGGCGCGTGCCGGAGGACCTCTTGCGGCGTGGCGCGTCCCTCGACGCGTGGCGCGCGCGGCTCGACGCGCTCCGCGCCGACGGCTACCGCGCGGCGGGCGCGCGGCCCGACGAGCTGCTCGCGCTCTTCGCGAGCCCGAGCGCGACCGTCGAGGCGCGCGCGGCTGCCGCCTATTGGCTCGCCCGCGCGGCCGGCCCCGCGACGCTCGAGGGCCACATGTCTCGCCGCACCCCCCCGCTCGTGCTCGCGCTCCTCGAGGCCATCCCCGAGGCGCGGCGGCTCCTTCCCGACGACGTGTGGAGGGAGGCGCGGTCCTACGTGCCCGCCGCCGATGAGGGCGCGCCGTCGGAGCCTCCCACACCGCCCGGCGCGCGGGTCATCTTGAACGAGGCGAACGAGGCGAACGAGGCGAACGCGTCTGGCGACGACCCGCCCGCGCTGCGCGCCGATCGCCCTCGATGAGCGTGCCGCCGGCTGTCTTCGCACGCTCTCGCCTTCGTAGGTGGTGTGGCCCGCGCAGCTTCGCTAGCGTGACGCGGTGTCCGACGCCCGCACCGACCGCGCGTGCCCCGCGAACGTCGACCTTCGCCAGGTCGTCGAGGTCGACCTGCCCGCCCTCTTCGAGCACCAGCACGATCCCGAGGCCGCCCGCGTGGCCGTGGTGACCCCGCGCTCGCGGGCCGAATTCGATGCACACTGGGGACGGCTGCTGCGTTCACCGCCTCCAGGGCTCGTGGCGCGGGCGATCGAAGCCGACGGCGTCCTCGTCGGGATGATCAACTGCTTCCGGCGGCTCGGGCTGCCGGAGGAAGGCGCGCGCGTGGGTCCCTCCGGCGAGGTCGAGGGGGAGCTCGACTTCGTGGGGTATTGGATCGCACGAGCGCACTGGGGCCGCGGCATCGCCACGCGGGCGCTCGCGGCGATCCTGCGGGAGGTCACGGTGCGTCCAGTCCACGCGCGCGCGGCCACCTCGAACCGCGCTTCACTTCGCGTGCTGGAGCGAGGTGGCTTCCAGGTCATCGGGTATCGGCGATCGTCCGAGGGCGACACGCGGTTTCCCGTGTGCGAAGAGGCGCTGCTGCGACTGGACACGCGGCCCGACTGAGCGAGCGCTCACTCGCTGGCCAAAGAAGTCATCAGAACGCCATTTAGAACGGCTACTTGTCCAGTATTGCGAGATCCGCCTCGAGCAACGTCGCGCCGCCGCGCTCGACGAGCAGCTGGGTGTTCGGGCCCGAGACGAACGCCTCGACCGAGTCGTCGCCGACGCGAACACGTATGCCCTCCACGCCCCGCGCCGGGAGCTTCAGCTGGACCAGGCTCGCGTTCGTCACGACCCGTACGGCGCGGCTGAGGGGCACTCGGTGGTGGCTCAGGGTCTCGATCGTGATCGCTCCGAGCGCCCCCTTCGCGCGCAGCACGATCGGCACTTCGCTGCCGCCGCCGTCGAGGTTGGCCGCGAACGCGAGGGCGGCCGCGGCAGGCGTGGGCGCCGTGTACGACGCCGCCCAGCGCGCGCTCTTTCCCGCGACCTCGGTGACCGACTGGTCCGTGTAGCGTGCCGCCAGCGGCCCCACGAGCTCGTAGCCGCTCGCCATGGGGCCCACCATCACGCGCGGCCGCCCGCCGGTGTCGACCACGAAGGCCCCCATCCGGGGCGCGCTCGCGCCGGCGTAGAGCACGCGCTGCGTGTACGCGGAGGTGGCGACGTCGGCGACGAACGCCGCGTTCGTGAGCGCCTCGGCCTCTCTCCCGCGGAAGAGGTCGAAGTACCAGCCGGTGAACCGGGGCGGGCCTCCCGTGCCGCCGGGCGTCATCTCGACGACCATCGAGAGGAAGCGCTTCTCCTCGATCGAGAGCGGGCGCCCCGCGAGCTCGTGCCGCGCGATCGTGGCCAGCACCCGCGTGAGCTCCGCGAGGCGCTTGAAGTAGGCGAGCGCCCCGAGCCGGTCTTTGGGATCGAGCGCCGCGAGGGTCGCGCTGCCGCGCTCGGCGTAGGCCGTGAGCCCGTCGTAGAGCGCGGGCAGGGGCTCGACCCACCCGTCCGGGATCTCGCAGCCCCCCTCGTCGTAGGCCTGCGCGGCCATGAGCGCGTAGTTGTGGCGGAGCTGGCCGTAGCCCACCACGAGCGTGTTCATGCGCAGGTCGTCGTAGGCGGTCGTCTTCATGAACGAGGGCACGACCCCGCGGGGCGTCGCCGCCACGCCGCGGAGGGCGCCGAGCCACGCGCCGTAGAGATCGCCCGCGTCTTTCGCGGTCCCGAGGACGCCGCGTGCTGCCTCGAGCTGCGCCCTGAGCGCCGGGAACTTCGCGAGATCGTCGGCGAGGGCGGCCTTGCCGCGATCGAGGCCGAGCACGTACGCGACGTCGCCCGCGGCCGGGAGGTACCGGCCGTTCACCTCGGTGTGGATGAGGGGGCGGAACGCGGCCGCGTCGGCGGTCACTCGCGGCCCGAGGAGCGTGGCGATCGCCGGGAGGTTCTTCGCTCCCTCGGCCATGGGGTGGGTGCGGGCGGTGCGCTCGAAATCGTTCCCGATGGCCGCCTTCAGCGCGTCGAAGGCGCCGAGGTCGACGCGCGCGATGCCCGCCTTCTGCTTCAGCCGAAGGAGATCGGCGATCGAGACGTCTTCGCGCCGACCGGCGAGCAGCGTCCACGCGCGGTCGATCGCGTCGAGGTCCGGGAGCGCTCCCGCGCGCTCGGCCAGGTCTGCGACGGCGAGCGCGTCGATCGCCTCGCGGGGCGTCTCGCGCGGGTCGAGCGCACCCTGCTGCGAGCTCCGCGACGAGCGCGACACGAGGTTCCACTCCAACCGCGCGAGCCACATGGCGGCGCGGAAGAACGGCGCGAGCCGCGGTCGCGCGGGCCCGCCCTCGGTCGCGTTCGTCGCGTCGGCGCTCGGCGCGGGGTCCGCGTAGTGACCGCGAGGTGTGAGCTGCGTCCAGTCGATGAGCCGCGAGCGCCCGAAGAGGTCGACCTGCGCGAGCGCCGCGCCCGCCTTCGCCGCGCCGACGAGCGCGCTCACCTCCGCGTCGGTCCCGAGCACGCTGGGCACGGCCTCGTCCGCCAACAGCGATCGCGCGACCGTCAAATAGATGTCGATATCACGTGAAATATCCAGAGGATACGTGTCGCCGCTCGCGGCGAGCGCGCAGTGCATCGCCGAGAGGGCGCGGCCCAGGCGATCGCGCAGGAGCCCCGCCTCGATGTCGGCGATGAGCCGATCGTTCGAGGCGTAGACCGCGTGGAGGATCGCGTCGGCCGACACGTAGAGCGGCAGTTGGGACTGGTAGACCTCGTGGAGGCCGAAGGCGAACGTGGTGCTGGGCACGCGCGAGAGCACGACGAACCCGCGGTCGCGGAGCGCCGCGCTCTCTGCGCGGGTGAAGGCGAACCGCCGCGCCACGGCCTGCCCGTGCTCGGGCGCGGACTTGTGGTCCCACGGGGGCCACGCGCGCACGGCGTCGGCGCTGGTGTCGGCGCGGTCGAGGGCGAGGATCGCCTGCTCGGCCGTGGCGAGGTTCGAGTCGGCGGTCTCGCACCGATCCTGGGCGTGCTCCGGGGTGGCGCGCCGGGCCGGGGCGCTCTCGTCGGGCGGGGCGGTGGGCGCGCTCGCTGCGGTGTGCCAGGCCACACACGCGCGCGCGTGTGGAGTCCCGGCGTCGGCGAGCGGCGCCTCTCTCGAGGGCACCGACGCGGCGGGCGAGGGCGGCGTGGAAGCGCACGCGAGCGGCCACGCGCCGAGGGCGCCGAGCGCGAGCACGAGGCTGAGGGCTCGCGCGGATCGGGTGCGGGGGACGAGCGACTTGGGGCGACCTTGGCTGCGCGGCATGGCGGCTCACAGTACGCCGGCCAGCCCGGCGCGCATCCCGCGAGGAGAGGTCGGCGGCTACAGCTCGCAGTAGCTCGGGAAGCCCTCGGGGAGCGCGGCCGCGTAGGGCGAGGGTCGGGTCCCGTAGGGGTGGTCTTGCAGGAACTTCCACGCGCTCGCGCGGAGGTCGCTCGGCACCGTGTGGCCCTTGCCGTGCGCGCAGAGCGCCGTGAAGTGCCCCGCCTCCTTCAATTTCGCGCGGAACGCGACGGTCGTCTCCTCGAAGCGGATGAGGACCCTGTCGGACGGGCCGCCGTGAGTGACGAGCGCCGGGAAGAGGTTCGTCGGGTCTTGCACCGGCGGCTCGCCGATGGTGGCGCCCGAATAGGCGACGATGCTCGCGATGTAGCCCGAGCGCCGCCACGCGGCCTGCATCGTGTTCATCGCGCCCGCGCTGAAGCCCACCGAGTGGATGCGTCGCGGGTCGATGCCGAGGTCCTTGATGGCGCAGGCGACCACCTCGTCCATCACCGCGAGGTCGTCCTCCTGGCTGCCTCCGAGCGCGAGGAACCACGGGAGCTGACCCGCCGCGGGGTCGTGGTAGGGCGCCGCGACGATGCCGCCCGCGGCGGTGATCGCGGAGATCACCTGGGGGCTCAGCGCGCCGCTCGCCTCCATGGGTGAGCCACCCGCGCCGTGCCAGAAGAACACCACGGGGCCGTCCTTGGTCTTCGCCGCGTCGGTCACCCAGAGCTGCACGTCGCGCGCTTTGCCGCCCGGCGCGAAGCTGGCCTTCCCGCCTGCGCCCGCCGCGACGAAGTCTGGGCAGGCGCCCGTCACCTTCGGGAGAAACTCTGTCGCTGGCGTCGTGCGCGCGGCCGGCGTGGTCGTGGTGTCGGGCGTCGCGCTCGCGTCGGGGGCGGCGCCCGCGTCGGGCTCGGTGATCGCGGTGGTCTGCGTGCTGCAGCCTGGCAGGCCGATCGAGCTGGCGATGGGCTGTGTGGCGAGCAGGAGCAGGATCGCGGCGCGAGGGGTGAGGGAGGAGGAGCGGGCCACGGCCTCAAGCTAGCACGACGGGCGTCGCCTCACTCGTCAAGAGCATTGACAAGTTCCGCGCGCGGCCGGATACCATCGACGCATGGAAAAACGCGCGCGCGCCCCGAAGGCACCGAAGCCGAGCCCCCGAGCCCCCGCGGAGCCCGCGGAGCCTGCGAAGTCTGAAGGCGTCGCCGCGCCCGGCGCCGACGGCGCGAGCACGACGCAGCTCGTGCTGCACGCGGGCCGCCTCCTCGGCGATCTCACGGTGCGCCGCATGCGCGTCCAGTTCCCCGGATTCCGCGCCTCGCACGGGCGGCTCCTTCCGCTCCTCGAGGCCGGCACCGCTCGCCTCAGCGACCTGTCGCAGCGGCTCGGCGTGAGCAAGCAGGCGGCCGGGCAGCTCGTCGAAGAGCTCGAGTCCGAGGGCTTGGTCCAGCGGGAGGCCGACCCCGCGGATCGCCGCGCCCGCCGTGTCCGCCTCACGCCGCGCGGGAAGCGCGTCGTGGCGGACGTGCGCGGGCTCCACGCGTCGTTCGACGCGGCGCTCGAGGCGCGCCTCGGCGCGCGCGACCGCGCCGCTGCCGTGGCGGCGATGCTCGAGCTGTCTCGCTGGGCGGAGAGCGCGGCGCACGGGCCTTCGGCTGACTAGAGCAGCCTTGGGGCGAAGCGCCCGCCGCGGAGCCGCCACCAGGCGCGCCGCGTCGCGTTCGCTCGACGGCGGCGCGACCATTTGCGACAGTGCGCGCCATGGAGCACGCGCGCACGATCGTCGTGGGGGCTGGCATGAGCGGGCTCGCGGCCGCCGCCGCCCTCGGCAAGGGGCACGACACCCGAGTCTTCGAGGCCGACCGCGAGATCGGAGGGTACTGCAAGACCGTCAAGCAAGACGGCTTCGTGTGGGACTACTCGGGGCATTTCTTCCACTTCAAGCACCCTGAAATCGAGGCCTGGCTGCGCGAGCGAATGCCGGGCCAGGAGATCCGCACGATCGAGAAGCGGAGCTTCATTTCTCACTCGGGCGGCGCGCGGCGCATCGACTTCCCGTTCCAAAAGAACATCCACCAGCTGCCGAAGGAGGAGCTCATCGACTGCCTGGTCGATCTCTACTTCGCCCGCGCGCCGCGCGAGCTGCTCGGCCCCGACGCTCCGCCGGCGCCCGCCGAGGAGAGCTTCAAGGACATGCTCTACGCCCGCTTCGGGCGCTCGATCGCCGAGAAGTTCCTCATCCCTTACAACGAGAAGCTCTACGCGTGCGATCTCGGCCGCCTCGACAAAGACGCGATGGGGCGGTTCTTCCCCCACGCGGACCTCACGGCGATCGTGCGCAACATGCGCGCGCCCGACAACAGCTCGTACAACGCGACCTTCACCTACCCCGAGGGCGGCGCCATCGAGTACGTGCGGGCCGTCGCGAGCGAGGTCGCGCCCTCCGCGCTCGCGCTGTCGGAGCCCGTCACGCGCATCGACCTCGACGCGAAGGTCGTCACCACCCCGCGCCGGCAGGTGAGCTTCGACCGGCTCATCTCGTCGGCCCCGCTGAACCGCCTCGCGGCGCTCACCGGGATAGAGCACGACGCGTCGGTGTTCTCGTGGAACAAAGTGCTCGTGTGGAACCTGGGGTTCGACCGAAAGGGCCCCGACGACGTGCACTGGATGTACTACCCGGACCGCGCCACCTCGTTCTACCGCATCGGCTTCTACGACAACATCTTCGGCGCCGACCGCATGAGCCTCTACGTGGAGCTCGGGTATCCCGCTGACGCCAAGGTCGACGCCGAGGGCATGCGCGCGCGCGTGCTGGCCGACCTCGAGCGCGAGGGCATCGTCGCTGGTCACGAGCTCGTGTCCTCGCACAGCGTGGTGATGGACCCTGCTTACGTGCATATTACACGCGAATCCATCGCCGAGACCGATCGCCTGCGGGCCGAGCTCGGCAAGCGCCACGTGCATTCGATTGGCCGTTACGGGGGGTGGACCTACTGTTCTATCGAGGACAACATCGTCGAGGCGCGCGCGCTCTGCGCGGAGCTCGGCGCGTGACGACGTGTGACGACGGGTGACGAGAACCAAGGAGAGACGATGAGCTTCGAAGGAAAGGCGCTCCGCGTGGTGCGCGAAGGCGCGGTCGCCGAGGTCGTGCTGCTCGGACCCGGCAAGGGGAACGCGATGGGCCCCGACTTCTGGGCCGAGTGCCCCGAGGTGTTCAACCGGCTCTCGAAGGACGACGAGGTGCGCGCGGTCGTGCTCTATGGCCAGGGCGAGCACTTCACGTTCGGGCTCGACCTCAAGGGCATGATGCCCACGCTCATGCCCCACCTCGCGCCGCCCAACCTCGCGAAGCAGCGGACGGGCCTCTACGAGCTGGTGCTCGATCTGCAGCGCTCGTTCGACGCGGTGGAGGCGTGCAAGAAGCCCGTGATTTGCTGCTTGCACGGCCACGCCATCGGCGGCGGTCTCGACCTCGCCACGGCGTGCGACGTACGCCTCGCGAGCGGCGACGCGAAGATCTCGGTGCGCGAGGTGCGCGTCGCCATGGTGGCCGATCTGGGGAGCCTCCAGCGGCTCCCGCGGATCGTGGGGCAGGGGGTCACCCGGGAGCTCGCCTACACCGGCAAAGACATCGACGCGGCCCGCGCCCTCCGCGTGGGCCTCGTGAACGACGTGCTCCCCGACAAGGCGAGCCTGCTCGAGAGCGCTCGCGCGATGGCGCGCCAGATCGCGGACAACTCGCCGCTCGTCGTCTCGGGCATCAAGGAGGTGCTCGACTTCGGCGAGCGCTCCCACGTGCGCGACCGCGAGCGCTTCGTCGCCGTGTGGAACGCGGCCTTCCTCGCCTCGAACGACCTGGCGGAGGCGATGGCCGCGTTCATGGAGCGCCGCGCGCCCGTCTTCAAGGGCGATTAGCCAGCGGGGGAGCGGGCATGCGCGCCCCGCGCCAGACGCCCGGGCTCACGAGCGGCCGCTGGGGCGCCGCATTTTGAACGCCTGAGTCCCCTGCTTGCAGAACGAGGTGAGCATCGAACGCACGGCGCCGAGCCGCGGGTTCGGGGGCTTGCCCGCGCCGAGCAGCGCGAGCTGGTTCTCGTACCAGGTCACGTCGAGCGCGGCGATCCGGTCCAGCGCCCGGACGCCCGTGCTGAGCTTGCGCGCTTGGCTCTCCACCGCCTCGCCCCCGAGCGCGCGCCGGGGGAGCTCCGGCTCCACGCAGAGCGAGCGCGCGAGCCCGACGAGGTCGACCGCGCCGCTCCGGATGGGGGCCGCCATGCCGCTCGCGGTGCGGAAGCCGCCGGTCACCGCGAGCGGCACGTCCACCTTCGCGCGGAGCGCCTCGACGAACGTGAGGAAATACCCCTCACGCTCCGCCGTGCTCGGTCGCTGCGCCCCGGTCATCGCGGGCGCCTCGTAGGTGCCACCCGACACCTCGACGAGGTCCACGCCCGCCTCCGCGAGCCAGGTGATCACCTGGAGCGAGTCCTCCTCCGAGAAGCCGCCCTTCTGGAAGTCGGCGGAGTTTATCTTGATGGCGACCGGGAACGCGGGCCCCACCTGGGCGCGGATCTCCCGGTACACCGCCAGCACGAAGCGGGCGCGGTTCTCCAGCGAGCCGCCCCAGCGGTCGTCGCGCCGGTTGTGGTGCGGCGACAAGAACTGGCTCACGAGATACCCGTGGGCGCCGTGGATCTGCACGCCGGTGAAGCCGGCCTGCTTGGCGATGGCCGCCGTGGCGCCGAAGCGCGTGATGAGGTCCTGGATCTCGGCCTCGGTGAGGGCGCGGGGCGTGCGGAAGGCGGCCGCGAACGCGGGGCCGAACGGCACGGCCGAGGGCGCGACGGTCTCTTTCGACAGGAACGCGGGCGACTGTTTGCCGGGGTGGTTCAGCTGCATCCACAAGTGAGCGCCACAGGCCGTGCCGGCGGTGGCCCACGCGCGGAGCGCCTCGAGATCGCGATCGTCCTCCACGACCACGTTGCCGGGCTCGCCGAGCGCGCGGCGGTCGATCATCACGTTGCCCGTGACGGCTCCAGCTCGCGCTCCGCGAGGAGGCCCAGCGGCTCACGCTCGACGAGCTGCTCTCGCGCAAGGAAGACCTCGGCGCCGCGCTGGTGGCGCGTGCCCGCGACGCGTGCGCGGCCCTCGGCCTCACGCTCGTGTCGGCGGGGCTCCGCGACGTGATCTTGCCGGGCGAAATGCGCGCGATCCTGGGCCAGGTGGTCGAGGCCGAGCGCCGCGCGCAGGCGAACCTCATCACCCGCCGCGAAGAGACCGCGGCCACGCGCAGCCTCCTCAACACCGCGAGGCTTCTCGACGAGCACCCGACCCTGCTGCGCCTGAAGGAGCTCGAGCACGCCGAGCGCATCGCCGAGAAGATCGGCAGCCTCACCGTCGTGGGCGGGCTCGACGCCCTCGTGCCCCGTATCCGCGAGGCGCTCGCGAACGAGTAGCGCCGCGCTCGCGAGGCTGCTGGCCGGCGAGGCGACCCGGCTCGTAGATTTTCGCGTGGGAGTGACACCCGAGGTGGTAACAGGTCACCCGTGGGCACTCCCCTCGTCGTCGCGACCAGCGTGAAGAAATCGTTCGTCCACATGGGGCGGCCGCTCGAGGTCCTGCGCGGCATCGACCTCACCATCGACGAGGGCGAGTTCGTCGGCATCGTCGGGCAGTCCGGCGCCGGCAAGAGCACGTTCCTCCACTGCATCGGCACGCTCGACGTCATCACGGGGGGCTCCCTGAAGCTCGGGGCCGACGAGCTCTCGGGGCTCTCGAGCTCGCGCCTCGCGGGCCTGCGTAACCGCATGATAGGGTTCGTGTTTCAGTTTCATCATCTCCTGCCCGAGTTCAACGCGCTCGAGAACGTGATGATGCCCGGGCTCATCCAGGGGCGGCCGCGCAAAGAGCTCGAGCGGGCCGCGAACGATCTCCTCGCCGAGGTCGGCCTCGCGAACCGCGCCTCGCACCGGCCGGGCGAGCTGTCGGGCGGAGAGCAGCAGCGCGTGGCGCTCGCGCGCGCCCTCGTGCTCCAGCCGAAGCTCCTCCTCGCGGACGAGCCCACCGGCAACCTCGACTCGAAGACCAGCGACCAGATCCACGAGCTGTTCTTCTCCATCAACGCCACGCGCGGCACGACCATCATCGTCGTGACCCACAACATGGCGCTCGCCGACAGCATGCCGCGCAAGGTGAC
>Ga0073904_10001626_pt1 | contig 16818 bp, 13 predicted proteins | sample KloWWTrecipitate_FD_66668 | JGI IMG/M metagenome (GOLD analysis project Ga0073904, IMG submission 66668) | Active sludge microbial communities from Klosterneuburg, Austria, studying microevolution and ecology of nitrifiers - Klosterneuburg... | ecosystem: Engineered > WWTP > Aerobic digester >... | reverse complement strand
CTGTATAATCGAATAAAAATGCTAAGAATGTAGCCAGTTTATCGTTGAACGCTGTTTTTAGCAATTATTTCGAGCACGTTCCTACTGGAGAATTTAAAATATGACGATACAAATCGCTGTGATTGGTACTGGCTATGTAGGCTTAGTCTCTGGCACCTGTTTTGCGGAACTTGGGCATTCTGTCATCTGCATAGACAATAATCCAGAAAAAATTGCGCAATTAAAGCTTGCTCAAATTCCTATTTATGAGCCCGAACTTGCGGAAATGGTTAATAAGAATATTCAAGCAGGGCGTTTAAACTTCGATACTCAGTTACAAAAGACAGTAGAAAAAAGTCAGGTATTATTTATTGCGGTGGGTACACCAACGGATCCAGGAACAGGCCAAGCTGATTTAAGTTATCTCAAAATAGCCGCCCGTGAAATAGCGCAGTTTATAAATGACTATAAAGTCATTGTTGTGAAGTCCACAGTTCCTGTCGGCACCTGTCATTTGGTTAAAACCATTATTCAACAAGAAAACCCAAACGCGCAGTTTGATATTGTTTCTAATCCAGAATTTTTACGAGAAGGGTTAGCCGTTTACGATTTTATGAACCCGGACAGAATTATTGTTGGTACCGAAACAGAAAGTGCTAAAGCAATGATGAATCAAATCTATCAAGTTTTTGATAAACGAGGCATCCCAATACTTTTTACAGATTTAGAAAGCTCGGAACTGATTAAATATGCGGCGAATTGTTTCCTCGCAACTAAAATTGCTTTTATTAACGAAATTGCCAATTTATGTGAAAAAACCAATGCGAATATTGTCGAGGTGAGCGAGGGATTAGGTTTAGATAAGCGTATTGGCGCTGTCTACTTAAAACCCAGTCCGGGGTTTGGTGGCTCGTGTTTTCCTAAAGATACTTTAGCGTTAGCACATGCTGCACGCGAAATTTTGTCACCATTGTCTATTGTTGAATCCGTGATTTTGTCTAATGAACGTCATAAGGCGTACATGATCGAAAAAATTCTGGCTGCCTGTTATGGTGCTGTGCGTGGAAAAACCTTGACAGTGTTAGGTGTTGCTTTTAAAGCCAATACTGATGATGTGCGCGAAAGTTCTGCATTGATTATCATTGAAGCGCTGCAAAAGCAGGGTGCGAATATTATTGTGTATGATCCCGCTGCGATGGAAAATGCCGCAAAAGTATTATCAAATGTTGTTTTTGCGAAAGATGTTTATCAGGCGATGCGTGGTTCGGATGCAGTTGTGATAGCAACGGAATGGCCAGAGTTTTGTGATTTAAATTTTGACTGTATGGGCGACAATGCAACGGTTGTTGATTTAAGAAATTTATATGATCCTAAGGCAATGTATGCGCAGGGTATTCGATATTTTTCCATTGGACGTAAACCCGTTATAACTTCGAAGAAACCCTTATGTGTGGATTAGCTGGTTTTTGGGATTTTAAAGCCAACATATCCAAAACGGAATTATTGGGCATTGGCCAAAAAATGGGTAAAGCAATTTCGCATCGAGGCCCAGATTCTGAAGGGGCATGGTGTGACGAAGCGCTCGGTCTGTCTTTTTCGCACCTACGTCTTGCGATTGTCGATTTATCCGAAGCAGGGCATCAGCCCATGGTTTCGCGTTCGGGTGGCTCTGTTATTGTCTATAACGGAGAAATCTATAATGCACCTGAATTGCGAGAAGCCTTAAGTTTAGAAGGTTGTCGTTTTCGTGGGCATTCAGATACAGAAGTTATTTTAGAAGCGTGTGAGCGTTGGGGTGTAATTGCTACTTGTCAAAAGTTAATCGGTATGTTTGCCTTTGCTTTTTGGGATAAACAGACGCAACAATTATTTTTAGCGCGAGATAGATTAGGCATTAAGCCTATGTATTGGGGGTTTAATCAAGGTATTTTATTTTTTGGCTCGCAGCTCAAAAGTTTTAAAGGTCATCCACATTTTAAGCCCGAAATAGATAAAGAGGCCCTGACTGCTTATTTTCGGTTTAATTATGTCCCAACGCCATTGTCTATTTTTAAAAATATTCAAAAGCTATCACCCGGTAGCATTTTATCGATTGATAGAAATCAAAAAACACAGGAATTTCGATTTTGGGATTTGCAGGATGTTATCGCACGCGCTAAAGACAATCGCTTAAAAGCATCTTGTAGTGATGACGCCTTGATCGAGGAATGTGATGCTTTGTTGCGTGATGCAGTCAAAAGACGCATTGTGGTTGACGTTCCTCTAGGTGCTTTTTTGTCGGGCGGTATTGATAGTTCTACAGTCGTTGCTTTAATGCAAACACAAAGCGATCGTCCCATTAAAACATTTACTATTGGGTTTCATGAAGCCGGATATGATGAAGCCAAGCATGCCGCGGCAGTTGCTAAGCATTTAGGTACAGAACATCATGAATTATATTTAGCATCGAGTGAAGCGCAGGCCATTATTCCCGATATTCCGAATTGGTGTGACGAGCCGTTTGCAGATGTTTCTCAAATACCAACATACTTAGTTTCTAGATTGGCGCGTCAACAGGTTACGGTCAGTCTTTCGGGGGATGGTGGAGACGAGCTTTTTGCGGGTTATAATCGTTACTTTGTGGGTCAAAAGCTTTGGCCGCGATTGAAAGTTTTACCCTATTGGTTGCGACTTTTGAGTGCACAAGGGATCCGGCAATTTTCACCCAATCAATGGGATCAATTTGCAAAAATATTACCCAATCGACTGCGTCCACGGTTAGTGGGTGACAAAGCGCATAAGCTTGCAGATATTCTTGCGGTACCAAATGCAGGGACTTTTTATAAAAATTTAGTCAGTTTTTGGGAAGAACCGGCGAATTTAGTGCTGGGTGGCAACGAGCCAGTGTTGTACCCTTGGAATTTTGAATCTACTTTTGGGCATTCCAATAATTTTGTAGAATCGATGCAAATAATGGATACACTCACGTATTTACCAGACGATATTTTAGCTAAAGTAGATAGAGCGAGTATGGCCGTTGGTTTAGAAGCGCGTGTTCCTTTGTTAGATCATCGTGTTGTTGAGTTTGCTTATGGTTTACCTATGAATGTTAAAATTCGAAACGGTCAGGGTAAATGGTTATTAAGACAAGTCTTAAATAAATATGTGCCTAATAGTTTAATTGAACGGCCCAAAATGGGCTTTGGTGTGCCCATTGATCAATGGTTGCGAGGTCCTTTGCGGGAATGGGCAGAGAACTTATTATCTTTGCAGCGTTTAGAATCTGAAGGTATTTTAAATCCCGAGCCTATTCGTCAACGATGGGCTGAGCATCTGTCGGGGCAGCGAAATTGGCAATATTCTTTGTGGGGCGTTTTAATGTTTCAGGCTTGGCAAGAACGGTGGGGATTATGATGACAACGCGACATTTAATTTTAATTTCGAGTGTTTTATGCGCTTCTTTTGGGCACGTGTTATTTAAATCAGCAGCCAACACCTTAAAATCTTTGGATTCCGTTTGGGCTTTAACCCTGGAACTCACTTTTATTTCTGCGCTGTGTTTATATGGACTGTCTACGCTGGGTTGGATTTGGTGTTTACAAGAAATACCGTTAACGCAGGCCTATTTGTTTATGTCGTTGGCATATGTGTTTATCCCTGTTATGGGATGGTTTTTCTTTGGAGAAGTCCTTTCTTTGCAATATATTCTGAGTGCAGGATTGATAATAACAGGAATCTTAGTTGCCATCCCAAAATAGATTTGCCTATATCGATATACTGTCTGCGAGCTATTATAATAGTTGACTAAAATCTATAATATGAGAGAAATATTCGCTGTCCAGGACGCTTTCTACAATACCATTAACATGAATTAAAACCGGACGACGTGAAATGTGACGAGGAACTTTTAATCTTTGTATTTTTTCGCGCATTTCAGAAACAACAGAAATTTTGATGGGTTGTTTAGAAAACTTAACTTCACAAACATAAATCGTGTCAAATCGCGTTTGGATCATATAATCAATTTGGCAACCTTCTTGGCGTATGGTTTTGTTTTGAAAAAAGGGATTGTCATAAATCACATCATTGGGATTAACCTGAAGCAATTCAATTACTTTATTTCTATTATTTAACACCAGGTTTTCAAATTGTAGCCCCATGATGCCTTCCCAACCAGGCATTGATGTAAGCGATTTTCCTTCAAAACGACCTTTTTCAATTTTCTCCTTATTGGGGGCGATGTAATTCAGGTAAAATCGTAAATAATTATCACTAATTCTATAACGACTTAATTTTGAGATTCGCCCATCTTTTAAGTGCCAGGTATAGTCACGACGAATAAATCCCGAAAGCACTAATTCATCTAGATAATCGCTTAACACACCACCTTTTTCAATTTTTAATTTCTTACATATGCTTTCATGGTCATGATATCCATCGGCGAGGCATTGTACGACGCGTTTGTAGATTTGGTTACGTTTTGAAAAAATATCGGTAAATATATGAGCAAACTCATCAAAAAGTAGTCCGGATCTATCAAAGCAAAGATTTTTTATGTTTTCTTCCGCGGATAAGTTTGTTTGAATTTCCTCCAGATATTTTGGAACGCCGCCTGCTACAGAAAGAATTTTAAATTTTTCATAAGTCGATATGTTTTCTTTATTTTTAACCCAAAATTCATTGCTTTCCGAAAGGGATAATTCTTCTAAGGTTAGGTTTAAAGAGACCCGTCCTAAAAATCCTGTGCTGCCTAAAATATTTTTTTCAATCCAGGCAGAGACGGAACCACATAACACAAGTATAAGCTGAGGATTATTTTTAAATTCTTGATCCCATGCATTTTTTAGTTTTCCTAGAAAATGTGGATCTTTGGAACCCATCCACGATATCTCGTCAAATAAAATTAATACGCGACCCTGCCTTGTTTGGTTTGCAAGCCGTGAGAAGAGTGTATTCCAATCATCCTCTTTAAACGGAGGTTGTCCTAAAGCCTGCCCTAACTGCCAACCAAAGGCATTGAGTTCATCTTGCAGGGTGGTTGTATCCGTGGGGGTTAGCCCTGCGATGGAAATCATCTTCAGATCCTTCCCAAACTCTTGGATAAGGCGGCTTTTGCCGATACGGCGTCTTCCTTTAACAACAACGAGACTAGCAGAATTTTTTTTCAATAATAAATTGAGTTTCCTCAATTCTTGTTTTCGTCCGAAAAAGGCGCTTTTTAGTTTAATATTAGCCATTATTTACGTTTCCCTTCTGTTTTTATACGCATCACCAAATCTGCAAATGTCGATTTGGTGATGAAAGACTCAGTCTAACCTAATATCACCAAATCTGCAAATGTCGATTTGGTGATGCTCGATATAGGGCCGTCACGCTAACCTATTATCAAATATTTGTATTCTAATTTGATAACGCATTGATGCTCTGGTAAGTAAAGCTGGATCCACGTGCCAATTCAAACTTCAAGGATGTGGTGTTATTGCTAATATAATGATTTGTTTCTTACCAGATCCATAATACCAAAAAATGCGATAGGCTGCGGGCGTCTTGTTTTCAGCATAAGCTTCAAAAACTGATTCACCATTTGGACCGCTGATAGAATCATATTTGTGCGTATTTAAGCTTGGATGGCGCGGGTTGGTTTCTAAGTATCCTAGTGCTTTTCTCACTGCTTTAAAACATTTTGAAAGACTTTTGTCTTTTTCTAAACTGTCAAAATCAGTGCTAGCTTGATCTGTAAATAATAATTTAAATGACATTATTCAATATCATCATCAACAAATTTAGCAAAGCTGCCTTTCTCAGAAATGCGACCTGCTGCCGCATCTTTTAAACCTTGGGAAACTTGCTTTAATGCGCGTTTGTTATCTAAAAGCCATTTTTCATTGGCTAAAATTTCTACATAAGGTTTTAAAATGATTCGATGATCTTTGGTTTCAGTAATCATATAACCGCTCACACCATCGGCTAAGTGCCCTAGTGTAATCCTACCTTTAGCATCTGGCCTCACCATTTTTGGTAACATAATATTAAACCTTACAAAATATGTTGTTGACAGTTTTTAGATTAGTATAAAGTGGGAAAGAATACAAGTGGGGAAGTGTAAAGGTGGAGGTTTTGCGATGAGCAATTCTGATAAGCTGACTTTAAAACCAGCATGATTTCAATAATAATTTAAGCCTCTTCTACTATTGAAGCTAGCTCCTCTCCCCTGTAAACTATCTTTTCAATGGTACCCGTACCGGTTCCCTCGCGACGATATACTGTGAACCCCGCCAGATCCGGAAGGAAGCAACGGTAGCAGTGGATTCGGGCGCCGAGGTGTGGCTGTTATGGGTGCCACCCAATCTCCAAAATAACTTGGTATGAAATTGTAAACGACATGAGTCAACTCGCGCTTGCCAGACGATATAGACCGCACACCTTTCAAGAAATGGTGGGGCAGGACCTTACTGTGCGTGCGCTCTGTAATGCGCTCGATTCTAAACGTCTACATCATGCCTATCTCTTTACCGGTACGCGTGGCGTAGGTAAAACGAGTGTTGCGCGGATTTTGGCCAAATGTCTTAATTGTGAACAGGGGATTTCATCCACGCCGTGTGGAACTTGCTTTGCATGCGAAGCCATTGATCAAGGTCGCTTTGTTGATTTAATCGAAGTGGATGCGGCTTCGCGTACCAAGGTCGAAGATACTCGAGAATTATTAGATAATGTTCAATATTTACCGACACGTGGCCGCTTTAAAATCTATTTGATTGATGAAGTGCATATGTTATCGGGGCACAGTTTTAATGCTTTATTAAAAACCCTAGAAGAACCACCCGAGCATGTTAAATTTTTACTCGCTACGACCGATCCTCAAAAATTACCAGCAACTATTTTGTCTAGATGTTTACAGTTTCAGTTATGGCGATTCCCTGTTAACAAGATAGTGCCCTATTTGGCCGAAATTTTGCAGCGGGAAAAAGTGCTTTTTGAAGAGGAAGCGTTGCAAGAATTGGCGCGTGCTGCAGATGGTAGTTTAAGAGATGCGATGAGTTTATTAGATCAAGCCTTAAATTATTGCGAGGGCACCGTCGAGGCGCGTTCCGTGCGTTTAATGTTGGGGTTATCTGAAAAAGCCCGTTTGTTGGCGCTATTGGGTAGTTTAGCCAATGGTAATGCAAAAAGTATTCTGAATGAAATTAATGCGCTTCAAGACAGCGCGCCAGATTTTTCGGGCTTGTTAACCGAATTTTTAGAACTGATCCACCAAGTTGCAATCGCACAAAGTGTGCCAGAAGCATTGGATGAAAATAGGCGTGATCGTGAAGCCATATTGGCATTCGCAAAAAGTATATTACCGGAAGAGATCCAATTATATTACCAGATTGGTTTACAGGGGCAACGTGACTTGCCTTATGCGCCTAATCCCAAAATGGGTTTTGAAATGATACTGCTTCGAATGTTAGCTTTTCAGCCGGTAAAAGTATCCAATTTTGTGGCTAAATCTAAATCACAAGTTGAAGCATCTGTTCATGTTGAAGCGAAAGAGGTGACTTCTGAACCAGCAGTGATGCAGCAAAAACCAGAACCCGATAGGGTCTTAGAACGACAAGATTGGAGCAGTATTGTTAAGTCGCTTAACTTGAAAGGTTTGGAAAAGGTATTGGCGATTAATTGCACTGTCGCTGCATGGGAAGATGATTTAATATCGCTCAATCTAGATGAATCACAAAAGCCTTTGTTCGAGAATAAGCGTTATGAGGACAGACTACGAGAAGCGTTGTCTCAGCATTTAGGACAATCGATTCGCTTGAAGATAACGTGTGGGGCAGCTGTCGGAGAAACACCGGCACTTCAAACGAGACGTTTGTTGACTGCAGTCCAGGAAGCAGCTAGTAATCAAGCAGAAGCAGATCCGGAAATTCAAAAGCTGATTAAAGCCTTTGATGCAAAAATTGAGCATATTGCTTTAAAAGAAGAGCAATAGAGAGGATATAGACGTGAGTTTTAGCCCGCTCATTAATCAATTAATCAATGCACTACGGTGTTTGCCGGGTGTTGGGCCGAAATCGGCACAGCGAATGGTTTTTCATTTGCTGGAGCGTGACCGTAATGGTGGGCAACTTTTAGCGCGAATATTGGAAGAAGCAATTGCTAAGGTCGGGCGTTGTCAGCAATGTCGAACCTTATGTGAGGATCCTTTGTGTCGGTTTTGCGATAATCCGCTGCGCGATCGGTCGATAGTCTGTGTGGTCGAAACACCCGCTGATGTATTGGCAGTGGAACACACTGCTGGGTATAGGGGCGTTTATTTTGTGTTAATGGGTCATTTGTCGCCTTTAGATGGCATTGGTCCTGAAGATTTAGGTATGGATTTGTTTAGGAAACGCTTGCAAGAGGGTGAAATAAAAGAAGTGATTGTTGCAACAAATCCTACCGTAGAAGGCGAAGCCACCGCACACTATTTGGCAGAATTGGTTAAAAAACACCAGATTGAGGTTACTCGAATTGCACATGGGGTCCCTTTTGGGGGCGAGTTAGAATATATCGATGGCGGTACGATAGCGCGAGCAATGTTGGCGCGAGCACCGCTCTAAACTACGAGGAGATAAATATGTCAGAGTCAACTGTTAAAAAAGAAACTTTTGGTTTTCAAGCCGAGGTCAAACAGCTATTGCATCTCATGATTCATTCCCTATATAGCAATAAAGAAATCTTTTTACGGGAGTTAATTTCTAATGCATCGGATGCAGCAGATAAACTGCGATTTGAATCTTTGCGTGACCCGATGTTATTAGTGGATGAACCGGATTTAAAAGTATGGGTTTTACTCGATAAAGAAGCAAAAACTATTACCATTCGAGACAATGGCATTGGCATGACACGAGAGGAAGTGATCCAAAATTTAGGGACTATTGCAAAATCCGGTACACGAGAATTTTTAAGTACATTAACCGGTGACAGGGCAAAGGACGCACAATTGATTGGTCAGTTTGGCGTTGGGTTTTATTCATCGTTTATTGTAGCCGATAAAGTGGTGGTTACAACCCGTAAGGCTGGTGCACCTGTCACAGAAGGCGTTCAGTGGAGCTCTGCAGGTCAGGGAGACTATGAACTGGAAACTGTATCTAAAGACACAAGAGGTACTGAAGTTGTATTACATTTGAAGGCCGATGAAGACGAGTTTTTGAACGATTGGCGTTTAAAACATATTATTATGAAATATTCAGATCATTTGACCTTGCCTGTTGTTGTTAAAAACGAAAAAAATGAAGATGAAGTTGTTAATCGTGCAACAGCATTATGGACTTTGTCAAAAAATGAAATTACCGATGAGCAATACAAAGAATTATATAAACATGTTTCACATGATTTTCAAGATCCTTTAGTTTGGACACATAATAAGGTCGAAGGGAAGCTTGAATATGTTACCTTGTTGTATATCCCAGAACATGCGCCATTTGATTTGTGGCATGTGGGTAAAACGCGCGGCCTAAAATTGTATGTGCGACGTGTCTTTATTATGGATGATGCAGAGCAATTTTTGCCTCATTATTTAAGATTTGTTCGAGGTATTATCGATTCCAATGATTTGCCATTAAATATTTCAAGAGAAATTCTGCAAAGCAATCGGATAATTGATACAATTAAAACAGCCGTTATAAAACGTGTGTTGGGTATGTTAGAACAGTTGGCAACAGATGATAAACCAAAATATCAAATTTTTTGGAATGCATTTGGTCAAGTTTTAAAAGAAGGCCCAGCAGAAGATTTTGCGAATAAAGAACAAATTGCAAAATTATTGAGATTTGCCAGTACGCATTTGGATAGTGCCGAGCAAACCGTTTCATTAGAAGACTACATTGCGAGAATGCCAGCGGGTCAAACAAAAATCTTTTATGTAACAGCAGATACATTTAATGCGGCAAGCCATAGCCCACATTTAGAGATTTTCCGCAAAAAAGGCATCGAGGTATTATTATTAACTGATCGTGTAGACGAATGGCTAATGACACATCTCACAGAATTTCAAGGTAAGCCTGTACAAGCGGTTACGCGCGGTGGTTTAGATCTGGGTGATTTGGCAGATAAAACAGCAGAAGAACACTATAAACAAGCGGAAACGGATTTTGAAGAGACGGTCAAAAAAGTGAAAGAGTTGCTAGAGTCTTCTGTAAAAGATGTGCGATTAAGTCAGCGTTTAACCGATTCGCCGGCTTGTATTGTATTAGATGAGCAAGATATGAGTGGTCAAATGGAGCGGATGTTACGTGCTTCAGGACAACAAGTCCCAACACAAAAACCCATTTTAGAATTAAATCCCGATCACAGAATGATTAAGCATCTTAAAGATGAACAAGATTCTGCGCGATTCGAAGATTGGTCGCGGATTTTATTGGATCAAGCCATTTTGGCAGAGGGTGGCCAACTGGAAGATCCCGCCAGTTTTGTACAAAGATTTAACAAATTGTTGTTAGCTTTGACGGAGAGATAGGCGTAGGCTGTTAGGATTTGCGATTTCGCTTTTTATGCGCCCGTACAAATAAGACGGGCGGTAAACAGCAAATGACAATGCCACCGAGTAATAGGAGGGCGTATTGCATTGCTGTGTGCTGAAATACAATATCGGCAGGTTTTGCGAAGCCAATGAGTAGCGCTGTTACACAGGTAATGGCGCCAAGCCCGCCTACAAACCAAACGCCCAATTTCCCCCCGGGAATTTTATAGGCTCTGGGGGTATTCGGTTGACTGTAACGTAATTTAATCACAGCCAAAAATAAAATAAAATACATAATCAAATAGAGCTGTGCTGCTAGTGTATTAATAATCCAATAGGCAGCATGAATGCTCTCGTTAAAAACAAAAAGAGAAATCAAGACGGTGCCACAAAGCCCCTGCAGACATAAAAGCGCCACCGGTGATTCATTCGCATTGGTTCGCATAAAAAGTTTTGGCATATAACCGTCTTTAGTGCTGCTTAATAAACCTTTACTGGGCCCAATAATCCACGTATTTAAAATCGCAAAGCTGCCAATTAAGGTTAGTGCGGCGAGTAATGGCGCCGTCCAGCTGAGTCCAAATGCATTAAAAAATAAATGAAAAGCTTGCATGGGGCCGGCAATTAGGCTCATTTTCTCTTTTGGGATGACTGCTGCGATAGAAAGCGATCCTAAGATATAGATAAATAAGATAATCAAAGTTGCCAAGAACATAGCGGTTGGGTAATCTTTTTTAGGATTTTGAACATTTTTGACATGATAAGCGGGGATTTCCATACCGCAAAGTCCTAATAAAATAGCTGTAAAAGTCACTAGTGTGCTGAGTTCTGTTCCAGGGTTTAGAGCTTCTAAAGAGAACTGTAAATAGCCGGATGCTTCGGCATTTGCTAATTGGGTACATCCAAGTACAATCAGTACAATACCTGGGATAAGGGTACCAAGCATCACGCCGATGGCACTTAAAAAGCTGGATGTTTTTATATCTTTAAAATTAAGTAGTGTTGTTCCCCACAACACGCTCAACATCACGCCTACCAAAAAGAGCTTATTGCTTTCTAATGCGGGTTTAAACAAGTAAGCTGCTGTTGCCGCAATAAACGATAAAATGGTTGGCAGCCAAACGACACTCTCCATCCATTGCAACCAAACGGCTAAAAATCCCCAATGGGGCCCAAAGGCTTCTTCAACCCAGAGGTATACGCCACCCTCTTTGGGCCACCCCGACGAAAGCTCCGCACAAGCAAGTGCGACGGGTATAAAAAAGCAGATAGCGGCAGCCACAAAGAAAGTAATGGCTTGAGTACCCAATAACGCCGTGGTGGGTAGGTTTCGAAGACTCACAATCGCAGAAACGCTAAGTAGCGAGAGCGTGAACATTCCCAGGAACTTAACGGGTACTTTATGGGTAAGTTTTTTCACCAACTTTCTCTTTAATCATATAAAAACAGGAGTTTATCATAGTCAGGATTAACATGAGTTACTTTAAATAATGGAGTCTTGAGGGTTTCTTTAAGTAATGACTCATGCAGATACACTTATACATAATCGAGATAATACGATCGGTAAATAGGCCTATACTGGACAAAAGGAGTATTGATATGGAAAAAGTATGGCTAAAAAACTATCAATCTGGCGTGCCAACAGAGATAAACCCTGATAAATATCCCTCTATTAATGAAATGTTCGAGGAGGTATGCAAATTGTATGCCGATTGTCCTGCATTTGCGAATATGGGCACTATTTTAAATTATCGAGAAATTGAAGAAAAAAGTCGCGCTTTCGCAGCGTATTTACAAAACACTTTGAAATTAAAAAAAGGTGATAGCGTTAGCTTAATGATGCCCAATATTTTGCAATATCCGATTGCATTGTGTGGTGTGCTACGCGCAGGCTTAACCGTTGTCAATGTGAATCCTTTATATACGCCACGAGAATTAGAGCGTCAATTAGTAGATTCAGAAAGTACGACGATTGTCATATTATCTAATTTTGCAAGCACGCTTCAGAGTGTTCTCGAACAGAAAGAGCAAAAAAAAATCAGAATAAAAAACATTATAGTTACAGAAATAGGTGATGTATTTTCATTTCCAAAATCCTTTTTGGTGAACTGGTTTATAAAATATGTTAAAAAAATGATCCCAAAATGGCATATTAAAAATATTATTCCTTTTAAAGCAGCATTAAAAATAGGGACCAAACAAACATTCATAAAACCCTTGGTTACGGGTGAAGATATTGCTTTTTTACAATATACGGGTGGCACCACCGGTGTTGCGAAAGGTGCTATGTTAACGCATCGCAATATGGTTGCGAATGTGGAACAAGCCGTGGCTTGGATAAGTCCTTTGATAAAACCAGGCAAGGAGATCATCATTACTGCTTTACCGCTGTATCATATTTTTTCTTTAATGGCCAATTGTTTAACGTTTATGAAAATGGGAGCATTCAATGTACTGGTGACCAATCCTCGAGATATGCGTGGATTCGTTAAGATATTAAGACAGTATCCATTCACAACTATTACAGGCGTGAATACGTTATTTAATGCATTGTTAAATCAGCCAGCGTTTCGTTTTGTTGATTTTAGCCATTTGAAATTGACATTAGGAGGAGGGATGAGTGTACAGCATGCGGTAGCGATGCGCTGGCAATTGGTGACGGGTGCGCCTTTAATCGAAGCCTATGGATTAACTGAGGCTTCGCCGGCAGTGTGTATTAACCCTTTAAATCTGACAGAACATAATGGTAGTATTGGTTTGGCTATACCCTCCACAGATGTATCTATACGAGATGAGCAGGGTATGGCACTTTCTTTTAATAGTCCTGGAGAACTTTGGGTGAAAGGTCCACAAGTTATGCTTGGGTATTGGAAACAACCAGCGGAAACCTGCATGGTATTAGAGGATGGTTGGGTAAGGACTGGTGATATTGCAATGATCGATGAGCAGGGTTTTGTTCGGATTGTTGATCGCAAAAAAGACATGATTTTGGTTTCGGGATTTAATGTTTATCCTAACGAAGTGGAAGAAGTGATTGCAATGATGCCAGAAGTGGCTGAGGTTGCTGTTATTGGTGTGCCCTTTGAGGCTGGTGAAGAAGTCAAGGCTTATATTGTTAAAAAGGATCCTCTCTTAACAAGCGAGACGGTATTAGCCTATTGCCATCGGGAATTAACAGGGTATAAGATCCCTAAAGAAATTGAGTTTAGAGCAGAATTACCTAAATCGAATGTGGGAAAAATTTTGCGACGGGTGTTAAGAGAAGAATAGAAAGCGTATTTGGAAATAAATTGAGATGAAAAAAATAACAAAAGCGAGCCAGCTGCTAAAAGCGGGTTTAATTGATCCTGAAAAGCTGAAAGCCATAGAAAAAGTCGCGGAAAAATTTTCGATTTCTTTAACACCCCAAGTGCTTGAAATGATGCAAACGGGATCTGAGGGTGATAAAGCGGCTATTCTGCAACAATTCGTGCCCTCTGAACAAGAATTATCCACCACAGCATCAGAATCAAAAGATCCGATTGGGGATGATGTTTATACACAAGTTAAGGGCATTGTTCATCGTAATTCAGATCGCTGTTTGTTAATGCCTCTGTTAGCTTGCCCTGTTTATTGTCGGTTTTGTTTTAGGCGAGAGAAAGTGGGTTCAAACAGTAAAGCATTATCAGAAGCGGAATTACAAAGTGCCCTCACTTACATTGCAGAACATAAAGAGCTCTGGGAGGTTATTTTAACGGGCGGTGACCCCTTGATGCTTAATCCTAAAAAATTGGGTCAAATTCTTCAGGTCTTAGAGAATATAGCGCATGTCGAGGTGATTAGAATTCATACGAGAGTGCCCCTTTTTGATTCAAACAGAATTACAGATCAAATGATCCAGGCGTTAAAAATCAATAAAGCCGTTTATGTTGCGCTGCATACGAATCATCCCAGTGAATTAACAGAACGTGCACAAAAAGCATGCGCACGGTTTGTAGATGCTGGAATCCCCATGTTATCCCAGACCGTCTTGTTAAAAGGGATCAATGATACACCAGAAATCATGGGCGAATTAATGCGTGGACTGGTTAAAAATCGAATAAAGCCGTATTATTTGCATCATGGCGATTTAGCAGAAGGGACGGCGCATTTTCGAACCACAGTTAAAGAAGGACAAGTATTGATGAAAGCGCTTCGTCGCCAATATTCAGGATTGTGTCTACCTACTTATGTATTAGATATTCCCGGGGGTTTTGGTAAAGTTCCAATCGGACACACTTATTTTGAATGTGGCAAAGTAGAAGATTACCAAGGAAATTTGCATTCTTATGATTAGACCTTTTTTAAAATGGCCTGGTGGAAAATACCGATTAGTCGATCGGATCCAAGGTTTATTACCCCAAGGGAAACAATTAATTGAGCCATTCGTGGGAGGTGGAGCTGTTTTTTTGAATACGGATTTTGAACGCTATCTCTTGAACGATGCAAATTCCGATTTGATTACCTTGTATCAAACGTTACAAAAAAAAGGCAGCGCTTTTATAGCAGTATGTCGTTCGTTTTTTATCAAAAAATATAATACTGAAAAACACTATTATAAGTTTCGAACAGAGTTTAATGCCAGCACTGATCCAATATTACGTTCGGCCTTATTTTTATATTTAAACCGCCATGGCTACAATGGATTGTGTCGTTATAATGCGGGCAAGGGTGAATTTAATGTGCCATTTGGTTCTTATAAGAAGCCTTATTTTCCCGAAAAAGAGATGCTTCATTTTTGTGAAGTCTCAAAACGCGCTGTTTTTGTGTGTGAGGATTTTACGGAAACGCTTAAAAAAGCTAAAAAAGGGAGTGTCATTTACTGTGATCCGCCTTATGTGCCGCTCACGGCGACGGCAAATTTTACACGCTATCAATCTCAAGGATTTAGTTTAGCGGAGCAACAGGTCTTGGTAGATTGGGCAAAAAAATGTGCGAAGAAAGGCATTCCTGTTTTGTTGTCGAATCATAGTAACGATTTTACGCGGAATATTTATGCAGGGGCAATTATTGAGGAATTCGATGTGCGTCGATTAATTAGTTGTAAAATTGCCTTAAGGCGCCCTGTTTTGGAGCTTTTGGCACTGTATCTTTGATTTGTTGACTTTTGTTCGCGTTCAGACTTGTTTCCTTTATTTTTCTTTCATTAATTTAGGCGAAATTTTTGCAATTTTAATGGTGTTTTCTTTCAGTTGTACGACTTCAATGGGATGTCCGGCGATCAAGAGACACGTGCCTTCAGGCGGGATGAATTCTAATCTTTCGATAATCAAGCCATTCAATGTGGTAGGGCCATCGGTTGGTAATTCCCATTGTTGCAAACGATTAAGATCGCGAACACTGATCCCGCCATCGATTAAAAAGGTGCCGTCTTCTTGTGGTTGCACTTCGGGTATTTCGGTGTCAGCTTCCGTGGTGAATTGTCCAACAATTTCTTCTAGGATATCTTCCAGCGTGACAAGCCCTAAAACATCGCCATATTCATCAACAATCAATCCCATTCGACGTTTGTTTTTTTGGAAATTTAAGAGCTGAGTGTGCAAAGAAGTTCCTTCAGGTACGAAATAGGGTTCTTCCATTACGCTTAATAACCCTTGTTCGTTTAATTCTCGTTGCGCTAGAATTTTTACGATATTTCGGGTATGTAAGATCCCTTGAACATTATCTAAGTCAGAACGGTAGACAGGTAAAAGAGTATGTTGCAAATCTTTTAGTTTGGAAATAATTTCATTTTTATCATCATCCAAATCGATTCCGACGACTTCATTTCGAGGGATCATAATATGTTCAACGCGAACATTTTCAAGATCTAAAATACTGAGTAACATGCTTTGATGATTGCTTGGAATAAAATTGCCCGCTTCACTCACAATTGTTCGGAGTTCGTCGGCTGTGACGGCATCCGTCGTTTTTGTAGAAGTTTTAAGTCCAAATAAACCCAATAAGGTACTAGAAATCGCTGCGGCCGCAAAAACCAGTGGGTATAATAACCATTGCATCACTTGCAGCGGTAGAGATACAAAACGCGAGGTTTGTTCAGGTCTTAAGGCCGCTACCGTTTTTGGCATGACTTCTGCAAAAACCAATAAAAAAAGTGTAACAATAATGGGTGAAATAATAACGCCGAGTTCGCCCCAGAAGTGTTCGGCGATTTGATTGGCAATTGAAGCTGAGATGGCTGTTGCAAAAGTACTTCCAATAAGAATAACACCGAGCAGTCGATCGGGGTGTTGCAGCAATTTGGTAATGCGACGTGCGTAGGGTTCTGTTTTCACTAAATGTTTTAATCTAAAGCGGTTAAGCGATAAAATACCCGTTTCACTGGCTGCACAAAAGGCGCAAAGCAAAACGGCAAATAC
>Ga0073904_10001623_pt1 | contig 16822 bp, 14 predicted proteins | sample KloWWTrecipitate_FD_66668 | JGI IMG/M metagenome (GOLD analysis project Ga0073904, IMG submission 66668) | Active sludge microbial communities from Klosterneuburg, Austria, studying microevolution and ecology of nitrifiers - Klosterneuburg... | ecosystem: Engineered > WWTP > Aerobic digester >... | reverse complement strand
TGGTTTATATCTTGGATGCCGACAAAAACAAGGCAACTTGGGCAACTTACGACACGAATCTGGACGAATGGACAAAAACCTATTTAGGCCAAAACCCCAAAGACGCCAAAATATTAAGCTCCATTTCGTTGCCAAGCAAATACAAAACTGCATTTACTTTCACCGCCGATGCGCCAATGAAAGTCCTTTCGAGACCCGTTGTAGAATTCCTGAAAGACAGTGTTGTTGGCGGAAATCGCTATTTAAAAATCCGAATCACGCCCACCCGAAAAGTCAATCGTTATGATATTCTTGCCAATGAAAAGCTAGTAATCCTAAATTTCAAGGCCAATGGTTTGTCTTTATTGGGACAAAAGAGTTCCAAATACGAGCGAAAAGACAAGAAATTGTTGAGCTATTATGTGGTGGATCAATTGCCGTTGGAAATAGAATTTAGCGTGACAGCTTCGAGTGTTTTGGATTTGGATTTACTGGAAAGTTCTTTCGATTTGATGAATAATCCGTTATTTAAAATGGCAAAAAGAACCAATTGGATGATGCCAACGCCTTTTGTTTTGAATGATGCCGTGATTATTAAAGAGAAATTAAAACCGTCGCTAAAAGTTGCCATTCCAATCATTATAAATGAAATAAAAAAGAAGGATTGGAAACCCGTTGTGAATGATACAGTTTCAGGAGGGAATTAATTGCATTAGTTACATATAAATTCAAAACACAAGTTGATATTGTAAACAATTTAGTTGATATAAATAAGTTAAAACATACTAATATGAATGTATACAAATATTTAGCACCAGACAGAATTGATATTCTTGAAAATAAGAATATTCGTTTTACTCAAGCCAGATATTTAAATGATCCATTTGAATCATTACCATTTATTTCAAAGTTAATGAGTGACATTGATTCCTCAGATTTTTACAAGAAATCCATTGATCCAATTATTAAGGAAACAGGAAACAGAAAACTTTCAATTAATGATATTCCAATAGAATTTAGAAATGAAATTCCTAAAGAAGTAATTGATTTTATATCAACAATTACAATCAATCAAGGGTTAAGTTTGATTCCTGAATTTCATCCTGAAAATTTGACAAAAAAACTTTTTTCTTCATCCGCTGAAGAAACTAAAATTAACTATTCAGAGAAATTAAAAGAAAGTTGGAATAAATTATTTGGAATACTTAGTTTAACTCAGACAAACGACAATATCACGATGTGGTCACATTATGCAAAAAATCATGAAGGATTTGTAATTGAATTTGATCCTGACAATAAGTTCTTTAATAAGAAGAGAAATGAGAATGATGCTTTTGGATTTTTAAGAGAAGTAAAATATTCAGAAAAGCGTCCAGATATTGAACTAATAGGTTTACAAAAGCCAGAAAATGAATTTGTAGAATTTATTGCAACTAATATTCTATTTACTAAAAGCCAAGATTGGTCTAATGAAGAGGAATTGAGATTAGTCATAGATTTATCCACATCTGACGATAAACTAATAATTAAAAATCAAGAGATCTACTTATTCAAATTACCTCCTATGGCAATAAAATCTGTTTTTATTGGAGTCAATGCTAGCGAATCATTCAAAGACGAAATTAAGACAATTTTAAAAAAAACGGAGTTTTCTCATGTCATCCTCAAATATGGTTCACTTGATTTAAAAGACTATAAAATTAGATTTAATTAAGATAAGACTCCGCTACCTAATGAATCCTTTTGTGCAATGAGTTTAATTCCACTTGCAACTATACCATAACTAAAAAAATTTGACATATACTTAAAAACAATCAACTAAAGTAAACTTAAATGTTTACTTATTATATTCAATGTAAACGCATGTATTTACTCTAAAAGGTCTTGTGTATTTACTGTTTTTAGTGCACATTTGAATTGACTTTCTCAAATTCCCCCATCCAAAACCCGTAAAATCTATAATAATTACCCATAATTATGTAACTATTTTTTCCACTAATTCCATCATTTTTACATAAATGAAATATTTTATGAAAAAATCGATTGTACTACTTGGAATTATACTGGCATTTACCACACTATCTTGTAAAAAAGGAGATGCTGAAAATACGTCACAACCTACAAAAATTATTAAAAAAGCACCCGTTCGAAAAGCACCTAAAGCGGTTACCTATACTTTAGAAAACACAAAAGAATGGTTAAAGACAAACAAAGATTCTGCAAATCTTGGAATTGCCTTTGCGGTAAACAGAACTGATAAAGCGTTTTTTGCCAAAATGGATTCCGTGATTATTCCAACGGATATGAGTGGTGATATTGCATTTTATTTGCCTTTTCCGGTTGAAGTTCCTTATTTGGCGGATGTCGATAAAATCCTTTTCTTTTCGTATCCGACCCAAACTTTTGCAGCTTATGAAAACGGGATTTTGATTTACACTGGCCCAACCAATATGGGCAAGAAAAAAAATCCAACTCCCACTGGCTTATTTTTCTGCAATTGGAAAGCCGAAGAAACCATCAGCACCGTTGATGATGAATGGAAATTATTATGGAATTTTAATATCGCAAACAAAGGAGGTATTGGGTTTCATCAATACGATATGCCAGGTTTTCCTGCCTCACATTCGTGTTTGAGGCTACAAGAAAAAGACGCCAAATATCTATACGAATGGGCGGATCAATGGGTTTTGGTCGACGATGAAAACGTGAAATTCAAGGGAACTCCCGTAGTTGTTTTTGGAAGTTATCCTTTTGGCCAACCAAAACCTTGGTTGGAACTCGTTAAAAATCCAAAAGCATTGACTATTACCGAAATTGAAATGGAGAAAGTTACCGCGCCTTTTTTAGAAACTATTTTAAAAGAACAGGAAAAAAAGAAGAAATCTTAAAGCAATTCGATTTCCAAATGGAGTGTTTTTAAACTACTTTTGAGCATTCTATTTTTTATAAAATGACACAAATTAGTATTCTGGGTTGCGGTTGGTTAGGTTTGCCTTTGGCGAAAGCCTTACTCGAAAACGGATTTTTGGTAAAGGGTTCGACGACTTCTGTTGGGAAACTTTCGGTTTTGAAAAATTTGGGAATTCAGGCTTTCCAAATTGAATTATCTGAAACAAAAATTCAAGGAGAAGTTGATTCTTTTTTAGAAAATTCGAAGATTTTAATAATTGATGTTCCGCCTAAACTTCGCGGTTCGTCAACTGATCCTTCGACTGCGCTCAGGATGACATTCGTTGAAAAGATTAAAAACGTGATTCCTTTTATTGAAAAATCGTCTGTTGAAAACGTGCTTTTCATTAGTTCAACATCGGTTTATGGTGACACTTCGACTGCGCTCAGTGTGACAGAGGAAACGGAACTCAATCCCGATACGGAAAGCGGCCGACAATTAGTGCAAACCGAGCAACTTTTGCAAAGTAATTCCAATTTCAAAACCACCATTTTACGCTTTGGCGGATTGATTGGTGAAGACCGACATCCAATAAAATTCTTGGCGGGAAGAAAAAATATTGAAAATCCAAATGCACCGATAAATCTGATTCATCAAGAAGATTGCGTTGGAATAATTCTGGAGATTCTTCGACAAGCTCAGAATGACAAATTAGAGCGGAACGAAACCTTCAATGCCGTGACTCCTTTTCATCCAAGTCGAAAGGAATATTACACGCAAAAAGCCATCAATTTGGCTTTGGATTTACCTGAATTTAATGCCGAAAACTCTAGTTTTGGAAAGACTATTTCGAGTTCGAAAGTGGAGAAAGTTTTGGGATATTCTTTTCGAAAATTGAAATTATAATTATCAACTTAACTAGTTCAAATTTTCTTGATTGCAAAAATAGTGTTGCAACAAATTGGACAATTCCTCTTTTTTGATGGGTTTAGAAATATAGCCATTGCATCCCACAGCTATTGTTTTTGCTTTGTCTCCTTCGAGAGCATAAGCGGTTTGAGCTAGAATAATTACATCTTTATTAAATTTTCTAATTTCCTTTGTGGCTTCATATCCGTTCATTTGAGGCATTTGAATGTCCATCAAAATTAAATCTAAATCGGAATTTTTTTGGCAAATTTCTACCGCTTCCACGCCTGTATATGCGATTAGTATTTCGTTGCCAAATTCTTCCAAAACCTTTAAAATTAGCATTCTGGAAATGTTATCATCTTCGGTAACCAATATTTTTAAATTTTTAATTTCACAAGGTGCTTTCGGGATTGATATGCTTTTTTGTGCCAAATCATTTTCCTTTATTTGAATCGCATCTGGAATAGAAAAATAAAATTCTGAACCTTTTCCGATTTCACTTTCAACCCAAATTTTGCCACCAAGCAATTCAACATAAGCTTTGGCTATGGCCAAGCCCAAACCTGCTCCTTGACGAGCCATTTTATCGTTGAAATCAGCTTGAATAAACCGCTCGAAAACAGCTTTTTGTCGGTCTTTTGAAATTCCGATTCCGGTGTCTTTTACAAAAAATTCAATTTGGTTATCCCTTTTTTCATACCCGAATTCGATGGTTCCTTTGACAGTATATTTGATGGCATTTTTAACCAAATTGATCAAAATGGCATACAATTTTTCGCGATCGGTACTGATTATGGTTTGTTCATCGTCCGAAGATTTTCTTAAAATAAGTTGTATTCCTTTGTCTTGGGCTTCGTGTTCAAAAAAAGTGTGTATGTACTGCATTTGTTCATCAACATTTGTTGTCGAATAACTAACTTTCATTTGTCCGGCTTCAATTTTTGAAATATCTACAATATCATTGATGATACTGAGGAGTCGCGTTCCACTTTTTTGGATGATTTCGATATAATTTTTATTCTCTTCGGGACTAAGATTTCCTGATTTCAGCAATTCGGCAAATCCCATTATTCCGTTCATTGGTGTCCTGATTTCGTGGCTCATATTGGCCAAAAAAGCCGACTTCAATTTGTCACTTTCCTCTGCTTTTACTTTTGCTTTTTCTAATTCAACATTTGTTTCTTTTAATTTTTCCTTAGATGCAATTAGTCTTTTATAATTTTTATTAAGCGATTTGTTCATTCGTTCATATTCCTGATTTTTTATTAAAAGGTCTAAACTTAATCGCTCAGCAATTGTTTTTGCTCGTTTTTTTGTAATGAGTACTGTATAGGATAATGCAGATAATAACACACTTATTATCATTCCTCCAATTGATATGAGTAATACTTGAGTTGAAAAAAAGAATGTGCTTTCTGAAGACTGCGAGAGCACCAATGTCCATTTTTTATTATTAAAAACAACAGGAAGAATACGAGTTCTGATTTTTGTCACTTTTTTGCTGTCGATTTTGTTTTTATGGCTGTCGAACAAAAGTGCTTTTGGTACAATTATGTCGTCTTCATAAATTTGAAGATGAATGTTATTTTGGCTATTTAAGAATCTGGAGCCTAGCGTACTTTCCATTAAATCATCCATTCGAAAGGCACAAAAAACCCAGCCTACGATAGCCTTACGACGATCTGCAATTGTATTTATTGGTTCGTTTTTGTAAACAGGTACATACATTAATGTTCCTGCCTGGGTGTCCTTGCTCGTTTCCATACGTAGAAAGACTTTTCCTGAAAGTGCCGGTTCATTTCTATCTCTGGAAATTTCCATTGCTTTACGTCGAACAGGGTCCGAGAACATATCGTAGCCAAAGCCAACAGTATTACGACCACTAAATGGCTCCAGATAAATGATAGAAGTATAACTGTTTCTTAGCCCGGAAGGAAAAACTTTATATTTAGGAAATCCTTCCTTTTGAATAGCTGAAATGTGGTTTTTTAGGTCTTCTTTTTTAATGATGGCTGAAAAACCTAAACCCTGAACGCCCATAAATTTTACATTATTGCCTGAAAATTTATTGAAATTTTTCCACTCATCTCGAGTTACTGTCTCTGAGGCTTCAAACAAAGATGAACCACTGATTAGGAACTCTTTTTGCATATTAATTCGGGTGACGATTTTTGATTTTATCTCATTACAAACCTGAAGAAACTCTTTTTGGGCCTGAGATTCCTCCTCTTGTCTGACATAATTAGAAATAATAAAAGTTATTAAAAGTCCCGCAACAAGAATTATAGAAGAAATCCAAATAGGTTTATTATCCCTAAAAGGATTTTTTTTTAAAAGTCTTATAATTGATGTTTTCATTTTTTATGATGAATTGGGAAAATTTTTGAAGATATTTCTTTAATTATAGCTTCGAATCGCCTTACTAAATGCAAAAAAGGTGCTTATTGACTTGAAAAGTTTTGGAATAAATTGCCCCTAAAATCAAAATTAATAGTACAAATTAAAGGAAAAAAGTCAATAAAACAATTTGTTAGAATCTTTATTTTCTCCAAAAAATGTTGAATTGTTTTGATTTGAAACAAAATAAAAACATATTGTCGATAATTGGGCATAAAATTAAACATTGGTTGGATTTGAAAAGTATTCGTTTCAATGATACTATTAAAAGTCTTGTGATTGACCCTTGTTTTTCAAAAGTTGTATTGAGAAATACTTACTTTTGAAGTTCCAATTTTTGAGTCAGTAATTCCATATTTAAAATGAAAACTATAATAAAAAACGCTTTTTCGTCCAAGATTAATGCCATTGGATTACCCATTTTGGCTTTATGCTGGGTGAGTTTTTTTTGGGGTACGACCTGGCTTGCATCAAAAGAAGGCGTAAAATATATGCCCGCTTTACAACTTGCCGGAATTAGACAATTCATTGGAGGAATACTGTATGTTGCTTTCTTTTTGTACAAAAAAGCACCTTGGCCAAAGGGGAAACAATGGAAAGTCATATTTATTTTAAGCATTTTAAATTTTGTGCTGAGTAACGGACTAAGCACTTGGGGTGTGAAATACATCAGCAGTGGTTTGGGTGCTATTATTGGTGCTATTTTTCCTTTGTGGATTGTGCTAATTACTGTTTTTAGAGGCGAAAAAATAGCCCGATTATCGATTTTGGGATTAGTCATAAGTTTTGGAGGAGTTTGCGTAATTTTCTATGATCATTTGGCTGATTTTTTGAAACCTGATTTTAGATTTGGCATTTTTATTTCTTTAATTGCCACCTTTACTTGGGCTTTTGGAACTATGTATACTCGAAAAAAAGCGGCTAGTTTTAATCCTTATTTCAGTTTAGGATTGCAAATGCTGATTTCAAGTTTCATCACTTTGGCAATTATTGGTGCAACAGGAACTGGTGTAAACATCAGTTCGATTCCTGCAAATTCTTGGTGGGCAATTGGATATTTGGTAATTATTGGATCCGTGCTTACATTTATAGCTTACATTTATATGATTCAAAGACTTCCGGCAGAAATAAATAGTATTTATGCCTATATTAACCCAATTGTAGCGATTTTGTTGGGTACCATAATTTATGGCGAACCACTCACAATGGCTATAGCAATTGGAGGAGCCATCACATTATTTGGTTTGTATTTGGTTAATTATTCGATTCGGAAAGTGAAAACATAAAAAGAAATTCTATTTAAAATTCGCTTTTCTGTACTTTTGCCTCAAATAATTTTTATGAAATCCTTTTTCTATAAATATCGAAAATTCTTTGGAGTATTGTTGGTGTTTTCCATCATTACGATTTTCTTTTTTTATACTGCGTTGAAACCCAAGAAATCGCTGCCCATCTATAATCCATCGGATGTAAATCCAGAATTGGTGGATACTACAGTGCAATACATCAGTAAATACCACACGATTGCTGATTTTTCGTTTACCAATCAAAACGGAAAAACCATTACCCAAAAAGACTATGAAGGCAAAATATATGTAGCCGATTTTTTCTTTACCACTTGTAAATCCATTTGCCCAAAAATGACAACGAATCTGGTCGATGTGCAAAAAGCATTTCTAGACAATCCCAAGGTAAAATTGCTCTCGTTTACTGTTATGCCTGATATAGACAGCGTTTCGGTTTTGAAAGAATATGCCAAAATAAATGGTGTGAATGACTCCAAATGGAACTTAGTTACGGGCGACAAAAAAGCGATTTACACGATGGCAAGAAAATCCTATTTGGCCGTCAAGCAAGGGAAACCCGAAGAGCAATACGATATGGTTCACACCGAAAATTTTGTACTCGTGGACTCCAAAAAAAGAGTTCGTGGTTTTTATGACGGAACCAAAAAAGAGGAAATTCAAAAACTAATTGAAGATATCAATTGGCTATTGGAAGACGAGAAAAAGTAGTTGTCGTCTAATCTTTAATTAATTCCAAACTCAATTCTTGATACGAATTTGAAGTAACAGTTATTTTATAAGTATAATTTCCGTTTACCAGAGGCGTTTCTCCTACATAATCAATAGGTTGATAAGTATAAGTCTTTCCGCTGATTTGCAGTTGAACAAAAGCATAACCATAAGCTACATCAAATGTTTTGAAGGTAGATTTTTGATTAGAATTCAGATTTTCAAAATTGGTGGCTTTATCATAAGTATTCACAATTATATTTTCAAATTTATAGGGACTCGCGTTTTGTATTCTTATTTGCACCGAACTTGTTTGTGGAATAGGACTATCCCCATTAGTATCATTCGAACAACTAAATAAAACTCCAATAACAAATACAAAAAATATTTTTTTCATAACACGCTGATTTTAAAAGTACAGTAAATTTACAAAAAAACATTCGTGAAGTGTTATCTTACAATTAACTTTTTATAAATATTGTCCTTTTAGAGAACTCCTATCCGTAAATAAAACCACCCTTTTTTGGGCAAAACAAATATATTTGAGGTGGCAGAAACGGGGTTTAATGCGTTAAAACCAGTAGTAAAGAACAAACCTGATATTTGTCATTTAATATTCTAATTTTTACATTACTTTTGCAATCTATATTCAATCTAAATAAGAAATTGAAAACTACGATTGCTAGTCTAAAAAAAGGAGAGAAAGCCATCATCAAAGATTTTGATGCCGATGTCATTCCGTTAAAACTATTAGAAATGGGTTGTTTGCCTGGAAACACAGTCGAATTACTTCAAATTGCTCCTTTTGGCGACCCTTTGTATTTGGATATAAATGGCTCACATCTTGCCATTCGCATCGAAACTGCTCGTGAAATTGAAGTGGATAGCATTACTAAATAACTTCAAATGACCAAGCAAAATATCAATGTCGCTTTAATTGGGAATCCAAACGTAGGGAAAACTTCGGTTTTTAACCAGCTTACAGGCTTGAACCAACAAGTGGGAAATTATCCCGGAATTACTGTCGAAAAGAAAGTTGGTTTTTGCAAATTATCCCATAATATCAATGCCAACGTAATCGATTTGCCCGGGACCTATAGTTTGAATGCCAGTTCAGCTGACGAAAATGTAGTAATTGAACTTTTGCTCAACAAAAAAGACAAACTCTTTCCCGATGTGATTGTTGTGGTTTCTGAAGTGGAAAATTTGAAACGTAATTTACTGCTTTTTACCCAAATAAAAGACCTTGAAATTCCAACCATTTTGGTCATCAATATGATTGACAGAATGCAACTCAAAGGAATTTCGCTCGATATTCCGTTTCTCGAAGAACAACTAAAAACCAAAATTGCTTTGGTAAGTTCCCGAAAAAATATTGGTATTGACGAACTAAAAACCTTAATCACTACATACAAAACCATTTCGACAGAACCATGTTTGAATGCATCGTCTATTGATGATGACTATTTTAATACCCTTCGAAAAACGTTTCCCAATCAATCTTTGTATAAACTTTGGTTGGTGATTACTCAGGATGTAAATTTTGCAGATTTAAACAGAAATACTCTTGAAAAACAATCGTTTACGAAAACAAATTCAGAGCTTAAAAAATTACAACAAAAAGAAACCATCAAGCGCTACCAATTCATCAATAACACTTTGAAAATTGGTCAAAAAATAGATTCGGCAACGGCTACCGATTTCAGAAGCCAGCTCGATCGAGTGCTCACGCACAAAGTTTGGGGTTATCTGATTTTCTTTGTCATTTTATTCGGTATTTTTCAATCTATTTTCGAATGGTCAAAAATTCCAATGGATTTTATCGATAGTAGCTTTGCCAGTTTGAGTACAGCGGCAAGCGAATATCTGCCTCCGGGAGCTTTTACGAATTTAATTGCACAAGGAATTATCCCCGGAATTGGCGGAATTTTAATGTTTATTCCTCAAATTACTTTTCTATTCTTGTTCATTTCAATTTTGGAAGAAAGCGGTTATATGAGTCGTGTGGTTTTTTTGATGGACAAAATTATGCGCCGTTTCGGACTTTCGGGCAAAAGTGTTGTGCCTCTAATTTCAGGAACTGCTTGCGCGATTCCAGCCATTATGGCAACCCGAAATATCGAAAATTGGAAAGAGCGATTAATCACTATTTTGGTCACTCCGTTTACCACTTGTTCGGCGCGGTTGCCCGTTTATGCTATCATCATAGGCTTGGTCATTCCCGATGAATATTTCTTAGGTTTCCTTAATTTACAAGGATTAACGCTAATGTTGTTGTATCTTTTAGGATTCGGAATGGCAATACTTTCGGCTTATAGCCTCAATAAAGTGCTTCAACTCAATTGCAAGACTTTCTTTGTGGTCGAAATGCCCAATTACAAGTTGCCCATGTTCAAAAACGTGATGATAACTGTTGTCGAAAAAACCAAAGCATTTGTTTTTGGAGCAGGGAAAATCATCTTGGCCATATCGGTAATTTTATGGTTTTTGGCATCTAATGGACCAAGCGAAAAATTCAGAAATGCTGCAACGATTATCTCATCAAAAGTGGAGAATAAAACCCTTTCTGCATTAGAAATCGAAAACAAAGTGGCTTCTTTCAAATTGGAAAATTCCTATATTGGAATAATGGGAAAAACCATCGAACCCGCAATTTCACCTTTGGGTTACGATTGGAAAATAGGTGTTGCCATTATCAGTTCGTTTGCTGCAAGAGAAGTTTTTGTGGGAACATTGGCCACTATTTATAGCGTTGGCGGAAGCGAAAATGAAACCACCATAAAAAACAAAATGGCAACAGAAACCAATCCTGAAACGGGTGAGAAAATATTTAATTTTGCCTCAGGAATTTCGTTATTGTTGTTTTATGCTTTCGCGTTGCAATGTATTAGTACTTTGGCCGTTACAAAAAAGGAAACCAACAGCTGGAAATGGCCTTTGGGACAATTAATTTTTATGAGTAGTTTTGCTTATATAGTAGCTTTGATAGCGTATCAAATTTTAAAATAAAGAGTCTTTTAGTTAAATTTTCTATTCTAAAAATAAATAATTGCAATATGAGAAACTATGACAATGCTTGTGCACAATATTACAGTAAATTAAAACTGAAATGCCTTCCCTTGACCACTTGGGAATTTAGAAGCTACTCTTTTTCGGATGCAATTTTATTTAAAAGGATACAATCTAATTGGAATACAAAACTAGATTATCTAAAACAAGCTCAAAAAGAAAATAGAGAAATAATCGTTACTGACAAAAACTTTAGAATAATATTTGTATCAAATACTATTTCTAAAATAAGCGGCTACCACCAAGAGGAAATACTGGGAAAATCTCCTAGAATGTTTCAAGGCGAAGCAACTTCTAAAGTCACTCGACAAAAAATAAAAACAGCATTAACCCAACTAAAACCATTCAAAGAAGTCATTTTAAACTATAGAAAAAATGGAGATTCTTATTGGTGCGAAATTGAGGCATATCCAATGTTTGATAAAAATGGCTCGTTTATTAACTACGTTGCTTTAGAAAAAATCGCATCCTAAACAAACTTAAAATATGGATTTTCAAGAAATTTTAACTTATATAACGCTGGGAATTGCCATTACTTTTTTGGTTCGAAAGTTCTTTTTCAAAAAGAAAAAAACTGATAAAAACTGCGGTGAGGATTGCAATTGTCAGTAACCCACTTTCACATAAAGATTATTGGCTATCTTATTCGAAATGGTCAATTCTTTTCCGTTTACCTTTATTTTTGTAGATAAATCGAAGCTTTCTTTAGCCATAATTTCAATTTTTGACCCCAAAGCAATTTCTTGTTTGTCTAGATATTTCAAAAATTCTGTCGAAGAATCTTTTACACCCACACAAATTCCTATCTGATTTTCTGCCAATTCAGAAAGCAACTGTTTTTCGATGGCAACAATTTGTCCGTTGGCATTTGGAATAGGATCTCCGTGTGGATCTTCGGTTGGATTGCCCAGAAAATCATCTAGTTTATTGATGAGTTGCTCGGATTTGATGTGTTCTAATTGTTCAGCAATATCGTGAACCTCATCCCAAGCAAAATTTAATTTATCGACTAAAAAAACTTCCCATAAACGGTGTTTTCGCACAATCATTTTGGCAGAAAGTCGCCCTTTGTCAGTCAAAGAAACGCCTTGGTATTTTTTATAATTCACCAAATCTTTTTCGGCCAATTTTTTCAACATATCGGTCACCGAAGAGGCTTTGGTTTCCATCATTTCGGCAATCGCATTCGTGCTTATTTCGGCATCTGCAACAGTAGTAAGATGATAAATCGCTTTTAAATAATTCTCTTCTGAAAAAGTCATTTGGATATACGAATTTAGATATTTGATTTACTATATAATTGAATAATATTACTCATTTTTAAATTTTTACAATAAATAACGGAATCGAAATTTTGTGACGCAACTTGTCAACGGTTGTCCCAAAAAGTAAATCTTTGAAACCAGTGTGTCCGTGAGTTCCCATTACTAGAACATCAAATTTTCCTTTATTGATAATTTCAGGAATTACATTATTGGGTTTGCCAAAACCTAATTTAGTTTTTACTTTAAAGCCTTTTTGCGAAAGCATTTCCTTGTATTCGGCCAATAATTTTGCGTCAATTAAAGTTTCCTGATCTTCAATATTTTTACCGTAAACCATTGCTCCAACGGTTTCGACCACGTGAATCAAAGTATATTTAGCTTCCAATCCGCCTAGTTCGAAAGCGCTGTTTATGGCAACAGCGTCAGCCGAAGAGAAATCTACAGAGATGGCAATATTCTTTTTATTATAACCTCCAGTTTCAGAAAATTGAAGATTTAAATTGTGTGGAGAATGATTTAGAAATTCATGTTTTGCTTTGGTAAAAAACGGTTTGAAAACGATATACAACAACAAAATCAAGAATCCAAACGCCAAAGGAACTACCGTAAGCCATAAAATAATTGGGTTTTCAGAAGTTTCGAGCCAGCCAACAATTTCATTATACACTAATTTTACATTCAATGAAACGATAATCAGGGCTACAATCCAAGAACCAATTTGAGTTAATTTACTGATATGAAACCCCTTCATTTTTGATTTATCGCTCACAAAATGTATCAACGGAATGATGGCAAATCCCAATTGTAAACTCAAAATTACCTGACTCAAAATCAGTAGTTTTCCGGTCACGCTTTCGCCAAAAATAGAAATAACAATTACGGCAGGAACAATCGCTATCAAACGAGTAACTATCCTTCGAACCCAAGGTTGAATCCTTAAATTCAGATAACCTTCCATAACGATTTGTCCAGCCAAAGTTCCTGTAATTGTAGAACTTTGTCCTGCAGCAATCAAAGCAACAGCAAACAAAATGGGTGCCCATTTCGTGCCTAAAATAGGAGCCAAAAACTGATGTGCATCCTGAATTTCGGCCACCTCAAACATTCCATTTTTGTAGAATGTGGCTGCAGCCAAAATCAATATGGCAGCGTTTACAAAAAAGGCCAAGTTCAAGGCAATCGTACTATCTATTAAATTGTATTTCAAAGCTTGTTTGATTCCAGTAACACTTCGGTCGAATTTTCGGGTTTGCACCAAAGAAGAATGAAGGTATAAATTATGTGGCATTACTGTGGCTCCAATAATCCCAATGGCGATATAAAGTGCTGCCGAATCGGGCATCGAAGGGATTAAACCTTGCACCACTTTTCCCATTTCAGGTTGGGCAAAAATCATTTGGAAAATAAAAGAAATACCAATGATCGCGACTAATGCAATGATAAAAGCTTCCATTTTTCGTATGCCTTTATTAATTAGAAAAAGCAATAAAAATGTATCTAAAACGGTAATCCAAACAGCAGTAATCAACGGAATATCAAACAATAAATTGATCCCGATTGCCATTCCCAAAACCTCAGCAAGGTCACAGGCTGCTATGGCAATTTCGGCCAAAAAATAAAGTATATAATTAATTGGTTTCGAATAGGTTTCTCTCGAAGCTTGTGCCAAATCGCGTTGGGTAACAATTCCAAGTCTAGCACTTAAACTTTGCAAAAGCAAGGCCATCATATTACTCATTAACAATACCCAAAGCAGGGCGTAACCAAACTGACTTCCACCAGCAATATCGGTCGCCCAGTTGCCAGGATCCATATAACCCACACTTATCAAATAAGCAGGACCAAAAAAGGCAAGAATTTTTCTAAAAGTCGAGGTTTTATTTTGTGTAGCTACCGATTGGTTTACTTCTTCTAAAGATTTGCTCATAGCAGAAAATGAATTATTAAGACAAATATATACAAAATTATTTTGTTTGAGTAATTATTTTTTTAGATTTGTCTAAAATTTAATTTACTCAAATGAAATATTTATTTTTATGGTTAACGATATTTGCTTTTAGCATTTCATTTTCACAGAATACGACTTCTATCTCTGGCAGAATTACAGTTGAAAATAAGGAAATGCAACAAGCTACTATCCTATTGCTAAAAACCAAGTACAAAACCCAAACCGATAGTTTGGGCGTTTATAAAATAGAAAATATTCCAGCCGGCAATTATAAAGTTCAGATTTCGTCACTTGGACTGAAAACCATAACCAAAAATATTATCCTAAAAGAAAAGGAGAATCTTATTCTTGATTTTGAATTAAAAGACAATGAAAACGAACTCAATGAAGTCGTAGTTTCGGGAACTTTAAAAGCGGTAAAACGATTGGAAAGTGCTGTTCCTGTTGAAGTATATTCGCCCGTCTTTTTCAAAAAAAATCCAACGGCCAGTATTTATGAAGCCCTGCAAAATGTAAACGGAGTAAGACCACAACTCAACTGTGGTGTTTGCAACACAGGCGATATTCACATCAACGGATTGGAAGGCCCTTATACTTCGGTGATGATTGATGGAATGCCCATTGTGAGTAGTTTATCGACCGTTTATGGATTGTCGGGAATTCCAAATTCATTGGTAGAACGAATCGAAATCGTGAAAGGTCCCGCCTCTTCTTTGTACGGAAGTGAAGCCGTTGGCGGATTAATCAACATTATTACCAAAAATCCAAGTAACGCTCCACTATTTTCTGCCGATGTTTTTTCCACTTCCTGGCTGGAAACCAATGCCGATCTGGGTGTGAAATTTAACATCAAAAAAGCAACTTCCATATTAGGATTAAATTATTACAATTACGGTCAAACCATTGACAATGAAAATGATGGATTTACAGATGTGACGGCACAAAATAGAATCTCGGTTTTTAATAAATGGAATTTCACCCGACAACAAAACCGACTTTTCACAGTTGCCGTTCGCGGAATGTACGAAGATCGTTGGGGCGGAGATATTCGTTGGGAGAAAAAATATCGTGGTGGTGATGAAATTTACGGCGAAAGTATTTATACCAAAAGAGGCGAACTTTTAGGAAGTTATCAATTGCCCACAACCGAAAAACTAATGCTTTCTTTCTCGGGAACAGCTCATTTTCAGGACAGTCGTTATGGAACCACTTCATATATTGCGAATCAAAAAATTGGTTTTCTACAACTCACTTGGGACAAGAAACTAGGCAAAAACGATTTACTTTCTGGAATCGCTTCCCGTTATACGTTTTATGATGACAACACGCCATCTACCGCAATTTCAAACGAAAACAATCCCGAAAAAACCTGGCTTCCCGGAATTTTTGTTCAGGACGAAATTACTTTTAGCGAAAAGCACAAACTCCTTTTAGGACTTCGATACGATTACAATTCCATTCACGGAAATATTTTAACTCCAAGATTGGCGTATAAATTAAAATTCAACGAAAACAATATTTTGCGCTTCAATGCTGGAACAGGATTTAGAGTAGTGAATTTGTTTACCGAAGACCACGCCGCTTTAACGGGTTCACGTGAAGTGGTTATTGCCAATAATTTAAATCCAGAAAAATCAGTCAATGCCAATTTGAATTACATCAAGAAAATATACTTTTCGAATGGAACTTTTTTAGGGATTGAAACTACTGCGTTTTACACCCGATTTAGCAACAAAATTGTGTCGGATTACGAAACTGACCCCAACCAAATCATTTACAACAACATTGATGGTTATGCTTTGAGCCAAGGAATTAGCTGTAATACGGACATCAATTTTACAAATGGTTTAAAATTCATTCTGGGCGCTACTTATATGGATGTTTCCAATGTAGAAAATGGCATCAAAACCAGACCCTATTTGACCGAGAATTTCACGGCAACCTGGGCAGTTTCCTATAAAATTAATCCAATTAAGTTAGCCATTGATTACACCGGAAATGTTTACAGTCCAATGAAATTGCCACTATTGAGCGAAACCGATCCAAGAAATCCGAATTCGCCTTGGTACAGTTTGCAAAACATTCAATTTTCGTATTCGGGATGGAAAAATTTTGAATTGTATGCTGGAATAAAAAACCTGCTCAACTTTACTCCAAAACAAAATAATCCGTTCCTGATTTCCAGAACGGAAGATCCATTTGACAAAAACATACAATACGATTCAAACGGAAAAGTATTGGTAACACCAGATAATCCTTATGGTTTAACATTCGACACCACTTATGTTTACGGCCCCAATCAGGGAATCAGAGGTTTCTTCGGATTGCGATATAATTTGTTTTAAAT
>Ga0073904_10001621_pt1 | contig 16851 bp, 16 predicted proteins | sample KloWWTrecipitate_FD_66668 | JGI IMG/M metagenome (GOLD analysis project Ga0073904, IMG submission 66668) | Active sludge microbial communities from Klosterneuburg, Austria, studying microevolution and ecology of nitrifiers - Klosterneuburg... | ecosystem: Engineered > WWTP > Aerobic digester >... | reverse complement strand
CGCAGGGAATAGGCCACGTTTTCGAATACGCTCATGTGCGGGAACAGCGCGTAGTTCTGGAACACGAGTCCGATGCCGCGCTGGTGCGCGGGCTGGCGTGCAATCGAACGCCCATCGAGCAGGATTTCGCCACCATCAAGGTCTTCCAGCCCGGCCAACGTGCGCAATACGGTGGTCTTGCCACATCCCGACGGGCCGAGCAGCGTGACGAACTCGCCCGGTGTCAGGCCCAGATTGAAGTTCTCGACTGCAGGAACCGGTTTGCCACCCGGCATGCGGTATGTTTTGCTGAGCCCTTGAATGTTCAGCGCTTTAGGTAGTGCGGTTCGCATGGTTCTCTCTAATGGGTTTCGCGCCAGTCGCGACCAAAGAATCGTGGCACGACATGGATGACAAAAAGAACCATGATGACGACGATGACGCTCAGCGCGGCGGCCTGTCCAACATCACCCCGGTCCATCTGCGACAGGATCGTGGGCGTCACGAGCGACCAGTGCGGCGAGACAACGAAGATCACAGCGCTCAGGGTGGTGACGCTACGGGTGAACGCGAACACCATCCCGGCCAGCAACGCCGGCCGCACCAACGGAATCAGCACCCGCCACAGCGTCTGCCCTGCAGTCGCCCCCATGGTGGTCGATGCCTCGTCCATCGATCTATGCAGTTGCCCGAATGCCGCAACGCCCGAGCGTATTGCGTACGGCAGCGAGCGCACGGTGAATGCGAAGACGATGATCGCTGCCGTTCCGGTCATGACGATGGGTGGATTGTTGAATGCCAACGCAAAGGCCAACCCGATGACGGTACCCGGTATCGCAAGCGGCATATTGGCGATGAAGTCCATTGCGGCGCTACCGGGCTTCTTGCTGCGCGCTACAAAATAGGCGATGAGCAACCCAAGCACGACGGACAGGACGGACGACAAGATGCCCAGCGTAAACGTGTCGAACAGTGCGCCCCCCGACTTGCTGAAGGCAGCGGAAAAATGCTTGAGCGTGAAGGTGTGGTCGATGCCAAAGAGCTCGGTCGTGGCGCCGGCCAGGACGGTGGCGTACTGCAGGCAGATGACCAACGTCACGGCGCCGACGAAGACCAGGGCGCCGATCCGTGTGGGGCGATGGGTTACGAGCCGGTGCCGGCTCGAGCCTTTCGCACCGACGGTGGCAAACGACGCCTTCGCCGAGAGATGCTTGTGGGCAAAGAACATCAGTACGGCCGGAATCAGCAGGATGACCGCGAGCGCCGAACCCTGGGGAATGTCGTACATGCCGATGATCGCCAGGTAGATTTGTGCCGACATCACCGGGTAATCGCCGCCCAGCAGCAATGGGTTGCCGAGATCGGCAAACGAGTAGCTGAACATCAGCAGGGCCGAGCCGGCCAGGCCGGGGACCAGCAAAGGCAGACTGACCGTGCGCAGTACCTGCGCCGCATTGGCGCCCATGGTGCTCGATGCTTCCTCCAGCGAGGCGTCGAGCCCCCGGAACATGTTCAGCATCAGGAGGTAGGCAAATGGAAAATAGGAGATCAATTGCGCCGCCACAAGGCCCCAGAACCCGTAAAGGTTGGTGGTCTGCATCCCGAATACCCCGTGGGTGATCAACCCCCGCCGCCCGTACAGAAGGATCAGCCCCAGTGCCATCAATATGGGCGGGGAAATGGTCGGCAACATCGCGAAAAAGTGAAAGAACCTCTTGAACGGAAGCGCGACCCGAGTCATGGCATAGGCATAAAACGTAGCCAGGATCGTTCCCAGTACCGCCACCGTTGCGCCCAGGCGCAGGGTGTTCCAGAACACCTTGCGATTGAACGGATCACCAACGAGCGCCACCATGCGAGCGAAGGAGAAGGCGCCGTCCACCATCAGCGCCCTGGCAAACAGGTCGATCATCGGATAGGCGATGAAAACCAGAAGGAAAACCGCCAGGGCCGGGTACAGCAACACCAACGTCCACCCCCTGCTCATGACGCTTCGCTTTGGAGGCTCATCGGCGTTTGCCGCCGCTATCGTGGCGCCCGAGGTCATTTGCGTCCGGCCAGGATCTCGTTTTGAAACCGCGTCACGATCGCCTGCCGCGTGGCCGGATTGCCGGCCCAGTTGAAGTCGAAGTTGACCAGCTTTGCGTTCTGGAATGGCTTGACCAAGTCATGGACCTTGGCCTTCGGGTGCGTGGGCACGTCGAAGTATTCGGATGCGGCGAGCAATTCCTGCGACTCGGGGGTGACCGCCCATTCAAGGAAGTCCTTGGCCATTTCCGGCTCCGGCGCACCCTTGAGCATCACCGCGCAGAACAGGTCGAAGCCTGTGCCCTCCTGTGGCAGCGACATCTCCATCGGAAAACCCTTGTGGATGCTGCCCAGGATGTCGTGCGCAAACAATATGCCCACGCCAACTTCGCCGCGACCGACAAGTTGTGTCGGTCCTATTCCCGAGCGGGTGTATTGCGCGACATTGGGATTCAGCCGCTTGAGGTATTCCCAGCCCTTGGCCTCACCCATGACCTGAAGCACGGTGGTAATGAAGGTGTAACCCGTACCGGATGTGGCCGGACTTCCCAGGCAAATCTGGCCGGCAAATTCCGGCCGGGTCAAGTCTTCCCAGCTCTGCGGGGCCTTGATGCCTTTTTCCTTGAGGAAGGTCTTGTTGGACGCGAATCCGATGAAGTCGACATCGATACCGGTCCAGAACCCTTCTGGATCCTTGTATTTGGCGGGAATTTCCGCTGCCGCCGCTGGCTTGAAAGGCTGTAGCAGGCCATCGGCCTTGAGTGTCATCATGGACGGCAGGCCGATTCCATACAACACACTGGCCTGCGGATTGTTGCGCTCGGCGCGAATCCGGTTCACCGCTTCGCCGGCTGAAAGTCGCAGCATGGTCAACTTTGCGGCGGAACGCTTTTCAAATCCCGCCACCAGGGCTGCGCTTGTCGGCTCCGGCGGACCCATATATAAAGTCAATTTCTTGGCGGGTTGCGCCAAAAGGGAGGATGCACCGAAGCTGGCAGCCGCGCCAATCATGCCGTTGGTGAAGTTTCGCCGGCGTATATGTTTCATGACCGTACCCTTAAAAGTTAGACATCTGTACATGTTTAGAGACAAATGTTCTTGTCTCGCGGCGATTCTGACACGATCGCCAAAGCTGTCAAGTGTCAGCGTTGTTCAACTTGGCAGGGATCTGAAGGAGGCAACCAGTTCCACCGAGTAGCGCGCCTGAACGGGGAATCGGGGAACAACATGGACGCGTCAAAGCGGTCAACGATCGAGTAGATCGAAGCCTTCGTGGGCACAAGCGCGTCGACCCGTGCTGAACGCCTCTTGGGCCTCTTCTTCATGAGTCCGGAGCGTGGCGTACGCACCTGGCCCAAGCCATGCAATAGCGGCGCGTCAGCACGGCCACATGATCGGGTCGGCGGGCCCTGCGGAGAGCCCGCCGTCGCCAGCGCGCTTCAGTGTTCGGCGTTCAGCGATCAGGCCTGCAGCGACTGCTGCATCGCGGCCAGCAGGTTGGCCGGATCCTGCGCACCGGACACCGCCACCTTCTGGTTGAAGATGAAAAACGGCACACCGCCAATGCCCATCTCGCGTACCCGTGCATCCGCGGCGGCAACACCTTGCAGCTGCGCAGCGTCCGTGACAAAAGCACGTGTGGCATCGGCATCGAGACCGGCCTCGGCGCCGATCTGCACCAGCACATCGACATCACCGATGAACTGGTTGTCGATGAAATAGGCCTTGAGCAGCCGCTCCTTGACATCGTTGCCGACGGCCAGGCCATGCTGCTGTTGTGCATAGGTCAGCAACGCATGGGCCGCCAGCGTGTTGGGTTGGCGGCTGATGCCATCGATATCGAGCTCCAGGCCTGCAGCCTGGCCGGCCGCCTTGACGCGGGCATAGATTTCGGCCGCGCGCTGCGGGCCGCCAAATTTGTCTTCCAGGTATTGCTTGCGCGATATGCCTTGCGCCGGCAGCTCCGGGTTGAGCTGGAACGGATGCCAGCGCACTTGCGGCTCCGGCAGGCCGGCCGCACGGGCCATCTCCAGTGCAGCCTCGAGCTTGCGCTTGCCGATGTAGCACCAGGGGCAGACGACATCGGATACGACGTCGATCGTGAAGTTCGTCGAGTTCGTCGAGTTCGTCGAGTTCGTCATGGTGATCTACTTTGCAAACAGCTGGGAGCGATCGGCGAAAGCCTTGAACTCCAGTGCATTGCCACACGGGTCGTACAGGAACATGGTGGCCTGCTCGCCCACCTCACCTTTGAACCGTACATACGGCTCGATGACGAACCTGGTGCCCGCGGCACGCAGCTTGTCGGCCAACTGCGTCCATTGCGCCATGTCCAGCACGATGCCGAAATGGCGCACCGGCACATTGTGGCCATCGACTGCACTGGTTGCATTCTGACCGGCTTCCTCTGGCGACAAATGGGCCACTATCTGATGACCGAAGAAGTCGAAATCGACCCATTCGTCGGACGAACGCCCCTCCGGACAACCCATCAGTTCGCCATAAAAGCGGCGCGCATTGCGCAATGAAGTGACCGGAAAGGCAAGATGAAACGGATTGAGTGCAGCCATGAAAGAGTTCCTGTCGGGGGGAGCGGGGCATGGTAACCCAAGGCCGGTATCCAGGCCCCGATCAGGTGCATCGCACGACTGACAGGCGGTCGCCGAACAGACCGCAGAGTATGCAAATGACAGTTTGGTGCACATGTTGAACCGCAATGACTAGAATCGAGACATGAGACCCAGTATTGCTCCTCGCGTGTCGTTCAAGGCACAAATGCTCAAAGTGCGTGAAGACGCCATCATCCAGGTCGTCAATCGGCTGCTGGCCGAGAAAGGCTTCGACGCCATGACGGTGGATGAGGTGGCGGCCGGTGTCGGCATTGCCAAGGCCAGCCTGTACAAGCACTTCCCGAGCAAGGAAGACCTGGCGGCGGCAGCCATGGTCCGGGTGATGCGCCAGGCCCAGGCGATGTGTGCGTCCCTGTCCGATGAAGCGCCACCGCTGGAGAACCTGCGCGCCGTGACGCGCTGGACCATGGCGCTCAAGCTGGCTGGGGACATGCCATCACTGCCCAGCCAGAATTCGACACTGCGCTCTGCACTGATGTCCAACCACGACTACATGGATGGACTGATCGACGTAAGCGACCGGCTTGGCGCCTGGATCGAGGCGGCGCAGGCCCAGGGCGCCATCAGCAAGGACTTGCCGGCGATTGCCGTGTTGTATACCTTGTATGCACGCGCCTGCGACCCGGTGCTGGAGTTCCTGAAGATGGGTGGCCAATACAGTGATGAGCAGATCATCACGCTGGTCATGAACACCTGTTTCGACGGCCTCAATGCCAGGGCCGAACTCCGGGAAACCGATACAACCGTTACCACCGATACCGCCGTGCCCGCCAACATCTGAGCGCGGTTGCCCGGCGCGTCAGTTGCGCGGGCAGCAGTGCGTCAGCGCACCAGCAGTGTCGGCACCTGGCATTGGGCCAGCACCTTGGTGGCCACCGATCCCATCACCAGGTTGCCCAGCGCGCCATGGCCATGCGAGCCCATGACCAGCAGGTCGAACTTGCCGGCATCGGCGAATTTGGCGATCAATTCACCGGCATGACCGACCTTCCAGGCAGACTTGGCGTCGATGTCGTGGCGCAGCAGGAACTTCGATACCGGCGCCAGGATCCGCTCTGCCTCATCGAGCTGGTACTGATCAACCACGGCCTTGCCCAACGCGGCGCGGGCACGGGGCGGCACTGCAGGTTGAATCGTCAGCAAGGTGAAGCTGTTGTGACCACCGAAAGTCTCGTTGTGCGTAACCAGATAGGCGAGCATCTTCTTGGTGTACGGGCTGCCATCGACTGCGAGCAGGATTTTCATAAGCGTGTGTCCTCTTCGGGTTGTGGTTGAAGAAGCGGCGCAGTTCGTGCGATCGCCCATGTGACGAGTCTAGTCGGCCCGTGGTTCTTCAGCTTGATGCGCATCAAATTTCTGCTCGGCCTGGCCACGCGGCACAAGCTCGATGAGGCCTCGCGGCTGAAACGCCCGCTGCTCGTCTTTTCCAGCGTAGCCCAGTGGATTGGCCACCACCCGGCAACCCTGGTGCACATAGTCACTGGGCGCGTGCAGATGGCCGTGGAGCCAGAGATCCGCCTGCAACAGCAGCTCGTCCAGACTGTTGCAAAAGCCTGCTGTTCCCGGGGTCAATCCGTAGCGCGGGTCCGCACTCTTGAGGCTGGGCGCGAAATGCGTCACCACAACCGTCGGCTCGGGGCAGACCTGCGCCAGTGCCGTGCGAAGCCACTGTTGGCACACCAGGCCTTGTTCACGCAATTGCTGCGCCAGCATGGGTGCGCCACCGCGCATGCTGGTGTTCTTGCGCAGATAGTAGTTGGCAGCACGAAAGGCCTTGTCACGCGCACGCAGCAGCGTCGTCAGCGTCGCGCCCGGGTCGCCGGATGCCGGTGCCAACGCATCGAAGTCGCTCCACAAGGTGGTCCCGATAAATCGAACGCCGGCCATGCGCACCACCTCACGCTCCAGCCACACCATGCCAAGGCGTTCGCAGGTTTCGCGCAGACGGTCATGGGCAAGATCGAAGTCCAGCCCGTCGTATTCGTGGTTGCCGGGCAGGAACAACACCGGCGTCGGCCAGCCATGCAAGGGCGAAAAGCGCGCCAGCCCGAAGTCCGGATCACGCAACAAGGAGCCGCTCTGGTAGGAGCCGATGTCGCCGGCCAGCACCAGCAGGTCGGCGCCCGGCGCGGCTTCGGGCACGAAATGCGGGTGGCTTTCGAGGTGCAGGTCCGACAACAACTGGATTTTCATGGCTCGCCTGCGGTACCTGACACCGATCGCTTCACCGCGTCGCGCAGCCAGCGGTGCGCGCTGACAGACTCCTGGCGCACATGCCACATCGCGTCGATATGGACCGCCGGCACATCCAGCGGCAGCGGTCTTGCCTGCAAGCTGTGCAGGACACCTGCCGAACCGAGAAAGTGGCGCGGCAATACGGTCAGCAGATCGGTCTCCGCGACCACCCGGGCCGCCGTGAAGAACTGGTTCACCGTCAGCACGATCTGGCGTTTCCGACCACGGGTCACCAGCGCCTCGTCGATGAATCCGAACGGTTCACCACTGAAGCTCACCAGCAGATGGCGCGCCGCGCAGAACCGGTTCAGTGTCAGCGGACCGCTGGCCAGCGGATGCCCCTCACGCATGGCACAGACATACTCGCTGTCGTAGAGGCGCAGGAATGCGTAGGACACCGCTTTGCCCACCTGGGCCCGCGCACCGAGATCGGTCCTGACAGCCGGAAAGTGCCCGATCGCCAGATCGATCGTCTCTTCGTCGAGCAACTTGCGCGGATCGCGCGTCGCCAGCGGCACGACCCGAACCGAGATACCCGGCGCCTGTATCGCTGCAATCGCCATCAGACGCGGCACCAGTTCGACGGCAGTCGCGTCGGCCATGGCCAGCACAAAGGCGTTGTCGGCCTTGGCCGGTGCGAAATCATCTGGCGCCAGCGACTGTTGCAATTGCCGCAAGGCATCCCGTATCGAGGGCCAAAGGGCCATGGCACGGGGTGTTGGCGCAACGCCCTGGCCACTGCGTCGCACCAGCTCATCGCCCAGTGCTGCACGCAAACGGCTCAAGGCGTTGCTCACCGCAGGTTGCGTCAGCGCCAGGCTGCGCGCGGCCCGGGTCAGGCTGCGCTCGGCCATCACGGCATCAAACACCCGCAACAGATTGAGGTCGAGCGTGCGGAAATTTGTCTCTGATGGGCCCATCAGAAGCCATTGGTCATCAACTTCATGAATGTCTTGTATCACAAATATAAAGTTGAATCGTACTAGTGTTAACCCTAATATAGCGACATGCAGGAAGGATCCTGTTTTGAAAAGGAAGCACACCATGACCAGTTTTGTATCCCCTGATTTCCCCAGTGCCCACGGCGGACTGATCCGCATGGCCAATGGGCTTGACTCGGCGCAATCACTGATATCCAAAGTGAACAGCGCCAAAGGGATGGCCGGCGCTCTGGTGGTCGGTGGCCTTGCCGCGGCCATCGTGGTGGCTGAACAGGTGGTCAACGCCTGGGCCGACGGACACCTGCTGCTGGCATGGATCGCGTTGTGGGCCATCGTGTTCGCGCTGCTGACGGTGTTCTCTGGCGTTATCCGCAACTGGTCTGGCCAATTGCGGGCCGACCTGCAGACACGCCTGGCAGCACGCCGCGAAGCTGCCAGCGACAGACGCACCTGGTCGGCCGCCCTTGGCGATCCGCGCCTGATGGCCGAACTCGACATCGCTCACCTGCGCGCCGAACAGGATGCGATCGATCGCGGCGTCGAACTTCCGCAGCGGCCATTTGCCAAGCCAGCTGCTTTGCATCTGCCAATCTGGCCACGGATCTGAAACCGCAATTGGACCGTCCACCCATCGCAAGACAAGGACTGCAATCATCACGCTCCCATGGATGAAGCAAGTCACTGCTGCCCTGGCCCTGTGGCGCAAGGGCCGCAACGAGCACCTGCACAGCGCATTGCAACGCGAGTTGCAAAATGCAGACCCACGCGTGCGGGCCGACATCGGGCAGTTGATCCGGCGCGCCTCTGCGGCCTGATCCGAACAAGCGCTCTGGCGAGCCCAAGCAGCAGGCTGGACACGGGCCTACGCAGACGCCCAGCAAAAAGGGCCACCGATTGGTGGCCCTTTTTGCTGGCTGGCGCGTCAGGCCGCCAATCGACTTTCGATCTTGCTGCGGGTTTGCTGCAACTGCACTGGCAGGTGGTGAGCCAGTTGCTGGAACAGATCGGCATGCAACTTCAACTCTGCGGTCCAGGCGGTGGCGTCGATGCTGGTCACGGTGGCGAACTGCTGCGGTGTAAACGCCAGGCCCGTCCAGTTGACTTCGTCGTACGCAGGGCTGACACCAAAAACATGGTCCACGCCCGGATGGCGCCCTTCGATCCGGTCGATCATCCAGGTCAGCACGCGCATGTTCTCGCCGTAACCGGGCCAGACGAACTTGCCGTCGGCGCCTTTGCGGAACCAGTTGGTGGTGTAGATACGTGGCAGTTTGGCACCGGATGCAGCGAGCTTCTCGCCCATCTGCAGCCAGTGCGCAAAGTAGTCGCTCATGTTGTAGCCCATGAACGGCAGCATTGCGAACGGGTCGCGCCGCACCACGCCTTGTTGCCCGGCTGCGGCTGCGGTGGTCTCCGAGCCCATGGTGGCAGCCATGTAGACGCCTTCGACCCAGCTGCGCGCCTCGGTCACCAGAGGCACCGTCGTCGAACGCCGGCCACCGAAGATGAAGGCATCGATCGGCACGCCAGCCGGATCGTCCCAGGCCGGATCCAGCGCCGGATTGTTGGTGGCGGCCACTGTGAAGCGGGCATTGGGATGGGCTGCCGGACGGCGCTTTCCGCCAGTGCCGGTATCGAGCGCGTTCTGCGGTGTCCAGTCCTTACCCTGCCAGTCGATCAGATGATCGGGCAATTTGCCGCCGACATCATCCTCCATGCCTTCCCACCACACATCGCCATCGTCGGTCAGTGCCACGTTGGTGAAGATCACGTCGCGCTGCAGGCTGGCCATGCAATTGGGATTGGTGCGCATGCTGGTACCGGGTGCCACGCCGAAATAGCCGGCTTCCGGGTTGATCGCGTACAGGCGGCCATCGGTGTGTGGCTTGATCCAGGCGATGTCGTCACCAATCGTCGTGACCTTCCAGCCTTCGAACGCGGCCGGCGGCACCATCATCGAAAAATTCGTCTTGCCGCAGGCACTGGGGAAGGCCGCCGCCACGTGGTACTTGCGGCCCTGCGGATTGGTCACGCCCAGGATCAGCATGTGCTCAGCCAGCCAGCCTGGCGCGCCATCACCATCCTGCGCCGCCGCGCGGCCCATGTTGGACGCAATACGCAGCGCAAAACACTTCTTGCCGAGCAAGGCATTGCCACCGTAACCCGAACCATACGACCAGATCTCGCGGGTCTTGGGGTAGTGCACGATGTACTTGGTCTTGTTGCACGGCCACGGCACGTCGGCCTGGCCCGCCTGCAAAGGCGCGCCCACCGAGTGAACACACGGCACGAAGGCACCGTCGGTACCGAGCACGTCGTACACGGCGCGGCCCATGCGGGTCATGATCTTCATGTTGACCACGACATACGGGCTGTCGGACAACTCGATGCCGATATGCGAGATGTGTGAACCGAGCGGTCCCATCGAGAACGGCACCACGTACATGGTGCGACCACGCATGCAACCGTCGAACAAGGCAGGTGTGCCATCGGCCTGCCCATGCTGCAGCAAGGCACGCATGTCTTGCGGCGCCATCCAGTTGTTGGTCGGGCCGGCCTCTTCCTTGGTGTCGGCGCAGATGAAGGTGCGGTCCTCGACACGCGCCACATCACTCGGATCGGAGCACGCCAGGTAGGAGTTCGGCCGCTTGACCGGGTCGAGCTTGCGCAAGGTGCCCCCCGCCACGAGCATCTGGCACATGCGCTCGTATTCCTCGGCCGACCCATCGCACCAGACCACCTGGTCCGGCTTGGTCAGGGCGGCCATGTTGGCCACCCACGCCACCAGGGCCTTGTTTTTCACATACGGGGGGGCCTGCAACGCCACCGCCGGTTCAATACGCGCGTTCATGATGAAAGACTCCTGAAGTTGAAACCTGTTTTTCAAAACAGACGGTCCCACCAAGGCGGGCGTGCATGTGCTTTGAGAAAGTGGCTTCCAACGGAAGCGGCCATCAAGGTGCGCAGGCGTATGGACTTCGTCACCGAAGCCTGCAGGCCCGGGTTTCGCCGTCGTGTGGCGAAGTTGGAGGCGACGGCTGGGTCAGCCGCAAGCTTTCATGAAGATTCTATGAACCCGATTTGCATGGACGCCGCAAAAAATGCGAATAGTTATGCAAAACAAGCATGGTGTTATGCGTGAGACGTCAGCAATTTAACGGCACCCATTGCCGCCCAAGTCCCTGGAAAGGACGCAAGCGAAAACCGCCTAAGCGGGTTCACAAGCGCCGGTGCGCCCGCAAGTTGCCAGACTCAAGGCGCTGTCATCGGTTGACCGCAGCGCGGCTTCTGACAACCTATTGCTCCAACTGCACCTTCGCACTTTTTGCAGCGCCCGCCCATTTGATGCGCTCACGCGCCAGAAACCCGGCAAAATCCAGCGGCGACCGGACCAGGATTTGCGCATCGGAGGCGGCCATCCGCGCCCGGAAAGCCGGGTCTTTCGCCACCTCGCGCAATGCGGCATTCAGGCGATTGACGACCATTTCAGGCGTATGCGCCGGAGCCACGATCCCGTACCACAAGGCAACGTCATAACCGGGGAAACCCAATTCTGCGATCGCGGGCACGGCCGGCATCAACATGGACCGTCTGGGCGAAGTCACCGCGACAGGTCGAAGCCGGTTCGATTTAATGAACTGGTCGGCAGACAGGATGGTGGCCAAGGTCATGTCCACGCGCCCTGCGATCACGTCCGTCAAGGCCGGGCCAAGCCCTTTGTAGGGCACATGAATCATGTCGATGTTCGCTGGCGCGTTGAGCAATTCGAATGCCAGGTGCCCTGTACTCCCTATGCCCCACGATGCGTATTTGAAGCGCCCAGGTGAACTTCTGGCTGCAGTTGTCAAATCCTGGAACGATTTCTCTGCCGCGTCGATGTTCGTCACCAATAGCAGCGGCACTGATGCGATGGAACCCACCGGAGCGAAATCGGCCACCGGGTCGTAGCGCAATTTGGCATAGATGACCGGATTGATCGCATGGGTTTCTGCGGTTGCCATCAACAACGTATAACCATCAGGCGCTGACCTGGCAACGAACTCTGTACCCAACATCCCATTGGCGCCAGGCCGATTCTCGACAATCACCGGCTGGCCGATTCCGCGACCCATCAGTTCCGCGACCAGCCGCGCCAAAGCATCCGTGAATCCACCTGGCGCCCATGGCACGACCAGTCGGACCGGTCTCTCGGGAAATTGCTCGGGGTTGTCTACCGCGAACGTGGGTGTACAAACCACCGCGGCAGCAAGGCTCACCGTCAATGCCAGTTTCTTTATGTTCTTCATTGAAGTTTCCAGAATTCGGAAAGCGATACGCCACGCTATTGGGCGATTACTGTGGCATCCCGCAGCGGCTGTGTGTATTTGAAAGTCCCGGTAGCATGAGCGCAGGACTGGCCCGCCTCGTCCAATACGGTGGCTTCGGTGAAGGCCATGCTGCCCGTTCGGTGCATCAAGCGGCCGTTGCACACGAGCGCACCGCGGGCCGCTTGCATGAAGCTGGTCTTCATCTCGATGGTGACCAACCCCATGGCCTTTTGCACGCTGCGCGCTGCGCTCGCCATCGTGACATCGAGCAGGGTCATCAGCACCCCGCCGTGGGTCAGGCCAAACGCGTTGCAGTGGTCTGCCATTGGCGCATACCGGATCCGCGAGCGGCCCTCGTCAAACTCCTCCAGATCGAAACCGAGCAGACGGACGAATGGAATGTCGACTTCGAATTTCACAGTTGTGCCTCGAAGGCCTGCAAGGTTTCGCCAATCAACGCAGCGATGGTGTCGATCTGTTGCGCGTCGACGATCAACGGTGGAGCAACCATCAACCACTCGCCAAACAGACCGTTGGCTGTGCGCCGCGAATAAAGCAGCAGGCCACGCTCCATGCCCAGTGCCACGATGCGCTGGATCGCCATCGACTGGGCCGGCAGGATCGCCTTGGTTTGCCGGTCCGCGACGATCTCGATGGCCATCAACAGGCCCTTGCCACGGATGTCGCCCATCACGCGGCTGTCTTTCTGCAGATCGAGCAAACGCTCGCGTAGCCGCGCACCCATCGCGGCCGCATTCGGGATCAATCCCCGTTCCACTGTCTCCGCCACCACGGCGTGGCCGATGGCGCACGACAGTGGATTGGAACCATAAGTAAATCCGTGCATGAAGCCACCGGCCTCGGCCAACGCGTCGACCATCGCGCGTGACGCAAGCACCGCACCCAGAGGGGTATAACCGGCCCCCAACCCCTTGGCCAACGTGACGATGTCCGGGCGCGCGTCGGGCCAATGCTGCGCGGCCAGAAACTCGCCAGTGCGGCCGGCGCCGCTCATCACTTCGTCGAATATCAGCAACACGCCATGGCGGCTGCAGATCTCGCGCACCCGTGCATAGTAGTTGTCCGGGGCCACCAGCGCGCCGGTTGCCAAACCCCCGACGGGCTCCAGGATGAACGCCAGAACCGTTTCGGGCCCTTCGCGCTCGATCGTTGATTCGAGTGCATCCGCGCATTGGTCAGCGTACGACTGCGGCGTATGCCCCTCGGGCAGGCGGTAGGTAAACGGTGCCGGCACCTTGGGCATCAGGCGTGTCATCGGGCCGAAGTTGGCCTCGGACACCGGGTCACCGCTGATGGCGATGGTGCCCAGCGTACTGCCGTGGTAACTCGGGTTGCGCGAGAGCACCTTCCAACGCGTTGCCTGGCCCTGGGTGATGGCGTATTGGCGCGCCAACTTCATCGCACTCTCGTTGGCCTCGGAGCCACCGGATACGAAAAATGCGCGCTCCAGCCCCGGCCCCGCCAACCTGGCCACGCTGTCGGCCAGGTCGATATTGGCCTGGTTCTCGAAGAACACCCGGCTCGCGTACGCCACGCTGCGGATCTGTCGATCCGATGCCGCGATGACGCGCGCGTTGGCATGACCGATGTTGGCCGCGATAGGTCCCGACGAGGCATCGATATAACGTCGGCCGGCGGTATCCCACAGGTAGATGCCTTCGCCGCGATCGACCATTGGCCTTCGCGGCAAGCCATTTTTCAGGAAGAACAATTGCACGGGGCCCCCTTGCGGGCCATACGGTTCAGCAGAAGTAGTCATTACAGGATCTCAGGTCAGATAAGTGGCAGGTGGTCATCAGGGGGCGGCATGCCCGGTCGCCGTGCGTGAACGCCGCACCAGCATGGCGGCCAGTGCCATCAACGCCACGCTTCCTGCAATCAGCAATGTGGCGATAGCGGTGATCGACGGGTTCACCTGCATGGCCAGTTCATTGAACATGCGCTTGGGCACAGTTTCATGGGTGCCGCCGATGAAGGCCGTGATCACCACTTCGTCGAAACTGGTCACGAACGCGAAGATCCAGGCGGCTGCAGTGCTGGGCAACAGGTTCGGAACCAGCACGCGGCGGAACATCGTGAACCAGGAAGCGCCCAGCGTGAAGGCTACTTCCTCGATACGGCTGTCAAAGCCGCGAATGGCCACCGACATGATGAGCACCACGTATGGCACGCCCAGCAGCGTGTGGCCCAGCAGCAGGCCGGCGAACGAACCGAGCATGCCAATGGTTGCCAGCGCGAAATACAGCGCTACAGCGGTGACCACCGAGGGAATGATCATCGGCGCGACAAAGTTGCTCTGGATCGCCATGCGACCGAAAAAGCGCCCGCGCACCAGGCCATACGCCGCAAAACCACCGAGCACCAATGCCAGCGTGCTCGACAGCAACGCCAGCACCAGCGAGGTCTGCATCGCCCGTACCCAGCGCGGATCGCCGAATATCTGCGCATACCAGCGCATGGAGAAGCCTTCGGGCGGGAATTGCAGCGAGGTCGCATTCGAGAACGACATCGGCACCACGATCAGCACCGGCAGGCACAGGAAGATCAGCACACCGACCGCGCAAACGGCCAGAACGATACGGTTCACATACACGGCAGCTGGCAGGTCGCTGACGTGCGCGCCGACCGCAAGTCGCGGCGCCACGAGGGTTTCGACGGGCCGGCGAACCGGAACTGCAATCGTCATGTTGTCTCCTGTGCGCGGGTCAGGCGCAGGTACACCACGAACAGCGCGAGTGTCACGACCAGCAACACCGCGGAAATCGCCGACGCCAGGTCCCAGTTGGGAAACTGGTTGACGAACAGATCGAGCATGCTGGCGATCATCGGCACGCGGCTGCCACCGAGCACCGCCGGCGTGATGAAGAAACCCAGCGTCAGGATGAAGACCAACACCGCACCGGCCGCAAGCGCGGGCAGGCTGAGCGGGAAGAAAACGCGCCAGAACACCGCGAAGGGGCTCGCGCCCAGTGTCTCGGCCGCCCGCAACAACTGCTCATCAATCTTGATCATTGCAGCAAATAGCGGCAACACCAGGAACGGCAGCAATACATTGACGGTTCCGATGATCACCCCCAGTTCGTTGTACAGAAAACTCAAGGGCGCGTCGATCAGTCCCAGCGCCATCAAACTACGATTCACGATGCCGGCGTTGCCCAGAACGACGATCCAGGCGTACGTACGCACCAGGATGCTGATCCAGAACGGAACCACCACCAGCGCCAGCGCCACCATCTGCCAACGTGGCGAGAGGCGTCGCAACCAGTAGGCCAGCGGGTACCCCAGGACCACACAAACAACGGCCGTGATCAGCGCGATGCGAAAGGTGCTCGCCAGCACCTTCAAGTAGGCGGAAGCTTCGAACACCTCGCGAAAGTGCTCGAGCGTAAAGCCGGCGGCACCGACAAAGCTCTTGGCCAACATGGCCAGCAGCGGCAGATTGAACCCGACCGCCATCAGCAGCAACAAGGGCATAACCAGCCAGGCGCTGGGTGAGATCCGTTTCATGCCGCCATCGCCCACGTATGTTCGGCACTCCAGTCGAGCTTGACGGCTTGCCCGGGCACCGGAAAGGCCTGAAGTCCGTCTGCCACTGCCACCACGGCCACGCCCGAGGCGGTGCGCAGATGGACGCGGGCTGATTGACCAAAATAGACGACTTCCACCACCTGCGCCGGCAGGCCGCTGCTGGCAGCCTCGGAAAGCACCTGCAGATGCTCCGGTCGTACCACCAGGCAGGCCGCGCCGGAGAAGCCACTCTGCGCGTTGCATGGTACTGATTCGCCGCCCGCCAGCTGCATGGTCACGCCGGCCATTCCCGTTTGCAGTTGCCCGTCGAACACATTGGCAGTACCAATGAAGCCGGCCACGAAGCGATTGGCGGGCCGGCGGTAGGCGCCCATCGGGGTATCGACCTGTTGCACACGGCCGTGGTCCAGCACCACCAGACGAGTCGACAGCGACAAGGCCTCCTCCTGGTCGTGCGTGACCAGCACCGTGGTCACGCCCAGTTCGCGCTGCAGCTGGCGCAGTTCCAGTTGCACTTCTTCGCGCAACTTCTTGTCCAGCGCGCCCATCGGCTCATCGAGCAACAGGATGTCGGGTTCGAACACCAGGGCCCGCGCCAACGCGACACGCTGCTGCTGACCGCCGGAGAGTTGACTTGGCCGGCGCTCCTGCAGGCCGCTCAGGCGCACCTGTTCGAGTGCCTTGCCCACGCGTTGCGCGATGTCCGCCTTGCGCAGTCCGCGCACAGTGAGTGGGAATGCCACGTTGTCGAACACCGACATGTGCGGGAACAGGGCATAACTCTGGAACACCACACCCAGATTGCGCTGGGACGGTCGCACATGCGTCACATCGCGTCCACCGATCTTGATGAAGCCCGTGCTGGGTTTCGTCAACCCGGCAATCATCGACAGGATGGTGCTCTTGCCAGAACCACTGGGGCCAAGCAGCGTGACCAATTCGCCTTGTTCAATCTTGAGGTCTGTCGGTTCCACGGCCGTCATGTCGCCGTATCGCTTGGACACGCCGATCAATTCGATGGTGCTCATTACTTATCCTCCTTACACCGCGTCTCGGTATTGGCTTTGACCCGACGGCTGCTGCGCCCGGTCATCTGTGTACGTCATCCTGGCAATAAGCCCGGCAGTGCTCATTCCCGCGTGGCCAGGCCGAGAATCTGCCGGGCCTCGGCGGGCGACGCCA
>Ga0073904_10001615_pt1 | contig 16882 bp, 15 predicted proteins | sample KloWWTrecipitate_FD_66668 | JGI IMG/M metagenome (GOLD analysis project Ga0073904, IMG submission 66668) | Active sludge microbial communities from Klosterneuburg, Austria, studying microevolution and ecology of nitrifiers - Klosterneuburg... | ecosystem: Engineered > WWTP > Aerobic digester >... | reverse complement strand
CCCCACAGCGTGCGTAGGCGGTCTCCTCCTGCGCTGACCTTGGGGTAGTCCTTGCCGACGCCCTCGAGGGCCACGAGGACGCTCGCATCCGCATCCGCGGCAACGGGTGTCACCCGCGAGAACGGGCGGCTCACAGGAAATCCTCGAAATGCGGGGAAAGGCGCTCGAAGAACCGCAAGCCCGCCCATGCCACGGCCAGCGCGATGACCCAGAGCCAGAGATCGCCGGGCACGAGGCCGCCACCCGTCAACAGCACCTCGCGCAAGCGCTCCGCCATGCCGGTGAGCGGGTTCGCCGCCATCCACGGGCGCATCGAATCGGGGACGAAGGCCAGGGGATAGAGGATGGGCGTGCCGTAGAAGAGCACGGTGAGGCCGATGGAAACCACCTGCCCCACGTCCTTGAGCAGCGTCTGGAGCGCCGCGAGGACGGCAGCCACGCCGACCGCCGCGATCGCCAGCGGCACGAGAAAGGCCAGGGTGAGGGGCGCGCGCACGAGGTGGACCGGCTCGCCCAGCACCGCGAGCACCACGAGGACTGCTACGAAGCCCAGGGCATGGACCGCGAACGAAGACACGACGGCGGCGTAGACGAGCAGTGCGTGGGGAAAGGCCACCTTGCGGATGAGCCCGGCGTTGGACTGGATCGATTCCATGCCCCGCGTCACGCCCTCGGAGAACATGATCCACGGCCATAGCATCACGGCCGCGAAAGCGGTGTAGCTGGCGCCTCCCGCGCCCAGGGGCAACTGGACGCGGAAAACCGTCGTGAAGATGAACGCGTAGACCGCGAGGAGCGCCAGCGGATGCAGCAGAGCCCACGCCGCGCCACTCACGGAGCCCGCGTAGCGCGTGCCGAGCTCGCGGCGAACGAAGGACGCGAGGAGCCACCGATGGGTGTAGACGGTGGCGGACATCGAAAAGTCAGTTGCGGGCGGGCGGCGCGGCGGGTGTGGCGGCTTCCTTCGCTTCTTCCGCCATTCGCTCCACCGCCTCGCGCTGCTTGCGTTTCAGTTCATCCCTCGGCACCTCGGTCCGCAATGCCGCGATGGCCTTTGCGTTCCACTGCGTCTCGGGGCTACGGCGCCAGGCGTCCAGAAGCTTTAGGGAGACCTCGCTTCGCAGGCGCGCGCGCGTTTCCTCGATGATCGCTTCCTTCACGTCCTCGAACTTGCGCTTGAAGGAGGGCTTGAAGCCCGTGCGCTTCACGATGTGAACGCCATGGGTGGCCACAATGGGCGCCGATATCTCGCCGTCCGACTTCATCCCGAAGGCGACCTTGGCGATGCGATGGTCGATCTCCTTGTCAGTGACGGCGCCGAGCCTGCCGCCATTGCGAATGAGGCCGGGATCGTCGGAATACTCCCGGGCCAGCGCCAGGAAGTCCGCGCCGCCTACCGCCTTGGCGCGGACTTCCTCCGCGCGGGCCAGCGCCTGTTCCCTCGTGCGGCCGATGAGTCCCACGAGGACGTGCTGCAACTCCACGCGATCGGGCTCGGTGTAGCGGTCGGGCTTCGTGAGGTAGAGCTCAAGTGCGCGCGCCTCGAGATCGGCGGGAATCGGCGCGATGCGCTCGAGGTAGGCCACGTACTGCAGCGCGAGGAAGGCCTCCTGGTGCTGCTGGATCCGGCGGGCCAGGGCCGGGTCCTTGTCCAGGCCGGCCTTGCGCGCCTCCTGCGCGAGGACGCGGTTGGAGAAGATGAGGTCGACGACCTTGTTGTTGCGCTCGCCGTCCGCCTTCGCCTCGTTGCGAAGCTCGAGCGGCACGCGTTCCATGTACGCCTCGAAGTCGGCCTCCGTGACGACGATGTCCCCGTTCTTCACGAGCGGGGTTTCGGCGGCGGCCAGAGGCGCCGCGGTGATCGCCGCGGCGGCGGCAAGGGTGGCAAAGAGAGAATTCAAGGAGGTTCCTTTCTTACCAAACAAAAGGCCCGCATGCGCTCTCGCATGCGGGCCGTGAGGAATCGCGAAGCTCAGTTGAACTGCACGTAGATCGGGCAGGTCGTGAACTGGCAGCTCGGCGTGCCCGGCGCGCTCGGTGGGACCGGCGTGGGCCTCTTGATCTGCCGGAAATTCAGGTACACCGTCGTCGTGCCCAACGGCAGTTCGCAGACATACAGATACCAAGGCGTCCCCACCGGCTTCGGGCCAATCGAGAACCGCATCGTCCCGCCCGTGTACTGCGAGTGCTGCGCGCAGTTGCTGCCCGGAATGATCGCCGGTGTGAAGTCTCCCGGGCAAGCCGAGAGCGTGTAGTGGATGTCCGCCTGGTCGCCGGTGGTCGACGTCTCTTTGACCACCACAGACATGTACCCGTCGGTGCCGATGAGCCCCGGGGTCGGATTGATCGACACCGCGCCGGTCTCGTTCCGCTTCACCTGGCTCACGAGAGTCTGGCCGCCGGTCCAGGGCACCGTAAAGTTGGCGCTGGTGGCGCAGCCGGCCTGCGTCTGGACGGTCATCGCGTTTGTCTTGGTCGTGCCGAGTGTGGCGGCTTGGCCCGACGGCGGTGATCCGACGATCATCGGATCGAGGAGCGTGTAGTTGATGGTCGCCGGCGAGGTGACGCCCGCGGGCACCGCGGTCGGTGGCGTGTACGTGATCGTCTGCGAGCCCGTTCCCTCCGGGAAGGATGCGACTCCATAGGCGTAGGGGGGGTTCCCGGTGACCGAGGAGAGCGGCGGCGCGACTGTGCCGCCGCCCGCGATGATGTTTCCCGAGCCGTCTACCAGGCTGCCCTGGACATAGAAGGGGACGTTATAGGAGCCGGCCGTGCCGCCCGTGCGCGCGATCGTGATGGACACCGGCACTGGGGTGCCGCTGAAGAAGGCGGTCGACGTCGCCGACGTGAACTGGAAGGAGACAGGCGCGTTCGGGTCGACGACGCTCACGATATGGCTGGCCGGCGCGACGACCGGCGCCGATCCACTCGTAAGCGTGACGGTGCAACTCGTTCCCGCAGCCGCCGTGCCGGCGCCCAGCGTGACCGTCGAACTCGGCGTGGTTGAGTCACTTGGAAAACTGACCGTGGAGGGATTCACGATGCAATTGCCAGTGGTGACCGCCAGTGTGCCCGAGATGGCGCCGCTGGTCCCGCTCAATCGCTGGACAGCGAAGGTCGTGGACCCGGTGGAGACCGGGATGCTCGCGGCGGTGCCGGCGAGATTGAGCGAAAGGGTGCCCGGCGACGATCCGCCCGAGCAGGTGAAGGTGAAGTCGCCAGCCGCGTTACCGGCCATGCTGCTGTAGGTGCACGAAGCGGTGGTGCCCCCGGTGAGGCTTACCGTGGCCGCGATCGCGGAGGGAACTGGAATGAGCCCGGCGGCAATGCCGAGGCTGGCCGCGAGCGCGGCGCCCATTCGGCGCAAGCTCGGGAAACGAATCAGGCTTTGCATGGAAATCCTTTCAAGTGCATCGGGTGACGGTGGCAGCGCCGCAATCATGGCTCTTGGTGGCCTGCCCGCAACTCTCCCGGCACGGGAACAGTGATTACAGGGCGAATTATATACGCAATGATGCCCCTCCCGGATTCCGGCTGTCTGTGGATCAGATCACAAAAAACGGGCAGACCGAAGTCTGCCCGTCGAGCGCTGCAGGGAAGGGGGCCGAAAACCGGTCCCCATTCCCATCGCCACCGCGTTACGGCCGCGGCTGGATGTTGTCGATGTAGTTGTGCGTGAACAGGCTGCCATAGTTGCCCTGGCAGGAAGCGCCCTCGCAGGTAAGCGTGCCGTTGTTGAACGAGCGCGCCATGAAGCCCGTGACCGGCAGGCCAAGGTAAGTCTGCGCGCCAGCGACGCCAACCAGCGTGCCGATGTTGACGGTGCTCGAACCCGCTTGCGACACGAGGCCGACCAGCGAGTTGGCGCCCGTGAAGCTGAGGTTCGCCCAGCCGTTCTGGTTGCCGGCAGTCACGTTGACCGACAGATTGTTGGCGGAACCCAGGACACCGGAAGTGTTGCCCGACGGGTTGTGCGTCTGGCCGGAGCGGATGCTCAGGACAGTCGATTCCCAGCACAGGCCGGCCACGAGGGTCGGGGGCAGCGGCGAGAAGTCGCCGCCTGCAGCCGTGGCGCCACGCTCTTCACGGTTGAAGAACTGGAAGCCGAAGGACTCGCAGGAACCCGTCGCCGTGAACTTGTTGGTGAACGGCGCCGCCGCGGCGGCCGTCGTCACGTAGAAGCGCTTGGTCGGGAAGGTCATCACCCAGTCGGTGTTCGACTTGGTGCCCGCATCCAGCACGTACTCGTTGATCACGTTCTGGTGCATCATCGTCGAGGACACGGCGTCGATGCCAAGCAGCCACTGGGACGTGTAGGAATGCGTGCCCGCCGGAGAGGTCGCGACCACGATGCTGACCGGGTCGGCCTGATCGAAGCCACCAATTTCCGAGCCGACGTCCGTGTAGATGTCGGTGGTCGTGACGTTGGCGAGCGCGACGGCGTTGTAGCCCGCGTCGGACCCGTTGTTCACGTTGATGAGCGTGCCGTTGCCGGACAGGCCGCCCGTCGGGGCAGCGCGGTCAGCAAGCGGGAGCGCGTTCGGGCCGGGGCCACGGACGCCGGTGCAAGTCGGGACGCCAGTCGCGGCCGAGTGGGTGATCGCGGCCAAGGACGGTCCGATAACGGTCGACATTTCCAGCATCTCGATGTAGCCCTCGCGGGAACGGTCGAGGCCGGTGCCGGCGCCGTCGTCGAACGCGCCGGAGTACTGGAAGTTCCGGAAGTCGATTCCCGTGGCGGGGATGGCAGGGTTCGTGCAGGAGACGTCCGACGTGATCAGGCGGCCGGGCGAAGTCGCGGTGGCGTCGGCCGGGATGATCGCGCCGGTCCAGACGTCGTTGGGCGACAGGTAGAGGTTGAAGTCAAGGACTTCGCGCGATTGCTTGCCTTCGCGGAAGCGGACCTTGACGACCTTGCCGGTGGCGGTGGTGTTCACGACCGACACGTACGTGTTGTAGGCGTTGCCGTCGACGGACTGGACGGTGTAGTACGGGTAATACAAACCCTGGCCAAGGCCGTTCGGGTCCTGGTAGACGGCCTGAGCCGAACCAACGCCCAGCCCCGCGAAGACGGCGGCGGCCAGCGCTTTTCTTTTGAACGTGTTCATGTTCTGGGTTACTCCTTTGGTGAAGATGAAAGTGATCACTTTATTAGAGGATACAACGGCGAGATTCTATCCCAGTCACCCGGGATTTACAAATACGTCCTGCCTTCCCGACGGGGGCCGTGACAGCCCCCGAAACTCAACCTTTCTGCACATACCACCAGTTTCCTTCCACGCGGATCCAGGTTTCCCGGATCGGCGTCCGGACCCGGCTTCCCCGGTGCTGATACTCGATGGCGACGATGGCCTCGCAGGCATCCTCGGCCTGGCACTCCACCCGGTCCACCTGTGCCGCCTTCCAGAAGCCCACCCGCATGGAACGGATGAAATCCTCGTAACTCAAAACCACCCGGCTCGCAGGACTGTAGAACTGGTACGCCTCGGTCATCCGGTTCTTCAGCAACGCATCCCAGCGAGCCTGGGCCTTCTCCAGGACGACCGCCTCGCGGCTCTTCTCCGGCATCGCGACAGGCACTGGCTGCGTCGCACAACCGGCGATGCCGGCCACGAGGCCTGCGGCGAGAATCCGAACATACCGCCCGGCGATCCCCGGGGTACCGCGAAATATGCGTGCTTTCACTGCCAACTCCCGTCAAAGACTATTCAAATTCAAAAGGGGCGTCAAACGAATTCTGCAGATTTATACAACACTGTTGCTTTATTGCAACAAACCTGCCCGGCATAATCAATCAACAAGTTACAGGGGTAATCTCCAGTAAAATATCATGGTTGGCTGTCCGGCGGAGCGCGCTTCGCCCAAGGGCGGCTAGCGCGCGCCGGCGGGAGCGGGCTGCGCCGGCATTGCCGGCAGCAATCCCTCGAGCGAAGGCATCTTGCGCCGCAACTCCTCGGTCGCCTCGGCCGCCTGCCGCACGTTCGTGATGACGATCGGACGGATGAGCAGGATGGTCTCCGTACGGCGCTTGACGATGCTCTGCGTCCCGAACGCGGCGCCGAGTATCGGGATCTTGGACAGCAGCGGGATGCCGGACGTCGAGCGGGTATTGTCCTCGCGGATCAGCCCGCCGAGAACGATGGATTCTCCCGAGCCCACCACAACGGTAGTGGTCGCCGTGCGCTGGCTGATGTCGGGGTTCGCCCCGGCGACGGACGGGACTCCGGGAACGCTTACTTCCTGGCTCACCTCCAGCGTCACCTGCCCGCCGGAATTGATGCGGGGCGTGACCGAAAGCAGGATGCCCGTCTCGATATACTGGAAGCTGTTGATGAGCCCGGTCGTGGTGCCCGAGACAGTCTGCTGCTGCGTCTGCACCGAAATGCGGTCTCCGACCTTGATCTGGGCTTTCTGGTTGTCCAGCACCATGAGTTGCGGCGTAGCAAGCACCTGCAGGCGCCCATCCTTGCCCAGCGCGTTGAGGACGGCGCGCACGTCGCCGCCAAGGCTGTTGATGAGCTGCAGACCCGAGAACGCCGGCACCGCTCCGGTGGCCGTGAGCGGTAGTCCGCCCAGGTTGAGCGAGCCCGAGGTGATGCTCGCGCTCCCCACGCTGCGCCCGGTTAGGAACCAGTCGACCCCGAACTTGAGGTCGTCGGACAGCGTGACCTCCGCGATCGTCACTTCCACCAGCACCTGCCTCGGAATGACGTCGAGCTTCACCAGCGCCGATTCGATGATCTCGTAGTCCGTGGGCGTGGCGAGGATGAGGAGCGCATTGTTGTCCTTGTCCGCGATGACGCGTACCTCGCTCGAGACGCTCGCCACCGTGCCCGGAATGGCGAACGAGGCCGCCGACGGCTGGGTCGCCCCGGGCTGCTGGATTCCCGCCCCCGCGGCCCCGGTCTGGGGCGTCGTGGCGATCTGCCCGGGTCGCGCACCAGGCGCGAGTTGCGGCGGAGCGATCGTCGTGGTCGTTCGCTTGGTGAACAATTCGCTCACGAGATTGGCGAGGTTCTCGGCCTTGCCGTTCTTCACCGTGTAGACGAAGAGCCGCGACCCGCCGGTGGTCGCGCCGATCTGGTCGAGTCGCTCCATCCACGACTTCGCGCTCTCCAGGTACTTCGGCTGCGTGGTCACGATGAGAAGGGAATTCAGCCGCTCGATCGGTATCACGCGGACGAGCCCGGCGAGCGGGCCCGCCGCCGTGGCGCCGAACACCTTGTCCAGGTCGGCCACAAGCGCCTTCACGTCGGCGCTCCTCACCGGGAAGATGCCGATGGAAAAGCCGGCAAGCCAGTCGACGTCGAAGAGCTCGATCGTGTCGAGGAGGTGGCGCAGTTCCTTCTGGTTCCCCGCGAGGATTACCAGGTTCCTCACGTCGTCGACGCGGACGGTATTCTCGGCGGCGAAAGGCTCGAGAAGTTTCGCCATTTCCCGGGCGCCCACGTACTTCACCGGAACCACGAGGACGGAATAGCCCGCCGGCACGGGCGCCGTCGCCGCGCCGAGCTGGGGCGAAACGGATCCGCGCACCGCGGAAATGGGAAGCACCTTGAAGACGCCGTCTTCCTTCACGACGGCGGCGTTGTTCTGGCGAAGCAGCATCTCGAGCGTGGGCAGGAGCGCCGAGCGCGGAATCGGCTTGATCGTCCGGAAAGTGACATTGCCCGTGACCCCCGGGTGCACTGTGTAGGACTCGCGAAGGTAGTCACCCAGGATCACCTTGGCGGCCGAGCGCACGTCCAGCGCCTCGAAGTTGAGGCTCGCTTCCTCGGGGCCTGCGGGCGGCTGCGGGGCGGGCGGCTTCGTGTTCAGGAAATTGCCCGTGCCGGGAAACACTCGCGGCTTTTCGGCCACGACAGCCGGCTGGGGCGTCCCCTGAGCGACCGACGGCGCTCGCGGCCCGAACTCCGCCCGCTCGCGCTCGGTGCCAGGCGCGCCCGGTTGCGGCGCGGGCAACAGCGAGCACGACGAGACCGCAAGCGCCAGGACGGTGGCGATCGTGCGGACTCGGATTCTGGTGCGCCGGATCAAGGCTATTCCGCTTTCACGGTAAAGGGGACTGGAGAAGGGGGGCATTCTGGCACACTCAATTCTGCGGTTGCGGGCGGCGCGCGGCGCGACGCCGCGCGATGATTTCCTCGGGCGTCATGGCGGCCGAGCCCGGGGTGGCGGCTGGCGGCGAGACCGACATGGCGCCCGACGGGATCGCCCTTGCCGTCGGGACAGGCCCGGTCGAATCGCCGACGGCGATCGGCGAAGGCGCGCCGGGGGCCGCGGCGGGGCGGCCCGCCGGGGTGCCTGGCGGCGTGGGGGCGACTGACGAGCCGAACGGACCCCGCTCGACGGCAGCCGCCGCGTTTCCGGAACCCTTGGCCACCACGAGAGCCAACGTCTCCGAATCACCGCCAGCCTTCAGGACAACCTGCTCCGCCGCGATTTCGGCAAGCGTCATCCCGAGGATCTCCCCGCCCTTCTCGACCCGGTGCACCACGCCCGTGGAGACCTCCTTCAGCATCGCGATCGACAGTGTTCCGACGAGCGTCGTGCCCTGGAGGATGAGCTGGCCTTTCCGGATCGCGCCGGATCCCGCGCTCGAGGCCGCCGGCGCGGGCCGCCGGCCGGGAACGAACAGCGGGCGCTCGAGCGTCTGCGCGCCCGCCTGGGATTCCGGCGCCAGCCGGAAGGCCGGCAGGAGCTTCGCTTCGGCGACCCTGGCGGGGCCCCGCGGCCCCGTGCCGGCACTGGAGCGGCCGAACTCGCTCTCGAGAACCAGCACGCCACCCAGGACGATCGAGGTCACCGCCCACACGAGCGGCCAGAAATGGTCGGAATTCTTCACGAGCATCTTGTTCACCCCGCAATCGCGTACGCGGAAATATCGAGCTGGATGAACATCTCGGGCTCGAAACCCGGTGGCGGCTTGTATCCCGGCGGAACCTGCGCGCGAACGATGAGCGAATCGACGAAGACATAGGGCTCCGAGGACTCGAGTGCCAACAGGATCTTGCGCAGGGCCTGCGTATTGGCGTTGAGCTGAAGGGTGACCGACACCTGCCGGAAGCGCCCGTCGTCCTTGGGCTGCCCCAATTGCACGCTCACGATCCGGCCGCCGGCCGCCTCGACGAACTGGCGCACGCGCTCCTGCATTTCCGCCGAGGAGAGCGAAGCGGCGGATGCCTTCAGGAAGTATTTCCGGCTGTCCATGGCTCGCACGGCCTCGAGCTTGCTCTCGAGCGTCGGCCGCGCCGCCGCCAGCCTCTCGTAGCGCGTGAGGCGCCGATCCATGTCGTCCAGCGCCTCGTTGTAGTGGCGGTGCGCGAGCCAGAGCGGCAATGCCACGATCACCGCGACCAGCGCCGCGGCTGCGGCGAGGAATGCGAGCGCGGCCTTGCGGCGCTTGTCCGGTGCCCACCCCATGACGGCCCGCATGGCTAGCCTTTCTTCGCCGGCACCACGGCTGGCGCCGGGCCTGCGGCGGGCTTCGCGGAGGGTGCCCCGCCCGTTGCCGGCGGCGCGGTTCCCGCGCCGGGGCCTGCGCCAGGGGCCGGCTGCGCGGCCGAGGGGGCCGGCTGCGCCGGAAGGGAGGACGGCGGGGGCGCGGCCGGCAGGGAACCCGGGGTGGAAATCGATGGCGCCGGGGTCGCTGCGGTCCCCGGTTTCGTCAGGTCGGTCTCGGGTATCGGATCCGGGAGCGCGCGAGGCTTGATCTCCGCCGACAGGAGGAAGCGCTCCGTATTGGGCGTGACGCCCTTGGTGAGGGGGGACTTGAAACCCGCATTGGCGAGGGAACCCGACTGCTCCAGCACCTCGATCAGCTGCGAGGAGGATCCGGTCTCGCCGGCGATCTGGATTTCGCGCGACTTCTGGTTCGTCTTCACGTCGAGCTGCTGCACCCACGTGGTGTCGGGCAGCAGACGCGAAAGGTCCTCGAGGAGCGCTACGGCCGGTTGCTGGCCCTGCTTGCGGGCCATGACGAAATTGTGGGCGGAGGCGATCTTCTCGATTTCCTGCGCCACGCGCTCGGCCACCTCGGCCCCGGCCTTCGCCGCGTCCAGGCGCGGGTGAAGGGCGATCACCGCCTCGCGCTTGAGCCAGAGCGGATAGATCAGCGCAGCAAGGGCGAGGGCCGCCGCGACCACCGCCAGAACGCGCGCCGTGATGGCCGACCGCGACCTGGCCGGGCGGTCGCGCTTGTCCGGCGGCAGGAGGTTCAGGGGAGTGGGCCCGGCGGCGATGTCGCTCATCACGCCCACGCCAACCACGGCCGCGCCGAACTCACGCAACTCCGCGAGCCGCGCTTCGACAGGGGCGCGCTCCGCGACCGCGAGCCTGAGGCCGAGCCGCTGGGCGTGCGTGTCGCGGTCGGTGACGCGATAGTCGAACCAGGCGTGCTCGACGGGCAGCGGCGTGAACCGATCGAGTTCGAACCCGACCGCGTCCCGAAGCGCCTCTTCCGCCGCGAGCGGCATGGCGACATCCCTCACCAGGACCGCTTCGGGCGGCAGGACGAACCACACGTTGCCGGCCGCGCCCGGCTCCCCGGTCAGCAGCCGGCGAAAGGCGCCGCGACGCCCTTCCGAATCGAGCGAGGCGAGGTTCAGCCGACCCGCCTGGGCGAGGCGGCCGGCCGCGGGGCGAAAGACGCGCCATTCGTCGCCTTCCACGCCGAGAAAGGCCACATTGCGCGATGCCAGCCTTTCGCGCCATCCCTCCGGCAGGAGGGCGGCCAGCTCCCCGCGCCACCAGCGCAGGAAATCGGCGAGCCCCGCGCGCTCCGCGGCGGCGAAGACGGGCGCGAACACCGAGTCGGACTCAGCGGCCAACGGGTTGCTCCGGCCCGGCAGCCGTCTTCGCGTCCCGGTCACGGGACACCTCGCGCCAGGCGAGAAACGCCTGGGGACGGCGTGGATACTGGGGGGTCAGCATGGCGACGGCCTCCCTCGACACGTGGATGCCCTCGTCGAGCGAGACGTCCGCGCGAATGGTGACGGCGGCGACCTGCGCGTAACTCGCGTAGGACCCGGCGGCGGAAAAGATGGGCGGCACCCGCTGTTCGAGGCGGGCGGATTCGCGCTCCGCGAGGAAGGCGTCCACCTGCTCCGGCGTGACGGCGGGAACGGCGAGCAGCACGGAGCGCTGCGCGAGATGGGGATTCACGCCGGCCTGGCGCGAGTACACGGTGATCATGGGTGCGATGCGCTGGAATACCTCGGGGCGCATGCCGAGGACGAGCTGCAGTTCCTCCGTGGACAGGAAAGGGTGGTTCGCGGGGCGGCCCATGAGACCGGCCTGCGCGTAATCGGGCTCCTCGGCGCCATTGGGCCTCTTGAGGGAATCCTGGTCCCGCCAGTCGAGGACGGCATCGAGCAGCTTCGCGGCCTCGTCCTCTCCCATTCCGGCGAAGCGGAACAGGCCCTTGAGCAGTTCGTTGTTCGCTGTATTGATGTCGATTTTAGCAGACTCGTCCGCGAAACTGACCGCCACCGCGGCGCCGTCGAACGACCATTCGCGCGGGGCACCGTCGCGCTTCCACACCGAGGGACCGCCCTGGGGCTTGAAAAGTTCAAGCAGCGCGCGGGCCACCGCCGCCTGCGCGATGGCGTCGCCCCGGGCGATCAGGGCCGCATTGCGTGCCGCGCGCGCATCGGTTCGCATCGCGTAGAGAAAGCTGCCGGCGATCACGAGCAGGAGCGTCACCACCCAGATCACGAGGACCAGGGCGATGCCGCGCTCGCGGCCTGCGCTCGTCCTCATCGCCTCGGCACGCAGGTTCTCTGGAAGGACGACTCGTAGCAGCCGGCCTCCTCGCCCAGGCGAAGCGCGACGACCAGGTCGGGCAACCGGGTATCGGCGAGCGAAAGCTCGATCTTCACGTGCGAAGGCGTGCGCTGGTCGAATTCCCACCGGTCGCTCCAGGCGGGCGCCACGGCATCGTTCTCGGCACCGAAATAGGAGAAGCGGGCGGCGCTCACGCCCTCCAGGACAGGAAACGGCTTGGCCGCGTCGACGGCCGAGAAGTCGGTCGCCCCCGACGCCGCGAATTCCCGCCGCATGACGAGCCTTCCCCCGGCGGCGCCCTGCCCCGGCTCGTAGACGAAGGACACGAAGGCAAGTCCGCCGCCGCCCAGCTCGGCGGGTCGCATGGAGACGAACCGCACCGATTCGCGCTCGCCCCGGAATGCGAGCTTCACCTGGAGCGGGTCCTTGAAGCGCCACGGGAACGCCGCGGTGAGCTCCTTCCTCACGAAGGCCGCCGTGAGCATCACCTGGTCGGCGCGGTCGCCGCGGCCCGAACCCGCGTCCCAGGCCCGCACCCCCGCCCGAAGGCCGCCGAAGAGCATGGCGAGCATCACCGCCAGGAGCGTGAGCGCGATCACCGTCTCCAGGAGCGTGAAGCCTTCCGTGGCGCCGCGGGAATTCAAGGCTTCGTCCCGAGCACGAGCGTGGCCAACCGGACATCGCGGTCCCGCCCATCGGCCGCCCTCCAGGAAACCTTCGATTCCACCCGAAGCAGGCGCACGCGCAGGCTGTACTCGCCCTGGCCCTGCGCCTGGGGGTCCTCCTGGCGCTCGTCGTAGGCGGTCGCCGACAGGGTCCACGTGAATGGGTCTTCGCGTCCCGTGCCCACGCCCTCGTCCAGCCGCTCCGCGGCGGTGAACCCCGAGAGGCGGGACTGGGCCATCATCGCGGCTCGCGCGTATTCGTCGGCAAGCTGGGCATCGCGAAGACCGCCCGAAAAGACCTTCAGGATCACGGCCAGGGCGAGCGCGAACAGCACGAACGCGGTGAGCACCTCGAGGATCGTGAATCCCGCCTCGCGATCCGGCCGGGACGGGAGGAACGCCATCGTGTCGGGGGCGGGGACTAGCCCCCCTCCTTGATCGTCACGCGGCCCGTGAGCCAGTCCACGTCCACCAGGAATTTTCGCTCGCCCGAGGCGAGCGTCACGCGCCCCCCGGTGGAGCTGCCGTCCGGGTAGAAGCGGATGGCGCCGCGCTTGTCGTCGACGATTTCCGCCTGGGCGGTATAGAGCTTCAGGTCGAGGCGCTTCGGCAGCGAGCGGGGGCGCCGTCCGCCGCTCACCTCCATCGAGCGATGCTCGAGGTCGAGCGTGAGCGATGCCGACTCCTGGGTCGCAACGGCCGTGCCGCGCGCGTCCCGCAATCCCGCGGCCACCGCCCGCGCGGCGCTCTTGAGCTCCGCGCCCGACACGCCACCGGCGCTGAAGCGCACCACCATCGCGTAGCTCGCCGCGGCGATCACGAGCACCAGCAGCAGCTCGAGGAGCGTGAAGCCGCGCTCTGCGCGGGAGCGAGCCATCAGTTGTGCACGTCCTTGTTGTCGCCTTCTCCGCCTTCCTTGCCGTCCGCGCCCAGGGAGATGATGTCGTAACCGCCCTTTTCGGCCGGCGCGCGGTAGATGAAGTCGCGGGTCCAGGGGTCCTTGATCTCCTTCGGGTCGCGGATGTACGGTCCGTTCCAGTTGGCCGCGCCGGCCGGCGCCGACAGCAGCGCGCCCAGGCCTTCCTGGGAGGTGGGATAGCGGCCCACGTCCAGCTTGTAGAGTTCGAGCTGCCCGCCGATCAGCCCGATCTTCGCCTTGGCGACTTCCGAGTTCGCGCGCCCGACATTGGAGAAGACGCGAGGGCCGACCATGGCGAGAATCACGCCGATGATCACGAGCACCATCACCAGCTCGAGCAGCGTGAAGCCGCGTGAAGCGCGCGGCGGAAAGGTTGGCGTGGGTCTGTTCATGGGGACTCCGGCTTTCTGGCGCCCTAGAGGGGCAGGTCGTAGATCGAGAGCATCGCGGCGAGGATCGACAGGATCACGGCGCCGACCAGGAACGTGAGGAAGAGGATCATCGCCGGCTCGAGAAGGGCGAGCGCCCGCTTCACGGCCCGGGCGACCTCCTTGTCGTAGACCTCGGCCACGTCGAGCAGCATCTGGTCGAGCCGGCCCGTCTCCTCGCCTACCTGGATCATGTGCACGGCGAAGGCCGGAAAGCGGCGCGTTTCCATCATCGGCTTGCCGAACCCGCGGCCGGTCTTCAGCTCGCGCGCCACTTCGGCCAGCCCTGCGGCCATCCAGGTGTTGTCCATCGTCTCGCGCGCGATCGACAGGGCGTTCACGAGGGACACCCCGTTGCGAAGCAGGGTGCCGAGCGTGCGCGCGAGGCGCGCGGTCTCCACCTTGGCGGCGAGATCGCCCGCCACCGGCAGTCCGAGCACCCTGCGATCCCATCGCAGCTTGGTTTCCGGGGATCGCAGGCTTCGCGAAACGAGAAAGACCACCGCGACCGCGCCCAGCACGATCGCCCACCAGTAGGCGCGCATGAAGGCGCCCGCGCCCAGCACCGCCTCGGTCACCCAGGGAAGGGCCTTTCCGCTTTGCTCGAAGATGGGTTCGAACTGCGGCACCACCACCGCGAGCAGGACGATGACGGAAGCGAGCGCGACGACCAGGAGAATCGTCGGGTAGATGAGCGCGGACTTGACGCTTTCGCGCAGCTCCTTCGAGCGCTCCATGAATTCCGCGAGCCTCGCGAGCACGTCGGCAAGCGCCCCGCCGGCCTCGCCGGCCCGGACCATGTTCACGTAGAACCGGGAGAACACGCCGCCCTGTGCCTCGAGCGCCTTCGAGAGCGCGGCGCCACCGCGAACCTCGTTCCGCACCTTGCGCAGGACCTCTCCCACGCGGGCGTTCTCGGCCAGGCCGACCAGGATCTCGAGGCTGCGATCGAGCGGCAGTCCCGCCTTGAGAAGCGTGGCGATCTCCCGCGTGACGACGCCGACCTCATCCTGGCCGATTCCCCGGGAAAAGAGCCCTTGCGCAGGCGCACGGCGCGCCACGGCCGACAGCTCGGCGCCGCCGGCCTCGACCGCGCGCAGCGGCGTGTAGCCCATGTCCCTCAGGCGCTCGATCACGCCCTTGCGGTTCGTGGCGTCCATCGCGCCCTCGAGCACCTCGCCCGCGGGCGTCACGGCCTTGTACTGGAAGACGGGCATCGTCAGTCCTCGCGCGTGACGCGCAGGACTTCCTCGATCGTCGTCACTCCCGCCACGGCCTTGCGCAGCCCGTTCTCGAACATCGACTCCATGTCCTCCAGGACCGCGGCGGCCCGCAGGTCCGTCGAGTTGGCGTGGCGCATGACGAGTGAGCGCAGCCGGTCGGTCATGGGCAGCATTTCCATGATCCCGAGGCGGCCGTGGTAGCCCGTGCCGCTGCAGTGCTCGCAGCCCACCGGATGGTAGAGCGTCACCTCGCCCTGCGGCGCGAAGCGCGCGAGACCCATCTGCTCGACCATCTCCGGGAGGGCCCGGTAGGGCTTGCGGCAATGCCCGCAGAGCGCGCGCACGAGCCGCTGGGCGAGGATGCCGATCACGGTCGACGTGAGGAGGTAGTCCTCCACCCCCATGTCGAGGAGCCTGTTCACCGTGGCGGGCGCGTCGTTGGTGTGCACCGTCGACAGGACCAGGTGGCCGGTGAGCGCGGACTGGACGGCGATCTCCGCCGTCTCCAGGTCGCGGATCTCGCCGATCATGATCACGTCCGGATCCTGCCGCACGATCGAGCGAAGGGCGTTCGCGAAGGTGAGATTGATCTGCGGGCGGACCTGGATCTGGTTGATGCCGGGCATCTGGTACTCGACCGGGTCCTCGACGGTGAGGATCTTCACGTCGGGCTGGTTCAGGCGGTCGAGCGCCGTGTAGAGCGTCGTGGTCTTGCCGCTGCCGGTGGGCCCGGTGACCAGCAGGATCCCGTGCGGCTGGTTGAGCGCCGCGAGGAAGGTCTCCAGGACCTTCCCGTCGAAGCCGAGGGAGGCGAAGTCGAGCGGCACCCCTCCCTTGTCGAGGATCCGCATCACCACGCTCTCGCCGTGCATGGTCGGCACCGTCGAGACGCGCAGGTCGATTTCCTTGCCCTGGATGCGCAGCTTGATCCGCCCGTCCTGCGGAAGCCGCCGCTCGGCGATGTCCAGGTTCGCCATGATCTTCACGCGGGAGATCACCGCGGCCGAAAGCCGCCTCGGCGGCGATTCCACCTCGTTCAGGACGCCATCGATGCGGTAGCGAACGATGAGGCGACTCTCGAAGGGCTCGATGTGGATGTCGGAGGCCCTCGCCTCGATGGCGTGCGTGATGAGCAGGTTCACGAGACGCACCACCGGCGCTTCCGAGGCGAGGTCCTTCAGGTGCTCGATGTCGCCCAGGTCCTGCTCCTCGTCGCGGGTCGAGATGTCGTCGACGATCTGGCCCATCGACGACTTGCCGGCGCCGTACAGGCGCTCGAGGCCCGCGTCGAGTTCCGTTGCGACGGCAAGCCGCGGCAGGACGCGCTTGCCGCAGACCATCTCGATCGCGCGAACCGTGAACTCGTCGCCGGGGTCGGCCATCGCCACGACGATGCCCTCGTCGGTCTCGCGAAGCGGAAGCGCCTTCGCGTCGCGAAGGAAGCGGTCGGACACCTGCTCGTCGAGCAGCGGCAGCTCCGGATACTCGGCCGCGCCTGCGACGGCGATCCCCAGCCTTTCCGACAGGGCGTCGGCGAGGTCGCGCGCCGAGACGAGTCCCATCCGGCTGAGGATCACGCCCAGCTTGTCGCGCGGTTCGCCCTCCTGGAGGCGAAGCGCGCGCTCGAGGTTGGCGGCATCGAGCTTTCCCCGGGCGATGAGGATCTCGCCAAGGCGGCGCGGCTGTTTCTCGACGGGAAGGGCGGACATGGGGGAAAAATTATAGCCCACAGGCACTTCGGGCCCCGTGTGACCGGGAGAGCCCCGGCGTGGTTCCCCGGCATCGCCGGCCCTCAGGGGGGCCGCATCCGCGCCAGACAGGCATCGAGTTGCGACTCCCACGAATCGGGGGCGAAACCGAAGG
>Ga0073904_10001613_pt1 | contig 16889 bp, 21 predicted proteins | sample KloWWTrecipitate_FD_66668 | JGI IMG/M metagenome (GOLD analysis project Ga0073904, IMG submission 66668) | Active sludge microbial communities from Klosterneuburg, Austria, studying microevolution and ecology of nitrifiers - Klosterneuburg... | ecosystem: Engineered > WWTP > Aerobic digester >... | reverse complement strand
CGGCTCTGCGGCGAAACCAGCACGACGCCCCGGCCGACTGTCTGCAGGATAGACTGCTTGAACGATGCAGGATGGGCGGGGTCCATCGGCACACAGGTCCGCCCGCCGATCAGTGCCGCACAATAGGCCACCACGAGTGGGGCAGATCGTTCCAGACAGACGAAAACCGGGCTGTCCCTGTCAACCGCGACCGCATCTATGCGTGCGCGCAAAGCGTTAGCGGCTGACCACAGTTCGGAGTATGAGAGACGTGTTTCACCGTCATCAACGGCAAGGCTTTCCGGCGAACCATAGACATGGAGCGCCAGCCGGGCGATCGTTTCGAACATTGGTTCGCAATCCCTGTGTTGCGTCCGCCATTGTCTGTGCCCGACTCCGGGCTACATCTGGCAGTTTAGCTTAAAGCGCTTATGCCATGCAGGATTGCTTCGGGCAAAAAAAATTTGTTCTATTGTGAACAAATATTTTTCCCGACACATGCGATTTGCTCAGCTGAGCCGAACAACGCCAACCGCCGCCTTGTTATGAGCATTCACGATCGCATGGCCGGTAAGAGAGGCCCGCGCAAAAGCCCCCGCATAGAGCGCGCTGTCGCAGAATATACCAATCACCGGCGCAGCGTCCGTTTCGATGAAGTCACCCCGTGGCGTCATGCCTACGACAGGAATTTTCTGGCCGATCACCCGCTCTTGCACCACAAAAGTGTCCGCTTCCTGTACGGCCTTTATAAGCGACTTCTCCCAGATGCTTTGCGAAAGTGTCCAGCCGCAATGCACATCCTTGCCACCATAGCCGTTCGCCGCCTTGAGAACGAGCGCCTCTTTCGGCCGCGACAAGATCAGATCTAGGTTGCTGGCTTCGACCAGCGCCGTCCATGGTATCAGCGCATGAACCAGCGAAGCCTCACTTTCCAGCTTCCTCCCCGCGGCCACTTCTTCATGAACAAGCGCCATCAGCCCCTTGTTCATGAAAAGATCGTTCCATATCGGGTTCATCGACCCGATGGTGCCGGTCGCAGTTGCCGTCAGATAGGCGGAATAACGTTCGGGCCGGGCCAGACAGTCGCGCAAGGTAAAAAGCTCGAAAACTCCGAAGGGCGCCACCTTGTCCATGGGCAAGGCACTGACCGGCAAAATATCGGGCATTCTACCTGTCAAAGCACACAGCGAGCGCGCTGCAAACTGCGCCGACAAGGGGCTTGCCGCCAGTTCGTCATCATCATCGACAACCACCAACCGTCCCTCGGCAGATTCGGGCAGCAACTGCGCAAGCGCGCTGAACGGAGCGCTATTGCCCGTACTGCCGGGTATTCTGGGGTGATCAGTTGTTCGGCGGTCATAAATCGCTTGCATCAGCCGGTCGTCCTGCCCCCCCGTCGCGCCACCGACGTTGAGTTCCAACACCTTCCAGCCCTTCGCATCCTGAAGCAGATCCCAGCGGCCGAAGGGAAGATTGGCGGGAAGGCTAAGCGGGCCCAAAAGGGCCGCGGCTTCAGGCGGATAGCCAAGCCTTCTCAACAGTGCCGGTGTGTTGTCATTCGCCAGATTCTGCAAAACGCGCTGCATGACTACGGTCAGCCGATGCAGTCTTGACGACAGGTCCGCCATGTCATCCGCCGCCAGGATGACGGGCGTCAGAAGGACATTGTCTTCGGGGCTGAGCAGCCGGTCATGCAAACCCGCCAGGCGCAGTTCCTCGGCGAACTCTTCCGCATCATCGGCTTCCATGAGGTGATCTGCCCACCGTTGCTGCCTAGACTGATCCATTCCGTCTTTGCCCCATGGTTGGATGAGGGTTGTATATGCGCAGCGCTGCGGCCGGTCTGCAAGGTCGGCGTCTTTGCCCCATCGGCGGAGCTGCGACTGATCATTGAAAATGAAAGAGCCGCCCGGTTTCCCGTGCGGCCCCTGAATTCCGAAAGCTCGGAAGCGTCGTTCAGCCCTGGCGGGCCTTGTAGCGCTTCTGCGTCTTGTTGATTACATAGACGCGGCCCTTGCGGCGCACGACCTGGCAATCGCGATGACGCGTCTTGAGCGAGCGGAGCGAGTTCGCTACCTTCATCGTTCTCTCCTTTACGGCGCGTCTGCGCCTGCAAGACTTACCCGTGAGGAACATCCCCAAGGGCGGTGAATGGTGGGCGCGACAGGGATCGAACCTGTGACCCCTACGATGTCAACGTAGTGCTCTACCGCTGAGCTACGCACCCGTCCGTGCACAATACCGCCTGTCCAAAACAATAAGAACGCGGGCGGAACCGCGTCGGTCGCTGGTGCTATAAAAGGAGTCGACAAGGCTTGCAAGGGGGTTTGGCAGTCGGTCATTTGCGGTTATGCTACGTGTGAAACCGGGTATTCCATGACCAGTGCCGCCTATACACTTACCCTACCCAAGCGGCGCGAGACCAGCGTGGTCTTTGCTTCGCCCCATTCCGGGCGCGCTTATCCACAAACCTTTCTGGCGAAATCCGTGCTGGATGAACGTACCATCCGCACGTCGGAAGATGCGTTCGTCGATGATCTTCTGGCGGTGGTACCGACGTTGGGTGCGCCCCTGCTGGCAGCCAAGGCGCCACGTGCCTATCTGGACCTGAACCGCGGCGCGGACGAGTTGGACCCCGCGGTGGTCGAGGATGCCCGCAGCTTTGCCCACAATCCGCGCGTCGCCTCGGGCCTGGGGGTGATTCCAAGGGTCGTCGCCGGGGGGCGCGCAATCTACCACGGAAAAATGCCGATGAGCGAGGCGCGCAGCCGCATCCGTGACCTCTGGCAACCCTATCATACCTGCCTAGCCAAGTTGATGGACGAATCGCGGGCGCGGTTCGGGCAGGCGATCCTGATCGATGTGCATTCGATGCCACATGAGGCGATGGAGGCGATCCCGGCGCGGGCCGGCAAGCGGCCCGAGGTAGTGATCGGCGACCGCTATGGTGCGTCTGCTGCCAATGATGTGGTGTCCGGGATCGAGGAGGCCTTTCGCGCGCAGGGTTTTCGTGTGGCCCGTAACGCGCCCTTCGCCGGGGCTTATATCGCCCAAACCTACGGGCGCCCCAGCATTCGCCAGCATGCGGTTCAGATCGAACTGGACCGTGCGCTATACATGGATGAGCGCGCCATCCTGCCGCACGCGCAGTTTGCCGATTTCAGGGCTAGGCTGGAGCCTGTCTTGCGCGACATTGCCCTGCTGGGGCAACCGGACGCGCGGCTGGCGGCCGAATAGTCAACGCAGCGCGCGCCCCTTGATGATGGCCTCCTTGCCAAACTTCTGGCGGATCTTGTCGGCAGCGCGTTCTGCGCCTACGCGCTTAGAGGCCGAGGGGTCGAGCAGGTCTTCAGTCAGATCGGCGGCACCTGCTGGCACGATGTCCGAAAGACCGACGCCGATCAGCCGGAACGGGCCACGCTCTGTCACCGCGGCCATCAGATCGGCAGTCGCGCGATAAAGCCGGTCCGCCATCTGTGTCGCATCGCGAAGTTTGTGACTACGGGTCAGCAGGGTGAAATCGCGGCGCCTGAGTTTCAGGGTTATGGTCCGGCCCGCCAGATCCTTGGCCTTGGCGCGGTCCGATACACGTTCCGCAAGTCGCCACAGATGGCCGTCGAGGGTATCGCGGTCGGACGTGTCTTCGAAAAAGGTGGTTTCGGCCGAAATGGACTTCATCGGTTCATGCGGGCTGACACGTCGGTTGTCTTCGCCGCGCGCCAGATGCCAGAGCCTTCCGCCCATGGAGCCGAACTTCTGGTCGAGCGTCTTGCGGTCCCAGCGCAAGAGATCGTCAAACGTGCGAATCCCTGCGCGGTCTAGTGTAGCCTGCATTGCCGCGCCGACGCCCCAGATCATCCGCACAGGTTTGCCGCGCAGGAACGCCGCCGTTTCAGCGTGGCCAATCACCGAAAAGCCGCGCGGCTTGTCAAAGTCGGAAGCGACCTTGGCGAGAAACTTGTTGTGAGACAGGCCCACCGATCCCGTGACGCCCACGTCCTCCTCCATCTGTTTCAGAAGACGGGCCAGCAGGATTGCCGGTGGCGCATGGTGCAAGCGCGCGGTGCCCTTCAGATCCAGGAACGCCTCGTCCAGCGATAGGGGTTCGATCTGCGGGGTCAGCTCTTCCATCAGCGCGCGGATCTGGCGCGAGACGGCGACGTAATGTGACATGCGCGGTTTGACGACCGCCGCTTCGGGGCAGAGTTTCAGCGCCTGGAACATCGGCATGGCCGAACGTACGCCCTTGATCCGCGCGAGGTAACAGCAGGTGGAGACGACGCCGCGATGGCCGCCGCCGACAATCAGCGGCCTGTCGCTCAGTTCGGGATTGTCGCGTTTCTCGACAGAGGCATAGAAGGCATCGCAGTCCATATGAGCGATGGACAGACTGAACAGTTCGGGGTGCGACAAAAGCCTTGGCGAGCGGCAGGCCGGGCAGCGCCCGCCGGGCGGGGGCGGATCGAACGGTGTCAGGCAATCGCGGCACAGGGCGGGCATGCGGCGACTATAGGCCCCGGGCGCCCTTGGCGGGAAGCGGCTTTCAAGCAGTCAGGGCCGCAAGCTTGCGGTTACATAGTTGACCGACAGGTCGCGGTCGGACAGCGACCATTGCCAGCTGACCGGGTTGAAGACGAACCCCTTGCGGTCGACCGGGTCGAGGCCCGCGCGGGCGATCATGTCGCGCAGCGCGTCGGGCTGGATGAATTTGGCCCAGTCATGCGTGCCTTTGGGCAGCCAGCGCATGATCCATTCCGCGCCGATGATTGCGGCCAGGAAACTTTTTGTCGTGCGGTTCAGGGTCGACATAACCATCAGCCCCCCAGGCTTGAGAAGGTCATGGCAGGTGGTGATGAAACCCTGGGGGTCTGCCACATGCTCTACGATCTCCATCGCCAGCACCGCGTCGAACTGCTCGCCCGCGGCGGCCAAAGCCTCGGCAGTGGTGTGGCGGTAGTCGATGGTCAGGCCGGATTGTTCGGCATGAAGGCGGGCCACGGGGATATTGCCTTCGGCGGCGTCAGCGCCCACGACCGTGGCCCCAAGCCGCGCCATAGGTTCGGACAGGAGCCCGCCCCCGCAGCCGATGTCCAGAAGGCGCAGGCCGGCGAAAGGCAGGGGTTGGCGCAGGTCACGGCCAAATTCGGCGGCGATCTGTGCCGTGATGTAATCCAGCCGGACTGGGTTCATCATGTGCAGCGGCTTGAACTTGCCGCCCGCGTCCCACCATTCGGCGGCCATCGCTTCAAACTTGGCGACTTCGCTCGGGTCTACGGTGTTCAGCATCTCTCTCTCCGGGTGGCGGGGGCCATGAAAGGATTATATAGTCAATTCATGGACAGGATCGCAGGGCAAAAGCGCGCAGGCAGCCTTCTTTATCCGCAGATCGAACCATTCGATCAGCGGCTGATCGATGTTTCGGGCGGCCACCGGATTTATGTCGAACAATGCGGCCATCCCCAGGGGCGTCCGGTCGTGGTGCTGCACGGCGGCCCCGGTGGCGGTTCGTCGCCCGCGATGCGGCGCTATTTCGACCCCGCGCATTACCGGATTGTCCTATTTGATCAGCGCGGTTGCGGGCGGTCGTCGCCCCATGCCTCGGTCGAGGCGAATACGACCTGGGATCTGGTGGCTGACATTGAACTGATCCGTCAGACGCTTGGGATCGACGCCTGGGCGGTCTTTGGCGGAAGCTGGGGCGCGACGCTCGCCTTGCTTTATGCGCAGGCGCATCCCGAACGGGTCAACCAACTGATCTTGCGCGGCGTCTTCTTGATGATGCAGCGCGAACTGGACTGGTTTTATGGCGGCGGCGCGGGGCTTTTCTGGCCCGACCTGTGGAAGAACTTCGCTGGCATCATCCCCGAAGAAGAGCGAGGCGATCTGATCACCGCTTATCACCGCAGGCTCTTTTCGGGCGATCCCATCACCGAAATCCGCTTTGCGCGCGCGTGGGCCGGTTGGGAAAACGCACTCGCTTCTATCGAAAATGACGGCATAGTTGGCGAAGCGCCGCTGGACTATGCCCGTGCGTTTGCCCGTTTGGAGAACCATTATTTCCTGAACAAAGGGTTCTTGGAGGAAGACGGGCAAATCCTGCGGGACCGCGGGCGGATCACCCATATCCCGGCCACCATCGTTCAGGGGCGTTATGACATGATCTGCCCGCCGCGGTCCGCTTGGGCGCTGGCGGACGGGTGGGCGAAAGCCAGCCTGCACATGATCCCTTCGGCTGGTCATGCGCTATCGGAGTCCGGCATCACAGCCGAGCTGATCAAGATTATGGACGGCCTGCGCGGCTGATCTTATCGTCATCGGATGCAACAATAGGCCAGGACCGATGCGCAGCTACAAGAATTCCGGACCAATTCCCCCGATCATGCAAGGTAGCCCGCCACCCCCTGCGATGCGCGTGCCGCTGATCGACTGGGACCGCGCGCCCTGGAACAGATGGGCCTTCCACCATGTGAGTGATGTGGTGCCAACCGCACCGATCCGGCGGGGGACATTCACCTCGGCTTTGCCCGCGTCATCCGGCAGTCTTGATCATTTCACCTATGTCGGTGCGGATGGGGCGCAATGCAGCTTTTCAACCATGCTGGATGAGACCTACACGGATGCGATGTTCGTCTGGCGGGATGGGCGCATCTTGCATGAAAGCTATCACAACGGGATGGACGCGAAGAGTCTTCATCTGTTGCAGTCGGTGTCGAAGTCGGTCACGGCCGTGGCCGCAGGCTGCCTGATCGGCGAAGGGCTTCTCGACCCGGCCACGCCGATCACCGACTATCTGCCCGAACTGCGGCAGACCGCCTGGGACGGGGCGAGTTTGCAGCATGTGCTGGACATGACAAGCGGCACCCGCTTTGTGGAATCATACGAGGTGCGCGACAGCGACATCGGCAAGATGGATTATGCGGCCGGATGGAAGCCCGCGCCGCCGGATATGGATACGACGGGTTGGCCAAACTGCATCTGGGATCAGATCCGCGGCCTGACCGTTGCGGAAGCCCCGCATGGCAAGCGGTTCAGCTATCGCTCGATCGAGACCGACGTGCTGGCCCATGCGATGGAACGGGTGACCGGGCAACGCCTGCCGCAGATCCTGTCGCGGTATCTCTGGCTACCGATGGGCTGCGCGGAGGATGCCAATATCACCGTGGACCGCAGCGGCTACGGGCTGGCCTGCGGCGGGATCAGCGCCACCCTGCGCGACATGGCGCGGTTCGGCCTGATGCTTTTGAACGGCGGCCTGGTCGAGGGGCGCCAGATTGTGCCTGCTGCCTGGTGTCAGGACATTCGCCATGGGGCGCACGGGCTTTATGACGAGACGAACTATAAAGACTGGCCGCAAGGGGCCTATCGCAACCAGTTCTGGGTTGAGGACAGCCGGCTTGGCCGTCACTATTGTTTCGGGGTGTTCGGGCAAATGGTGATGGTGGCACCCGATACCGGCCTGATGGTGGTAAAACTGTCGAGCTGGCCGGATTTCATCGACCAGAAGCTATTTCTGAAGACCATGGACGCCCTGCATGCCGTGGAATGGGCCGGGCTGTGAGCGGCACCATCGGACCGGGGTGCGCTCTCAGTTGTCCTGGCGCACGATATCGACGATCAGGACATCCGACACTTTCTTGTCCAGCGCTTTCTGCGCAGCCTCAAGAAGGGCTACCCTCAGGATTTCCATGTTGTTTGAGTTGGTGAACGCTCCTTCAAAACCGCCCGCATTGGCGTGATCAAAGAGAACTTGCAAGAAACTGTCGCGCAACTTTGGCTCGACGGCATAAACCTCTTGCGAGGTGCCCGTTCCGACCTCCAGGCTGACGGAAAGAATGACCAGTGACCGCACCACGCCGCTTTCCACCACCGGCACGATGAACTGGTTGTTCAGTTTGACATATTCCTTCAGGGGCGCCTCTTCGTCGCCCTCCTGGTCTTCCGCCGCATGCTCCCCGGCCGCCGCGCCCGAGGGCTCACCACAAGGGTTCGGGATCGCTTGCTCGGCCGAGGGGCGAAGGACGAAACCAGCCCCGCCCCCTGAAACCAGGCCGATCAATGCAAGAAGAATGGGCAAAAGCTTGCGCATCTCATCTCTCAGAACGGCAGGATGTTGTCGATGACCTGCTGGCCATAGCGCGGCTGCTGCACATCGGTGATCTGGCCGCGTCCACCATAGGAGATCCGCGCACCGGCGATCTTGTCATAGGTGATCTCGTTCTGGCGTGAGATGTCTTCGGGGCGCACGAACCCGGTAACGATCAATTCGCGAATCTCATAGTTCACCCGCACCTCCTGAGAGCCTTGGATACGCACGACGCCGTTTGGCAATACTTCGGTGATCGTCGCCGCGACCCTGAGGGTCAGCTTTTCCTTGCGGCGCACCGATCCGTCGCCTTGATAGTTCGACGACGACTTCATGTTGTAAGCGTCGGCCATGTCGGCACCGTCTGCCAGTGTTTCGTCCAGAACCTGCGGAATGCCGAAGGCGGCCGGCAGGCCCATCTTGTCCGCCGCGGAACGGCTTCGGTCGGTGGAGTTGGAGATTTCGGCCTTTTCATCGATTTCGATGACAACTGTCAGGATATCGCCGCGCGTGGCAGCGCGACGGTCCCCCAGAAGCGAATCGCGGTTTCCGGACCAAAGGGAAGCGGGGGCCCCTGCCGCTGCCCGCCCGTCTGGCAGGCCCGCGCTTGTCATCGCGAAGTATTCGTCACCCGTTTCAACGGGCGAAAAGGCAGGGGCCTTGCCCACATCCTGCATGGCGCCGCATGCGGAAAGGGCAAAAAGAAGAAGGATCAGAGCGAAGCGGTTCAAATGGACCCCCACGAGGTTCAGGGTGTGACATAGACTGTGCCGTCCGGCCCGATCCGGCCGGACAGCGTGGTGCGGGATGCGATGTTCATCACCCGGATCAGATCGCCCGCGCCGCCACGCGCCAGAGCGCGCCCTTCGGTGATGATCATGACCGAACCGGCCCGATAGGCGAGCGGCACGGAGGCGTTGCGTTCAACGATCGCCGGTTGGCCGAGCTGACCGGACAGGATCGGCCGTCCTTTGTAGAGCGCAACACGGGTTTCCAGCCCGATGATCGCGGCCGGGTTGGTGGCCGCACCGGGGTAATCCTGCGCGACCTCTTCCATATCTTCTGCCGCCAGCACGGTATGGGCGCGCAGGGTACGCGTTGCGACCAGGCTTTCCGCGCAAGCGCCCTGCGCAAAGAGGCAGGCCATCAGGTAAAGGGTGATCTGTTTCATCATCGGATCTGTGTCGTCGCGCCAAGCATCTGATCGGCGGCAGTAATGACCTTGGCGTTCATCTCATAGCCGCGTTGTGCCTCGATCAGGTCGGTGATTTCCCGCACGGCATCGACAGAACTGTCCTCAAGAAAGAACTGGCGGATCATGCCAAGCCCGTCGTCCCCCGGCGCACCGATGGTCGCGGGGCCGGAGGCCGGCGTTTCCAGGAAAAGGTTCGATCCGGTCGCTTGGAGCCCCTTTTCATTCACGAAACCGGCGAGGGTGATCTGGCCAAGCAATTCCGGCTCCACCCGGTCAGCGAAGCCGGCGTAGACCTCGCCCGCCGGGCTGATCGTGAGTGACTTGGTGTCGGCGGGGATCGTGATTCCGGGGGCCACGGGAAATCCTTCGCTCGTGACGATCTGTCCGTCGGGCGACCGTTTCAGCGACCCGTCGCGGGTATAGGCCGAAAGACCCGAAGGCAACGTGACTTCGATATATCCCAGTCCTTCGATCGCAAGATCAAGGTCTCCGCCGGTTTCCGCCAGCGACCCCTGTGCCACATTGACCGAGACGGCGGCAGTGCGGACGCCGAGGCCCACCTGAATGCCGGTCGGCACGACGGAGCCGTCGCTGGCGCTTATCGCTCCGGGGGTAGTGATCTGCTGATAATGCAGATCGGCGAACTCGGCGCGCCGCGCATTGTAGCCGGTGGTCGACATGTTGGCGAGGTTGTTGGAAATGACTTCCACCCGCATTTGCTGGGCGCTCATTCCGGTGGCGGCGATTTGCAAGGCGCGCATGGGTCAGATCCTATCGGCCGAGGGTTTGCGTGACAGAGCGGATGCGCCCGTCTTCGGCATCGAGAAAGCCCTGCCCCATCTCATAGGCGCGCTGCACCTCGATCATCCGGGTGATTTCCGCCACCGCATTGACGTTCGATCCTTCGAGGAACCCCTGAAAGATTGTGCCTTCCTCCATCGGCAGGGGCTCGCGCCGGGTTTGAAAACGGGTACCGCCCACATGGATCAGATCGCCGGGGTCCTCGGGGGCGAAGAGGCCGACCTGGGCAAGCGGCTGGCCATCGGCCGACAGGGTGCCATCCTGTGCTACCACGATGTTGCCCGCGTCGGCCGGCACGGAAATCGGGCCGCCGCCGCCGTCAAGCAGGCGAAATCCGTCGGCCGTCACCAGCTCCCCCTCGGGCGAGCGGGTAAAGGCCCCGGCGCGGGTCAGCTGGTTGCCGTCCGGGGTGGCGACCATGAAGAACCCGCCGCCCTCAATCGCCAGATCGAAGGTGCCTCCGGTCTGCTGCAACACACCTTGCGACAGATCAATCATCCGACCTTCCGCCGTGGCCATCGACAGCGAAGGCTCATCCTGACCAAGTGCTGCCACATGTTCGGCAAAGATCACGCCTTCGCGGCGAAAGCCGGCAGTGGAGAGGTTGGTGATATTGTTCGCCACCGCCTGCATTTCACGCATAAGGCCGGACTGGCGGTTGAGGCTGGTGTAAACGGCATTGTCCATGGTCAGCTTCCCGCGATCAGGGGGATGATGGAGTCGGCGAAGAAGGATACGAGCGTTCCGGACATGAAGGTCATCGACACCCAGAAGACCACCATCATGGCGCCGACCTTGGGCACGAAAGTCAGAGTCATTTCCTGTACCGAGGTCAGCGCCTGAAAGAGGCCGATGACGACGCCTACAGCCAGCGCCACCGTCAGAAGTGGCGCAGAGACCTTGACCGAGATCCACAGGCCCTGGCGCAAGATGTCGAAGAAAACGGCATCGTTCATGGCTTACACCGGCATCCTGAGGATTTCCTGATAGGCTTCCACCACCTTGTCACGCAGCGTCACGGCGGTTTCGACGGCGAGTTCGGAAGCCGCCAGCGCTTCGACCAGTGCGTGCGGGTCTGCGCCGCCCATCATCGCGGCCCGGGCGGTTTCTTCGCCCGTGCGCAATGTCTCGGCAAAGCTGCCCAGTGCGGAGGCGAAACCGCCCGAAGCCGAGGCAGGCGTCCCGCCGCCCGTCGTGGGCTGAGTTGCCGGGCGCGCCTGGTTATAGGTCAGGGAGGCAAGTGTGCTTCGCACGTCCATTCCGGATTGCCCCCCTATCTGCGCAGAAGTTCAAGCAGGCTTTGCGACATTTGCCGCGCCTGATCGAACAGCCTGAGGTTCGCCTCGTAACTGCGCTGCGCTTCACGCGCATCGGCGATTTCGACGACCATGTCGACGTTGGAGCCGTCGTAATAGCCGCTGTCATCGGCCATCGGATTGCCGGGATCGAAGATGCGTGCCGGATCAGCGGGATCAAGCGCCACATCCCCGAGCTTGACCCGCCCGGTCGTATCGCCGTGGACCAGCTCCACCTCGAACGGGGCGGTCTTGCGGTGATAGCCGGGCGTGTCGGTGTTGGCGATGTTTTCAGAGATATAGCGCAGCCGCATGGCTTGCGCCTCCATCCCCGAGGCGGCGACTGACAAGGTGTTCTCAAAGCTGCTCATGCTGTGTTTGCGTCCTTACCGGCGGCCAAGGCTGGCGCGCAAAAGGCCCAGAGAGGTCTTGTAGATCGTTAGCGCAAGATCGTGGTCGCGCCGCACTCCGGCTGCTGTAACCATCTCATTTTCCAGAGAAACATTGTTGCCGTTGGGCGACATGGCGCCGTCAGGTCGGGTGGCAACACGCGCGGTTTCCAGACTGTCATAGGATTGGAAATGACCGGCGCGGGTCGTGTGCAGGGGCAGCGTTCCGGCGGTTCGGTAACTGTCCTGAAAGGAAGGCGCGTCGACGGCGCGGTAGCCGGGTGTGTCGGCGTTGGCCACATTGCGGGCGATGGCGGACAGGCGGGCCGACGCATTTTGCGCCATGGCCGACGCCATGCCCAGAACCTCTGGTTTGTCGAACATCGGGGCTTCTCCTCCGAGCTTTCAATCAAGCCTTAACTGCGATTCGTTTAGAAAGGGTAATGAGGAACAAAAGGAGGTCAGAATGACCGGGACCGCGCTTGAGACGCTGTGCGCAGAAGTTGCCACTTGCTACCCGGTGCGACCTACCGCGCAAATAACGGAGGTCGGGCGCGGGCTTTTGCGCATCTCCGCCACCGGGCGGGACTGGCGCATGGGTGACCGGGTCCAGGTGCGCGCGACGGGCGCGCTGATCGGGGGCGAAGTCGTGGTGCTGGACGGGTCGGGGGCGGCGGTTCTGACCGATGCGCCAGTAGACGGCGTACGTCTGGGCGACAGGGTGGAGTTGGCGAATGCGTCAACTATTGCACCCCATGACGGCTGGATCGGCCGGATCATCGACCCGTTCGGGCAGCCGCTTGACGGGCGGCCCCTGATGCGCGGGCCGGTGGCGCGCGACCTGCGTGCCGCGCCACCGCCTGCTGCGTCACGCCGACGTCTGGGCGCGCGGCTGGAAACCGGAATGCGGGTCTTCAACACGCTTTTGCCGCTGGTGCGCGGCCAGAGGATCGGGCTTTTCGCCGGATCAGGGGTTGGCAAATCCACGCTGATGGCCAGCTTCGCGCGCCATGTTCAGGCCGATGTCGCGGTGATCGCGCTGATCGGCGAACGCGGGCGTGAATTGCGGGAGTTCGTGGAGGATGCATTGGGGCCGGAAGGGATGGCACGGTCGGTGGTGATCGCCGCCACGTCGGACCAATCGGCGCTTGTGCGGCGGCGCTGCGCCTGGACGGCGATGGCCGTGGCGGAACATTTCCGCGACCAGGGGCGGCAGGTTCTGTTCATGGCCGATTCCGTAACCCGCCTGGCGGAGGCGCACCGCGAAGTGGCGCTGGCGGCGGGTGAACCGGGCAGCCTAAGGGGGTATCCGCCCTCCACCTCGCATCTGATCATGGCGCTGGCAGAGCGGGCGGGACCGGGGGGTGAGGGGGCGGGCGATATCACAGCGGTCTTTTCGGTGCTGGTGGCCGGGTCGGACATGGAAGAGCCGGTTGCCGACATCTTGCGCGGGGTTCTGGATGGGCATGTGGTGATGGATCGGTCGATTGCCGAACGTGGGCGCTATCCGGCGATCGACTTGTTGCGGTCGGTGTCCCGGTCCCTGCCAGGGGCAGCGACGGTGGTGGAGAATAGCCTTATCGCGCAGGCCCGGCGGTTGCTCGGTGCCTATGACCGGGCGGAAATGATGATCCAGGCCGGACTTTACGCCGCAGGCAGTGACCCGTTGGTCGATGCCGCGATTCGTGTCTGGCCGAAGCTTGATGCCTATCTTGCCGAGCCGGAGGAGGCGGGCACAGGGGCGAGTTTCGCGCGTCTGGCGGATATTTTGGCGCTTGCGGGCGGTGTCGGGGGTCAGACGTAACGCGAAAGCCGGGTCTGGCTTGTACGCAGGGCCTGCAGGACGGCCAATGCTGGCGAAGCCGCAGTGCCGGATGATTGTGCCTCTGACCGGACAAGGAAAAGACGGATGATTTTTTCGACCTTTTCCGGGTCCGAAAAACCCGCCGGATCGGAAGATCCAAGCAGGTTTGTCGCGCGGTCTCTCAGCACGATGATCTGCTTGTCCAGATCGGCCCCGGCGAAGCTTTGCGGCAACCCGAAAGCGGTCTGAAGCAAACTGCGCAGCGGAGGCGAGCCGAGCATCGTCAGCCATTTTCCATTCTCTGAAAGGCGTTTTCCGGCGATATCGGCCAGTTCACGCCGCGCATTGAGGGCAATACGTATGTCGCCGTTTTGCGTGCCCACCGCCGCTTCGAACCGGCGTTCGCCATAGGCTGACAGGATCTTGTCGGCGAAATCCGATTTCTTGGTGTTCGGGATCGGAAAATCACCGAACCCAAAAGCGCGCGCAAACTCCAGATAGCGTTTGTCGGCCAGCCGGTTGCCAAGTGCTTCGGGCTTCAGTGTGCCGCCTTCAAGGATTTTCTGAAGGAATGCGCGGTTGTTTACATCCCCCTCCAACCCGAAAGTCGTGAGAGCCACCGAAAGCAGCCGGCGATCCGCAACGAGTTGTTCGGCGCTGTCGATCTTGCCGATCCTGTTGCGAAAATAGGCGGCTTCGCGGTGGGTGGCCGGATCGGCATCGAACGCCTGCCGCTGCTTTGCCATCGTGCGATTCAGGAAAGACCATCCCGAAAATCCGCCGGTCGGAACGACGGGGGCGAAGCTCATCGCGCGGTAGCGGCCAGAAGACGTGCCTCGCGTGGCAAAAGCGCGCGCAAGGCCTTCAGCGCCTGATAGAACTGGTCGTCCAGTAACGCTTCGGTCGCGGCGGCCAGTTGGCTTCGGCTGTCGTGATCGGTCAGTGCCTGCGACAGTTGTTCGACGCCACGCATCATCTGGGTTTTCGCCTCGTCAGGGGCCGCGTCGCCAGACAAAACGAGTTGCGCAATGTAACAGACCCGCCGCACGGGGGTATTCACCTCACCGGGATGGATCGCGTCGCGCAGGCGCAAGATGTTCGCATTTGGCGTCATGATGGCCAGACGGGATCGTTTGTCGCCATTCTCGATGACCGCACCATTGATCAAGACCCGCTCGTGCGGGGCGAGCTTCAGGACCAGGCCGCTCATCGGCGGGTCTCCTCGGGACGAAGGCCGCGCATGACGGCAGTGTTTACCTCGATCAGTGCGACGGCGTCCGCCTGACCGGCCAGCACTTTGCGCGAATGCGTTTGGGTGAATTCGGACAGGTAAAACAGGCGGGCGCGCAGGTCGGAAGGTAGCCCGTTGCCGTCACTGAGGACGTCGTTGGCCAGTGTGCTCCACAAGAGACGGTTGTCATGCAGCGCCTGCGCCAGTGCTGCAAAGAGTGCACCGGGCGTTGTCGAGGCGCGCAATTGATGGGTCACGCGGGCAAAAAGATCATATTCGATGGCGCGGGGGGTGCGGATTGCGGCCTCTGGGCGGCCATAGGCGGCCCGGGCAAGACTCTGTGCGGTCACTTCAGAACCTTTCAGGTGGCGTCATGTCAGGTGTGGCTTTGCCACAGCGAAATGGGGGGCCTCGTGGCCCCCCAAAGGTGTTAGCCGCGGAAGAGCGACAGGATGTTCTGCGGCGCTTGGTTGGCGATGGATAGCGACTGGATGCCAAGCTGCTGTTGCACCTGGAGCGCCTGAAGACGCGCCGAAGCTTCTTCCATGTCGGCATCGACGAGCGAGCCAATGCCTGCCTTCAGCGAATCGGACAGTTTCGAGACGAACGTGTTCTGAATGTCGATCCGGCTTTGGGCCGAACCGAACTCCGCGGCCGCGTCGATGCCGGTCTGGATAAGTGTTTCGATATTGCCAAGGGCCGCCTGCGCGCCGCCCGAGGTGGAAACGTCGATCGCTGAGAGTGCAGCAAGACCACCGGAACCTGCGTTCTTGAACTGTGCCGACACCGTCAGGTCGTTCGTCCCGTTGTTGGTGAAGGCGAGTTCGCCGGGGCTGGCGCTGTCATAGTCAACCACAAGGCCGGAGATGCCGAGCGAATCGATCGCGTTTTTCAGCCCCACGGCCACGAGATCGGACGTGGTGGTGGCGGCCACGTCGGACGCGCTGACCGTGTAGCTTGCCGTCTTGCCGCCGATGGTGATCGACACGCTGTCACCCGCGACAAAGGCCGCACCCGAATCGTCGATGACGATCAGGCCTGTGCCGCCGGCGGCGTCTGCCTGAAAGCCCGCCGTATCACCGTTGCCCGACACGTTGTTAGACCCTGCCAGCACGTTCTTGGCCGCGTAAGCCCCGGTCGAGAGATCTTGCGCGTTGATCGTGATCGAAGATGTCGTGACCGTACCGCCCGCCTGCCGGTCGAGCGAGGCCAGAACATCGACTGAAGTCTGTGAACCGTCGACCAGATTCAGCCCGTTGAACTGGGCTGCGCCTACGACCGTGTTGATCTGTGACCGCAGCACGCCGATATCGGTCTGGATCTTGGCGCGATCCACGTTGTCTTCCTGCGCGGCGACGATCTTGCCTTTGATCTCGGTCAAAAGGTCGGTCACGGTTTCGGCAGCCTGACGGGCAACCGCAACAGTGGATTCGCCCAGCGACAAGCTGTCCGAAATCCCCTTGAAACCCTTCACATCGGCTTCCATCACTTTGGAAATCGCCCAGACAGCGGAATTGTCGCGCGCCGAGGCAATCGATTTGCCGGTCGAAATCTCGTCCTGGGTCTTCATGAGGTTGGAGTTGATGCCCCGCAGGGTTTGCAGGGCCACCATGGAACTGGAGTTCGTCAGAATACTGGACATCGTTCATCCTTCACGAAAAGGGTGCTTTGCACCCGATAGAAGATCGCCCGAGGGGCGGTGACGGTTTCTGACCGATGCGGACGATTGAGTCTGAACCCGTCCGCGCCACCCGAAGGGGTGCAAAGTCTACCATCCTGTGCAAAGGATAATCTTTTGCTAAAGGCATGCATCGAATGAAGAAAACTTGAACTAAGCTTCAGGCGCGCCGTTCCATGACATTGGGGGCCTGCCCATGTCTGACGGACTCGCCCTGTGCATTGTAGGCGCGCAGCCCGCCAGCGACGGCGCGTATCGCCTCGACCCGGTCCAGTGCGGCGCGAATGCCCTTGGCAGCGGCCGCAAGCAGGATCTGGTTTGCGGCGAGATCCCGGCGCAAGGCCGCAAGCGCCGGCCCGCGCGGCGCGACGCCCTGCTGTATTTCGCGCAAGGCTTCCTCCCTGCGGGGGGCGAGGGCGGGCAGCGCTGCGAGG
>Ga0073904_10001609_pt1 | contig 16941 bp, 15 predicted proteins | sample KloWWTrecipitate_FD_66668 | JGI IMG/M metagenome (GOLD analysis project Ga0073904, IMG submission 66668) | Active sludge microbial communities from Klosterneuburg, Austria, studying microevolution and ecology of nitrifiers - Klosterneuburg... | ecosystem: Engineered > WWTP > Aerobic digester >... | reverse complement strand
GAACTGGCTGCGAGAGAGTGGATCAACCCCTGTGGTCGGTTCGTCGAGAATGAGCAGGTCCGGGTCGTGGATGAGCGCGCAGCAGATGCCCAGCTTCTGTTTCATGCCGCCGGATAGCTTTCCGACCGGGCGGTCGAGGAAGGGCCGCAGGCCTGTGCGCGCCGTCAGTTCGTCGATCCGGCGGCGGCACTCGGCACGGTCATGACCGAAGAGACGCCCGAAGAATTGGAGGTTCTCTTCGATGGAAAGGGTGGGATACAAGTTCTTACCCAATCCTTGCGGCATGTAGGCGATGCGTGAGCACACCGCGCGGCGATGGCGGGCGCTGGCCATGTCGCCACCCAGCGTTTCCACCTTGCCCGCCTGCACCTTGTGTGCGCCTGCGATCAGGGAAAGGAGGCTCGATTTGCCAACGCCGTCCGGGCCGATCAAGCCCACCAGGCTGCCGCCGGGCAAATCAAGATCAATGCCATCCAACGCAAGCGTGCGTCGATGGCGGAGACGCACTCCGCGCAGACGGGCAACGACGGCGGCGGTGTTCATTGGGGCAGCTTTAATGCCAGATGGGAGGGCCACTCCGCCTGCGCGTCGATCTTCACCCACGCGACTCCCGGCAGCCCCGTCTTCACACGCTCCAGATGTTCTTTCAGCAAGCCACGGTCAATCTGCGCTTTGACGCGAAACATCAACTTCTGGCGTTCGCTCGCGGTCTCCACCGTCTTGGGCGTGAACTGCGCGACGCTCGCCACATACGAGACACGCGCCGGGATCACAAACTGCGGTGCTGCATCCAGGATGAGCCTCACCTCGCTGCCGAGCGCCACCCTGCCCGCCACTGTCTCGGGTAGAAAAAAGGTCAGATACACATCGCCGAGATCCACGAGGTTCAAAACCTTCCCCCCAGCGCCCAGCACCTCTCCTGGTTGCGTGATCAGATACTGCACCCGTCCATCGCGGGGCGCTTTCAGCGTGCAGTCATCGAGTTCGGCCTGCACGCGGCCCACAGTCGCCTGCACTGCCTCCACCATCACCTCTGCATCCTGCACCTGTGCGCTGGCTGCGGCCACAGCACCCCCGGCTGCCGCCACCTGCGCCTTTGCCGCCTTGATCGCCGCCTCTGCGCTTTTCGCGCGGGCACGATCATCGTCGAGGTTTTGTTCGGACACCGCATTCTTTGTCGCAAGCGATTCGGTGCGCACCAGCCGTTGCTGCGCCGCCTGCGCCTCGCTCTCGCGCTGGAGAACCACAGCCTCGGCTGCCAGTTTTTCGCTCTCCCGCGCCGTCACCTGCGCCTGGGCGGTGATGATCGCATTTTTCGCCTGCCGAAGCTTTGCCTGGGCCTCCAGAAACTGGGCATCCAGAATGTCGGTCTGAATCCGGGCGAGCACCTGGCCTTCCTTCACGAAATCGCCTTCACCCACCAGAACCTCCGCCAAACGCCCAGGCACTCGGGCTGCGAGATTGATCTCGGTGGCCTCAATGCGTCCGTTGCCAGATACGACCCCTGGAGCAAGATCGCCCTTCAGGCCATGCCGCCAGAAAAGGACAGCCGCCACGGCTAAGACTAAGGCGAGCACGACGGCTGCCGCCAAGATTCGGGATTTCAGCATATTCATCGTGTTAAATAAATCAGCGCAGAAGCGCGTTCATGAGGTGCCCCCCTTCCACTTTGGACCCTTGATCTATGCCAGAGATTCGCCGGTGCCATAGGTGAGGACTTCGGAAACGGAGAGGCGGACTTTGCGGGGCCAGTTGCCCGGAGCTGGATAACCCACCGCCAGGAGCATCACCGGCAGGTAGCGCTCGGAAATTTGGAACTCCCGCTTCACCCCTTCCGGGTCAAACCCGATCATCGGGCCGGAAACCAGCCCTTTCGCTTCGGCGGCGAGCATCAGAGTCATGGCTGCCAGCGAAGCCGACCGGATGGCTTCGTCACGCTGGGCCGCTGGGTTTGCATACATCTGGCCAGCCATGCCGACCATCCCGTCCACCACAGCTTGGTCGATTATGCCAGCCTTGACGGACCGACCTAAAGTTTCGGCTAGCTTCGTGTGGGCCAGCAGGTCGCCCAATACGATGAAGGTGACGGCCGCATCTATCACCTTTTGCTGGCCGTAGGCGACCGCTTTGAGTCGTTCTTTGTCCTGCGGCTCGGTGATGGCAACAAAGCGCCAGTGTTGCTGGTTAAACGAGGATGGTGCCTGTGTGGCGCAAGCGACCAATTCTTCGAGTACGGTGTGCGAGAGCGATGTGTCTGGGGCAAACTTGTTGGCCGAGATTCGTTGATTGATGATTCCGAGTGTGTGCATGTCCAAGTGTGGTGAGTATTTGGTGGTGGGTCAAAAAATCGCGCGATCACCACCCACCTCCCAGCGCCTTGATCAGGCGGACGGTGGCGAGGTGGCGTTGCGCGGCGATGCGGGCGGTCTGGAGTTCGGCCTGGAGGCGCGTGCGCTCGGCGTCCAGGAGTTCGAGGTAGCTGATGGTTCCATGCTCGTAGGAGGCGCGGATGAGGTCGGTGGCCTTGGTGGCGGATGCGAGGGCGTCGCCGACAGCGGCGGCTTGCTCGGCTCGATAGCGGATCTGGGTCAGGCTGGTCTCCACATCGTGGATGGCGTTGAGGACGGATTGCCGGTAATTGGCGATGGCCTCCTCCCGGGCGGCCGTCTGGCGTTTCACGTTGAACCCGATGACCGCCCAACCGGTGAGCGGGAGGCTGACACTGGGGCCGATGCTCCAGATTGAGCTATTGGCGGTGAAGAGAGTATTCACATCACTGCTAAGATAGCCCCCGGTGCCGGTGAGCCGGACGGTCGGGAAGTAAGCGGCTTTGGCGACGCCGATGTCGGCATTGCTCGCGGCGACCTGACGCTCCGCGGCGGCGACATCGGGGCGGCGCTCCAACATGCTGGCGGGGACGTCGGCGGGGATGCTGGGCGGGGCTTTGGCTCCGATGGGGCGCTCGGCGATGTTGAAATTACTGGAGGGCTGCCCGCAAAGGAGGGCGAGAAGATCGCTGGCTTCCTGGCGCAGGCGCTTCACGTCGGCGAGTTCGGCGCGGGCGGTGGCGACTTCGGTCTGGGCACGGGCGAAATCGGTTTCGGGGACGGTCCCGGCGTTGAGCTTTTCTTCGAGGAGATTCCTCCACTTCTCGCGCAATCCGATGGTGCGGCGGAGCGCCGAGACTTCGGCATCGTAGGAGCGCAAAAGGAAATACTGAGCAGCAACATCGCCGGTAAGCGTGAGGATGGCACTGTGGTAGTTGGCATCCGCGGCGGCGGCGGTGGCGGTGGCGGACTCGATTTCGCGGCGCACCTTGCCCCAAAGGTCAACCTCATAGCTGAGGTCGATGAGCGTGCTGAAGCTGTTGATGTGGGCAGCGGGGATGCTGACGGGCACGGGAGAAGGAAGATTGCCGGAGGTCCGTTCCCGTTTGGCGTCGCCGTTGAGGCGGACGTCGGGAGCCAATGCGGCAGCGCTGATGCGGGCAGCGGCGCGGGCCTGATCGACGCGGGCGAGTGCCGCCGTGAGCGAGGGGCTGGACTGGAGAGCAAGCGATTGGAGACGATTGAGTTCGTCGTCTTTGAAAACCTTCCACCATTCGCCGCGCGGCAGATGATCGCGCGGGGAGGCGGGCTGCCAGCGCCACTGGGCTGGCGTGACGTCGGTGTTGTCAGGCTTTTTGTAATCGGGGCCAACCGCGCACGAGGCTAGCCCGAGAGTGGCGAGGCAAAGGGTGGTGCGGGTGAACATGGCGGGGGATTTCATTCAGGCGTTGGCGGTCTCGGCGCGGGTGTCTGCTTTTTCCGCGGCTTTGGCGGCGCGTTTCTCGCGGCGGCGCTGGCGGAAATGAATGGCGTCGTCGAAGAGCGAGTAGATGACCGGCGTCGCGAGCAGGGTGAGCAGCAGGGACAAGGTCTGCCCGCCGAGGATGACGCCCGCGGTGGCGTTGTTGTAGGCGGCGCCGACGCCTTTGGCAGTCATCATGGGGATCATGCCGGCGACAAAGGCGAGCGTGGTCATGAGGATGGGGCGCAGGCGCTCTTTGTTGGCGAGCAGGATGGCGTCAAGGCGGTCCATGCCTTTGGCTCGGAGCTGGTTGGTGTGATCGATTTGCAGGATTCCGTTCTTTTTCACCATGCCGAAGAGCACGAGAATGCCGAGCATCGAGAAGATGTTCACCGACTGGCCGAAAAGGATGAGAGAGAGCAGCGCAAACGGCAGCGTGAGCGGCAGCGCGAGCAGGATGGTGAAGGGATGCACCCAGCTCTCGAACTGCGCGGCGAGGATGAGATACATGAAAATGAACGCCATGAGGAACGCGACCATGAAGGCCTTGCCGGCCTTCGCCATTTCCTTCGACCGGCCGGCGGTGCCGCTGGCGTAATCCGCCGGCAGGCCGAGTTTTTCCACCGCCGCCGCAATCCCGTCGATGATCTGGGTCTCGCCGACGCCGGGGGCGTTGTTGGCGGTGATGGTGACCTGGCGACGGCGGTTGAGGCGGTTGATTTGCGAGGGGCCGTCGGTGTTTTCCAGAGTGAGCAGATTCGTGACGGCGATGGGGCCTGCCTTGGTCGAGGGGACGGTGAGAAAGTTGAGGATTTCGCGGCTGTTGCGATAGCTCTCGTCAGCCTGGAGGTGGATGTCGTATTGCTCGCCGGCGTCGTCGTAGGTGGAGACATCGAGCCCGCCGACGAGCAGTTGCAGTGTGGAGGAAATGTCGGCGATGCTCGCGCCCATCTCGCCGGCCTTGTTGCGATCCACGGTGCCGGTGATTTCCGGTTTGCCGGGGATGAGCGTCGAGTCGAGATCGCGGATGCCGGGCAGGTCTTTGACGTCCCCGATCACGCTCGCGGTGGCTCGGGTGAGGGTGTCGAGGTCGGGGCCGGCAATGAAATACTGCACGTTGGCGCTCGACATGCCGCTGTTGAAAGGGGGCACGGACAGCACGCTGATGCGCCACTCCGCGGGAAATCGCGGGACGATCTCCCGGCGCACGGTGTCCATGATTGTCTGCTGGTCGGCCCGCAGAGCGGGATCATTGAGCCGCACGAAGATGCCCGCAAGATTCGGCGTGCGCTGGTCGTTGTCGCCGATGGTGAGCAGGGTGCCTTCGATGCCGGGGACTTCGCGCAACGCGCGGGCGAAGCGCTCGGCCATGAGATCGGTCGCGGCGAGGCTGGTGCCTTCGGGCGTGCGGATGTCCACGACGAACTCGGCCTCCTCGACGGGCGGCAGGAAGCTTTTCTGCACGATCTTCCCCAGCAAGGGCACGGTGAAAAGGATGCCCACGCAGGCGAGCACGATTATCCAGCGATGCCGCATGGAGAAGCGCAGCAGCACCATGTAAAACGCCTCCACCGGACGATAGAAGAGATTGACGAGATGCTCGAGCCAGACATCAAAGCGCGTGCTGACGCCGTGGCGAAACATGCGAGCGGAAAGCGCGGGCGTGATCGTAAAACTGACGATCAACGACACCGCGATGGCGAAGGCCATGGTGAGGCCGAAGCTTTTCAAAAACATGCCGACGATGCCGCTCAGGAAGGCGATCGGCACGAACACCGCGAGCAGCGAAAGCGTGGTCGCCAGCACGGCCATGCCGATCTCCCGCGGTCCCTCGACCGAGGCGGTGAAGGAGTCCTCCTTTTTCTCCTCCATACGGCGGAAGATATTTTCGACCACGATGATCGCGTCATCGATGACGATGCCGACCGCCAGCGCGAGGGCGACGAGGCTGATGATATTGAGGGTGAGTCCCTGCGCCCACATGACGCCGAACGCGGCGATGATCGAGGTCGGGATGGCCAGCGCGGAGATAAGCGTGGCGCGTGAGTTGCCGAGGAAAACGAGGACGACAATGGCCGCGAACAACGCCCCGAGCACGAGGTGCTCCTTCACCGCGTGGACGCTGGTGCGGATGACCTTCGAAGTGTCGCGCACGATTTCGACATGGTAGCCGGCGGGCAGCAGCTTCCGAACGTCCGCGAGCTTCGCGTTCACGGCGTCCACGACGGCCACGGTGTTCGTGCCGCTCTGCTTGCGGATCGAGAGCACCACGGAGGGCACGCCGTTGTTCCGCGCCACGGAGGTCTGCTCCTCTGCGCCATCTTCCACGCGGGCCACGTCGCGCAGTCGCACCAGCCCGCCCTCCGCTTCGCGCACCACCAGCGCGCCGAGTTCCTCGATGCTTCGGGCTTTACCTTGCAAGCGGAAACCTGCCTCGCTCGCTGCGTTTTTCACGGTGCCGGCCGGGATCTGCACGTTCTGCGAACGCAAGGCTCGCTGCACGTCCGGCGCCGTCAAGTTGTAGGACCGCAGGCGCATCGGATCGAGCCACACATTGATCTGCCGCAGGCGCCCACCCAGCAGTGTGATCTGTCCCACGCCAGCCACGCTTTCCAACTGCCGCCGCAGCACTTTGTCGGCGTATTCCGTGATCTCGCGCACCGGTTTGTCGGCGACGAGCGCGAGGTTCAAAATCGGCGCGGCATCGGGATCGAGCTTCTCGATGATGGGGGCGTCCACATCCTCCGGTAGCTCGGGGATGATGCGGGCAATGCGGTCGCGCACCTCCTGCGCCGCCACGTCGATGTTCTTCTCCAGCACGAAGGTGACGAGCACCTGAGAGATGCCTTCGCTCGACACCGAACGCAGCTCGTCGATGCCCGCGACGGTGTTCACCGACTCCTCGATTTTGTCGGTGATCTCCGTCTCGATTTCTTTCGGCGTCGCGCCGTCCTGCCGCGTGACGATGCTGACCGTGGGGAAATCAATCTTCGGAAACCGATCCACCGGCAGCCGCGTGTAGCCGAGGACTCCCACGACGACGAATACGAGGATGATGACGCTCGCGAAGACCGGGCGTTTGACGGAGAGAGCGGCGAGCCATTGCATGAGCGTGTATTGAAAAAGTTACTGCGCAGGTTCGAACGCGACGCCGTCCACCGCCTCCGGTCCGGGCTGGAGCAGCACGGACTCGCCCGCCGCCGCGCCACGCCGGATTTCGATGAAGCCCTCGCGGGTCTCGCCCACCTCCACGAGCCGCTCGGAAAGCGTGTTGTTCTTCTCGATGACGAAAAGCTTGCGGCGCGAGCCCTCTACCCGCAGCGCCTCGACCGGGACGACGGCGGCCTTCTCTTCGCTCAGACGGATGCGGGCGTTGCAAAAGAAGCCCGGCCGCAAAGTGCCGTCCGTATTTTCCACCGTGGCTTCCACCACGAGATCGCGCGAAGCCTCGCGCATCGCCGCACCGAGGAACCTCAGCGTGGCAGTGTACGTCCGCGTAGGAAACGCCGCCGTGGTGAACTCCACCGTCTGTCCGACCTCGAGAGCGCCAACCTCCGTCTCCGGCACGTTCAGCACGAGCCGGAGCGTCGCCAGATCCACCACACGCGCCACGGGCGAGTCTGCCTTCACATACTCGCCCGGCTCCACCATGCGCTCGGCCACGACCCCGGCAAACGGGGCGCGGATCACCGAATCGGTAAGCGTTTTCTGCGTCATGTCCCGTCGTGCGAGGGATGCAGTCAACTCCGCCTCTCGAGCCGCAGTATCGGTCACGAGTTTTTGGAAATCTGCTTCCGCGATGGCCCGGTTCTTAGCCAGCGGCGCGTTGCGCTCCTGCTCGTTCTTCGCCAACAGGAGGCGGGTCTTCGCCAGCTCCAGCGAAGCCTCGGCCTCGTCCAGCGCGAGCTTTGCCTGACGTTCATCCAGTTTCACCAGTGCGTCGCCCGCCTTTACCACCGAGCCTCGCTCCACCGGTGCCTCCACCACTTTACCCACGGCATCCGCGGCGATGACCGCATCGTTCCTGCCAATGAGTTGTCCGGTCACGCGAAGGAACCGCGGAACCTCGCGAATGGTGAGCGGCACCGTGCGCCCCTTTACCGATGCGACCGCCCTTTTCTCCGGTGCCACTGCCGCCGGATTCTTCCCGCAGGCCGGCAGCCACACGGCCAGCGCGATGAGCGCGAGTAATCGAATGAGGATTTGTTTCATGAGGAATGCTTTCGTTTCTTTGCGCCCGCGCTACCGCCGCCGATGCCATGCAACGCCAGCTCCGTGATGCTCTGTGCCAGCCGGGCGATGGCTTCCTCCGTGTTCGGCACCGCGAAACCGAGCCGCTTGATGACCTCGCCGCTGTGCTCGTAGTGAACGCACATGCCCACGATGTGGTGCGCCCGCATTTCGATCTCGGCTTTCTCCATCGCCCCGCCCCCGACTGCCGCCACGATGCGCTGCAATTCATCGAAAATCGGCCGCACGACGAGCCTCACCAGTTCGCTGAGCGACGCCGTCGGCTGCCGCATCTCGTGGGCCATCAGCTTGCCGAGCACCGGATGCGAGGCGCGTTTCAGCAGCACAAAGCGCAGGCAGAAGGCGACCCACATCCCCAATGCCTCATGAGCATCACGCCCATCCTCCAGTGTCACCGGCCGCTCTTGCTGCAACACCTGTTGGTGCGAAGCCACCAGGACCTGGCGATAAAGCTCCTCCTTGCTCCCAAAATAGTAATTGATCGAAGCCAGGTTGACCCGCGCCTCGCAGCTGATCTCCCGCACACTCCCCGCGACAAACCCGCCCTTCGCAAACACCGCCCCCGCCGCCGCCAGAATGCGCTCCTTGCGCGCCTCCGGGTCGCGCTCTCGGGATGATCTTGGGGTGGTCTTTGTCACGATAGTGAAACAGATGTTTATAAACGGGCGTTTCAAATCTCACGATTACGTCCCGCTGTCAATCAAAAAATGCCGCAATCTTCCTCCGGCCACCGCGCGATGCACGGCACCGGATACTCCACGCGGCGCTCCCCTTCGAGCACCTGCACGGGGCGCATGTCATTCGAGTAGGGAATGCCGTAGTATTCGTCGAAGCCACGCTGCGTCGGCAGCCACTCCGGCTTTGCATGACCGAGATGCCATTTACCGATCATCCCCGTGGCGTAGCCCGCCGCTTTGAGCAATTGCGCGAGCGTAGCCTCACTCTCTGGCAGGTGCAGCACATCGGCGTCCGGGCTACCGCCGCCGCGCATTGATCAGTTGATCAGTTCGTTCAGCTTATATCGTGCTTCTGCTGCTTGCAGCAGCCGCGACGGGGTTCTCGCGCCGCTCAAGGTTGCGACTCGTGCGGGCACCGCGCTGAAATTGATTCCCGTTTATGGAAAAAAAATTAGTGGAGCGTGTCCAGGAGTCCGGCCTTGGTGCGTTTGAGTTCACCGTGCAATTGCTCTCGGCAGTCTTCAAGCACAGGGCGTTGCGCTGGATCGAGAGCGATGTTCTTCAACTCCGCCGGGTCAGTTGCGAGATCGTAGAGTTCCTCGATCTTATCGGGAACAAGGTAGCGCACATACTTGTATCGGCCCTGCCGCAGGGAGAGCCACCAAGGCACGCCGCGGAGATCGTCCGCGCCTGTTTCGCCACGATCCGTCTCCGTTCCAAATCGAATTCCAAAATGCTCAGTGAGCAACGGGTGTTTGACCGGCTTGTCTGGTTCATTCAGCAGCGGACGGAGATCATGCCCGTGCATTTCCCATGGCAGCGGCACGCCGGCGAATCCGAGGATTGTGGGGGCGAGATCGACGATGCCTACCGGCTGGCGACAAACCGCGCCGCGCGCGACGCGTCCCGGCAGGCTGAGAATCAGCGGCATTCTAAGGCAGGCATCGTAGGGTCCGACCTTCCATGCAAAACCATGCTCACCCCAAGCGTAGCCTTGATCGGATGTGAAGACGATGAGCGTGTTCTCGAGTTGACCGGTTTCCGCGAGCGCCCGGATCAGCTCGCCCACTCCCTCATCCACACTACTGACGAGGCGATTGTAGCTGCGCACCGTCATGGGAATGGTTTTCCCTTTGTATCGCGCCGCACCATCCGGAGCGCGTTGGAACATGGTCCAGTTGCGCATGTAACCCTGTTTGTCCATCCGCGGGCCGAAGACATCGGGGGGCACGGGAACTTCCGCGTCCACATAGAAGCGGTCGTGGCGGGGACCGATGGTGGATGGGAAAAGCTTTGCGCCCATTGGCGCAGATCGTCGTCTCCTGCATCGGTCATACCGATGAGCCAAGCCCATACGTCCCGTTTCATCATTTTGGTTTTACCTTGCGCATCGCGCATCATGGCCGTTTCGCTGCGCAGAGCCGCAGCCGTGCCGTCGTTCATCACCGAATTGTGTGCCGGTGCCTCGTGAATGCGGTCGTTGATCGAAATGCCCGTGGGGAAGCCGCGGCTTATCGGCCAGTGGCTCCCCCAATACATGGGCGTGACCAAGGCGCCCCTGTCGTAAAAGGGGGAGAAAAATGCGGGGAGGTTTTGCGCACTGCCTCGCGGGCTGTAGTGAATGGCGGCCAGCGGATCGGACTTGCCGATTCGAATCCGGTAGAGCAGCGCTGCGTCCTTTGGGCGCGCATCGAATTTGTTCCATTGCGATTGCTGTTCAGTGCGCAAAAACGGGAAACGGAATTCGGCCTTGCCCTGATTCCACAGGATGTCCACTAAATTGGGCGGCAGGCAGTCGAGGGGATAGCCCGATGGCGGGGTGAAAATGATGAATTCGTCAGTCTCCACGCTAGTGTTAGGATTTGCGGTCAAGGTCATGGCCCGGGTGCCCATCCCATCGGGATAGAAGTAAAAATCCTCCGTGGCAAAGTCACCCCACACCTTGTAGTCCAGGTCGCAGGATTGATAGCTCCAGCGCAGGTGGACCCGCGCCGCCGTATTCTCCACGATCTCGACGCGGCCGTAGCGAAGTTCCTTGTCCTGGAGCGGCTCGGCACAATCGTTCTTTCCGACGATGTGCTTGCCGGAAAGAATCTCGGCCCATTCATAACAGAAGCCCGTGTTGGAACGACTGGCCCAGAACGGGCAGTAAGATGCGCCGCGCCAGAACACGAACCGTGCGCCATTAGGGAAGCACACCACCACGTCCTGAAGCTCCGGCTTCCAGCCGTCCTCGTAGTTGATTGAGGGCTTTCCGTTGACCGGGATCGCCCCATCGTAACGCAACTTCGTCGCCACGGCCCCGAATCGTGGCCAGCGTGGCGCTTCGGGCACAATCATTACCGGAATTCGCTTGCGCCATAATTCCGCGCCGGCGACCGACGCAACGACCACATGCAGCACGTCGCGCTGGAGGGTCAACGAACATGGCTCTAACGTCACCGCCGCTTGTGGCTTGCGTCCCACGGCGAGCGGGATTTCGGTCGTCACCTTCTTGCCGGGTTCCGATTCAAACCACGCATTGACACGGCCGATGTCCGCGCCACTGCCACGGTCCAACGCGGCTACCGTGACCTCCGCCTTCTGGCCGCCCGCGAGCAGGAGCCAGTCGGCGGGAACGAAGATCGTTCCCAAGTCCACCGGGTGGATCAGGCGATCCGGCCGGGCGATGGCCTCCCCCTCAAACGACGGCGGCCGCCGCACCTCCTGTCGTGCCAGTTCACGAACGCTGCTTTGCGGCGCGGATTGGAAGAGCAGCGCCACCTCCGAAGTCCCCTCCGCCAGGGCAACGCGAGCATCGTAGGGGGGAGCTTGTTCAGCGGTGTGCCTGAACCCGCGCTTGCGTTTCCCCACCCAGGTCAATTCCTGTCTGCCAACTTCCTTGCCGTCGTGATAGCTCACCAGCACGAACTTTCCCGCCCACGGCTCTCGATCAGCAAAGGTGACAAGGGCGTCGGGAGGCTGACCGACACGCTCCAGACCGAATGGCGGCCTCCACGGATGACTCGGCTCGACCGTCAAGACAGGGAGGGGAGCGCTCGACTCCTGCTGCGCATCGGCGGCGTGGGTCGTGCCCAGCGCGTTGAGCCACAGAAGAGCAATGAGTGTCAGGATGCGCGGATGGGTCATGCGGATTTTTGGTAAGCGTCAATAAATTGACCCCGTGGTCGCCGAGCGTCCGAGCCGGTAGAGTCGCCGGATGCCGAGGAAATCATCCCGATCAGCGAAGGCGAGCCGCGTGAAGCGTGCCGAGTGTGAGAGCGTTCAGTTTGTCGAGGTGGAGTTCGCCGCCCCCGTGGTACCGCGACTGGTCATCCAGTTCAGCGACGGCCTTTCCATTCTCGTCGAGAACGAGCGCAGTGTGCCTCTTGCTGCCGCATTCATCTCCGAGTTCCGACGCACGCGGAAAGGAGGTGCGCGATGATCGGCCTTGGCAAGGCAGCTCTCAAAATCTATGTCGCTCTCGAGCCCTGCGACATGCGCAAGTCCTTCAACGGGCTCTTTGCCGCGGCGAGCCAGCAACTGGGCGACGGTCGCCTCGGTACCGACATGCTTTTCGTCTTCATCAACAAACGGAAGGATCGTATCAAGATGCTCTACTTCGATGGGACCGGGCTGTGGGTCGCGGCAAAGCGTTTGGAGAAAGGCACCTTCAGTTGGCCAACCGCGGAGCAGGGGCAAACCAGGCTGCGCCTGCGGCCCGAGGCCCTGCAGATGCTCCTCGACGGTGTCGATCTGCGGGGTGCGACACTTCGCCCCTGGTATGAGGGGCCAAAATCCTGAACAAAATATTCCTCTCGCGCGACTGCGGACTTGCCATTGAGTCGGTGCTTGTTAGTGTCTCTTCGCAATGGCCGAAGACCTGGAAGCGCTGGTGAAAAAACTCCTCGAACGAGTCGATCGTCTCGAGGCGGAACTAGCCGCCGCCAAACGCGAACTCGCCCGAAAGGACCAGATCATCGCAGCGCTTCAGCACCGGCTCTTCGGGAGCAAGTCGGAGCGCTACCATCCCGATCAGGAGCAACTCGACTTCGGGGAGGATGTGTTGGGAAAGTTCGAGCCGTCCTCTTCGAACCCGACAAACGAAAAGGACGAGGCAGCCGGGGCAAAGGCGGGAGGCGCTGAGCGTCGGAGCAAGCGTGACTTGCTCCCTCAGTGTCTCCGCGTCGAGGTGGTGAAGGTCATCATCCCCGACGAAGTCCTCGCCAATCCGGACGCCTTCATCGAGATTGGAGAACTCCACCACGACGAGCTCGCCGTTCAGAAAGCGGAGTTGTACTGGCTGCGTCAGATCCGCAAGAAGTACAAGGTCCGTGACGATCGCGAGGCGGCACCCGTTGTGTCTCCCGCCCCGCTTCCGAGCGTGCCGGGAACCCTGTGCGACCCCGGCCTGCTGGCGATGATCCTCGCCGACAAATATGTCTACCATGATCCGCACTACCGGCAGTCGGCTCGGTTCCTCCACCGCTTCGGAGCCGAGTTGAGCCGGCAAACACTCAACACCTGGACCCATGCCGCAGTGAGGCATCTCGAACCCCTGCGCGCCGCGATCACCAACGAACTGCGCCTCGCCGAAGTCATCCAGATCGATGAAACGCCGATGTTCTATCTCTCGCCCGGCGAAGGCCGAACCGCCCGAGGTTACATGTGGTGCTATCGCGATCCATCGACCGGGACAGTGGCTTTTGACTGGCGACGGGGACGCGGGCACGAGAGCATGATTGAGTTCCTCGGTCTCGATGACGAGACAGTGGACTGCCTCGTGAGACTTATCCAGTGCGACGGCTACAGTGCCTACGAAGCGATCGGAAACCGGTATCGAGAAATCCTGCTCGGCGCCTGCCTCGCCCATATCCGGCGGAAGTTTTATGATGCCCGGAGCGAATCGCCGGAGCCTGTCGAAACGATCCTCGCGCTGATCCGCAAGCTCTACGCCATCGAATCGCGAATGCGGGCCGGACCGCATACTGATGCCTGTCGCATCCTGATCCGCTCGGGTCATGCCCGACCACTTTTGAAGAAACTTAAAGACAAGATCATCCTCGAACACGGCAGATATCTCCCCAAAGGCAATCTGGGCGAGGCGCTCACCTACGCCCTGGGCCAATGGGAGCAGCTTGAGCGCTATCTTCTTGAGGAGCGTCTCGACATCGACAACAACGCGGTGGAAAACCTGATCCGTCCGCTGAAGCTTGGACTGAAAAACTGGCTCTTCATCGGCAATGCGGAAGCGGGGCCTGCAAGCGCGTTGCTCTACACCCTCGTGGCGAACTGCCGGGAACAGAAAATTGATCCCGAGCGCTACTTTGAAGAAGCCCTGCGTAGGATGCCGGTCAACGCGACTGTTGAGGAGGCAGCAGAACTCACCCCGGCAAAGCTGGCCTCGCTGATCCGCGAGTTACAGCCACTCCCGGCCTACCGCGACAAGCGGTCAAAAGTCGCTGCGCAAAAGGCCGCTGCCTGACCGAGGATCTTGCGACTGTGGCAAGGAGGCCAATTTATTGACGCTTACCCATTTTTTCCTGATCACTCCCGCGGAGAACCTAATTCAAATCGAAGCTCGCCGAGGAAGAACGCCTGGAGGGTCTTCGACAGCGTGGTGCAGGACTAAAGATCGTCATGCCTGATTGAATCCGAAGACATCCCAGCTAAAGAAAACCCGCCCCGTAACATGGCGGCGAGTTTTCCCGGACCGGACCTCCTTCACGCATTCGGGAGTGTCGGTCGCTGCGGTCACGTTTCGGACGGGGCCGCTTTTGGTTGTGGTGGGAGAGGTTGCTGCCGGGAACGACGTGTCCGGGCTCGCCTGATACAATCGCGGACGGCTTCAGTGGGGTAGTATTCACCGTCGGCGATCAGACCTGCCTCGTATCGGCGGCAGGCCTCGGAGGCGAGGGGCAGGGAGTCGGAGACTTCCGCTGGCCAGACTGTGGCATCGTCCGGATGAAGCCCGAGATGGAGCCAGAAGAAACTCCACCAGGGGACGAGAATCTCCTCGTTGGTCAGATCGGCGAGTTGCCCGACGCTGATGCCACGAACTCGCAGAAGACGCCGCGTTGCTTCGGCTTCATCCTTGGGGATGAGAGTTCCAACATCCGGTTCCCGGTCCTCACTCATTGTCTGGACCTCCTCGTCCCCGGCGCCGATGCCGATGCACACCTTGCTCGGCCGTTCGCCCAGTGGCGGATCCGCTCGATCGACTCGCTCATAGTGGTGGCGAGGGGAACGGACTCACCCAGCACTTCCCCGAGATCGAGTTCGGTGGGCTCGCGATCTTCGGTGAACCCGCGGTGGAGGGCCTCGACGAAGGTGGCCTCGATCTCGGCTCCTGTGTGCAGTTCGCTGGCGCGGGCGAGGACGACGGTATCGTAGTCGGTTTTATCACGACCGAACTTCTCGATGACGATGTCCCAGATGGCGGCGCGCTCCCGGGTGTCGGGCAGGTCCACAAACCAGAGTTCATCCCAGCGCCCCTTGCGGAGCATCTCGGGCGGCAGCTTGCTGACATCGTTGGCGGTGGCGACAACAAAGACCGGATGGGTCTTGTCCTGCAACCAGTTGAGCATCGTGCCGAAGACACGACTACTCGTGCCTCCGTCGGAACCACCGGAACTGCCAGTTCCGCCGAAGCCCTTCTCGATCTCGTCGATCCAGAGGACACAGGGACTGATGGCCTCGGCGGTCTGGATGACGGCGCGGAGGTTGGCCTCGGACTGGCCCACGAGGGACCCGAAGAGCTTGCCTGCGTCGAGCTTGAGCAGGGGCACACCGAAGACACTGGCGGTGGCTTTGGCGGTGAGGCTCTTTCCGGTGCCGGGAACCCCCAGCACGAGCATGCCTTTGGGCAGCGGAAGGCCGTAGTCGCGAGCCCGTTTCGTGAACGCCTCGCGGCGCTGGAGGAGCCAGCCTTTGAGCCGGTCGAGACCACCGATGGAGTCGAGCGACTCTGTCGGGGTGATGACCTCAAGTAGCCCGCCTTTCTTGAGTGCCTGCGCCTTTTCACGAGCGACGATGGCCGGGGTGATGGTCTCGGATTCGATCAGCGACAGAGCGAAGGCATTTTCCGCTTCCAGAGTGGTGAGTCCACCGGCCGCGGCGAGGGCTGCTTCCCGGAGGGCAGGAGTGAGATCGCGATGACCGGTGAGTCCGGCGGACTCGATGATGCCCGCGAGGACGAGATCGAGTTCCGCAGGATCGGGCAGGGCCAGGTCGAGTCGGGTGATCTCGCGCTCCAACTCAGCAGGGAGAGCCTTCCACACTCCGAGGAGGATGAGGAGCTTGCCGGTGCTGCGGGCGTTGCGCAGGGTGTCCCGCAGCTTGCGATGCAGGACGGGATCTTTGTCCTCGAGGAACGCGCCGAAATCCCGCAAAAGGATGAGGGCATCGTCTTGGAGGTCAAGGATCTGGTCAAGGGCCATGGCCGGATCGAGACAGGGCTGGATCGTGCCCAAGGTCGTGTCGACAAATCCCTCGGTCGCACTCCAGGCATGGAGGGGACGCTGGAGTTCATCGGCGGCGGCTTTGACAATGGCCTCGGCACGCGCCTCTTCGGCGGTGCACAAAAAAAGGCCGGCATGACCGGCCCGCGCATAACGGATGATTTGATGCTTCATGGAATCAGGGGTTCGGGGTGGATGGGTGGGATTGATTGAAGTGCTGGCGCTCCCAGCGGAGGCAGGCTTCGCGGGAGGGGTCGCTGTGGACCCGGCTCCCGGTGAAGTCGAAGACCTCCCACTGCTGGGTGGTCTCGTTGAACTCGATCTCGGAGGCACGGACGATCTCGAGAGAACCGATCTCACGGAGATCGATCAACTCGGTGTAGAGTCCGGCTCCGGTGCCGTCAGGGTTGAAGTGGATCACTTCGGGGAGGGGGGTGGTGATCATGATTGCTATGATTGTTGTTCTTGCTGGTTGGATTGTTGGCTGGTGTTTTTGCGGTAGTAGTCGCGGCTGCGCTGCTTCCGCCCGACGGTGCCGAGTGACGTTTCAAGGAAGCGGGTGGCCTCCTCGCAACTGCTCCCGGTGTAGCCCACGGCGTCGATGGTGATGGCGCCCTCGGGGCTGATCCAGACGTCGATTCGTTCTTTCGATTTCATAGGAAGTCGGTGGATTTGAATGGCGATCAGGCGGCGAGGCTGAGCCGGATGGATCCGTCGGTCTCCTGGTGACGGGTGACACGGAGGCGTTTCTTGTTGGCTTCACGGATGGTCTTGTGGACGCCGTA
>Ga0073904_10001606_pt1 | contig 16946 bp, 17 predicted proteins | sample KloWWTrecipitate_FD_66668 | JGI IMG/M metagenome (GOLD analysis project Ga0073904, IMG submission 66668) | Active sludge microbial communities from Klosterneuburg, Austria, studying microevolution and ecology of nitrifiers - Klosterneuburg... | ecosystem: Engineered > WWTP > Aerobic digester >... | reverse complement strand
GCCAGCCCGCCAACCGCTGCTTCTTCGACCCGCAGGACTACCGCATCATCCTGTTCGACCAGCGTGGCGCCGGGCATTCGACGCCGCATGCCGAGCTCGGGGGCAACGACACCCGGGCGCTGGTCGGCGACATGGAGCGCATCCGCGAATTCCTCGGCATCGAGAAGTGGGTGCTGTTCGGCGGTTCCTGGGGCAGCACGCTCAGTCTCGCGTATGCCGAGGCGCATCCGCAGCGCGTCAGCGCGATGATCCTGCGCGGCATCTTCCTGTGCCGGCCCGAGGACCTCGCGTGGTTCTACCAGCAAGGCGCGAGCCGCGTTTTCCCCGATTACTGGCGCGACTACGCCGAGCACATCCCGGCCGCGGAGCGCGGCGATTTCATGCGCGCCTATCATCGCCTGCTGACCGGCTCGAACGAGATCGCGCGCATGTCGGCGGCGAAAGCCTGGTCACTGTGGGAGGCGCAGTGCGCCACGCTGCGGCCGAACCACGACGTGATCGGGCATTTCTCCGATCCGCATGTCGCGCTGGCGCTGGCGCGCATCGAGGCGCATTACTTCGTCAACGATGCCTTCCTCGCGCCGGACCAGCTGCTGCGCGAGGCGCATCGCATCGCGGACATTCCCGGCTACATCATTCACGGCCGCTACGACATGGTCTGCCCGGTCGACAACGCATTCGCGCTGCACGCGGCATGGCCGAAGGCGGAACTGCAGATCATCCGCGACGCCGGCCACTCGGCCGCCGAACCCGGCATCACCGATGCGCTGGTGCGCGCCGCGCGCGACGTCGCCACGCTGCTCGCAGGGGACTGATCCGTGCGTGCCCTGATCCAGCGCGTGCGCTGGGCGGCGGTCGAGGTCGATGCGAGGGAGGTCGGGCGCATCGGGCCGGGGATGCTGGTGTTCCTCGGCGTGGAGCGCGAGGACGACGCGGCCCGCGCCGATGCGATCGCGGCGCGCCTGCTGGCCTACCGCGTGTTCGCGGATGACGGGGGTCGCATGAACCTCGACGTGCGCGCCGCGGGAGGCGGCGTGCTGCTCGTGTCGCAGTTCACGCTGGCGGCCGATACCACGCGGGGCCTGCGCCCGGGCTTCAGCACGGCGGCGGCGCCGGAGGCGGCGAATGCGCTCTACGAACGGGTGCTGGGTGTCTTGCGCGAAAGGCACGCCCCGGTGGCGAGCGGCATTTTCGGCGCCTCGATGCAGGTGAGCCTGTGCAACGACGGGCCGGTCACGTTTCTCCTGCAGAACTAGGCGCGCTGCGCGCCTTCTCGGCCAGCAGCCAGCGGCTTGCGAGCAGGCCGATCTCGAACAGCATCCACATCGGCACCGCCAGCATGGTCTGCGAGAACACGTCGGGAGGCGTGAGCACCATGCCGACCACGAAGCAGCCGACGATCACGTAGGGGCGTTTCTCGGTCAGCGCCTGCGGCGTCGTGATGCCCGCCCACACCAGCAGCACCGTCGCCACCGGGATCTCGAAGGCGAAGCCGAACGCGAAGAACATCGTCAGCACGAAGTCGAGGTAGTGGTTGATGTCGGTCATCACCGCCACGCCCTCGGGGCTCATGCTGGTGAAGAATCCGAACACCATCGGGCACACGAAGTAGTAGGCGAAAGCGACCCCGCCGTAGAACAGCAGGATGCTCGAAAGCAGCAGCGGCACCGCGAAGCGCTTCTCGTGGCGGTACATGCCGGGCGCCACGAAGGCCCAGGCCTGGAACAGCACGAAGGGCATCGCCAGCAGCGCCGCCACGACCAGCGTGAGCTTGAACGGCGCGAGGAAGGGCGAGGCGACCTCGGTGGCGATCATCGTCGAGCCTTCCGGCAGGAAGCGGCGCAGCGGCTCCGAGACGAACTGGTAGATGTCGTTGGCGAAGTAGAACAGCGCGCCGAACACCGCCAGCACGGCGACTATCGCGCGAATGAGCCGCGTGCGCAGCTCGGTCAGGTGCTCGATCAGGGGCATCTCGCGGTCGCCGTCCTGCCCGGGAGACGGCGGCGGCACTTCGGCGCTCATGGGGCGGCCTTGGCGTCGGTGCCTCCGGCGCCCGGCGCCGGCACGGCATCGGGCTTGCGCTCCGGCGACGGCGACGGCGACGGCGGTTCGACGCTGGCGCGGATATCGCGCGCCGAGGACTCCAGCGCCTCGCGCGACTGGCGCAGCTCGTCCATGATCGCCTCGTTGCGCAGCTGCGCGCGGATCTCGTCGGCGCCGATCTCGCGCTCGACCTCGGTCTTGATCTCGTGGAACTGCCGCCGGATCCGCCCGATCCACAACGAGGCCGTGCGCACTGCCCCGGGCAGTCGCTCGGGGCCGAGCACGAGCAGGCCGATCACGCCGACGAGCAGCAGCTCCGAAAAACCGATGTCGAACACCGGTGCTGCCTCAGTGCTTCTCTTCGCTGCGCTGCGCTTCGCCCTGGATCACTTCGGACTTCTGCGGCTCCTCGCCGGGCAGGCGCTTGTCCTCGGGCTTGGGTTCGTCCTGCATCGACTTGCGAAAGCCGCGGATGGCCGCGCCGAGGTCCGATCCCATCGAGCCGAGCCGCTTGGTGCCAAAGAGCAGCACGACGATCACCAGGATGATCAGAAGCTGCCAGATACTGATGCCGCCCAATCCCATACCGTTCTCCCGTGTGAGGCGCGCAACCTCAGTCCGCGCGCGATGCGTGTTGCCGGGCCGCCTTCTCGGCGATTCCCGACAGGTCGAAACGCCGCTCGAGCTCGGCCAGCACGTCCGAACTCTGCAAATCGAGCTTGGCCAGCATGACCAGGCAATGGAACCAGAGATCCGCGGTTTCGCCGACGAGTTCCTGGCGGTCACCGCCGCGCTCGACGTTCTTCGCCGCGAGCAGGGTCTCGCCGCTCTCCTCGGCGACCTTCTTCAGGATGCGATCCAGCCCGCCGTGGCAGAGCTTCGCGACGTAGGAAGTGGCGGGGTCGGCGCTGCGCCTGCGTTCGGCGATCACCGCATCCAGTCGTGCCAGCACCTCACTCATGAGCGCCCCCGTAGATCTGTTCGGGCTCGCGCAGCACCGGGTCCGCCGCCTGCCAGCCCTGCTCGTCGAGGCGCAGGAAAAAACAGCTCTCGCGTCCGGTATGACAGGCGATACCCCCGGTCTGTTCCACCCGCAGCAGTATTGCGTCCCTGTCGCAGTCCAGGCGCACTTCGTGCAGCGTCTGCACGTGGCCCGAACTCTCGCCCTTGCGCCACAGTTGCCCGCGCGAGCGCGACCAGAAGATCGCGCGGCCTTCCTCGATGCTCAGTCGCAGCGACTCGGCGTTCATCCAGGCCAGCATCAGCACGCGACCCGAGGCGGCGTCCTGCACGATGGCGGGCGCGAGGCCCTGTTCGTTCCAGGCGACGGTGGCGGCGAGATCGGCGGGCGCTTTCATGGGCGAGGATTATGGCAGGTTGACGGCATCATGTGGGTCGCCATTCATGGCGACAGCAGCATCCGGGCAAGCACCCGTCGGCATGAATGCCGACCCGCCCGCCGGGATTCACCGGCGCTGCGCGATCAGCGCATGCAGCGCCAGCGCCGCGAACACCCATGTCGCCGGATGCCATTGTGCGGGCGCCTGGGCGGCGATATCCGGGTTCACCAGCACCATGCCGCCCGCCGCGACCAGCAGTTCCAGCAACCGCCAGCGATCGCTGCCCTGGCGCGCCGCGCCGTGGCCCGTTGCGGCCAGCGCCGCCGGGGCGCGCGGCGCCTCGACGGGCCGCAGCGCCTCGAGGATCTTCTCCGGGCGCTGCGGCAGCTGCTCGAGCCAGCCCGGGGCGCGCTTTTGCAGCTTCTCGAGCAGCCCGCGCGGCGAATAGCGGTCGCTCACCCATTGCTCGAGGAAGGGCTTGGCGTTCGCCCACAGGTCGAGCTCGGGGTAGAGCTGGCGCCCGAGCCCCTCGATGTGCAGCAGCGTCTTCTGCAGCAGTACCAGCGAGGGCTGGACCTCCATGTCGAAGCGGCGCGCGGTCTGGAACAGGTAGACCAGCAGCTGGCCGAAGCTGATCTCCCCGAGCGGTTTCTCGAAGACCGGCTCGCAGGTGGCGCGCATCGCGGCCTCGAAATCGTGCACGCGGGTCTGCGGCGGCACCCAACCACACTCGATGTGCAGCTCGGCGACCTCGCGGTAGCGGCGCTGGAAGATCGCGAGCAGGTTGCGCGCGAGGTAGTACTGGTCGAAATCGCTGAGGCTGCCCATGATCGCGCAGTCGATGCCGATGTAGCGCGGGCGCGCCGGATCGGTGACCTCCACGAAGATGTTCCCGGGGTGCATGTCGGCGTGGAAGAAGCTGTCGCGGAACACCTGCGTGAAGAAGATCTTCACGCCGCGCTCGGCGAGCTCCTTGAGGTCGACGCCCGCGGCATTCAGCGCCGCGACATCGGATACCGGGATGCCGTGGATGCGCTCCATCACGAACACGTTGCGTCGCGTGTAGTCCCAGTGCACCTCGGGCACGTAGAGCAGGTCCGAGTCGAGGAAGTTGCGCCGCAGCTGCGAGGTGTTGGCCGCCTCGCGCTGCAGGTCGAGCTCGTCGAGCACGATCTGCTCGTAATCGCGTATCACCTCGACCGGGCGCAGGCGCCGCCCGTCCGGATGGAAGCGCTCGAGCCAGTGCGCCAGCGTGTAGAGCAGGCGGACGTCCTCGCGAATCGTGCGCTCGATGCCGGGGCGGATCACCTTCACCACGACGCGCCGGCCATCGAACAGCGTGGCGGCGTGCACCTGCGCGACCGAGGCCGAGGCGAGCGGTGTGGCCTCGAAGCTCGCGAACAGCTGTTCCACCGGCTTGCCGAGCGCGCGCTCCACGATGGCCTGCGCCTCGGCGGCGGGAAAGGGCGGCACGGCATCCTGCAGGCGGCTCAGTTCGTCGGCGATATCGGGCGCAATCAGGTCGCGCCGCGTCGACAGCAGCTGCCCGAACTTGATGAAGATCGGCCCCAGGTCCTCGAGGGCGCGGCGCAGCCTGACGGCGCGCGATTGCGCGGGATCCCCGCCCCGGGTGAACGGCGCCAGGCGCAGGAGCCTTCGCCAGGACGGCGGCACGTGCCCGGTGTCGAGGAAGGTGTCGAGACGGTAGCGCCGGCAGACCTGGAGGATGCGCGCGAGGCGCGCCACGCGCGACATCGTGGCTTATCCGCGACGCGTGCGGTCGCGGGCGGCGAGTGCGTCGATGCGTCGGCCGAGGCGACGGATCCCCGCCTCCAGCCGTTCGCCGCGCTGCGCGGTGGCGCGCAGGTCGGCGAAGAAATCCTCGACCTCGAGCCGCGGCGGCGCGAGGCGCGCCTCTTCGTGGATGAACTCCTCGACGTGGCGCGCGAGCGAGCCGTGCGCCCGGCGTCCCCAGCGCGCCGAGCCGCGCGCGGCGCGCCCGAGCTGGTGCGCGGCGACGTCGCCGACCACGAGCGCCAGGCGCTGTTCCCAGTCGAGCTCGAGCGTGCCGAGCGCCTTCTCGAGCGCGAGCAGCGGGGCGCTGTCGCCGCTGATGCGCAGGTTGCCGTTCACCAGCGCGCTGGCCTTGTCGAGGGCGCCGGCGAGCGCCACGAAATCCGATCCGGCGCCGCTCACGGTGCAGGACACCGCGCCCTCGTAATGGCTGTAGAGTCGCACGCTGTCCGCCCCGGGCGCGATGTAGACGCGCAGCGCCGGCACGCTGCAGTCGATGCAGAACACCTTGCCCGCGAGCGCGTTCACCTGCTCGCGCGTGGCGTCGTCCATGCCGAGGGCGGCATTGATCGCGCGCTCCAGCGCGGCGAGCGCCGCGACGTTCAGCGTCGAGGCGCCGGCATTCATGCGTCGGCCTTGAAGCCGCGGTGCACCGCCACGATGCCGCCGGTCATGTTGTGGTAGTCGCAGCGCCCGAAGCCCGCGTCCTCCATCATGTCGCGCAGTGTTTCCTGGTCCGGATGCATGCGGATCGATTCGGCTAGGTAGCGGTAACTGTCCTCGTCGCCGGCCACGAGCTTGCCGAGCCTGGGCAGCACGCCGAAGGAGTAGGCATCGTAGAGCTTGCCGAGCAGCTCGCTCGTGGGTTTCGAGAACTCCAGCACCAGCAGCCGTCCGCCGGGGCGCAGCACGCGCAGCATGGATTCCAGCGCGCGCTCCTTGTGCGTGACGTTGCGCAGGCCGAAGGCGATCGTGATGCAGTCGAAGCTGTGATCGGCGAAGGGCAGCTGCTCGGCGTCGGCGAGCACGAAATCGACGTTGGCGCACACCCCGTGGTCGAGCAGCTTGTTGCGCCCGGTACCGAGCATGGACTCGTTGATGTCCGAGAGCACCACGCGGCCCGAACTGCCCACGATGCGCGAGAAGCGCGCCGCGAGATCGCCGGTGCCGCCGGCGACGTCGAGCACGCGCTGTCCCTCGCGCACGCCGGAGAGCTCGATCGTCAGGCGCTTCCACAGGCGGTGGATGCCGCCCGACATCAGGTCGTTCATGAGGTCGTAGCGCGCCGCCACCGAGTGGAATACGCCGCCGACGAGGCGCGCCTTGTCCTGCTCGGCGACTTCGCGATAGCCGAAATGCGTGGTGCGGTCTTCAGCCATGGGCGTCTCCGTGGCGCGTGCTCATTGCCTGGCGATCAGGACGGGGCCCGCCGGTTCGCGCGAGGCGCCGGCGAGCGCGAGGCGTGCGAGGTAATCGGCCCAGCGCTTGTGCTGCTCGCGGCACAGCTCGTGCAGGTACTCCCAGGAGTAGATGCCGCTGTCGTGGCCGTCGGAAAAGTGGAACTGCAGGGCGTAGTTGCCCACGGTCTCGATGCGCTCGATGGTGACCAGGCGCTTGCCGGTCTGCAGCGTTTCCTGTCCGGCGCCGTGGCCGCGCACCTCGGCCGAGGGCGAGTACACGCGCAGGTACTCGCAACCCAGGCTGTAATGCTCGCCGTCGGCATAGCCGAGCTCCAGCACGCGTGATGCCCGGTGCAGGCGGATCGTCTCGGGCACCTTGACCTGTACGCTCATGCTCGCGCCCGACGCTCCTCCCCTGGACTGGCCCGCTAGCTTACAGGATAAAGCGGCTCAAATCCTCATTGCGCGCAAGCTCTCCGAGCTGCGCGTCGACGTAGGCGGCGTCGATGAGGAGGCGGCTGGTCTCGCGGCTCGAGCCGCGATCGGCGGCGCTGAAGGAGGCCTCCTCGAGCAGGCGCTCCATCACCGTGTGCAGGCGCCGCGCCCCGATGTTCTCGGTGCGCTCGTTCACTTCCCAGGCCACCTCGGCGAGGCGCCGGATGCCCTCGGGCGTGAATTCCACCGCGAGGTTCTCGGTTGCCAGCAGCGCGCGGTACTGCTCGGTGAGGGAGGCATTGGGCTCGGTGAGGATGCGCGCGAACTCCTCGGGACTGAGCGCGCCGAGCTCGACGCGGATCGGCAGGCGGCCCTGCAGTTCGGGGATCAGGTCCGAGGGCCTGGCGAGGTGGAAAGCGCCGGAGGCGATGAACAGGATGTGGTCGGTGCGCACCGTGCCGTGCTTGGTGCTCACGGTGCAGCCCTCGATCAGCGGCAGCAGGTCGCGCTGCACGCCCTCGCGCGAGACGTCGGCGCCCTGGTACTCGGAGCGCCGCGCGACCTTGTCGATCTCGTCGAGGAACACGATGCCGTTCTGCTCCACCGCCTCCAGCGCGCGGCGCTTGAGGTCGTCTTCGTTGACGAGCTTCGCCGCCTCCTCGTCCTGGACCATTTTCAGTGCGGCGCGCACGCTGAGGCGGCGCGTCTTGCTGCGCCCGGCCGACAGGTTCGCGAACATGCCCTGCAGCTGGCTGGTCATCTCCTCCATGCCGGGCGGGGCCATGATCTCGACGCCCACCGGCGCTGCCGTGAGCTCGATGTCGATCTCGCGCTCGTCGAGCTCGCCCTCGCGCAGTTTCTTGCGAAACACCTGGCGCGCGGCGGAATCGCGCTCGGGTGCGGCGCCCGGCGCCGGGCGCGCCGGCGGCAGCAGCGCATCGAGGATGCGTTCCTCGGCGGCATCCAGCGCGCGTTCGCGCACCCTGGCGATCTCGGACTCGCGGTGCATCTTCAGCGATACGTCGACCAGGTCGCGCACGATCGACTCCACGTCGCGCCCCACGTAGCCGACCTCGGTGAACTTGGTGGCCTCGATCTTGAGGAAGGGCGCGTTGGCGAGGCGCGCGAGGCGGCGCGCGATCTCGGTCTTGCCGACACCGGTCGGGCCGATCATCAGGATGTTTTTCGGCGTGACCTCGCGCGCGAGCTCGGGGTCGAGTTGCGTGCGGCGCCAGCGATTGCGCAGCGCCACCGCGACGGCACGCTTGGCTTCCTGCTGGCCGATGATGTAGCGGTCGAGTTCGTGGACGATCTCGCGGGGGGTCATGCTGGACATGGGCGCAATACCGTTGGTGTGCGGGCGGTGGTGTCGCGCCGCGCCTCAGGGCGCGGCGTCGAGCTCTTCGATGGTGCGGTTGTGGTTGGTGTAGATGCAGATGTCGGCGGCAATGCCGAGGCTGCTCTCGACGATCTCGCGCGCCGGCATGTCGGTGTGGCGCAGCAGGGCACGCGCGGCGGACTGCGCGTAGGGTCCCCCGGAGCCGATCGCGATCAGGCTGTCCTCGGGCTCGATCACGTCGCCGTTGCCGGTGATGATCAGCGAGTTGCCGCGGTCAGCCACCGCGAGCAGCGCCTCGAGCCGGCGCAGGGCGCGATCGGTTCGCCAGGCCTTGGCCAGCTCGACCGCGGCGCGCACCAGTTGCCCCTGGTGCTTGTCGAGTTGCGCCTCGAAGAGCTCGAACAGCGTGAACGCGTCGGCGGTGCCGCCGGCGAAGCCCGCGATGACCTTGCCCTCGTGCAGGCGGCGCACCTTGCGTGCGTTGGACTTCATGACGGTATTGCCCATCGACACCTGGCCGTCGCCGCCGATCACGACCTTGCCGTGGCGCCTGACCGAGAGGATGGTGGTTCCCCGATACTGCTCCAAGGCGCTCTCCTCTCGTGATCCAGGTGCGATGTGGCGCAGCGCGCCTGATGAAACGATATGCGGGCGCGGGCGCGCCGTTTCAAGTGCGCCGTGCGTTCACAGCGTCTCGATGCCCACGTCGCGCAGCGCGCGGCGCGCGTTGGCGAGCGCCGCGGGGTCGGCGAAGGGGCCGACCGTGACGCGGTAGCGGGTCTGGCCGTCGGCGCCCTTGACGGGCTCGACGCGGGCGTCGTAGCCGAGCAGCAGGATCTCGCCGCGGCGGCGGTCCGCGTCGGCATGCTGGCTGAAGGCGCCGGCCTGCATCGCGAGCGCGGCGGCCCTGGGTGTTTCCGGCTTCGGCGTTGCAGGCGTCGCGGCGGCGGGAGCGCTTGCTGCGGCGCCTGCAGCGGGAGGCGCTCCGGTCGCCGGCGTGGCCGCGGGCTTCGCGGCGGCGACCGTCGGTGCGGGCGTCTGCGGCTCGGGCACCTCCACGGGTTGTGCTGGCCTGGCGCTGGCCTGGGCTGCCTGCGTCGCGGCCTCGGCCGCAGCGTTGCCGTTCTCCGTCTGGCGCAGGATGTCGTAGAAATCGAACTGCGGCCTGGTTTCGGGGGCTGTCGCAGCTTTTTTCGTCTTCGCGGGCTCGGTAGCCGCTGCCTTCGCCGGTTCCTCCCCCGCCGCGTCGGCGCTCACCGTTGCCGCCTGCTGCGGCGGCGGGGTGAGCGTGGCGAGGTAGACCAGGAAGCTGACCAGCGTGCCGATCACGATGCCGCTGACGAGCCAGAGCCACGGTGCGTGCGCGGGCTGGCCGGAGCGGTTCGCCCGCGCGGCACGTTGTTTGGCGAAGTCATGGGCCATGGTCGAATCTGCAGTGTGGGTGCGCCGGAGCGCTGCGGCTACGGGCGGGCCGGCGGCCCGGGAGTGCGCATTATCAGTATCGCGTGGGCTGTTGCCAAACGGCGCCGCGTTTTCAGGCGCCTTCCTGCGGGTCCACGTCGATGTGCCAGCGTTCGACGCCGGGCGCGCGCCGGGTCTCGAGCAGCCCGCACGCGGCATCGAGGGCGGCGTGCAGCGGGGTGCGCTGCGCGTGCGACAGCAGCAGCTGCAGCCGGTGGAACCCGGCGCGGCGCTGCATCGGCGCCGGCACGGGGCCGATGATCTGCACCGTGCGGTGCTCGTGCAGCAACTCCTGCTTGAGCTCCTGCAGGAGCGCGAGCGCGGGCTGCTGCTCGCGGCTCTCGGCGCGCAGGATCGCCAGATGCGCGTAGGGCGGCAGCCCCTGCTGGCGGCGTTCGACGAGGATCGGCTCGATGAATGCCTCGTAGCCCCCGTCCACCAGTCGCGTCAGCCAGGGATGCCCCGGGTGGAAGGTCTGCACCAGTACCTCGCCGGGACGCTCGGCGCGCCCGGCGCGCCCGGCGACCTGTACCAGCAGCTGCCCGGTGCGCTCGGCGGCGCGGAAGTCGGCGCTGAACAGCCCGCCGTCGAGGTCGATGATCGCGACCAGCGTCACGTGCGGGAAGTGATGCCCCTTGGCCAGCATCTGCGTGCCGACCAGGATGCAGGGCTCGCCGCGCTCGAGCTGGCCGATGAGCTGTTCCATCGCGTCGCGTGCCTGCATCGTGCCGCGATCGATGCGCCGGATGGGGAAGGCGGGGAACAGGCGCTGCAGTGCGTGCTCGGTGCGCTCGGTGCCGGTGCCGAGCGCGATCAGGCGCGCGCTGCGACAGTGCGGGCAGCTCAGCGGTACCGCTGCGCGCGCATCGCAGTGATGGCACCACAGCAGCCGTTGGGCGCGGTGCAGCGTCATGCGCGCGTCGCAGTGCTGGCACTCGCCCATCCAGCCGCAGTCGGTGCAGCTCAGCACCGGTGCCCAGCCGCGGCGGTTCAGGAACACCAGCGCCTGGTTGCCCGCGGCGAGCTCTGCGCCGATGCGCGCGATGGTATCGCCGCACATGCCGCCCTCGAGCGCCTGCCCCCTGACGTCGAGCAGTCGCACCGCGGGCGGGCGCGCGGCACCGGCGCGCTCGTGCAGCCGCAGGTGCAGGAAGCGGCCGCTCGCGCAGTTCGCGAGGCTCTCGGTGGAGGGCGTGGCGGAACCGAGTACCACGGGCACGCCGAGCTGGCGCGCGCGCACCACCGCGAGGTCGCGCGCCGAGTAGCGGAAGCCTTCCTGCTGCTTGAACGAGGCATCGTGCTCCTCGTCGATGATGATCGCCCCGAGTTCGGGCAGCGGGCTGAACAGTGCCGAGCGCGTGCCGATCAGCACCCGCGCCCGGCCGTCGGCGCAGCGGCGCCAGGTGTCGAGGCGTTCGCGGTCGCCAAGCCCCGAGTGCAGCACCGCGATGCCGTGCCCGAAGCGTGCCTCGAAGCGTTGGCGCGTCTGCGGGGTGAGGCCGATCTCGGGTACCAGCACCAGCGCCTGGCGCCCCGCGGCGAGCACGCGCTCGATGAAGCGCAGGTACACCTCGGTCTTGCCGCTGCCGGTCACGCCCTCGAGCAGCGCGCAGTGGAAGGCGCCGCAGGTCTGCTCCAGCGCGGCCAGCGCGGCCTGCTGCCCGGCGTTCAGTGCCGGCGCCGCGGCGCTGGCCGCTGGCGCCGGCACCGCGGGCGTCGCGGCGTGGCCCGCCGGTGCGGCCATCGCCAGGCCCTTGTGCTCCAGCGCGCGCAATGTCGCGCCGTCGATTCCGGCGGCGCGGCAGGCGGCATCGTCCGCGGGGCCCTGTCGCTGCAGGAACGCGAGTGCCGCGGCCTGCTTCGGGGCGCGTGCGAGCGCCGCCTCGCCCAGCCCGAAACTCTCCGTCGTCGCCTGCCAGCAGCGCGCGACGCGCCGCGGCGCGCGCTCGACCGTGCGCAGTTCCACCGGCAGCGTGTTCACGACCACCTCGCCGAGCGGCGCGTGGTAGTAGCGGGCGGCGAAGGTGCAGAGCGCGAGCAGGTCCGGCGGCACGAGCGGTGCGGCGTCGGGTAGCGCCAGGGCGCGGCGCAGCTTCCCCGGCGCCAGCTCGCTGCGCGCGATCACCTCGGTGATCACGCCGACCAGGCGCCGCGGTCCCAGCGGCACCACGACGCGCATGCCCGCGCCGATCGCGGCCGCCTCGACCCCGGCCGGCGGCAGGTAGTCGAGGGCGTGGCGCAGCGGTGCGGGGATGGCGACGCGCAGGATCGGTTCGGCGGGCATGGTCGGAGGGTATGGGCGCGTCCGCGGCCCGTCCAGCCCCCGGACGGGTATTTTCCACAGCCGCCGACCGGGCGGCTTGCCATCGCGGGTCCCAGTGCTTAGTATGCCGCGCTCTTTTTTATTCCAACGGCGCGGCGATTCCCCCCGGCCAGAGCAGGGCGGGCGCCAGGGCGCGGCAAGGTGACACGATGAAAGCCGATATACATCCCGCTTACGACAAGGTTTCCGCCAACTGCAGCTGCGGCAACGTGATCGAGACGCGCTCCACGCTCGTGAAGAACCTGCATATCGACGTCTGCTCGAAATGCCACCCGTACTACACGGGCAAGCAGAAGGTGATGGACACCGGCGGTCGTATCGACCGTTTCAAGAAGCGTTTCGGCGCTGTCGGCACGCGCCGTCAGGACTGATTCCTGCGGCGGCCGGGCATTGTTGCCGAGCGCTGCCGCCTTCCTGCAGAGGCTGTCCGGGACGCCGGTCGCGCGAGCGGCCGGCGTCCTGCTGTGCGTCTGCTGCCTGGCGCGGGTCGCCGCGGCGGATCCTTCCTGTGCTCCCGGTCCCGGACTCACGCCCGCTCGCCTGGCCAAGGTGGTCGATGGCGACACGCTGGCACTCGCCGACGGCAGTCGCCTCAGGCTGATCGGCGTCAACGCCCCCGAGACGCGCGGCAGCGACGGCCGCCCGGAGGCGGGGGCCGTCGAAGCCACCCGCTTCGCGCGCAGCTTCCTCGGCTCCGGGCGCTTGGGCGTCGTGGTCGGCTCGGATCGGCGCGACCGCTACGGCCGCACGCTGGCGCACGTCTACCGCGCCGACGGCGAGAGCCTCGAGGCCGCGCTGCTCGCTGCCGGCCTCGCGCGCCAGGTGACGGTGCCGCCCAACCTCGGCCAGCTGGACTGCCTGCGCCGCGCCGAACGCAGCGCGCGCGCCGCGCGTGCCGGGCTGTGGCGCAGCGGCGCCTTCGCGCCGCGCGCGACCGCGACCCTGGCGCCCGGGGAGAGCGGTTTTCGCCTGCTGCAGGGGCGCGTGACCGCGGTCGAGCCGGCGGGATCGACGTGGTGGGTCGAGATCGATGATCGCGTGTCGCTGCGCATCGCGGACGCCGACCGCAAATACTTCAGCCTCGATGAACTGCGCGCACTCGAGGGCACCGCCGTCGAGGTGCGCGGCTGGCTGACCTGGCGCAATCCCGCGCGCGCGCGCGGACATCCGCCATGGATGATGCAGTTGCGCCACCCGGCGGCGCTCGCGCCGGGCGCCTGATTCAGAAAATGTCCTGCGTGTTGTACTCGTCGGAGGGGTAGGCGTCTCCGGTCGGTGTCACCGAGGGCACGTTCTCCAGCGGAAAGAGTTCGAACACCGCATCGCGCTGGCCGGGCGCGGCCAGCAGGCCGGTCTGGCGATCGACCCGCACGTTGACCAGCCCTACCGGCATCGGCCGCACGTAGGTCGGCATGTCGCGGGTGGCTTCGCGCATGAAGTCGACCCAGATGGGCAGCGTGGCGGAACCGCCGAACTCCTGGCGCCCGAGCGGCGTGTTGGCGTCGAAACCGAGCCAGGCCGTCGTGACGACCATGCCCGCGTACCCGGAGAACCAGGCGTCGGTCGGTCCGTTCGTGGTGCCGGTCTTGCCGGCGATGTCGGCGCGTTTCAGCTCCAGCGCCCGGCGCCCGGTGCCGTGCTTCACGGCGTCCCTGAGAATGTTGTCGATCATGTAGGCGACGCGCGGATCCATGACGCGCGGGGCGGTCTTCTGCGGCGCAGCCTCGGGCTGCGGCGCGGGTTCGGCCAGGACTTCCTCGATCGAGGCGGCTTCGCGCGCCGGCCCGGTGCCGATGCAGTCGGGGCAGGCGCGAGGCGGATCGGCGCGCGCGACCAGCTCGCCGCCGGCGCGACGCACTTCGCCCACGAGGTAGGGCTGCACCCTGTAGCCGCCATTGGCGAGGATCGCGTAGGCGGACACCAGGCTGAGCGGGGTCAGGCTCGGTGTGCCGAGCGCGAGCGAGAGGTTGGGCACGAGGTCGGCGCGCTCGAAGCCGAGGTTGCTCAGGTAGTCGACGGCCCTGGCGACACCGAGCTGCTGCAGCAGCCGGATCGAGACCAGGTTGCGCGAGTTCACCAGCGCGGTGCGCAGGCTGGTCGGGCCGTAGAACTTGCCGGAGTCGTTCTCGGGCCGCCAGACCTTCTCGAGTCCCGGGTCGTGGAACACGATCGGGGCGTCGTTGATGACCGATGCCGGCGTGAAGCCGTTCTCCATCGCTGCGGCATAGATGAACGGCTTGATGTTCGAGCCCGGCTGGCGCCGCGCCTGCGCGACGCGGTTGAACTTGCTGTAGTCGAAGTCGAGGCCTCCGACCAGCGCGCGGATCGCGCCGTCCGAGGCGTCCAGCGACACCAGGGCCGCCTGCGCGTCGGGCAGTTGGCTGAGTCGCCAGCCCTGCTCGTCGGCCGTGATCCTGACCACGTCGCCGGGAGCCACGAGCTCGGCGGCGGAGGTGGGCGAGGGGCCGCGGTAGTCGGGGCTCATGTAGCGCCGCGCGGCGGACAGTCCGCGTTCCCAGCCGATGCGCACCGACTCGCGCGCCGTGAGCACGTCGATCTCGTGCTCGCCGACGTGCGTGACCACCGCGGGCTCGAGACCGGCCACCGTGGGGATGCGCGCGAGCTGGGGCAGCCACTGACCGGGGGTCGTGCCCTCGAGTCGCGCCTCGGCGCCGCGGAAGCCGTGGCGCCTGTCGTATGCGAGCAGTCCGCGCTCCACCGCATGCTGGGCCTGCCGCTGCAGGCGGCCGTCGATGGTGGTGTGCACGATGTAGCCATCGACATAGGCCTCGTGGCCATAGCGGGAGATCATCTCGGCGCGCGCCATTTCCGCGGCGTGCTCGGCATGCAGATCGATGCGCGAGCCGTGCTGGCGCGCGGCGACCGGCGCGGCGAGCGCGGCATCGTGCGCGGCGCGATCGATGTAGCCGAGCTCCAGCATGCGCCCGAGAATCCAGTCGCGCCGCGCGCGGGCACCGGCGGGATTGTCGAGCGGATTCAGCGCCGAGGGCGCCTTCGGCAGGCCGGCGATCAGCGCGGCCTCATCCAGCGACAGCTGCGCGATCGGGCGCCCGTAGTAGACCTGAGCCGCGGCCTCGACGCCGTAGGCGCGGTAGCCGAGGAATATCTTGTTGAGATAGAGCTCGAGGATCTGCCGCTTGTCGAGCTCGCGCTCGATCTGCAGCGCGAGCAGGATCTCGTTGAACTTGCGCACGAACGTCTGGTCGCGGCTGAGGAAGTAGTTGCGCGCGACCTGCATCGTGATGGTGCTGCCGCCCGACTGGATGCTGCGGGTGGTCGCGAGTTCCCACGCCGCGCGCGTCAGCCCGCCGAAATCGACGCCGTGGTGGCTCAGGAAACGGTCGTCCTCGGCGGCGAGCACCGCCTGGACGAGCACCTGGGGGATCTGCTCGAAGCGCACCGGCGAGCAGCGCATCTCGCCGAACTCGCCCATCAACAGGCCGTCGCGGGTGTAGACGCGCAGCGGCTCCTGGAACCTGACGTCGCGCAACACATCCACCGACGGCAGCCGCGGGCCCAGATACAGCAGCGAGCCTGTGACGGCGATCACTCCTGCGGCAATCGGCGGCAGCACCACGCGGCACAGGCGCCAGCTCCAGACTACAATCGAACGCATCGGATTTGGTGACTCAAAAGGCCCGGAATGGCCGGAAAAACAGGCTCACGAACGATTATAAACATTTTCTTTTCTTATTATGGATTTGAACTACGCTTAAGCTTGCTTCGCTGCCGGCGCCATCTCGCGAGGCCAGCAAGGCTCCCGGATTCACCAGGAAAAACAACGTGATAGGGCTATTCAAACGGAAGACGCCACCGGTTCTGGGGATCGATATCAGCTCGACCTCCGTGAAGCTCCTGGAGCTCAGTCGCAACGGCGATCGCTACACCGTGGAGAGCTACGCGGTACAGCCGATGCCGCCGAATTCGGTGGTCGAAAAGAACATCGCCGAGGTCGATGCGGTCGCCCAGTGTCTCAAGGACGTGGTGGTCAAGGCCAAGACCAAGACCAGTGACGTCGCGGTCGCCGTGGCGGGCTCCGCGGTCATCACCAAGATCATCGAGATGGCCGAGGGCCTCTCCGATGACGCCATGGAAGCGCAGATCAGCGTCGAGGCGGACCAGTACATTCCCTATCCGCTGGACGAGGTGGCCATCGATTTCGAAATCCAGGGCGCGTCCGAGCGCGGACCGGGCCAGGTCGAGGTGCTGCTCGCCGCCTGCCGGCGCGAGAACGTCGATACGCGGGTCGAGGTCATCGAGGCCGCCGACCTGGTGCCGCGCGTGGTGGACGTCGAGATCTACGCGATGGAGCGCGCCTTCGGGCTCATCGAGGGCCAGCTCGGCCTCGACGAGGACTACACCGTCGCCATCGTCGACATCGGCTCGACCATGACCACGCTCAGCGTGCTGAGCGGTGGACACACGATCTACACCCGCGAACAGCTCTTCGGTGGCAAGCAGCTCACCGAGGAGATCCAGCGCCGCTACGGCCTGAGCGTGCAGGAGGCGGGGCTGGCGAAGAAGGAAGGCGGCCTGCCGGCCGACTACGAGCAGGAAGTGCTGGAGCCGTTTCGCGAAGCCGTGATCCAGCAGGTCACCCGTTCGTTGCAGTTCTTCTTCTCCTCGACGCAGCACAACGACGTGGATCACGTGGTGCTGGCGGGCGGGGTCGCGGCGCTCACGGGCCTCGCGCAGGCAGTGGAGGACAAGCTCGGCACGCCGACGACGGTTGCCAACCCGTTCAAGGGCATGGGCGTGTCCTCGCGCGTGAACTCCGCGGCGCTGGCCAA
>Ga0073904_10001602_pt1 | contig 16972 bp, 13 predicted proteins | sample KloWWTrecipitate_FD_66668 | JGI IMG/M metagenome (GOLD analysis project Ga0073904, IMG submission 66668) | Active sludge microbial communities from Klosterneuburg, Austria, studying microevolution and ecology of nitrifiers - Klosterneuburg... | ecosystem: Engineered > WWTP > Aerobic digester >... | reverse complement strand
CGATCGAGGCGCGCTTCCCGGAGTTGATCACGCCGGATTCGCCGACCCAGCGCACGGGTGCGGCGCCGCTGACGACGTTCGATGTGGTGGAACACCGGAGGCCGTTGCTGAGCCTCTCGAACTGTTTTAGCGAGGAGGAGCTGCGGGCATGGCACAGGAGAGCTTCGGAGCGTGCCGGGCGCGATGACTTCGCGATCACGACCGAGCCGAAAATCGACGGGCTGGCGATCGCGCTGGTCTACGAACGGGGGCGGCTCATCCAGGGGGCAACCCGCGGTGATGGATTCCGAGGCGAGAACGTGACGGAGAATCTGCGCACGATTGGAGATATTCCGAAGGCGTTGAACGGCGGCTACCCGGAGCGGTTCGAGGTACGGGGCGAGGTCTACATGAGCCGCAGTGGCTTCGAGCAGATGAATGCCGCCATAGGGGAGCAGAACATCGAGCGGGAGGCTCTGGGGAAGAAGCCGCTGCCGCTCTATGCGAATCCGCGCAACGCGGCGGCGGGCTCGGTGCGGCAGAAGGACCCGTCAGTCAGCGCGGGGCGGCCGCTGGCGATCTTTGTCTATCAGCTGGGGTGGTGCGACGGCCCCCGGCCGGATAGCCATTTCGAGACATTGCAGTGGCTGGGCGGCATGGGTTTCATCGTGAACCCCGGGATGCGGCTTCACGAGGGACTGACAGCAGCACACGAGAGAATCGGCTGGTGGGAGCATCAGCGGGAGCGGCTCGATTACGACATCGATGGCGTGGTGCTGAAACTGGATGACACGCGCGAGTGGGATCGCCTGGGGTACGTGGGCCGCGAGCCGCGCTGGGCGACAGCGTTCAAGTTCCCGCCGCAGCAGCGAACGACGAAGCTGCGGCGAATCGCGGTGAACGTGGGCAGAACCGGCGTGCTCACGCCGTTCGCGGTGCTCGAACCGGTAACGGTGGGTGGGGCAACGGTTTCGATGGCGACCCTGCACAACGAGGGCGACATCCGGCGGAAGGACATCCGCGAAGGCGACACGGTGATTGTGCAGCGCGCCGGGGAGGTCATCCCGCAGGTGGTGGGGCCGGTGCTCAGCCTGCGGACGGGCGGGGAGCGGGAGTGGTCGATGCCGGCGGCCTGTCCGGCATGTGGGGCAGCGGCGGCGAAAGAAGAGGCGGAGGCGGCGACCTACTGCACGAATGCAAGCTGCCCGGCCCAGCAGATCCGGCTGATTGAACACTTCGCGAGCCGCGGAGCGATGGACATCGAAGGGCTGGGGGAGCGGATGGCGGCGGCGCTTTTCGAGGGCGGACTGGCGCGGGACGTCGCCGCAATTTACGACCTCACCGCGGGCGACCTCATGACGCTCCCGGGAATCAAGGAGAAGTCGGCGGCCAACCTGCTGGCAGGGATCGAGGCGAGCAAGGCGCGGCCCTTGCCAAACTTGCTCTTCGCCCTGGGGATCCGGCATGTGGGGTACGAGACGGCGCGGCTGCTGGCGGAGCACCTCGGGAGCCTGGGGGCGTTGTTGGCCGTGGAAGCGGAGCGACTCCAGGAGGTCGAGGGGATCGGGCCGGTGGTGGCTGGCAGCATCGACGCGTGGGCCCGCCAGGAGGGAAACCGCGCGGTGGTGGAGCGGCTCATCGCGCACGGGGTGAACCCGGCCTTCGAGCTCCCGGCGGCAGGCCCGGCCGGGCGGCTCGAAGGGCTGACGATTGTGGTGACCGGGAAACTGGAGACGATGAGCCGGGGGGAGGCGGAAGAGGCGATTCGCCGGGCCGGGGGAAAGGCGGGGAGCGCGGTGACGAAGGCGACCGATTACCTGGTGGTGGGCGCGGATGCGGGTTCGAAGCTGGGGAAGGCGCAGGCCCTGGGGACGCGGGTGCTTGCCGAGGCGGAGTTCCGGGCAATGATCGAGGAGTGACGGTAGTCCTTAGCGCTTAAGAAAGGTCATTCGTCCTTTGCTGAGCGCTAAGAACCGGCGAGTCGCGCGGGAGGTTATGGCGCGTATAATAGAAACGCTACCCCTCCGCGGCTGTTCGCGGCCCGAACCAGGCAAAGGTCCCCGTCTTGGCGTTCAAAAATCCGTTCAGCGGCCTCTTCGGATTCCTCTCGCATGACATTGCGATCGACCTCGGCACGGCCAACACGCTGGTGATGGTGAAGGGGCGCGGGATCGTGATCGACGAGCCATCGGTGGTGGCTATCGACCGGACGACGAAGAAGATCCTGGCAATCGGGGCGGAGGCGAAGCGCATGGTCGGCCGGACACCGGCGAACATCGTGGCGGTGCGGCCGCTGCGGGACGGGGTGATTTCGGACTTCGAAGTCACGGAGAAGATGCTGAGCTACTTCATCCGGGCGGTGCACGACCGGGGATTCCTGGCCCAGCCGCGGGTGGTAGTGGGCATCCCGAGCGGCGTGACAGAGGTGGAGAAGCGGGCGGTGCACGATGCTGCGCTGAACGCGGGGGCGCGGAGTTGCTACCTGATTGAAGAGCCGATGGCGGCGGCGATTGGTGCGGGGCTCCCGGTGATGGAAGCGGCGGGCTGCATGATCGTGGACATCGGGGGCGGGACGACGGAGGTGGCAATCATTTCGCTGGGCGGCATGGTGGTGAGCACATCGATCCGGGTGGCTGGCGACGAGATGGACCAGGACATCATCGCTTATGCGAGGCAGGTTCATAACCTGTTGATCGGCGAGCGGACAGCGGAGGAGATCAAGAAGATGGCGGGATCGGCGGCGCCGCTCGACCCGGAGGAGACGGTGGACATCCGGGGGCGTGACCTGGCGACGGGGCTGCCCAAGTCAGTGGAGGTGAGCACAGTCGAGATCCGGGATGCCCTGGCCGGATCGATCAGCGCCATTGTCGAGGCGGTGCGGTCATCGATCGAGGTGACACCGCCGGAACTGGTGAGCGACCTTATGGCGCACGGGATCGCACTGGCGGGTGGAGGAGCAATGCTCCGGGGGCTCGACCGGCGGCTGAGCCAGGAGACGCGTTTCCCGGTATACGTCGCCGAGGACCCGTTGCTGTGCGTGGTGCGCGGAGCGGGGGAAGTCCTGGAGGAAACGGTGCTGTTGAGCAAAGTTCAATCGCAGCTGGCTTCGCGGCGGCCGGGACGGTAGCAACGGCAGGCGCCCCGTGGTGAACCTATGCTGATGTTCTCGCGGTATTCGTGGTGGGTGGCATCGATGATTGGCCTGGCCATGTTTCTGGCCATTCTCGGGCAGACGGGGCTGCTCAATCCGTTCCAGGGGTTGTTTCTCCGGGCGACGGCTCCGGTGGAGAGTCTCTTCACAGGGATCTTCCGGCCGGTTGCGGCCATTCTTTCGGACGCCGGCGAGATCCAGACACTGCGGGATGAGAACGACGAATTGCGGTTGGAGAACGAGCGGTTGCGCAACGAGGTGGCGGGGCTCCAGCAGGATGCACAGCGCGTGAAGGAGCTGGAGGGGTTGCTCCAGATTACCGAGGGCGGCTCTGATGCGACGCGGGTGGTGGCGAACATCGTCCACCGGGCGAGCACCCCGTTCCAGCAAGAAGTGAGCATCGACCGGGGAGCGTCGGCCGGGATCGAAGTTGGGATGGTCGTTCTCTCTTCGCAAGGATCCCTGATGGGGACGGTGACGAAGGTAAGCGGGGAAACGTCGTTCGTGCGGCTGATCACTGATTCGCGGAGCAAGGTGCGAGCCGAGATTGCGGGGACGGGCGCCGAGGGAATCGTGAAAGGGACGCCGGACCGGGGGCTGGTGCTCGATCTTGCGCAGGGCGACATCAAGGTAGGTGACACGGTGGTGAGCTCGGGCCTCGGTGGGAACTACCCGAAGGGGATCCCTATCGGCGTGGTGAGCGAGGTGACAGGAACCAGCCAGGACCTCTACAAGAAGGTGACTATCCAGCCGTTGGTCCGGCTCGGAACGGCGACAACGGTGCTGGTGAACATCAGTTTCATTCCGGAGCGGCTGAGCCTGGAGGACGAATGAGAGCGGCCGCTGCGCTGGCGGCGGTGGTGCTGGTGGCTGTGGCGCAGGTCACGGTTGCGCCGCTGTTTCCGATTGCGGGGGCAGTGCCGGAGTTTGTGCTTCTTGGTCTGACGTTGATAGCGGCGTTTGGCAGCCCCACGGCGGTGATGGTGCTGACGCCGCTGGCGGCGGTGGCAGCGGGATTTCTTTCGGACCGGTCGCCGGGGCTGATGCTGGTCGGCTACCTGCCGCTGCTACCGGTTGGGGTGGGAATCGAGGGGGCGCCGGCGCCGCTGAACCACTACCTCCGGACGCTGGGGATGATGCTGGCGACGGGGGCGTGGCTGCGGGCGGTGCTGGCGCTGGGGGCGGTCGCGGGTGGGGCTGAGCCGGCGCTGGGCCCAATGCTGACTGACGTGATACTGCCCGGCATGTTCCTTGACCTGGTGCTACTGACGGTGGTGTACATTCCTTTGAGGCTCGCGGGGATACCCGGACGGGGCATGACGCTGCAACGAAGCAGGTACTACTAGCCCATGAGTTTGCTGGAGGAAGGCTTCAGAACGCCGGCCGGGCCAAGCAGAAACCGTCCCCACGGGAACCTGATGGCGCTGCGGCTGGCGGTGATCGGGATGTTCGGAATCCTGGCCATCCGGCTGGTCGACATGCAGATCATCAACGGGGCGGAGTACGCGCAGCGATCGCGCGAGAACCACATTGTGCAAAAGAACATCCTGCCCACGCGCGGGCTCATTCTCGACCGGAACGGGGAACCGCTTGTGGAGAATGTGGGGATCTACTCGGCCAAGATTCTGCCGGAGGTGCTCCCGGAATCGAAGGAGTCGCGTTACCGCATCTACCTGAAACTGCAGGAGATTGCCGGGGTATCGCCACTCGAGGTGCAGGCGCGGGTGGATGAAGCGGAGGAGGCGGGGCGCGGATACATCGAGATCACGGTCGCGACGAACCTTGACCGTGACCGGGCACTCGCCCTGGAGGAGGCCTCGGTGGACCTGCCGGGGGTGAGCCTGGGGATCACGCCGGGACGGAACTACGTTGCTGGCCCGGAGTTTTCGCACATCCTGGGCCACATCGGGCCGCAATCGCCGGAGGAGGCGGCCGCTCTCCGCAAAGAGGGGTACCAGCTCGATGAGCCGGTGGGGAAGGATGGGATTGAGGCGCGGTATGAGGGCGACCTGCGGGGCCAGATCGGGTATTCGGCGGCGGAGCAGGATGCATCGGGGCGGCTGATCACGCAGATCGGGACAAAGGACCCGGAGCCAGGGAACTCGTTGGAGCTCGCGATCGACATTGGCCTGCAGCAGTACGTGGCGCAACTGCTCGAGGCCTCGCTGGCCGATACGACGGGAGTGTGGGGTGCGGCGACCCAGGCGGCGGCGGTAGTCATGAACCCGACGACGGGGGAGGTGTACTCGCTGGTTTCGATCCCCACATACGACAACAACATCTTTGCGGATGCACGGAACCGGTCGGCGGAACTCGAGGCCCTTTCGCTGGACAAGAAGGCGACGCCTTTCCTGAACAAGGCGCTTTCGGCGGCGGCGCCGGGCTCGACCTTCAAGCTTGTGACCTCGGCGGCCGGGCTGATGGAAAAGAGCATCACGCCGAGCACGAGCCACTACGTGGGATGCAAGCTGGAAGTGAAGGGCGAGAACGACGTTCTCTATGAATACCCGGACTGGCAGTGCCACAACCAGATGATGGACGTGCGATCGGCGATTGCATGGTCATCGAACGTATTCATGTTCCTGACGGCGGCAGGCGACCTGGAGCGAGTGCGCGGGCTGGGGAAGGATGTCGAGACATCGGGGACAATCCTGGCGAGCTGGGCGAGGCGGTTCGGGTTCGGGGAAGTTACGGGCATCGACCTGTACGGCGAAGGCAAGGGGCGCATCCCTGACCCCGGTTGGAAGCAGCGCACTTATGTCGGAGAGGGGTTCAACCCGGGGGAGAACGAGTGGTTCCTGGGCGACACGTACAACACGGCTATCGGCCAGGGTGACGTGCTGGCGACCCCGCTACAGATTGCACGGATGACGGCGGCGGTTGCCAATGGGGGGAAGCTCGTGACGCCGCACATCGTGAACCGCGTGGTGGGCCTGGACGGAGAGACAGTCCGGACGATCGGGACGGAGTACAAGGACGTCGGCGTATCGGAGGAGTACCTGCAGGTCATCCGGGAAGGGATGCTTGGTTCGGTGCAATACGGCGCTGGAATTCGGGCGGCCATCCCGGCGGCATCGGTTGCCGGGAAGACCGGTACTGCCGAGTTCTACGACAACGGCAAGAAGACCCAGCACGCCTGGTTCACGGGGTTCGCGCCATACGATGACCCGCAGGTGGTGGTGACGGTTTACTTCGATATCGGCGTAGGTGGTGAGAAGGCGGCTCCGGTGGCGGGGAAGATCCTCCAGTACTTCCTGGAGAATGTGGAGCGATGAGCAGCCTGACCTATAGCGGATACGGTGGCCGGGGGCGCGCCTCCGGCGCTCCCTGGCAGGGATGGGACCGCTTCGATTACGTGATGGTGCTGGCGGCGCTTGCGCTGGTGGGCTACGGGCTGTTGCTTATCTACAGTGGATCGCTGCCGTGGTACGAGGGGCCGGTGGCAAGCTTCGGCAACCCGGTCGCGAAGCAGGTTATCTTTGCCGGCGCGGGGCTTGCGGCGATGCTCGCGGTCTCGAAGATCGACTACCACCACTTCACACATTACGCGTGGGTGTTTTACGGGATCGGGATTGCGTCGCTGATCGCGATCCTGGCCATCGGGCAGACGGCGTATGGCTCGACGCGGTGGTTCGACCTGGGGCCGATCCAGGTGCAGCCATCGGAGTTCGCGAAGCTGGCGACGATCCTTGCGCTGGCGCGGTTCTTCAGCGAACACGGCGGCGATGCGCGAGACCTTCGCACGCTGCTGATCTCGCTGGCGATTGTGGCGCCGGTCTCGGGGCTGGTGTTCATCGAGCCGGACCTCGGGACGAGCATTGTGTTCTTCGCGATCTGGCTGGGGGTGGTGGTGGTGGCCGGGGTGAGCCGGAGCCACCTGATGGTGATGGCCGCGATCTTCATCGCCGTGCTGCCGTTCCTCTGGACGTTCGCCATCGCCGACTACCAGGTGGAGCGCGTCTCGGTGCTGGTCGATCCGAACAAGGATCCGCTGGATTCGGGGTACAACGTCATACAGTCGCAGATTGCGCTCGGTTCGGGCCAGTGGACCGGGAAGGGCTTCACGAACGGCGATCAGACGCAGCTGGAGTATCTGAAGGTGGCAACCAAGGACTTCATCTTCAGCCTCCTCGGGGAGGAGTTCGGATTTTTCGGCGCGATGGTGATGTTCGGGCTTTTCATCCTGCTGCTGATGCGCGGCATCCGGGCGGCACAACTTGCGGGGGACACCGCGGGGCAGCTCGTCGCAGTGGGCATCGTTATGTTAATTCTTATGCAGACGTTCATCAACGTCGCGGTGAACGTCAGCCTGTTCCCGGTGACGGGGATTCCGCTGCCGTTCGTGAGCCAGGGTGGCTCATCGCTGGTGAGCCTGTTCGTCTCCCTGGGGATCCTGCAGAGCATCGTGATGCGTCACCGGGCGTACCGGCAGACATAGGCGATTCACGATTCGCGGTCCGGGATTGCTGATTCAGGGCGTGCGAGCGCCTCTCGCACGGTCCGGGCGGAGATGAGCGTCATCCCTTCGACCGTGGGCGTGCCGGGCGGGACGAGGGCGCGCTTGAAACCGAGACGGGCGAGTTCCGCGAGGCGGCGCTGCGCCTGCTGAACGGGGCGGATGGCGCCAGAGAGGGCGACTTCCCCCAGGTAGGCGGTGGCACGAGGGAGGGGGCGATCGCTTACGGCGGAGGCGAGGGCGGCGATAACGGCCAGGTCTGCTGCGGGGTCGCGGAGGCGGAGGCCGCCAGAGACACTGGCGACGACATCCATGCCCGATGCGTTGATGCCTCCGCGCCGGGCGAGAACGGCGAGGAGCAGGTGGAGGCGGGATGTTTCGAGGCCGGCGGCGATACGGCGCGGTGATGCGAGGTTGGTGGGCACGGCAAGTGCCTGGACTTCGATGGCAAGCGGACGGGAGCCCTCGATCACGGCGGTGACGGCGCAACCCGAGGCCTCGGCGTCGTGAGCGTCGAGCAGGGCGGAGCTCGGGTTCTCGACGCTCTGCAGGCCGGCGCCGGTCATTTCGAAGACGCCGACCTCATCGGTGGCGCCGAATCGGTTCTTTACGGCGCGGAGGACGCGAAGGGCTCCCCCTTCGGCGCCTTCGAAGTAGAGGACGGCATCGACAAGGTGTTCGAGGAGGCGGGGGCCGGCAATTTCGCCCCCCTTGGTGACGTGTCCGGTGACGATGGTGCAGATCTCGTTGCCTTTAGCGAATGCGACGAGGCGGGCGCCGGCCTCGGCGAGCTGGGCTGGCCCGCCGGAACGCGATTCGAGGCCTTCGACATAGACCGACTGGATAGAGTCGACGATGACCACGGTCGCGCCGGCCCCTTCGGCGGCGGCAAGGGCCGCATCGAGGCTGGACTCGGGGATGAGGGTGATCGGGGCGGCGCCAACATCGAGCCGGGAGGCGCGCATGCGGACCTGGCGGGGGGACTCCTCGCCACACACGTAGGCGACGACCCGGCCCTGCCCTGCGAGGCGGGCGGCGGCCTGGAGCACGAGCGTCGACTTGCCGATACCCGGGTCGCCGCCGATGAGGACGAGGGAGCCGGGGACGAGTCCGCCGCCGAGGACGCGGTCGAGTTCGGGGATATCGGTGGCCATGCGGCGGCCGGGTTCATCGGGGACATCGGCGAGGGCCAGGGTCTTGCCCGGGAGCGCCGCCGGGCGGGATGAGCGCGCCATGGGGCCGCGGGGGGCACTATCGAACTGGTCGAGGGTGTTCCACTGCTGGCACTCTCCGCAGCGGCCGGCATAGGCGACGGTCGTCCAGCCGCATTCGCGGCAGCGGTACCCACGGATGGATCGGGCCATCGGGCGATTATAGGGATGGACCGGCGATCAGTTCGCCTCGGTGGCCTTTTCGAGGAACGGCTTGACCGCGGCGGCAAGGGCGCGATGAGCAGGCTCCTGGAGCGTGGAATCGCAAGCAAGGACGCGGGTGGCCATGGAGCGGGCGCGGAGGAGGATATCGCGGTCGGTGAGGCGGGCGACGCGGAGCATGGTGTTCGAGCCGCTCTGGAGGCGGCCCCAGGTTTCGCCCTCGCCCCGCATGCGAAGGTCGACCTCGGCGAGCTCGAACCCGTCGGTGGTCTCGCACATGGCTTCGAGACGTTCGCGCGCTTCGGGGCCCGGGTCTTCCTCGCTGCTGAAGAGGAGGCAGAAGCTCTGCTGCTCGGAGCGGCCGACACGGCCCCGGAACTGGTGGAGCTGGCTCAGGCCGAACCGCTCCGCGCCTTCGATGACGATGACTGTCGCGTTGGGCACATCGATACCGACCTCGATGACGCTGGTGGAGACGAGGACGCTGACCTCGTTGCGGCCGAAGCGGCTCATCACGTCTTCCTTCATGCGGGCGGGCATGCGGCCATGCAGCAATTCAAGGGCATGGCCCCGAAGCGGGCCGTTGCGCAGATGCTCGAACTCCTCTTCGGCGGAGCGCACGTCGAGCGTCTCGGATTCTTCGACAAGAGGACAGATGACATAGGCCTGTTCTCCCGCGTCGAGGCGCTTGCGCAGGAACGTGTAGGCATCGTCGCGCTCCTGGGGCTGGTACCAGCGGGTACGGACAGGCTTCCGGCCGGGAGGCATTTCATCGATGGTGGAGACTTCGAGGTCGCCATAGACCGTGAGAGCGAGGGTGCGCGGGATTGGGGTAGCGGTCATCACCAGGAGGTGGGGGTTCGTGCCCTTCTGGCGAAGGCGGGCGCGCTGCATCACACCGAAACGGTGCTGCTCATCGATGACGGCGAGGCCGAGCCGGGGGATGGCCACATCGTCTTCGAGGAGAGCGTGAGTGCCGATGACGATGTCGGCGCCGCCGTGGGCGGCATCGCCGCGGATCTGCTGCTTCTGGTTCGGCGTGAGCGAGCCGGTGAGCATCAGGACGCGGAGGGGCCGGCCGAGCCAGGGCGGCGCGAAGACGCCATCGAGCGCGGTAACCTGGCCGTCTCCAAGGACGCGCGAAAGCGAGCGGTAGTGCTGTTCGGCGAGGATTTCGGTCGGCGCCATGAGGGCGGCCTGGAAGCCGGAACGGACGGCCGCGAGCATGGCTGCGAAGGCGACAACCGTTTTGCCGCTACCGACATCGCCCTGGAGGAGGCGGAGCATCGGGTGGGGGCCGCACAGGTCGTTTTCGATCTCCGCAAGGCAGCGAGCCTGGGCGCCGGTCAGTGGGAAGGGGAGTGACTTGAGGAACCCGGCGCGCTCCGCCTCGAGCGAGAGCGCCGGCGCATCGTTCCCCTGTTGCCATTCGGCGCGGCGCATGAGGACGGCCGACTGGACGGCAAGGAATTCGCCGACGGCCAGCCGCTGGCGCGCCTGCTCTGCTGCCCCGGCGTGGGGTGGGTAGTGGTAGGACCTGATGGCATCGGCGACGGGCGAGAGGCCCTCCTCGCGGCGGAGCCACCCGGGCACGGGGTCGGCCACCTGATCCACCAGGGCCTCGACTGCTGCCTTCACGGCAGTCCGGATCGTGCGCTGGCCAAGGCCCTGCGTAGCCGGGTAGACGGGCTGGAGACGGCCGGACTCGAAGGTGGCGTCATCGGCGGCTTCGTATTCGGGGTTTTCGAGTTGCAGGCGCCCGCGATAGTCGCGGACGCGACCGGAGAGCACGACGCGCTGGCCTTCGGAAAGTGCGCGCGCAACGTAGGGCATGTTCCACCAGATCGCCTTGATCATGCCGGACCCATCGGAGATGACGGCCTGGGTGCCGCGCACGCGCCGGCCGAAGCGGACTTCTCCAATCGAGAAGACGGTACCGACGACGGTCTGGGGGGGGCCGGCGGGCCGAAGCTCGCTTATCTTTCGCAGGTCGGTGAAGTCATTGAAGCGGCGGGGGAAAAGGAAGACCGCTTCGCCGGCGGTGACGACGCCGAGACGCTCGAAACGGGCGGCCGCGGCTTTCCCGATGCCGGGCAGGTGGGTAAGGGGCGAGGCAGGGTCCAGGGCGGCAGGCTGCGAATCGGGCACGGGCGCCGCGGTGGCGGCGGGCGATTGCTGGCGGCGAGGGGCGGGCCGGGCGGCATGGGGACTGGAAGCACCCGGCGCGCGACGGGACCCGGGGGAGGGTGCGAGAGGTGCATCCGATGGGCCGAGAACCTGGCGGAGTGCCGCCAGGGTGCCTGCGATCCATGCTTCGCGATCTTCGAGGCCGAGTGCCCGGTAGCCGCCCGGGGGGAGCGCGCGAAGGCGGGAATCGAGGGGGGAGGCACGGCGGATGGCGCCATCTTCGACCATCTGGATGAGCATGCGGTCGAGGCCACCCACGACGGACTGGTTATCGAACCCGCGGTTACGTTCGAGTTCGAAAACGCGTGCCAGGCGGCCGGACTCCAGGGCCACGGCGGTCACTCACGCTCCAACGCCGCGATGCCGAGGGCGTTCGGGCCAGTGTAGACCCCGACGACGGGGCCGAGGTAGCCGATCCTGACTTCGGTATGGGGCAGGAGCGGGCGCAGGCGTTCGGCAAGGGCGCGGGCATCGCCATCATCGCCGCCGCAGCCGATGAACATCTCCCTGGCGCGGGGCATGCCGGAGGCGAGCTGGAACATCCGTTCAATCGCTTTTGCCCGGGTGCGGACGCGCTCGAACGGGGCGACTTCGCCGTCATCCACGCAGACGATGGGCTTGATGCTGAGGACGGAGCCGAGGAGGGAACGGGCGCGGCCAATGCGGCCGCCCTTCTGGAGGTACTCGAGCGTATCGACGGCGACGTGGACCGAGACGCGGTCCATGGCCCGGCGGGTGGTGGCGACAACTTCGCTGAGCGAGGCGCCGGCCTGAGCCGCGCGGGCGGCTTCGAGGACGATGAGGCCGAGGCCGAGGCTAACGTTGTAGGAATCGATGAGATCGACGTGGACATCGTGTTTGACGACCTCGCGGGCGATGGAGGCGGCATTGAGTGTGCCGGAGAGGCGGGAAGAGACGTGAATCGAGACGATTTCGACGCCATCGCCGGCGAGGGAGCGATAAGCATCCTGGAAGAGTTCGACGGATGGCTGGCTGGTGCGTGGGAGTGTTTTGGCGGCGGCCATGCGATCGTAGAACTCGGCGGCAGAAATCTCGACGTTATCGAGGAAGGCCTCTTCGCCGAAAAAGACGGTCAGGGGAACAACGGTGATGGCGTGGCGCTCGATGTCCTCCGCCGGGAGGTCGCAGGTAGAGTCAGTGACGATTCGAACGGTCATAATTGTTCAGGCGCCTATGCAGGAGAGTATAACCGTAACGAGGGGAATGCGTAGAATGTGCGTATGGCACGGTTGAAGATTGCCCCCTCGATCCTGACCGCGGACTTCGGGCGGCTGGCGGACGAGGTGCGGGCTGCAGAGGCTGGTGGAGCCGACCTGCTGCACCTGGATGTGATGGACGGGCAGTTCGTTCCGAACATCACGTTTGGATCGTTACTGGTGGAGGCGCTGCGCCGGGTAACGAGCCTGCCCTTCGACCTGCACCTGATGACGGTGCAGCCGGAGCGCCTGATTGAGCAGTTCGCGGACACGGTGGACACGATCAACGTCCACATCGAGGTTTCGCCGCACATTAACCGGACGCTGGACGCGATCCACCGGATGGGGAAGCGGGCAGGGGTGTGCATCAACCCGGGCACACCGGTTGCGGCGATCGAGGAATCGCTGGCCGACGTGGACCAGGTGATGGTGATGACGATCAACCCCGGGTGGGGCGGGCAGCAGATGATCCCGCGCCAGCTGGAAAAGGTGGCCCGGATCCGGGGGCTCCTGGATACGGGCGGCTACACGGCGGAGATCGAGATCGACGGCGGAGTGAAGACAGGAAACATCGCCCGGTGCGCGCAGGCGGGGGCGGGCATCGTGGTGTGCGGGAGCTCGGTCTTCAACGCCGCGAAGAGCCCCGCGGAGAGCATCGCCGAACTCCGGGCGGCGGCGGGGTAACGGGAGGCCACCGGGCTACTTCAGCCGGGCAAGCACCTCGATGGCGTGAACCGGGTGGGATTCGAAGTCGAGCGGTTCGGCGTAGACATCGCGGACGATGCGGTCGCGATCGACGACGATGGTCACGCGATTGTGGATGCCCGCGGCTTCATTGAAGACGCCGTAAGCGCGGCCGGTCGCGTTACGGGGGAAGTCGCTGAGGAGGGGGAACTCGAGGCCGAGCTTTTCCTCGAATTCGCCGGCGGCAGCAAAGGAATCAACCGAGATGCCCAGGACCTGGGCATCGGCCTCCACGAACCTATCGGTGTGGGTTCGGAAGGCCGTCATTTCGGATGTTCAGCCACCGGTGAAGGCGAGGGGATAGAAGGCGAGGACGAGGTGCTTTCCCGGGAACGAATCCAGGGTGATTTCCTCGCGCCGCCTGTTGCGAAGGGAAACGGGTGGGGCGGGTGTGCCGATTTCGATCGTCATGGTCTAACGGTAGCAGGGCGGGCGGGCGCCGTCCTCCCGCGCGCCTCGATGGCAGGCGCGCGGAACCGTGGGGGCAGGCCGAAGCGGGGTCCGTGCCGGCGTGGGGCGATCAGGAGCCGGTGAAGCGCGGCTCGCGCTTCTCGACGAAGGCGCGCGGACCTTCTTTGGCATCGTCCGTTGACTGGGCGATGAACATGGCCATCTGGGCGATATCGAGATGCTCATCGAACGGGATGTTTGCCGAACGATAGACGAGCTTCTTCGAGAGCTGGACGGCGATACCCGGGCCGCGGGCAATCTGGCGGGCGTAGTCCTTGACGCGCGGGAGGAGATCCTCGGGCTCGTGAACGGCGAGGAGGTATCCCATGTCGAGCGCTTCCTGGGCGGTGATCATGCGGCCGGTCCAGATCATATCGAGTGCGCGCTGGGCGCCGATGACGCGGGGAAGGGTGTAGGTGCCGCCATCGCCGGGGATGAGGCCCATGCGGACATAGGTCATGCCCATGCGAGCGGTAGTGCTGGCAAAGCGGATATCGGCCATGGTTGCCATATCCATGCCGGCGCCGGCGGCGGCGCCATTGATTGCGGCGATGTAGGGCTTTTCGAGCTGGATGAGTGCGCGGGGGATGGGGTGAACGCGATCGCGGAGACTGTGGCGGCGATCGGCGACGGTGGCCTGGGTGCGGAGGATACCGGAGCCGCCGGCTTCGGCGGCCACGTTCATGCCGCTGCAGAATCCGCGGCCGGCGCCGGTGATGATGATGGCTCGCACGGCCCGATCCTGATCGGCCCGGCGGATTGCATCGGCCCATTCGTCGAGCATCTGGTTGTCGAAGGCGTTCAGGCGTTCGGGCTTGTTGAGGGTAATGGTGGCGACGCCGTCTTCGACGTCGTAAAGGATGGCCTCGTAGGACATGGGAACCCCGCGTTTTGGTCTGGGGGGATTCTACGTGGGGCCGGTCGCGGCGGCGAGAACAGCCATGAAAGGGACGAAGGGTGGGGGCCGGAGGACCCGATGGCCGTGTCTACGGCGGGAGAGGACAGGCAGGCTGGCGTTATGGCCTGGATATTCGCTGACCGGCGGGCCGGAGGCAGGGCACTGGCGAGGGAGCTCGGAGGGTTCGATCTTCCGGCAGGCGCCCTTGTGCTCGGGCTGGCGCGCGGGGGCGTGCCGGTGGCTTACGAAGTGGCGGCCGCCCTGGGACTCGAACTGGACGTGATGGTCGTGCGGAAACTCGGCGTGCCGGGGCATCCCGAACTCGCGATGGGTGCAATCGCCAGCGGCGGGGTGAGGGTGCTGAATGACGACATCATCGATGAATTGCGAATCCCGGCCGCGGAGATAGAACGGGTAGCCGGCGAAGAAGGACAGGAGTTGCGACGCCGCGAATCGGCCTTCCGGGATGGGCGCGCGGCGGCGGAGGTCCGGGGAAGGGTGGTCGTTCTGATCGATGATGGAATGGCGACCGGGGCATCGATGCGGGCGGCGATCCGGGCGGTGGAGCATGGTGGAGCAGTGCGCATTCTTGTGGGGGCGCCGGTGGCGGCAGGCGAGACCTGCGCTGAAATCGAGCGTGATTTCGCGGGTGTTGACTGCGTGTGCGTGGCGACGCCCAGCCCGTTCTATGCGGTGGGGCCGTGGTACGGGGAATTTGGCGCAACGCCGGATGCGGAGGTGCAGGACCTGTTGGCGCGGGCGGCGGAACAGCCCGGCGGACCAGGCAGTTGATCCGCCGGCGAACGGCGGATGCTGGCGGCCGGCAGGGGCTTGCGCGGGGTTGGATGATGGTGTGAACGCGAGGTACGGACCGAACCACCGGGGAGGCACGCGATGATAGGAAACCCGAGCACTCCACTGCTCATGGAAACAACGGATGCGGAACTGGCCGGCGACCTGGCCCTGCGAGCGGGTTCCGACGCGCTCATCGTGTTCGCACACGGGAGCGGGAGCAGCCGCAACAGTGACAGGAACCGGCAGGTTGCGGCGGACCTCCAGGGGGCGGGGTTCTGCACGCTCCTGTTCGATCTCCTGACGGAGGAGGAGGCGCGGATCGACGAACAGACGGCGGAGTACCGTTTTGACGTGCCGCTTATCGGCCGGCGATTGACGGACGTGCTCGACTGGCTGGCACGGGCGGGCGAAACGGAGACGCTGGAGATCGGGCTCTTCGGGGCGAGCACGGGAGCGGCGGCGGCGCTGCTGGCGGCTGCCGAACGGCCGCGGAGGATCTCCGCGATCGTGTCGCGCGGGGGGCGGCCGGATCTGGCGATGGGTGTGCTGGGCCGTGTGGAGGCGCCGACTCTCCTGATTGTTGGAGAGCGCGACGAGGAAGTCATCCGGCTCAACGAGGTGGCGCGGAGCCACATACGGGCCGCGTGCGAGCTGGAGATTGTGCCCGGCGCGAGCCATCTGTTTGAAGAACCGGGCGCGCTCGATCACGTGGCGGTCGTGGCGGCAGGCTGGTTCCAGCGGCACATGTAGCCAACCGGTGGCGTCCACCGCCGGCGGCCGCCCCGGTACACTTGGTCTGTGAACGGCGACGAACTGCGAAAGGATGAGAGCGACGGCGTGGCCAACGTTCGGGAGCGGGTGCGGAGCATGCCCCGCGGTCCGGCGCCTGTCTCCGAGAAGATCCGGAAGCAGCTGGCGGCGCTGCCGGCGAAGCCCGGCGTGTACCTGATGCGGAACGTTGAGGGCGAAGTCATCTACGTCGGGAAGGCGGCGAAGCTGAAGGACAGGGTGCGATCGTATTTCGGCTCGCCACGCGGGATGGAGCCGAAAACGCGGGCGCTGCGCCAGCAGATCGAGGACTTCGAGTACATCGTGGTGGGGAATGCGGGCGAGGCGCTGATCCTCGAGGCGACGCTGATCAAGCGGCACCAGCCGTTCTACAACATCCGGCTGAAGGACGACAAGCGGTACCCCTATCTGAAGATCGATGTTCAGAACCCGTGGCCCCGGGTGTACATCACGCGGAGGATTGAAAAGGACGGCGCGCGCTATTTCGGGCCGTATGCAAGCGCGGGATCGGTGCGGGCGACGCTGGACCTGACCAAGAAGCTGTTCCCTTGGCGTTCGTGTACGAAGGAGATCACGGGGAACGATGCGCGCCCGTGCCTGGACTACTACATCAAGCGCTGTATTGCCCCATGCACGGCGTTCTGCACAAAGGACGAGTACGACGAGGTGATGGAGCAGGTAATCCTGTTCCTCGAGGGGAAATCGGATGACGTACTCCGGCGATTGAAGAGGCAGATGGGGGAGGCGGCCGAGCGGATGGAGTACGAGCGGGCGGCCCAGGTCCGCGACCAGCTCAAGGCGATTGAGCGGACGGTGGAGCGGCAAATGGTCTCGACCACACGCAAGGAGGATGTCGATATTTTCGGGATGGCGCGGGAGAGCGACCAGGCGTGCGTGCAGGTGTTCTTCGTACGCGGGACGCAGATGATCGGG
>Ga0073904_10001601_pt1 | contig 16973 bp, 29 predicted proteins | sample KloWWTrecipitate_FD_66668 | JGI IMG/M metagenome (GOLD analysis project Ga0073904, IMG submission 66668) | Active sludge microbial communities from Klosterneuburg, Austria, studying microevolution and ecology of nitrifiers - Klosterneuburg... | ecosystem: Engineered > WWTP > Aerobic digester >... | reverse complement strand
CATCGCGCTGTCCATCATCGGCCCGCTCGAAGGCATCGGCGCGCTGATCGGCGATGAGGCCGCCTACCGCGCGACGGTGGGCTTTGCCAACCGAGGCGAGGGCAATGGCCTGTGGGCGGGCCTGAACCTCCAGCGCGACGGCCAGAACGTCGCCGACTGGGTGAACACCGATGATTTCCATTCGGTGGGCGAGGCCGTGCGCGCCATGTACAGCACCGCGCTGGGCACGCTGGACAGCTTCGACCTGCCTGGCTGGGCCGACAAGCAGGTGACCGACGCCCGCGCCGCGCTCGACGCGCTCGAAGGCGAGAACATGGGCCAAGAGGCCGCCGCCCTGTACGCGCAGACCACGGCCGGCATCGAGCAGATGTACCGCTCGATCCAGATGCTGATCGACGTGTTCCCCGACTTCAGCGCCGCCACGCAGGACAGCGTGTTCGCTCTGCAGGAGCTGATGGGCGGCATGGATCAGCTGCAAGGCGCCTATTCGTCCTACCTGCAAAACTTCTGGAGCGACGAAGAGCGCGCCGACCTGATGCGCAAGCAGCTAGGCCTGGAGCTGGGGAAAGTAGGCCTGTCCCTGCCCGAAACCCGCGACGCATTCCGTGACCTGGTTGAAGCGCAGGACCTCAGCACCGAAGCGGGCCGCGAGGCCTTCGCCGCTTTGATGGGCGTGGCCGGGGCGTTTGCCGAAATCACCCCAGCCGCCGAAAGCGCCGCCGAAGCCGCTGCCCGCCACACCGACGACGTGTGGAACCGGCTGAACCAGTTGTTCAACGAACAGATCGACAACTGGCGCGGCCTGGCCGACGAGGCGCGCAAGATTTTTGACCTGGCCGGCAACGCCGCCCGCCAGCTGCGCGGCGGCGTGGACAGCACCCGCCTGCAAGACGCCCGCACGGCCAACGCCTACATTGACCAGGCGCTGGCCGGCCTGCGCGCCACGGGGGCGCTGCCTGACTCCAAAGAGCTTGCCGACGCCATTGCAGCGGCGCGCGGCGGGCTCGACATGAGCCAGTACGACACCTTGGCCGACATGGAGCGCGACCAGTTGATCCTGGCTGGCAAGCTCAATGAAATCGGCGACTCGGCAGAAGTGCAGATGTCGTTTGCCGAGCAGCAGGTCCAGCTGTTGGAGCAGCAGCGCGACTACTGGCGCCAGCAGATTGACCTGCTGAACGCCACGGGCGAGACGATCACAAGCATCGACCAGGGGATCGAGTATCTGGCTGACTACGTGCGAGAGCAGACGGCGATCAAGGCTGCGGAAGAAGCGGAGAAGGAGGCAGCACGGGAAGCGGCGCGGCGCGCTTACAGCGGAGGGTACAGCCCCGGCGACTGGGGCGGCGGCGGCGGTGGACAAGACCTGACATCGATCACCCGCACGATCAACTGGGATACCGGCGAGTACGTCTACCCGGACGGCAGCGGCGGCACTCTGTCGCCGGAAGAGCTGGAGCACTTCAGAAGAATCCTGGACGGCGAGCTTGACCCGACTCGCATCATCAGCGACCTCTACAGAGTCCCGCGCCACGCAGACGGCGGGCGCTACGCGGGTGGCCTCGCGCTGGTCGGCGAGCGCGGGCCGGAGCTGATCAACTTCGCCAGCCCAGGCCATGTCTACACCGCCGTCCAGACTCGCGACATGATGCGCGGCGGCGACAACGCTGAATTGATCGCCGAGCTGCGCGAGCTGCGTGCGCGCCTGGACAAGATCGAGCGCAACACGGCGGTGCTGCCGCAAACCCACGACGTGATTGACCGGGTAACGGCGGGCGGCAACGCCATGTTGACGGAGGCCGCATGAGTGACATTGGCATGCGCCGCACCTTCGGCGTGCTGGATCGCACCGATCTGGATGACCTGCACGTGGTGTCCATCAAGGGCGGCGATCCGCTGATCGACTTGCCAGAGTCGGAGGTCACTGCATGGGCGGCCGGGACTTTCGCGCTGGGCGATCAGCGCTCCTACGCGCCGACGCACGGCGTGTACACGTGCATCAAGGCGCACACCACGTCCGGCAGCAAGACCCCGGCCAACGACCCTGAGAACTGGCACTTCTTCAGCGTCACCAGCCGCTGGCGGGCCTTTGACGCGTACCGCAACACCAAGACCATCGCCAATGACAAGCTGCGCATCGTGCTGCGCCCGCGCGTGCTTATCGACACGCTCGATCTCCAGGGCGTGCGCGCCACGCAGATCAGCATCACGGTGACCGATGGCCCGGGCGGGCCGACGGTGTTCCCGGAAACGGTCTACTCACTCGATGGCGTTGGGGTGGATGACTGGGAGCCGTTTTTCTACGGCACTGTGACGGTTGCCGACTCATTGTTTGTGACCGACATCGAGCTGTGCGCCGATCCCGTCATCACCATCGATCTTGATTACGCGGGCAACCAGGTAGAGCTGGGGCTTGTGCAGCTTGGCCGCTACGTGGAGCTGGGCTGGACAGAGTACGGCGCAGACATCGGCGTGCTGAGCTACAGCTACTACAAGGAGGCCGAGGACGGCACCTATGTGCTCAAGAAGCGCCCAGGAGCCGGCGACATGAACTTGAGCGTGTTTGTGGAGCCGGCCGACGCGATCAAGGTGGCCGCGATCATGGACAAGTTCGACGGCGTACCGACGCTGTGGATCGGGCACACCGACCCACAACACGCGCCGCTGCGCAAGACCGGGTTTTTTGAAGGCCGACTTACCTACAACAACTGGGGGCAGCGCACGCTGTCTGGAAGGATCAAAGGAATCGTCTGACATGGCCATCTATACCGTCATCGCACCCACCCCCATCGACCCGCTGCCGCCCCTGCCGGTGCGTGGCGCACCCGACTGGTCGGCAAAGGCGCACGCCTATGTGGTCAAGCTCAAGGAGGACGTGCAGCCGCAGCAGAACAGCCTGTCGCTGAACGTCTGGAACAACGCCCTGGCGGCACAGGAGCAGGCCGACATCGCCAGCGCTGCCGCCACGGTGGCGCAGGGCGCGGCGCAGGCCGCTGTCGCCGCCGCTGGTGCCGTGCCGTGGCAGTCCGGTGGCAGCTACACGGCAGGCAGCTACCCGGCCACGCCGCCGTCGTGCGTGTATGACACTGCCGAGCCAAACATCACCTACCGCTGCAAGGTGACGCACAGCGGCGTGGCCACGGCCCCCGGGAGCGACACGACAAACTGGGTCAAGCTGGGCGAGACCTTGCTGACGTTGCGCGAGAAGAAGGTGGCCATGGCCGCCGACGACATCGACATGTCAGCGGGCGGGATCTTCACCAAGACCATCACAGCCAATACCACATTCACCGTCAGCAACGTGCCACCGTCAGGCACGGCTGGCAGCTTCGAGCTGCGGCTGACGAATGCCGGCAGCAAGACCATCACCTTCTGGCCTGGCTGCAAATGGTGGGGCGGTGTGGTGCCCGTGCTCACGGCTTCCGGCGTTGATCGCATCGGCGTGTCCACTGACGACGGCGGCACGACCTACTGGCTGCACCTGATCGGGCTGGACTGCAAATGAGCATCCCGAGCACCGTCCTGAGAGGCGCCGACCTGTACCACGACAGGCACTTTGCCATCGGCGTGAAGACGCTGCTGCAAAACGTGGGGTCGGGCGCCAGCATCACCGACAGGTCGCCGCTGGGGCTGACCATCACCAAGGTCGGCACCGTGAGCCAGATCACCAGCGGCGCGCGGTTCGGCATGCCTGGCTTTAATTTCCCAAATCCGCCAGGCAGCACGGCACACTATGTGCGGACGGCCTACGACTCCGCCCTGAAGGTGCTGGGCGGTGCCTGGACAATGGAGGCGCGGTTTACGTTGAATGCGCTTCCTGGGTCTCCTGGCGGCGGCGGCGGCCTGCCGTGGGGGTCTCTGGTGATGGGGCTGTGTGGTACGACAGATGGCTCGTGGAACAGCAGCACCGGCCCGCACCTGCTGCTGATTGTGAGCAGTACCGGACAGCTACAGCTGCACTGGCGCACGTCGACAGCATCGGACAGTGCCAACTACCCAACCCTGCTGACCACATCCACCGAGTACTACGTGCGCTGCACGCACGATGGCAGCAGCACGCTGACCATCGAGGTCAACGGGTCGGCCAGCACGTTCTCGGTGTCGGCGGGCTCCATGGTGTCGCCGTCAAACAACCCGTGCGTCAGGTGTGGCACGCACAACGATGACAACATCTCAGACCAGCAGTACCTGGCATTGCGTGGCACGGTGTGGGGCGTGCGCCTGACTGCTGGCGTGGTGCGCCCGCTGCTGCTGGCGCACAGAAGCATGCCGTTCCCAGTCAATCCTGGGGTGGCGAACGTGTACGTGCCTGGCGATGGATCAGGCGGCCCGCCGGCTGGTGGTGACCCGACGGCGCCGAAAGGTCAGCATGTCGTCACCAGCCCTGGCACCTGGACCGTGCCCGAAGGGGTGGACAAGATCAGCATCGTCTGTGTGGGTATGCGCGCCACGATCGGCGGCGTCACCGTGGTGCAGGCACAGGCCGGCGCCATGGTGGGCGATCACGTGGGAGAAGGCGGCGGTGGCGGCACTGGCGAGACCTACTACGAGCTGCTACCAAACCCTGACCAAGGTGGTGGTGGCGGCGCCTTCGGCGGCGGCGGCGCGCCGTATATCTGGGTGGCGTTCCAGTTCGACGGCGGCGGCGGCGGCGCGGGTGGCTATGGTGCCAATGGTGGCAACGGCGGCGACACCAGCGACCGCCCGCTTGGCGCCGGAAATGGCGGCCGCAATGGCGACTACTACAACCCAAGCGCCGTCAATGGTCAAGGCGTGAGCCTGCTGGGCATCACGCCCGGCGGCGGCACGCTGTACGGCGGTGGGCCAGCGACATCTGGCCAGCCAACCGGCAGCGCCGGGCACGCGCTGGCGTCGAAGAATGCCGTTGCCGTGACATCCGGCGTCACCGTGACGTTCGAGAACGCGACGGGCGCCGGGTCAGGGACCAGGGCGGCGCGTGTGATGTGGGGCGGCGGCCGCAGCTACCCGTATGCCGCTCACGACGTTTGAGGGGGGTGAATGATCAGCTTGTGGATCGATAAAGAGGGACGTCAAATGAGCGAGGCCGACATTCGAGCTTCGAACCCGTTGACGGTGTTCCCGCATCCGTTCGTACCCGTTGAAGGGTACGAGCCAGTGCTTGATGACGATGCGCCGCTGCACGACGCCTTGACCCACGAGCTGCGATGGGGCGAGCCGCAGCCAGACGGCGATGGTGTGTGGCGCCGCGCCTGCGCCGTGGTGCCGCTGCCTGACGATGTGGCGGCTGCCAACCTGGAGGCGCGTCGCTTGTCGCGCGTGCCGCAGGTGGTCAGCCGCGCCCAGGGCAAGGTGGCGCTGATCCAGGCCGGGCTGTGGCCGCAGGCGCTGGCCTTTGTCGCCGCCATCCCTGATCCAGTAGAGCGGGCCGTGGCCGAAGCGACCCTGCACGATACGCAGGAATGGCGCCGCGACAGCCCCTTCCTCGCTTCCGCCGCCGCTGCTCTCGATCTGAGCGAGGGGCAGTTGGATGAGCTGTTCATCACGGCTGGTGGGTTGCAGCTGTGAGACCAGAGTACCCCATCCTCGCCGCTGGCTGGCCGTCCGCTCGCGCTGCGCCCGCTGGCTGTACGGCTCGAAGTTCTCAACGCGCTGATGCTTTTGACGTGGGCGGGCACGCCGGGGGTGCGGGATGTGATTGCCAAGATGACAAGGGGGCCGGAATGATAGATCTGATGGATTGGTGGGATTGGGCGGTCGGCGTGATGCTGGCCTGGTTGCTGGCCTGGAGGTGGTCATGATCGTGACGCACAAGCGCGGGGACACGTTTTCCTGGGGCGGCACCTACGGTCTGACGGACGATGCCGGGCAGCCATTACCCGACCCAGTGATTGCCATGGCCTCTCAAATCCGCACGCCCACTGGCAGGCTGATCGCAGATCTGCAGATTGACTACGCCGATGGCGCTGTGATTCTGCGCGCAGCTGATACGCAGGAGTGGCCGGAGGGCGTCGCGCACATGGATGTGCAGGTCACTGTGCAGGGTGGCGACGTGATCAGCTCGCCTACGACGCTGATCAACATCATCAAGGACGTGACACGACCATGAAGCTAGACCTCAACATCGGCCCGTTGGGACCGGACGGCACGATCAAGCTGCAGGCGTTTGTCGCGCTCGCGCGGCAGGGCGAGCAGGGCATTCAGGGGCCGCAGGGCGAGCAGGGCATTCAGGGGCCGCAGGGCGAGCAGGGCATTCAGGGGCCGCAGGGCGAGCAGGGGCCAGGAATTGCGCCCGATGACCCCCGTCTGTCCGATGCCCGCGAGTGGACGGCCGCAACCGTCGATCAGGCCGAGGCCGAAGCCGGCACTGCGACAACGCGTCGGGCGTGGACTGCGCAAAGGGTGCGCCAGGCCGTGGTGGTCGGCAAGAAAGAGACCGAGCGCTACGTGCAGTCGCGCGGGCAGAACCTGGTGACCAACGGGTTTGGTCTGCTTGGTGATAACACCAATTTCTCGGTGTTCACGTTCGACAACGTCGATGTCTTCGTCGGCGGCGGCTCGTTCGCGCGTTCCGGCGGCGGCGGCGCCAGCCTCAATGAATTTATCCCGTACACCCCCGGCGCCGTCTACGAGCTGACCTTCGCCAACCGCTGCGACCCCCTGGGGGGTAACGCCCCCCGTGTCTATGCGGGCGCGACCGCCTACGACGATGACGGGTTGGCGATCGGCCGGAACCATGTCCAAGCGCGCGCGGGCTCAGCCCTGACCTACCTGGCCGCGCCCCTCAACCCGGGTGACACCACCGTCACGCTGGCATCGGCGGCGGGGTGGTACGCGGGCGGCGCACCGGAGCCGTATATGGCCTGTCTCACAGTCTTCGGCTATGTCAACTCGAAGGGGCGGGTGTACCCGGACTACCAGTACAGCCGCCGCTCGTGGACCAGCCTGTGGGGCGCGGGCGGCATCAGCGGCAACGTCATCACCCTCAGCGCGCCGTGGGCGGGCCCGGCCTTCCCCGCGGGGCGGGCTGTCATGAACGGTAACGCCGGCAACAGCCATTCAGTCTATGCCGTCAGTGGTGCTATACAGACCGAGCAGTGGTCGCTGCTGCGCGGGCGCGTCAGCGGATTCTCGGCCGCCACGGCCTTCATCCGCGTCGAATTCTCGGACCAACCCTACGGCACCCAGGCCATATCGAAGTACGCCGCCGTCTCGCTGCGCGAGATCTACCCCGCCGCCCAAATCAGCGACAGCGGCGCCACCGGCCAGGCCCTGGTGCAGGCCGCCACCCCCGCCGCCGCCCGCCTGGCCGCCGGGGTCGACAACGCCGCCGGCGCGCGGGCGCACCCTGTCAAGACCAAGGCCACCCTGCCCCCCGCCGCCGCGTCGCAGTGGTGCACCTTCGTCGTCGCCGACGCCACCGGCGGCCCGGCGCTGTGCCTGTCCGACGGCACCAACTGGATCAACATCCGCACCGGCGCGCCGGTCACCTGAAGGACGTTTGAACATGCCCAACTACGCTGAAACCACCGCCCCCGGCGCCGTGCGCCGCCGCGCGCACCGCATCGAGATCGACAACCCGGACGGCGGCGTGCCGGCCGTCATGCTCTACGAGCAAGACCGAATCAACCTCGCCGATGGCAGCCGCGAATACGTGCCGCGCGGCGCGCTGGTCGCCCACTTCGACGCCGACGGCCTGGTCGAAGAATTCCCGCTGGTCGACATCGCCACCGGCGCCCCGCTCGGCCCGGTCATGACCGGCGCCCAGCTGATGGTGGCGGTGCAGTCCTGGGTGCTGCACCAGATGCTCAAGCGCGACGCGCCGGCCGCGCCGGCCGAGGGGGGTGCCTGATGCCCGTCAACCTGCTTCTGTGGGCCCTGCTCTGGCCGTGGCTGTGGTGGCCCGCATGAGCGCGCTCAACTTCGTGACCGGCACCACCGGCTACGCCGCCATCTTGGTCGGCCTGGTGCTGGCGGTGCTGGCGCACTTCTTCGCGCCGCGCGCGTGGTCGGCACTGGCCTGGGTGATCGCCTTCGGCGTGCTGGGCGCGGCATTCGTCGGCCAGCGCGAGATCACGGCCGGGCTGAGGCTGTCGCATGCCGCCGAAGCCCGGCAGCGCGCTGAAGAAGCCCGCGCCAACCACACCGGCACACGCTACGGAGCCATCACATGATCATGATCATCCTCATCATCGCCGCGACGATCACGACCCTGCTGGTCGCCCTGCGCGCCTACATGAGCGCCCCCGGGCGCGTGCTGAAAGAGCTGGCCGCGCTGCCCGACCTGACTGACGGAGACCGCGCGGCAGTCGAGGCGTGCTTTCGGGCGGCTAAAGACGCCGACGACCGGACGTGGCTCTACGACCTGAGCGCGCCAATCGTCATGCTGCTGGTGCTGCCCTTTGTCAGGCGCGGCGCCGACAAGCTGCCGAGCCTGTTCCGTCGGTGGGACAACAACGTGTCCCTCAACGGCGATGGCGAGGCCGTCTTCATCGACGGCGAGTTCCTGACTGCTGGGCACGGCATCAGCTGGGAGGACTACAACGCTGCGCTGGCGCGGGGCGCGTACCGCTACACCTACGACGACCCGCTCTATCACGGCGATGCGTACTACGCCAAGGGGCATCACCCGCGCTCGTTCTGGGCGCGCTATGTGTGGGTGGGCTTGCGCAACCGTGCCAGCCAGCTGTCAGCGGACATGGGCCTGGACGTGCCCGCGCGTCCGCAGCTCATCAGCGGCAGCTTGCAGGCGGGGCGCAGCCGCCCCGGGCACTTTTTGCTGCGCGAGGGCGGGGTCTATCACTACAAGAGCTTCCGCAAGTTCGGCCCCTTCGCGCTGATCCGCAGCTACGGCTACAAGCTGGAAATCGTGCGCAACTCGCCGACCGGCGCGGGCCGGGCTGCTGCGGTGGCCATCGGACGATCGCTGAAGGGCTGGAGGGGTTGATATGAACCTGTTGCTGCTTTACCAGCGCCTGCTGTATTCGCGCCCCGTGCGCCACTGGTGCACCCTGCGCGCGCGCTGTGCACGTTGGCTGTTCGGCACGCCCACCACGGTGCTGGAGGTGCTCAACGCCGGCATCTTGTTGGTGTGGGCCGGCGCCATGCTCGATGACCGCATGATCGCGCTGCCGTTCTACTCGTCGGCGTTCCGGCTCTACAACTGGTCGAACGAGGCCGTCAGCGGTGTGTTCTTCGCGGCCTTCATCTTCGCCGCCGCAGGCATCCGCCGGCGGGGCGGGCGCTACGACGTGCTGTCGGGCTACGCGCTGCAACTGTCGGCCCTGCTGTGGGTGGGGGTGGCTGCGAACTTCCTGGGCGCCTACCCGCCCCTCAACACCGAGGTACTGGCCTACGCGGGCCTGGCGCTGATGTGCTGGACCTGTGGTTGCCACTTGTGGACGCGCGGCAAACAGTCACGCCGTGTGCGCGGCAAGCGTGCGCGCGGGGTGGGGCGTGCATGACGTTCGATCAATTCATGGCTTCGCCCCTGCTGCTGGCGGTGGCCGGCGCGGTGGTCGGCGGGACGCGTGCCGGGCTGATGTCGCTGCAAGCGCACGGCAAGGCGCGGGCGCTGGCGGACGGGCTGATCGGCGTGGTGTTTGCCGTGTCCATGGCCGACTGGCTGACGCCGCCGTCGTACCCACAGCTTGCCGCGCTGATTGGCCTGCTGGCCGGCACGACGGGCGCACGGGCGCTGGATGCCTTCTTCGAATTGGCGCCCGAATTCGTGCGCGAGCTGGCTCTGGGCTGGGCGCGCAAGATCACGGGCAGCAGTGGCGCAGGGCGTTGGCCGCCGCCACGCGGACGCTTCACACGGGACGATGACCGTCATGATGACCGACCTGATTACTGACTTGACTACCGGCCTGACCGCCGACACCTGGCGTACCGCGCTGCTGCGCATGGGTGTGCGCCCAGCGGTGGCCGACGAGTGGGCGCCAGTGTTTGCCGATACCATGCCGGGCGCCGGGCTGGGGCCGCGAGCCACTGCGCACTTCGTGGCCCAGGCGCTGCACGAGTCGGCCATGCTGACCGTGCTGGCTGAGAACCTCAACTACAGCGCGGATCGGCTGGCGGCCGTGTGGCCCCGGCGCTTCCCCACCGCCGACCGAGCCCGTCCCTACGCCAGAAACCCCGAAGGGCTGGCGAACTACGTCTACGGCGGGCGCATGGGCAACACCGAGCCCGGCGACGGTTGGCGCTATCGCGGGCGCGGGCTGATCCAGATCACCGGGCGCAGCAATTACGAGCTGGCGCAGGAGTTGACGGGCCTGCCTGTTGTCAGTGACCCCGATTTGCTGTTGGAGCCTGGCCCGGCCCTGCTGTCGGCGCTGGCGTGGTGGGGTGAGTCGGTGCCCGATGCCGAGGGTGCGACAGTCGAGCAGGTGACGCGGCGCGTCAACGGCGGCATCAACGGCTTGGCGGATCGGCGCAGGTTGTTCGGCTTGGCCTCTCGGGCTCTGGAGGCTGGGGCATGACTCGACTGATTCCGCTCATCTTCGCCGTCTCTTTCGCGGTCGGATGCGCCAGCACCGAGCAAGCGGCCACAGACCACGCGCTCGCGTGCAGCTGGTCGATGCTGGCGATCGAGCACGGCACCACCGAGACCAAGCTGTACGCCGCCGACTATGCAGAGAAGCGCTGCGACATGCCTGGGATGTTGCGTGAAGTTGAGGCGGCCGTGTGCGACATCTGGAAGCACGATGACGGATACACCGACGCCGAGTGCGAGAGCGGGTTGGAGGAGTTCCGACAGATCCGGGCGGGGGTCGCGGATTGATCGACCCCTTCGCTTTCATGGACTGGTGCATCGACACTTGGCTTGACTGGTGGTGGTGCCGCTGATGGATGCCGTCATGACCACGGTGCGCCTGATGGCCACGCTGACGGGCTACATCGTGTGGCTGATGTTCTGGCTGGGCGCTTTCGGCTTGGCGCACTTTGAGCTGATCTTTACCGGAGCGCATCCATGACTTTCAACATCGTCCCCTGGTGGGCCTACCTGGCAGCCGGTGCCATGGCCGGTGCGCTGCTGGCTGGCGGCATCCAGCAAGCCCGCGTGAGCAGCGCACAGACCGGGCTGGCTCAGGTGCGCGAGCAGCATGCGCAGGCGGTAGCAGATGCCGCACTGGCAAAGGCCGCAGCCCACGCCCGCGCGCTTGAGATCGAGCGCGAGCTGACCGCGCGCACGCAAGCGCTACAAGCCACCATTGACAAACAAGACCAGGACGCCCGAAATGCACAAGCCCAACACGCTGCTGACCGCGCTGCTGCCACTGCTGCTGCTGGCCGCCTGCGCGAACGACTCGCCACTATCACCCGTGCCGCAAGCGCCGGTGCTCGTGTCGCGTCAGGTGACGCTGCCATCCTTGCCAGCGAGCGCGCGGCAGCCGCAGACACCACCCGAATGCTTGCCCAGCTGCTCCAGCGCGCTAGCGACCGAGCTGGAATCGTGGGCGTCTTTGCTGACGCCGCCCACGCCGCCGGCACAAGCTGCGAGCGCGCCTACACCAGCGCGCGCCAGGCCGTGACCGCACGCTGATTCCGCCCGCTTGCCCGGCAAAGCCCATGCTGTTTTGTCGGGTATATTTTTTTGCTTGCACTGGTGCAGAATCTGCCCCATAATACAGCCATGCAATCGAAAAACGGTTGCACCCGGCGCCTCGCGGAATCAGGGGCAGGAGAAAAAAATGAAAGCCATAGCATCATTTTCTATCGTGCTCGACTCCGACGAGGTGAACGGTCGTCTTGTCGATGTACGCCACAACGTCAAGTTGTACCGCGAGGATGACGGACTCATCTGGCGCATCGACGGAGAGTTCGGAGATGCGTGTGAAACGCTACCACGACCAAAAACAGTGGCCGAAGCCAAGGCCAATGCCCGCGCCGCCTACCCGTGGAACAGCGTCTGGAAGATGCGGGAGAACTGGAATTGACCAACCGCACCCGACTCATCGTCAAGGTCAATGGGCCGTGGCGCCTCTACCAGCACCAGCCGCCGACCGGCATGCAGATGCTGGGCACCGTGCAGCGCGGCCTGGAGATCGGCGCGCTGGCGCGCACGCAAGCCGGCCACCTGGTACAGGTCAACGCCGGGGCGGTGCGCCTGCTCGATCAACGCAAGGCCGAGGCAGCGCTGGCAAGCGTAGACAACCTGGCGACGGTTGCAAATGACCCCCGCTGACATGCGCGCCTGGCGCGCCAGCATGGGCTACACACAGCAGCAGGCCGCCCAGGCGCTGGGTGTGTCACTGCGCACGATCAAGGCGTGGGAGTCTGGCTTCGCCGCGCCGCCGGCATTCCTGGCGCTGGCCTGCGCGGCGCTGGCTGCTGGACTGGGGCCGCCGCCCAGGTGACAGCGCTGCTGGCGTAGCGGCAGCTCCAGTGCTCTTGCGCGCGCACCAATCGAACGAACCGGCTGCGTAGCTTCCGGTCGTCTGGGTAGCGCGCGCGGCTTTCAGGCTTGATCGGCATCGCTCGGCCCCTTCGCCCCCGCGCGGATGGCGGCCTTGTAGGCGTCGATCACCCGGTAGCACTTGCTTGTCCAGGCCAGGTACTCAGACTCCAGTCCTGTGTTGAGTTCCGGGCGGTTGAGCAGCATGTCGTAGAGCACGCTGGCCCGCTCCCGCTCCTTCGCCACCGCAGCGGCAGTCTCAGCCTTGGCGGCAGCGTGGCCGGCTCGGTAGGCGTCCCACTCTGATGGGTAGTCGGGCCTGCGAGCGCGAAACCACTCGTTGAAGCGCCGCCAAAGAAGGGCTTCGGTGTCGGTGGTCATGATGGCTTCCTGGTTCCCTTGATTGCGCCCTTGGCGGTGTTGAGCACGTTCTCGTAGGCGTACTCGGTCGCCTCACTTGGCGTCAGTCCGTAAACCCGTCCACTTTTCGTCTCCAATTCTCGCGGCGGCATGTACTTTGAGATGGTGTGCAATGCTCGCCAGAAGCGGTCACGCTCATCCTGCAACTTCCGAATGGCAGCGGGCGACATAGGTTTGGTGTCGGTGGTCATGATGGCTCTCCCTTATCCCCTGCGCGGAGGGCATGCGCCGCGCGAGATTTGGCCCAGCGCACAAACTCATCTGGGGTTGCCAATTCTTCCCATCGCCGCCAGTCCGCATCCGCAATGCCTTGCAGCGTTTCGCGCAGCCGGGCCAGTTCCTCGTGGGTGTATGGAAACCACTCCTCCAAACTGCTGTTTGCACGCCACCGTGCACCGGTATCGCGGTCGGCTGCATCGTGTTCCCACCCCTCAAGCAACAGCCGTTCGCATTCGGCCCATTGGTCTTCATCGAGCAACTCCGTGAGGCGCACGCCCAGCTTTCTAAGTGGGTGACCCATCGGCGGCAAACTTTTTTCAAACTCATCAACCAGGTATTGCATGTCGTTCTCCGGGCCAGCTGCCCAACAATTCATTCAAGCCGACGCTTTCAGCGCGGCTTAATTCAGGCGTTAGGGGTCAGCAGTTCATGCAACAGGTTTGCCGCTTCTTGCAGCGCCCGGTGCCGTCCAAGTTTCTCGGCGGCGTCCTTGTGCGCCTTCAGTTCAGCCTCGCCAAAAATCTGCTTCTCTAACTTGGCTTCCCATCCGAGGCATTCGTCACGACGGCACAACCCAATGTAGTCGCAGTAGGCGTTGTCGGCGCGGGCCTGTAGCCGGTCAAGCAAACCCCTAACATTTACGTCAGCCGGACCTTGCGGCGGCAGCGTTTCGTGGTTAGCAGTCACGCCAAGCGCAGCGTGGATTGCAAGCCTCGCTCGCACAACGTCCTGCCTGGGGATAACCGCAGCATCGCTCAAGTATGTCAAGTCTCGATCAAACGCCATTTGTAATGCTTCCAGTAGCAGCGGCGCAGCGGCAATCAATTGCCCGTCTGCAATTTGGTTCATGTAGTGCGGCATTACTTCCGCCACAGTCGCTCCGTGTTTGACATGCACCTGATTTGTTGCCTTGTGGTATAGCCACGGGCCAGGGGTGTGTTTCGCTTCCATTTAGTCCTCATTTGTCTAACAGTTCAATCAACCCGGACACGCTAAAGCGTGCCGGTTATTTCAAGCGTTAGCCTGCATCAATATCAAGCAAGTCTGAAACGATGCCAAGCAGCCGCTCAGCAATGCGTCCTGGCTCCCCAAATTCAGCCGTCTGTCGCACCAGCCAATCAATCGCAAATTGGTCAATCTGCACTTCATCAAACTGTTTTGTCAGCAGCACTTCAATTTCTTGCGCCATGTTCAATTCCTTGTCTAACCATTCGTCGCAGCCGACCGCTTCGCGGCGGCTGAACTCAGGGCGTTAGCCGTCACAAGTCGGTAGTCGTAGTCATCGACGTATCCGGTTTCGTAGTCGTGGCTTTCGTTGCACGCCACCACTTCGTAAATTCCGTCTTCGACCTCACCCAAATTCACGATGCGCGGCAAAACCTCTTCCGCACCTATCGCGTCGGCGTCTTCGGCTAGGATGTTGAATCCTTCGCACTGGCGGCGCAAGAACGTCAGGCTTTTTTTCGTGTGCAGACCTCTCTTGTCGGCCCATGCCGTCGTCTTCACCCGCACCGTGCAACGGCTAACATTTACGTCAACCGGACCTTGCGCAATAGGCGTTGTCATGTCGTCAGTCTCCTTCCGGCGCAAGGCCGGTTACGTTAGCGTTAGGTGCCCGCAAGGGCTCGCGCGTTTCTTCACCGCAGCATCGGCCTACGGTTCCGGTCCTTCCGCACACGGTGCAGCGCCACAAATCGGTCTCTTTCGCCGTATCACACGGCTGGTCATTGCTCGCCCATCGCCTGATGCCGTCGGCGCGCATGTACCAGCGGCGCGGCCTCCCGGTCACAAGGTCAATCAAGGTGCCAAATCCACCAGTAATTCCCATATTCAACCTCCTGCGCCTAACTCGGCGCTCAAATCGGACGCCTCGGTCGCGCACTAATTTGGTTGTCATTTCAGTTCCTCGTGTGCTTATGCGCCGTGTTTCACTTGATGGTCAAGCGGTCGCGCCGCACGATCCGCGCGCCCGCAATCGGTTCGCCGCGCTCAATCGCGGCCTTGATCTTGGTTTTACTGGGCGCTGGCGGCTTCGGCTCGTTGCAAAGCTCAAGCGGGAAAACCGCGCCTTCGTCCAATTCCACCGACACGTCACGATCCGGGTACAGCGTGGCCGTAAACAGGCCGTCAGGGCTTGTCAGCTTGCTGGTGCCTGTAGCTTTCATGCAGTCGGCCATGTAGGCGCGGAATCGCTCATGACGCGCCTTGCGCGCCTTCACATGCTCGGCTGCCCTGGCCAATGCCTCTTCCATCGCCTTGATGGTCGCGGCTTCGTCGATGTCGTAGGCCACGCACATCGCGCCTTTTTTCTGGAAAAGATCCAGGCTGGTCGTGAAGGCGTCGGACAGCTCGCCGGTGCTTTCGTCAATCTCCCCCAGGTGCTGTCTCACCTGCTGGGCGGCATCAAAAAGGGTGATGCTGGTCATGACGCGAGGCACAGAGCGCGGCTGAGCAGGGGGTTGGCGAACGGAATTTCTTCGTCTATCGAACCCCCTCCGCCGCCAGGCGGCTCGGTGAAGCCGCCGCCGTATTTCTTGGCCCACTCCGGGCTCTTCTTGATCGCTTCTTGCAGCTTTTCGTGGAAGCTGTCGAACACGCTCAGGTCCGGGTCGTCGAGGTTGAACAGAACGTTCTCATGCACCGCAGCGGGCTTGGCGTTTTTCAGCGCGGCGGGCAATGGGGTCAGTCCTGCGACGTTGGAGTAGGTCTTGCCATTCGATTCGCTGGTGGTCACGTTGACCATGCAGTAGGCGCCGATCAGCTTGGACACATCAAAGCCCTTGGCCTCTTCGTCGGTGAAGTCACGGCCTCGCCATGCGGCGAGGTCTTTGCGCAGTCCGGCCTTTTCGTGCAGGCTGACGGTGTAGCTCTTGCTGATAGTCAGCGGCATTTCCTTGCCGTCAACCTCCACAGTGAGCGGTTGGCCGTTTTCGTCTTCACCGAACAGCTCCCAGCCAACGCGAATCTTGTGCTGGAATTTCAAGTCGCCTTGGTAGTTGCTTTCCTGCGTGCCCAAGTCGATTAGGCTGTAGCAGCGCCCAATGTGAACGCCTGCGGGAACGCGCTTGAAGTTGCCGCCTCCGCTGTCAGTTGCAATAAAGCCCATGATCTATTCCTTTCAGTGGTTGAATTCCGCTCTTACGGGAGGCGGTGATCCCATCAAAACGGGGTAGGGCGCACCACTTCCCACAGCGCAGCCAGTCGGCCACGGTGGCGGTGCATGCGATAAATCCAATACAGATGGCGGAGGGTTTTCATTTCGCCCTCACTTCCTGCTTGCCGCCGCGACTACGGCCGCAGCCTGCGCGTCTTGCAGATCAAGCGCCGCATCACGCAGCGCCTCGGCGTCGGTCGGCCCGCACGCAGACAGCAGCAGCGCGGCGGCGCAGAGGGCGATGCAGACAAACAGCGCGCGCATGCTGCCCAGCGCGCCCAGCGCGCCCAGCACGCGGGCGGCGATGCCAGGGCGACGGTGCGGGCCGCTCACACTGCCGGCCACACGGGCCAGCGGTTTGCGGACGTGGCAACAACCGATGGCGATGCCGGTGCGCGTGGTGATGCAGCGCTCGGTGGCGCTGCGCAGCTCGGGGGCGTGGATGGTGTTCATTCCTCGCCCCAGCCGCCGGTGATGCCGCGTTCGCGGCAATCCTCAGCCAGTGCCTCTGCAGCAGCACGAACGACTGTTGCGTAACGCACCTTGCCTTCGAGCCGCGCCTTGTCGCAGAACTCGTCCAGGCTGCCCCTGAAACACCCTGCTCGGATCAGGATGCCGGCCGGGTGCACGTATATCTGTATTCGACGACCAGACCCGTCCACATTGCTCATGGTCATCGTCGCGTACACCCTGACGCCCTCGGATGTGAGCCTGTCGCCCAGCTTGGCCCCGTCGCCCAGCTTGGCCCCGTCGCCCAGCGTGGCCCCGTCGCCCAGCTTGGCCCCGTCGCCCAGCGTGGCGTCG
>Ga0073904_10001598_pt1 | contig 16982 bp, 10 predicted proteins | sample KloWWTrecipitate_FD_66668 | JGI IMG/M metagenome (GOLD analysis project Ga0073904, IMG submission 66668) | Active sludge microbial communities from Klosterneuburg, Austria, studying microevolution and ecology of nitrifiers - Klosterneuburg... | ecosystem: Engineered > WWTP > Aerobic digester >... | reverse complement strand
GTTCTTCGTGGTGCGCGCGCGGCTCGACGGAGAGCTCGCGATGCTCGTCGGCGTCGAGCCCTCGTTCCTCCCTTGGCAGGTCGCGCTGGGCATGGTCGGTGTTGGCGGCATGTTGGGGATGACGGCCGCTTCGTTGGGCCTCCGCAAGCTCGTGACGGTGTAGCGGTGCGCGCGCTCGAACCGCAGCGCCGCGCGTCGCTCGCTTCGCCCGCCTCGCGGCTCGGCGGAGGGGTGCTCGTGCTCCTCGCGCTGGTCGCCGGAGCGGTGCACGCGGCGCCGCGCGATCCCGGCGAGCGCACGCTCCCGCCTTCGCCGCTGGCGCCGATGACGACGCCCGACTCCCCCGCGCTCGCCCTCGAGGCGCTCGACAAGAAGATCGCCGAGCTCGACAACGAGCAGGAGAACGCCAAGAAAGAGCTCCGCGAGCTCGGGCCGCGCCTCGCCGGCATCCACGGCCGGGCGCTCGCGCGTGGGCGCGCGTTCTACAAGCTCTCGCGCGCCGGCATGCTCCCCGTGGGCGGCGGGTTCAACGCGCTGGTCACCCACGCGATGCGCGTCGAGCGCGCGCGGCGCACGCTGTCGAGCGACCTCGCCGAGGAGCGACGCCTCCGCGGCCGGGGTGGCGAGCTCGCGCGGAGCCTCGAGCGAATCGCCCGCGATCGCGCCTCGCTCGCGACCCAGCGCAGCGCCATGGACTCGGCTCGCCAGGCCGCCGCCGACGACCAGCGCCGGCAGGTGGCGTTCGACCAAGCGTTCACGTCCGCGGGGCCCGGCGGTGGGTACGTGGCCGTGTATGGCGGCACCGGCGCGTCGGCCGACACGGCGTTTGGCGGGTTCACCGCAGCGCGCGGCCGTCTGCTGTTCCCCGTGACCGGGCGGGCCGAGACCCGGCAGGCCCACCGCGAGGGGACCGACGGCCCCGGCCTCGAGGTGCGCGCCCCGCTCGGCACGGCGGTGCGGGCCGTGTTCGCGGGCCGCGTGGCGTTCGCCGATCGCTATGGCGCTTACGGCCGCATCGTGATCCTCGACCACGGCGAGCACTACTACTCGGTCAGCGCGAACCTCGCGTCGATCGACGTGAAGGTCGGCGACGACATCGGCTCGGGCGAGCGGCTCGGCACCGTGGGCGACGAGGGGCACGGCGCCATGCTCTACTTCGAGATCCGCCGCGGCAGCCAGACCGTGCCCGCGGCGCCCTGGCTCGGCATCTAGAGCGCCGAACGCTTGATCGGCGCTTCGCCGGCTTGCGTCGCGGTGCTTCCCTGCTCCTCCTCGGCTCGCCGCTCGAGCGGGGTCACGCCGGGGGGGCTGGAGGTGGCGCGTCGAGCAGCTCGCGGAGGCGGCCGCTGCGGTCGAGCTCCGAGACGTCGTCGAAGCCGCCCACAGGCACGCCATCGATGAACACCTGAGGCACCGTGCGGCGCTTCGTCACGCCGACGAGCCACTCGCGCCGCTCGTGATCTCCGCTGACGTCGATCACGTCGTAGGGGATCCCCCGGCGGTCGAGGAGCATCTTCACGCGCACGCAATACCCGCAGAAGGTGGTGACATACACGACGACGCGTGAGCCCATGAGCTCGCGAGGATAGCACCGTGCTGACGGAGCGGAAGGGACGCATGCAGAGTGCACGCGACTGCCTGCGGCGGCCCGGGCTCAGCGGCGCCCCGAACTGCGGCGCCACGTCTCGGGGCGCGTGATAGCATCGGCTCCCCATGGGAGTCGAACAGACCATTCATCTCGAGCGCTACGCCCCCGACGCCAAGGCCCTCGTGGCCGGGGCCCAAGCGCTCGCCGACGAGCGCAAGCACGGCCAGGTCCTCCCGCTGCACCTCCTGTCGCGGGCGATCGAGCGCGATCGTGGCGTACAGGAGGTATTCAAGAAGGCGGGCGCGTCGGCGACCGACATCGCCGTGGAGGCGGAGACCCAGCTCTCTCGCTTGCCAAAGGAGCAGGGCGGGCTCGCGTACCTCTCGACCGCGACGCTGCAGCTGCTCGGTCGGGCCGAGAAGGAGGCCGACAAGAGCCTGGTAGGTGTCGAGCATCTGCTGAACGCGCTCTCCCAGGAGATCCGTGGGCCGGCCGCCGTCGTCCTTCAGGCGTTCGGGCTCGGGCCGGGCTCGCTGCGCTCGCACATGGACGCGCTGAACAGCGTTCCCCGCGAGGTGCCCGCGAGCGCAGCCGCGTCGCCGTCCGCCACGACCGACACCGGCGCCGGGGTGGGGCGCTTCACGAACGATCTCACGGCGCGCGCGCGCGACGTGGGCTTCGACCCCGTCATCGGGCGCGACGTCGAGGTGCGGCGCGTCCTGCAAATCCTGGAACGCCGCCAGAAGAACCACCCGCTTCTGGTGGGAGAGCCCGGCGTCGGCAAGACCGCCATCGTGGGCGCGCTCGCCTCGCGCATCGCCGCCGAAGACGTGCCGCACAACCTCGCCGGTCTCGTCATCCACGAGCTCGAGGTGGGCTCGCTGATGGCCGGCGCGAAGCTGCGAGGCGAGGTCGAGGAGCGCTTGAAGCAGGTGCTCACCCTGGTCAAGCAAAAGGACACGGTGCTCTTCATCGACGGCCTCGAGTCGCTGCTCGGTCAGGGCGGCGCGGGCGCGAGCGTGGGCGATCTGCTGAAGCCGCTGCTCGCGCGCGGCGAGGTGCGCCTGCTCGCGACGACCACACCCGAAGGCGTACGCAAGCTGCAGGAGAAGGACCCGAACCTGCTGCGCCGCTTCACGACGCTCTCGATCGACGCGCCGACGCCGGAGCAGGCGATCGAAATCTTGCGCGGCGTGGCGACGCGCTACGAGGCTTACCACCAGGTGCAGATCGGCGATCCCGCCGTGGTCGCCGCGGTGCGGCTCGCGAAGCGTTACGTGCAAGATCGCGCGCTGCCCGACAACGCCCTCGATCTGCTCGACGAGGCCGCCGCCCGCAAGCGGGTGGAGCTCGACGGCATCCCGGCGCACATGGACGACGCCATCCGCCGGCTCGCGTCCCTCAAGTCGCAGCTCGCGGGCGTCATCCACGACGAAGACCCCATGAGCCGCAAGACCCGCGAGCGCATCGAGAAGGAGATCCGCGAGCTCGAGCCGAGCGTCTCCGACATGCGCGTGAAGCTCGACTCGCGTCGCGGCGCGTTCGCCGCCGCGGGCGCGCTCCGTGAGGAGCTGACGAAGCTCGAAGCGCAGCTCGAGGTCGCGAGAAAAGAACATAATTTCGCGAAGTTGGGTGAGCTCGAGCACGTGCAGCTGCCGGACGTGAGGCGCCGCCTCGCGGCGGCGGAGGGGGCGGTCTCGCGCGAGTCGGAGACCGCCGGCGCGACCCGCATCGTCACCGAAGAGGACGTCGCGGTGGTGCTGGGCGACTGGACGGGCATCCCCATCGCGCGGATGCTCGAGGCGGAGAGCGAGAAGCTGCTCAAGATGGAGGCGCGGCTCAGCGCGCGGGTCGTTGGCCAGGAGGAGGCCGTGCGCGCCGTCTCCAAGGCCGTGCGGCGCGGCCGCGTGGGCCTCCGCGATCCGGGGAAGCCCATCGGGAGCTTCCTCTTCCTCGGGCCGAGCGGCGTGGGGAAGACAGAGCTCGCCAAGGCGCTCGCCGAGTTTCTCTTCGACGACGAGCAGTCGATGACCCGCCTCGACATGAGCGAGTTCATGGAGAAGCACATGGCGCAGCGCCTCGTCGGCGCGCCGCCCGGCTACGTCGACAGCGAGGAGGGTGGCTTCTTGACGGAGGCCGTCCGTCGACGCCCCTACAGCGTGCTGCTGTTCGACGAGGTGGAGAAGGCCCACGCCGACGTCTTCAACCTGCTCCTCCAGGTTCTGGACGACGGTCGGCTCACCGACGGCCGCGGCCGCACCGCCGACTTCTCGAACACGGTCGTCATCATGACGAGCAACATCGGGTCGCAGCGCATCCTGGAGACCGACGCGAAGCTCTTCGAGTCGGCCGACGGCCGCGAAGCCCTGCGCGACGTGCTCCGCGAGGAGCTGCGAAACTTCCTCCGGCCCGAGTTCTTGAACCGCATCGACGACGTGGTGATCTTCCGCCCCCTGTCGAAGCCGGATCTCTCTGGCATCGTCACGATCCAGCTGAAGCGCCTCGAGAAGCTGCTCGTCGATCGCGAGCTGCGGCTCGAGCTGTCGGACGCCGCGAAGACCCGCCTCGTGGATCTCGGCTACGAGCCCGCGTTCGGTGCGCGGCCGCTGAAGCGCGCCATCCTGAAGAACGTCCAGGACCCGCTGGCCGAGGAGATCCTCGCGGGGGGCTACGCGCCCGGGTCGGTGGTGCACGTCGACGTGGTGGACGAGGCGTTCACCTTCCGAAAGGCCTGACGTGCGCGTCCACTTCGTCGGGGTCTCGGGCACGGGGATGGGCGCGCTCGCCGCGCTCTTCGTCGAGGCGGGGCATGAGGTGAGCGGGTCGGATCTCGCGTTCGACCCCCCCATCGGCCCGGCGCTCGAGGCCGCGGGCGTGCGCTGTCTCCGGGGGTACGACGCCGCGCACGTCGCCGGCGACGTCGACCTCGCCGTCGTGGGGAACGCCATCCGCGCCACCAACCCGGAGGCGCAGGCCGTCGAGGCGCGCGGCCTTCCGCGCACCAGCATGTCGGGCGCTCTCCGCGCGCACTTCCTCGAGGGTCGCCGCGCGCTCGTGGTCTGCGGGACGCACGGCAAGACCACGACCTCGTCGATGGCCGCGTGGCTGCTCGAGAAGGCCGGCGCCGAGCCCGGCTTCTTCATCGGCGGCGTGCCGAAGAACTTCGGCAAGGGCGCCAAGATCGGGCGGGTGAAGCACCGCCTTGGGGGCACCTCCACGGCCCCTCGAGGGCGCGCGCCGTTCGTCGTCGAGGGCGACGAATACGACGCCGTTTACTGGCATAAAGCTCCGAAATTCCTCGATTATGTTGGGGTGTCGGAGGACGACGTGGTGGTGCTCACGAGCATCGAGCACGACCACATCGACATCTACCCGGACGAGGCGTCGTACGTGCGCGAGTTCGAGCGGCTCGTCGCGGCCCTGCCCGCGGGCGGTCTGCTCGTGGTCGACGCGCGCGATCCCAAGGTGCGCGCCGTCGCCGCGCGCGCGCGCTGCCGCGTGGTGTACGTGGCGCTCGACGGCGACGCGATCGCCAGTCCGGGCGGAGACGAGCGCGACGAGCCGCCGACCTGGCTGGCAGCGCCGGTCCCCATCGACGAGGCCGGCGTGCAGGCGTTCGACGTCTTCGTGGGCGGCTCGTCCGCCGGGCGCTTCTCCATGACGAGCCCGGGCGCTCACAACGTGCGCAACGCGCTCGCGGTCATCGCGGCCTGCGCCGAGGGCTTCGGCATTGGGTTCGCTGAGCTCCGCGCCGGGCTCGCGACCTTCGAAGGCGTGAAGCGCCGGCAGGACCTCGTCGGAGAGGCGGCCGGCGTCCGCGTGTATGACGACTTCGCGCACCACCCCACGGCGGTGCTCGAGACCCTCCGCGCGCTTCGCCAGAAGCACCGCGCAGGCAAGCTCTTCGCCGTGTTCGAGCCGCGCAGCGCGACGGCCTGCCGCGCGCTCCACCAGGCCGAATATCCGCGCGCGTTCGAGAGCGCCGATCGCGTGGTCTTCGCCCCGCTCGGGCGCACCAACGTGCCCGACGCGGAGCGCCTGGACGTCGCCCGGCTCACCCGCGAGATCGGCGCGCACGCCACGAACGCCGAGAGCGTCGACGCCATCGTCGAGCAGCTCGCGCGCGACGCGGCCCCAGGCGACACGGTGGCGCTCCTCTCGAACGGGGCCTTCGGCGGGATCCACCAGAAGCTGCTCGCGGCGCTTAGGGAGCGTGACTGACAATGACCGAGCGCCTCACGGACGGCACACTCCTCGAGCTGCTCGAGGTCGCGAAGGAGGCGGCCGGCGAGGCGGCGGCCCACCTGCTCACCGGGTTTCGCGCGCCGCTCGACGTCGAGCACAAGGCGCGGCGCAGCGATCTCGTCACGCGCTTCGATCGCGAGGCTGAGCGGTTGGTCCTCGCGCGGCTCGAGCGCACGGGCCTCGCGGTGGTGGGGGAGGAGTACGGCGGCGAGTCGCCTCGCGGCCGCCCCACGTTCTTCGTCGACCCACTCGACGGCACCACCAACTTCGTCCACGGGCACCCGTTCTTTGCCGTGTCGATCGGCCTCGTGGTGCCCGCCGGAGCTGAGGGCGACGAGCTGCCCGTGGTGGGGGTGGTCGCCGCGCCCGCGCTCGGCCTCGTCTTCGTGGGCGCCGCCACCGTGGAAGGCGAGCCGCTCGTGGCGCTGCGCTCAGGCGCGCCCTGCCACGTGAGCGCGACGGCCGACCTGGAAGACAGCCTCTTCGCGACCGGCTTTCCGTACGATCGCGCCACCAACGAAGACAACAACTTCGCCGCGTTCGTGGCTGTGAAGCGGCGGTGCCGCGGCGTGCGCCGGTGCGGGTCTGCGGCGCTCGACCTCTGCCTCGTCGCCGACGGCACCTACGACGGCTACTGGGAGAAGCGCCTGAACCCGTGGGACCTGGCGGGCGGCGCGGCGCTCGTCCGCGCGGCCGGCGGCGCGGTGAGCTCAGTCTCCGGCAGGGCCGTCGACGTGCGCGACGGGAGCGTCCTCGCGACGAACGGGCGGATGCACGCGTCGCTTGGTGCGCTGATCCGCGGCGCAGTGTAGGCGCGATCGCGATCGCGATCGCGCTGGCGCGTCAGGCGCGTCCGCTCACCGTGTGGCGCCGAGGATGGCGCCGAGGAGATCGGCCTGCGCGGCGATCGCGGGGTCCTTCATGTCGCGCGCGAGGGCCGCCATCGATCGCGCGTGGAGCTCAGCAAGTGCTCGCAACCCCCCAGGAATCGACTGCACGCTCGAGCCCACGAAGGCCGCATCGAGGCGCTTCAGGGTGGCCATCGCGGACGCGTACGCGATGACGTCGCCGTTCCGCGACTTCGCGATCCGCTCGAGGTTGTCGTCGTACACGCAGGGCAACGTCGCCGCGAACGCGCGCCGCGGGCCCGCGCTGCCCGTGCCGCTCGCGCCGGCCGAGCCGGTCGCGCCGGCTGGGCCGGCTGGGCTGTACGTGGCCGTCACGGTGAAGTGGAAGCGCTCGCCCGGGACCCACATGGGCACGGTCACCCGGAGCACCTCGGTGCGAGCCTCGCCCGCGCGCACGTCGCCGAGCGCGAGCTCGCCCGCGTCGAGGCGCCACCGCACGTCGCCGCCGGTCGCCTCGAGCACGTGCGACGGCGCGGGCGTGCCCTCGAACGTGAGGCGCACGTCGCGAAACATCGTGACGCCCGAGACCGGGATGGCCTCGCGCACCGCCTCGACGCGGGCCTCGACGTCTGCCGCGGCGCCCGTGGTGCCGCCGCTCAGCGCCGTGAACGCGGACAGGCGCCCGTAGTCGCTGACGGGCGTGGTCCCGACCGCCGAGAGGCTCGTGCGTCCGAGCGCCTCGAGCGCGGTCGCGGTGGGCTTGGCGTACGGATCGGACGCGCCGCTGGTGAGCAGCAGCACACGCGCCGCCGCCGGGCCCTTCGGCATCGCGGCCGACACGCGGGTGAGCGTCGCGGCGAGATCGGGGGCGCCGGGCGTGCTCGCCGACAGGCGCTTCTCCAGGACGGCGAGCGCCATCGAGCGGTTGCTCGCGGGTACGAACGGGAGCACGAGGCGCGGCCCGGCGGTGTCCCAGATGCTCACGCGGTCGCGGCCGGCGAGCTGCTCGAGGGCGGCCTCCGCGAGCCTCAGGGTGTCGGCGCCGCGCCCGTCGACCACGAGCACGACGTTCTCGCCCCAGCGGGCGCTGCCTTCGGCCGCGGGCGCCAGCACGTCCACCCGCACGAGCACTTCACCACCCCACGAGGGCACGCGGGTGTCGCTGGGCCGGAGCACGATGCCGAGGCCCGTGGTGGCCAAGACCGTGGGCCGGCTCGTCTCGACGAAGCGGCCGTCCCGGGGGAGGATGAAGCCGATCGGGGCGCGCCAGGGCTCGTTCGGATCGCGCGAGACCACGGGCGTCGGCTTCGAGATGCGATCGGTGTATTCTACACCGTTAGCCGTCAGCACGGACCCGTTGCCGCCCTCCTGCGGGAGCACGAGGGTGCCGTCGCGCGCGAGCCGCGGGCCGCCGCATCCCGCGAGCGCGAGGGATCCCACGAAGAGGTGCGCGCGCGTGATCCTCACCGCCCGGGAGTATACGCGGCGCCACGGGAATCCGTCAGGCTCGGGGGATGAGGCTGAGCGCCTCGTCGCAGTCGCCCTCGATGAGGTGGTTGCCGACGCCCTTCGCCATGCGGCGAAGCCTCTCGTATTCGGCGCGCGCGGACTTGAGATCGTCCTTCCGGAGCAACAGCTTGGCGAGGAGCCAGCGCCCCGTGAGCACGTCCCATGTGAAGTCGCGCGCCTCGGCGTAGCTGATGCCGAGGTGGAGCTGCACGAGACCGGCGCTGTCGTCGTTCACGGCGTCGAGGAACGCCAAGAACATGCGGTTGTGGCTCGCGAGGCGGTCGAAGGTGGCCTCGTCGCAGAGCGCGAGGGACTGCTTGAACGCGCCGTACGCGCGGGGGTAGTCCTCGAGCCGCACGAGCGCGTCGCCGAGGTTGTGCAGGTTCAGCGCGACCTCGTAGCCGAGGCCGAGCTCGCGCGCGGCGTCGACGGCGCGCTCACTCGCGGCGGCCGAGCCCCGAAAGTCGCGTGCGAAATAGGCCACGAGGGCCGCCGCCTTCAGGCGCTCGCACTCGGCCGATGCGTCGCCGGGGAGCAGGAGCTCGGCCCGGGCGAGGTACCGCCGCGCGTCTTGCTGGTTGCCGAGCGCCGCGTGAGAGCCCGCGAGGAAGAGCAGGATGCGGTGTTCGTCGGCGCGCCGGCGGTCGGCGCTGTCGGCCGACGTCATGGTCTCGAGCCGCTCGAGGAGGGCGTGGGAGCGCTTGAAGTCGCCCTGCCGCGCCGCGAGCTCGGCGGATGTGGTGAGCACCGACTTGGTCATGCCCTCGTCGCCGCCGGCGACCCGCTCGGCCTCGGCGAGCTGCGCGCGCGCGGCGTCGAAGGCGTGAAGCGCGGTGAGGATGCGCCCCGAGGCGATGCGCGCGCGGACCCGCTCGCCCTGCGTGCCCGCGGCGTCCACGCGCGCGACCACGCGCTCGGTCATCTCGAAGGCCTCCGGCGCCGCGCGCACGAGGCGCACAGCGTCGGCCAGATCCGTGAGCCACTCGGTGAGCTGCGAGGGCTCGCGCGTGGCGGCGTCGCAGAGCTCGATGGCCCGCGCGTAGTCTCTCGCCGCGGCCTCGAGCTGACGCGCTGCGAGCCGCCGCTTGCCGCTCATCGCGAAATACGAGGCGACGCGCTCGCGCTCGCCCGCCTCGTAGAGGTGCGTCGCGATGCGCACCGCGTAGGCGCCAAGATCGCGCGCGAACACCTGCTCCAGCGCCGTCGCCGCCGCCGCGTGGAGCGCGACGCCGGCCTTCGGCGTGAGCGCGTCGACCACGATCTCGCGCACGATGGGCGAGGTGAAACGGAGCGCGGCCGGTCCGCTGTCCGCGACGAACGCCTCGACCTTCAGGGTCGCCGTGAGCTTGGCCAGCGCAGGGATCGCGGCGCCCGTCATCGCGGCCAGCACCGGGAGCTCGACCTCGTCGCCGACGACCGCCGCCGCCTGGAGCAGGGCTCGCTCGGCGCTGCCGAGCCGGCTCACGCGGTTCGACACGAGGCCGCGGAGGGTCTTCGGGAGCGCGAGGTCTTGCCCGACGAGCCGCATGCTGCTGACCGAGCGATCGGTGACGGTGAGCGCCCGGGCGTCGACGAGGCCCTTCAGGACCTCCTCGACGAACAGCGGGTGGCCGCCGGCCCGCTCGCGCACGAACGCCAGGAGCGGAGGGGGAACCTGCGTCACGTCGAGGCGCAGCGCGATGAGCTGCTCGACGTCCTCGGCCGAGAGATCTTTCAGGTCGATGCTGGTGTGGGACGCGAACCGCTCCAGCGGGTGAGAGAAGCTCGACCGCCCGGCCAGCACGAGCACCGCCCGCGCCGTCGGGAGCCGACCGACCACCGCCTCGAGCAGCTCGAAGCTGTCCGCGTCCAGGGCTTGCGCGCCGTCCCAGGCGAGGACCTGCGGCTGATCGTCGGAGAGGCTCGCCACCATGCGCGCGAAGCCCGCGACGAGCGCCGCGTCCGCGCTCCCCGACTTGGCCTTGTGGCTGCTCGCGCCGAGCACCGAGAGTACGGCGTCGACCTCGTCTTCCTGCATGCCGAGCGCGCGGAGCCGCGGCTTCACCTCCGCGAGCTGCGCCTCCGTGGCGCCCTCACGGAGGCCGCAGAGAACCTGCAACATGCACTGAATGCCCGAGCGTGGGAACGCCGCGCCGCGCGGAGGGCACGTGGCGACGTGCATCGCGAAGTCGTAGCCGCCCTTCTTCAGCCGCCGCTCCATCTCCGCGAGCAGGCGCGTGGTGCCGATGCCGTTGTCCCCCCGGATCGTCACGAGTCGGAGCTTCCTGCGGGTGCAGAGCGCGAGCACCTCACCGATTTGCCGCAGCTCGTCCCGCCGCCCCACGAAGCGGCCGAAGGCCTCCGCGAGCTTGCGGACGTCCCGCACCACCAGGGTGGTCGACTGCGCGCCGCGCGCGCTCACGTCGTTGAGCGTCTCGAACGAGAACAGGTCGCGTACGTACCGGTATGCCGCAGGGCTCATCGCGAGCAGACCCTCGCCCGATCGCGCGAGCTCGCGCGCCGCCGCGACGAGCCCGTCGAGGCGGTGGTCGTGGCTGGGCTCGCCCGATGGCGACACGTGTACGCGCCCCGTGGTGACCCCGGCGCTGGGGCGCGCGGCGCCGTGCGCCCGGAGCAGCACGAGGCCGCAGCGCGTGGCGATCTCGGTGTCACGGGCGTCCGGCTCGGAGAGGCCGAAGATCGCGACCAGCTCGGACGAGTCGTTGTGCAGCACGGTGCCCCCGTAGCGCTCGAGTGTGAGGGCGGCCTCGTCTCGTACCGCGGGATCGTTCACGTCGCGCGGCCCGAACTGCAGCGCGAGGCTCGTCACTTCGCGCAGCTCGCCGAGGTCGGCCGCCGCGGCCAGCAGGCCCGAGTCGGGCTCCACGCGCGGCGGGACCGACGGGGCGGCGCGCGCGGGCGTGAGGGCCGCGGCGGGGAGCTCGGTGTCCAGCGTGGGCTCGATCACCGAGTCGGCCTTGCCCCGCGGCTCGCGGTAGCCCGACAAGAACTCTGCGAGGTCGTGCGGGCCGAACCGCTTGCCCTGCTGGTACAGGAACGCGAGCAGCGCCTCGTACATACGCCCCGCGTCCTGAAAGCGCGCGCCCACGTCCTTGGCCATGGCCTGCTTCACGAGCGCCGCCAGGTCCGAGGGGATGTCGGTCCGCAGCAGCTCGACGGGCGGGTGCTCGCACATCTGCACGCGCCGCAGGGTCTCGAACGTGGTGGGTCCGCTGAACGGGTTCACGCCCGTGATGCACTCGTAGAGCATGCTGCCGAGCGAGAAGAGATCGCTCCGCGCGTCCACATCTTCCCCGATGGCCTGCTCGGGGCTCATGTAGGCGAACTTCCCGTGCAGCTTCCTCGCGCGGGTGTCCTCCACGGTGGTGGGCTCCAGCGCCCCGCGCGCCTTCGCGATGCCGAAGTCCGTGACCTTGACCTCGCCCTCGAAGCTGAGCAGCACGTTCTGCGGCGAGACATCGCGATGCACGATGCCGAGCGGCAGGTTCTGCTCGTCGCGTCGGCGGTGTGCGTGGTCCAGCCCCTTCGCCACTTCGGATGCAATGTACACGCACATCTCGAGCGGCAGAGGCCGCTGGAGCCGCCGGCAGCGCGACAGCAGCGTCGCGAGATCGAAGCCGTGCACGAGCTCCATCGCCATGAAATAGGAGCCGGGCCCGCCCTCGGCCTTCGCGATGCCGAGGTCGAACACCTGCACGATGTTCGCGTGCGAGAGGCGCACGGCGAGCTTGGCCTCGTAGATGAACATGTCAACGAAGAGCGGGTTCTCGGCGAGCTCCGGGAGGATGCGCTTGATGACGACGATCTTCTCGAAGCCCTCGACCCCGAAGCTCTTCGCTTTGAAGACCTCGGCCATCCCGCCCTTGCCGAGGCGCTCCAGAAGTCGGTATCGCCCGAAGGGCGTGCCCGGCGGGGGATCGTGTGGGGCGCGCGCGTTCATGGTCGTTGGCCGTCGAAGGTTACCAAAGGTCCACCCAACGCGGCGGGTGATCTCGGCGTCGTGCCGCTCCGGCCTATCGGGCGAGTGGGCTCAGGGGCCCGCGGTCACCCACACCGGGTTCGTGAAGCCCATGGGCGCGTAGGGCATGAACGGCAGGACGTCGTCTACGTTGCGCTTCCCGCGCGCCACCGCGACCAGGAAATGGTGGCCTGGGCCCAGGGACACTGGGAGGTCTCCCTCGAAGCGGACCGCGCGTGTCTGCGCCTCCGCGAGGGTGCCCTCCTCGGCGCCCACCTTCGAGGGGCGTGAGGGGATCGCGCGTGTCGTGACCGACTTGCCGTCGAGCATCAGCTCGAGGCTCGTGACGTCGAGCCAGGGCGCGGCCACCACACGCACGTGCGCGACCACCGAGGCGTCGTGGGTCGTCACCTCCTCGCCCGGGCGCCCTCCCGCCACCGAGAGCTCGACGATGGGGCCGCTCGTGACGAGAGAGCGGCCCTCCTTCAGCGCCGCCACCACGGCCTTGCCGTCCGCGGGGTGACCCGGCTCGCCGGCCGTCGCCGTGTCGAGGTAGGCGTAGGTCCGCGGGTAGCCGGCCCAGTTGTATTGCACGGTGTGCGAGTCGGAGCTGCCCGTGGCGGCGTACCTGCGGCCGTGCGCGAGGAGCGAGAGCCAGTCCTTGAGGACCGTCTCCACCTGCGCAGGATTCTGGATCTCATAGCCGTTGTAGACCTCGATCGTGTCGAAGTCGGTGCGCATCTTCCCAGGCACGATGCCGGACTTGGCGTCGTACATGGCGATGTTGAAGTAGCCAATCCCCTTGCCCATTCGTGGGTGATTGACCTGCACGATCCGTGTCGCATCGCCCTTGCGCGCCGCGGCGAACATTTGCCCGGCGCGCGCCTGCTTGTAGGGCGGCACCGGGACGTCGGTGGGGTAGGGGAAGACCCCGAAGTGCCCGTAGCGCGGCCCGAACGTCGTGACCTCCACGCCGGTGACGCTCGCGAACCTCTGGCCCACGCCGAGCGCCGCGATCGCGGGCCCGTAGTCGCCTGCGATGTTGTGCTCGGTGGGGACGGCGAACTCGACGCCGGCCGTCACGAGCGTGGTGACGCGGTCCTCGACCGAGACCTGCGAGTCGAAGCTCGGTCGCGCGTGTACGTGTAGATCGCACGCAACCAGGCCGGGCGTCGCGACGACGTGTCGGAGCGAGAGATCCACGCGCTCGCGCTTGCCGCTGCGCACCTCCACGACGCGCGCGTCCACGGTCCACTCGAGGCCGTGGGTGGCCTCGACGCGGTAGCGCCCCTTCGGGAGCGGCGTCACGAGCTCGCCCGTGAGCGCGTCGATCAGGGGACCGGCGCCCGAAGCTCGGAAGTGGGGTCCGAATGACGGATCGAGCGTGCCGTCGATGCCGTGCACCCACACGCGCGCCGGTAGCGCGCCGCGCGCGTCCGGATCGGTGACCTTCACGGCGAGCTCGCCGCCCGGCGACAGGTCGAGCACGAGCGGCCACTCGGTGCCCGGTGGGTAGCGGAGCGGGGCGCTCGTCGCGGTGCCCTCGATCGCGAACCACTGCTCCACCGAGCGCGGCACCTCCACCGAGAAGCGCCCGTCGGCGTCCACGCGCGTGCGCACTTGCGAGCGACCCGTGTCGTCTACGCCGAAGAGCAGTGGCCGGCCCGTGGCGCCGGTTACGCGCCCGGCGACGCGCGCCGTCGGCAGCCCGAGCAGCTTGTAGAGCTGGCCGTAGAGGCCCGCGGGTGAGCGTCCGAGGAAGACCACGAGCTCGGGGCGCGCCGGGGGCCGAGCCTCCCCGCCGTCGCCCGGGGCGGTCGACGCGTCCGGCGCCGAGGCGTCGTCGCCGTCGGCCTCGTCTATGGCGTCGTCCGCCTCGCCCTCGCCGTCGCCGTCGCCGTCGTCGCCGGCGTGCACCGAGCCCGCGTCGAGCGAGCGCATGGCGGCGTCGGGGCCAGCGCCCCCTTCGGGGGCCGTCGCGCGCCCTGCGTCGAGGGAGCCGCTGGTCGGGGTGGGGCTCGGGTTCGGCGGCGGCGCGAGGCTCTCCGTGGTCACGACCAGGCGCCCCGTCGACGTCGGCTCCTCGGGCAGCTCGAGAGGAGCGCCCGCGTCGCCGTCGTCGTCGCCGCGTTCCGCCTCGCCGGCGTCGAGATCGGCGGGCTCGTGCTTCCCGGCGAGGGGTACGAGCACCGCGTGACCACCGTGGGGCGCGGCGATGACGAGCGGGTGGGCACCGGTGTCCAGCACAGCCGCGCTCATCGGGAGCGGCGCCCCTGCCGCGAGCTCGCCGCCACCGGGCACCCAGACGGGCGAGGTCGCCGTGAGCTCGTAGCGGAGCTCCACGCGGTGGGGGGCGAGGCGCTCCGGCTCGAGCACGCGCGCGCGCAGCACGCCGTGGTCGATCCGCACCATCACCTTCACGGTCACGGCGCCCGCGATCACCTGGACGACGCGGCGGGTCCGGGGCCCCGTGGTCGCGCCCGCGAGCGGCCGGAGCGTGCCGTCCACGACCACCGCCATTTCGATCGGGAGGGACTCGCCGCCCAGCGCGTCGGCCACGCGCACCACGCCGCGACCGAGGTCGAGCGCGTAGCGCGCCCGGCCGGCGACGAGCGCCGACTCCACGGCATGCTCTCCCCCTCCGCGCGGCCTGAGGAGCGCGCCGGCTCCCGCGAGCGCGAGCGCGAGGCCCAGCGCGATGACCGGATCGGGGCGCTCCATTTTCATTGGCGCTCGTCGCCGAGCGCCGCCGCGAGGTCCCCCGTGAGGGTAGCCTGGCGGGCGTGCGCGCCCGTGATGGAGAGCGCGACGCGCAGTCGCGCCGCCGGGCCGAGCACCTCCTCTGCGCCTCGAGACCACTCGACCAGCACCACCGCCCCTTCACCGCGCCGCTCTCTCAGGCCGAGCGCGGCAGCCTCCTGCGCGAGCGCCTCGCCCGCCTCCCCCGCCGACTCGCGCAGCCGGTACAGGTCCGCGTGGAGCACCGGGCCGCGCGTCGCCTCGTATTCGTTCACGAGGATGAAAGTGGGGCTCGTGATGGCTCGCGCCGCGGGGACGCCGAGCGCGCGAAGCAGCGCGCGAGCGAAGAACGTCTTCCCCGCGCCGAGCTCGCCCTCGAGCAGCACGAGGTCGCCGGGTACGAGCCGCCGCGCCACGCGCCCGGCCAGCGCGCGCGTGGCGAGGCGCGTGGGGAGCTCGACCTGCGCGGAGGCCCGTGCGGACATGTGTGTGGAGACGTGTGTGTCCACGGGGCTGCTGCTAGCACGCGGAACGCTTGGGCAGGACCCCGAAGTTCAGAACCGAACGAGCGCGCGTGCGGTCGCGCCCACGAAGACGAGCGTGCCGCTCCCGCCCGGGGTGACGCCGACCCACGGCCCGGCCTCCAGGGCCACGCGATCGCCCAGCCCAAGCGACGCGAGCGCCGCGCCGCGCGCCCAGAACCGGGCGTCGCGCTGGGCGCCGAGCGTCACGAACGTGCCGAGCCCAACGTCGGGAAGCAGGAAGAGCCGCCGTGACGCCACGAGCGGCAGCGCATACCTCGCGCCGACGTCAATCGCGAGCGCGCCAGGCCCCGCGACGGCGCCCTCGATGTTTCCTCGGAGCTCGAGCCCAGGCGCCGACTCCACGTGGTACGCGGCCGACGCTCCGAGCAGCACGAGGGTCGCGGACCCCGTCGCGTTGGAGGGCCGTCCCACCGCGCCCGCGACGCCGAGAGACGCGCCGATCGCGAGCGGTCGACCCTCCGCGTACGCGTGCTCCACCGTCGGAGGCGTCGGAGGCGTCGGAGGCGTCGGAGGCGTCGGAGGCGTCGGGGGGAGGGCCGGCGCCTTGGGAGGTCCGCCTTCCCAGGGCAGCCGCGCGTTCGCGATCCCTTCGTGACGGAGCAACAGCGCGAGCATCTCCCCGATCTGAGGCACCTCGCCGACGTCGTCGACCTCGCGCGCGAGCAGCTCGACCCGGCCTGTCTCCACCTGGCAGACCTCGAGCTCGAGGCGGTAGCCGTTGGGGCGCGGGGTCGCCGTACCCCGGACGGTCCACGCGGCGGCGGCCGCCCGCCCGAACGCGCGGTACTCCGAGCTAGTGTCGGCGCTCCCGTCGGTGACGGCCGCGGCGCCGCGCGCCAGATCGGGCGCCGCGGGCAGGGAGTGCTGCTGCGCGACCACCGCGGCCTCGGTCGCCGACTGGGCGCGCGGCTCGCTCGGCGGGAACGGGAGCACCGCGACGCGATCGGCGAAGGCGGGGCTCGCGAACAGCGTGGAGGCTCCGAGCGCGAGCGCGGCCACGAGGCGCGGCGCCAGGCGAGGGAGCGGACGCAGGTGAGAGAAAAGTCGCATGGTTCGCGGAGCCGCCGGGAGTGCAAGTAGAGCACGAAGCCCCGGGCGCGTCGCGCCGGGGCGTGGTCGCGCGCCGCGCGCCGGAGCCCCGAGAATTGTGTAAAACGCACCCATGAGACCGTCACGCGCCTCGTCGCCCCTCGTCGCGCTCGTCGTCTCCGTGGCCGCGTGCGAGGCGGGCGCCCCGCCGCACACGCCGACGAGCGTCGCGCGCAGCGCCCCCGCCCCGTCGACGCCGCCCGCCCCGCGCGAGATCGCCGCGACCGGCTCGCCCGATCCATCTCTGCCCCGCCGCGGCCTCTTCTTCGCCCCGCCCGAGCGGAGCGCCGTGAAGCTCAGCCCCGACGGGGCCTGGGTCTCGTTCATTGCGCGAGTGGAGGGCGTGCACAACGTGTTCGTCGCGCCTGCGCTCGAACCGTCGCGCGCCGTCGCGGTGACCCACGAGACCCGCGCCGTCCGGAGCTATGCCTGGGCCTTTACGAGCAAGCACGTGCTCTTTC
>Ga0073904_10001593_pt1 | contig 17003 bp, 17 predicted proteins | sample KloWWTrecipitate_FD_66668 | JGI IMG/M metagenome (GOLD analysis project Ga0073904, IMG submission 66668) | Active sludge microbial communities from Klosterneuburg, Austria, studying microevolution and ecology of nitrifiers - Klosterneuburg... | ecosystem: Engineered > WWTP > Aerobic digester >... | reverse complement strand
GACTGGGAACCTGCCATCGCGGATGACGCCGAGCGACTGCAGCCCTGAGTAGGCCTCGTCGGCGGACAACGCGCCCAGCGAGGAGTTCAGGACCCACGCTCGCAGGGCCAGGCCAGCGAGAACAACCATCGCAACAGCGACACAGCGTTTCATCACAGTGGCGGCGGCAGGCGACATCGTCGGACACGATAGTTGACGACCCTCGCCGCCCGTGGTTCGCGCGCCTGGTGGTGCACCGTCAAGACATCGGCAAGTTCGTCGGACTCATCTCAAGGCATACAAAACAGGGTCGATAGACGTATTGAAGCCGAGGCGGATCGAGGAGGACTTGGTGAGGATTGCATTGCAATGGCGCATCATTGCTGCGGTGATGGCAGCGGTCTGTTCCGTCACAGTGATCGCGCAGCCTCATCAGGCGCAGGCCGCAAACCCGGTGCCGCCCTTCATCTCCGCGGGTGCCGATTGGCTCACCTCGCTGAACTACTTCCGCGCGATGGCCGCCCTTCCCCCAGTCACCGAGGACCTTTCCCTCTCGCCAGGTGCGTACAACCACTCGTGCTACATGCTGCTCAACGACATCACCCACGACGAACTACCGGGTGCACCTGGGTACACAGCCAGCGGTGACCTGGCCGGCAACAGCAGCAATGTCGCTGTCAACAGCGCCACAGGGGTCTCCAATCGTTCGTTCGTCGAACTGTGGATGACCGGACCGTTTCACGCCATCGGCATCCTGCGCGCGAACCTTCAGCGCGTCGGTTTCGGGCAGTGCGAGAACCCCGGCACGCCCCGGTGGCACTCCGGTGCAACACTGGACGTCCTTCACGGCCTCGGCCCGCAGCAGGGCCTCGGCACACCGACGCTGTTCCCCGGCGACGGCACCGTGACCAACCTGACGCAGTTCGTTGCGGAATCACCAAACCCCGTGCAGCTGTGCGGGTGGGGCAACACTGGGGCGGGGCTTCCCGTCATCGCGATGATGCCGGAGAACTTCTCCTCGAATCCGTCAGCATCCATGACCGGACCGTCCGGGCCGGTGCAGACGTGCGTGCTCAGCCGGCACAACACCACAGGAACTGCGCAGAGCATTCTCGGCGGCGACAACGCAGTGGTCGTCATGCCCCGATCGGCACTCGCACCGGGCCTCTACACGGTCTCCGTCACCACCTCGGCTCGCTCCGTCACGTGGAGCTTCACCGTCGACCCGGCAGCAGGCGACTTCGCCAGCGCCCCACCGGCGGGTTCACCGACCAGCGGCGCAACGGGCTGGCAGCCGATCACCCCGGCCCGCTTCGTCGATTCGCGGATCAACAGCGGCGCCACCAAACTGCTCGCTGGCGTCCCCAAGCGGATCAAGCTCAGCGGTCGTCTCGGCTTGCCCCTCGATGCAACAGCCATCAGTGCCAACTTCACTGTGGCGGGCACTGCCGGCCCGGGCTACCTGACCGTTTGGAACTGTTCGAATCCGATGCCGGTGGTGTCCACCCTGAACTTCGAGGCCAACGATGCAGTGTCCAACTCTGCCTCGACGCCACTCGACTCCAGCGGGAACGTATGCGTCTACTCGCCGGTCGGCGCCGACATCCTCATCGACGTCTCGGGCTATTACTCCGCCGCTGCCACCTCGAAGTTCACCCCGGTCGTTCCCGACCGGGTGATGGATACTCGCGGCGGAATCGGTTCCGGGCGCCTGGGTGCGGGCCAAGTCGTCGAGTTACCCCTTCCGGCGGCACCGGCTGGAGCAACTGGTGCGATGCTGAACGTCACCACGATCCTGCCTGATGTCACCGGCTTCGTCACCGTCTACCCGTGCGGACAGACCCCGCCCACGTCCAGCGTGAACTCGGCGGCCGGAGGTGTTCGGCCCAACACCGTGACCACAGCGCTGTCGGCCAACCGTTCTGTGTGCCTGTACAGCAACACCGCAGTCGATGTGATCGTCGACGTGTTCGGGTACATGGCCCCGTCGGATGCTGCCGGCTTCACGCCGAGTTCGCCGTTCCGCTGGACCGACACCCGCGACAAGTGGGTGACGGCGATGAACTTCGGTACCGGTGGGCAGCGCCTCGGGGATGGTCAGACGATCACCTTGCAGGTCGCTGGGCAACGCGGCGTTCCGAGCACCGCCCGTGCCGTGTCGTTCAACGTCACCGTCGCCGACGGCATCGGAAATGCCGGATACGTCACCGCCTTCCCATGTGGCACCCGTCCGAACACCTCGAACCTGAACTTCGGCCCCGGCCAAGCGGTCGCCAACGGGGCCATGGTCTCGCTGAGCGCCAGCGGCACGCTGTGCATCTATGTGTATGAATCGGCGCACGTGATCGTCGACGTCAACGGCTGGTGGGGTTGACCCCACCTCCGAGTTCCAGCCGGTCAGTGCGAGTGCCAGCCACATCCGAGTGGGTACTCGCACCCCGGGGTGCGAGTACCCACTCGGATGATCGCGTGGCACTCGCACTGGTGGCGTGGCACTCGCACTGGTGGCGTGGCGCTCGGGCCGGAGGGTCAGACGTCGAGCGGGTCGGGGGCTTCAGTGTTGAGGTTGTGTCGGGCGATGGCCGCCTGCACTTCATCGGCACTGGCCGTGCCGTCGGCAACCAGCGCGCTGAGGATGGCGACGACGATGTGGCCGGCGTCGACCTCGAAGTAGTCGCGTAGCGCCTCGCGGGTGTCGCTACGGCCCATCCCGTCGGTGCCCAACGGAATGAAGGTGCGACCCGGCAAGAAGCGTGAGATCTGCTCGGGCACGATCTTCATGAAGTCGCTGACCGCCACGATGGGACCCTGCGACTCGGCGAGAACCTCGGACACGATGTTCGTCCGCGCGGGCTCGTGCGGGTGCAGGCGGTTCCAGCGCTCCGCCGACAACGCGTCGTCGCGCAACGCTTTGTACGAGGTGGCCGACCACAGCTCCACGCCCACTCCGTACTCGGCGAGTTCGGCGGCGGCAGCGCGGGCGGCACCCTGTGCCGAGCCGCTGAAGAGCAGCGTGACACGACGATCCTTGCCCTCCGGTGCCTCCGCCCAGCGGTACAGCCCCCGCATGATGTGGGCAGCATCGAGCCCTTCGGGCATCGCGGGCATCGGGTAGTTCTCGTTGTAGAGCGTGATGTAATAGAACACGTCCTGCTCCAGACCGGCGGGTCGATCGGAATCAGGGCCGTACATGCGATGAATGCCCGCCTGAATGATGGTGGCGACTTCGTAGGCGAAGGCCGGGTCGTACGCCTGACACGGCGGCACCGTGCTGGCCAACACCAGCGAGTGACCGTCCTGGTGCTGCAGACCTTCGCCTTGCAGCGTCGTGCGTCCCGCTGTCGCTCCCAGTAGGAAGCCGCGAGCGCGGATGTCGGCCGCCTGCCAGATGAGGTCGCCCACACGCTGGAAACCGAACATGGAGTAGAACGTGTAGAAGGGGATCGTGCTGACGCCACGGGTTGCATACGCGGTGGCTGCTGCGATGAAGCTGGCCATCGAGCCGGCCTCGGTGATGCCCTCCTCCAGGATCTGGCCCTTGGCAGACTCGGCGTAACTCAGCAACAGATCGTGGTCCACCGGCTGGTACTGCTGGCCCTGTGAGGCGTAGATCTTCAACGCCGGGAACAGTGAGTCCATGCCGAACGTGCGGCCCTCGTCGGGGATGATCGGCACCACCAACTGGCCGATGTTCTCGTCGCGGCTGAGGTTGCGCAGCAGTCGGGTGAAGCTCATCGTGGTACTCACCGCTTGCTCGCCCGACCCGTGACGAAGCTCGTCGAACGTGGCGTCGAGGGGCATGCCCATCGGCTTGCGTGGGCGAATGATGCGCTTGGGCACGCTTCCCCCCAAGGCGCGTCGACGCTCGATCATGTACTGATACTCGACCGAATCTTCCGCTGGGCGGAAGTAGGGGATCTCACCATTCTCGAGTGCCGAGTCGGGGATCTCGTCGTTCATGTGGAGCCGGTCGCGGAGCGCGAACAACTGCGAGCTGGTCATCTTCTTGATCTGGTGTGTGGAGTTGCGACCCTCGAACCCGGGACCGAGCGTCCAGCCCTTGATCGTCTTGGCGAGAATCACTGTCGGCGCACCCGAACCGAGATTCTCGGTAGCCGCCTTGTAGGCCGCGTAGAGCTTGTGATAGTCGTGGCCACCACGGGGCAGGTTGATCAGGTCGTCGTCGGGGAGATGAGCGACCATCTGGCGTAGCCGCGGGTCCGGGCCGAAGAAGTTGTCGCGGATGTACGCGCCGTTTTCGATGCTGTAGCGCTGGAACTCGCCATCGACGGTGGTGTTGAGTTGATTGAGCAGCACGCCGTCCTTGTCGTTGGCCAGCAGGGGATCCCACTTGCTGCCGAGGATGACCTTGATCACGTTCCAGCCGGCGCCACGGAAGCTGGCCTCCAGTTCCTGGATGATCTTGCCGTTGCCGCGAACGGGGCCATCGAGGCGCTGCAGGTTGCAGTTGACCACGAACACCAGGTTGTCGAGCCGCTCGCGACTGGCGAGCGAAATCGCACCCAGGGTCTCTGGTTCGTCACACTCGCCGTCGCCCAGGAAGGCCCATACCCGGCTCTGGCTGGTGTCGTCGAGTTCGCGGTTCTGGAGGTATCGGTTGAACCGTGCGTGGTACAACGCGGTGAGCGGCCCGAGGCCCATCGAGACGGTGGGGAACTCCCAGAAGTCCGGCATCAGGCGTGGGTGCGGGTAGCTGCTCAAGCCCTTGTGGTCGCGCCCGATTTCGCGACGGAAGCTGTCGAGATCGGTGGTCTCCAAGCGGCGCTCCATGAACGCTCGGGCGTAGACACCGGGGGCCGCATGGCCCTGGAAGTAGATGTGGTCGCCGGCATTGCCGTCGTCCTTGCCGCGAAAGAAGTGGTTGAACCCGATCTCGTACAGGCTCGCCGAACTTGCGTACGTGGCCAGATGGCCGCCGATCCCTTCGGCGGCATTGTTGGCGCGCACGACCATCGCTGCTGCGTTCCATCGCGCGAACGCCCGAATGCGTCGCTCGAGATGGTCGTCACCCGGGAACCACGGCTCGGCCTCGCGCGGAATGGTGTTGAGATATGGCGTGCTGACCGTGGCCGGGAAGCTGACCTGCGAGGCGCGAGCCTTCTCCAACAGCTTCGTCAGTAGGAAGCGTGCCCGTGTCTTGCCATGCACATCGACAACGGCATCGAGGCTGTCAAGCCACTCCTGGGTTTCACCTGGGTCTGAGTCGGGGAGCTGGTTGACGTAACCGTCGAAGATCATGACGACCATTGTGCCACCGCTACCAGCGGGTAACCGGCCCTACCTGGCAACTGCCATCGCGGCGATGACTCGCCAGGTCTCTCGCGTGCCAACCCTCTGGGCCCCTTCATCGTAGAATTCGCCCGGACATGACTGATACAACCGACTCGACGACAGTGTTCACCGATGGCGCCTGTGCCGGAAACCCCGGGCGTGGCGGGTGGGCCTGGGCGGTGGCCCCTGGTGGTGAGCAATTCGGCTCCGGCGGCGCCGCCCACACGACGAACCAGCGCATGGAACTGCAGGCAGTCCTCGAGGCCCTCAGGTCGTTGCCCGGGCAGCTCACGATCGTCAGCGACAGTACGTACGTGGTGCACTGCTTTCGTGACCGTTGGTGGGTCAAGTGGAAGGCAAACGGTTGGAGGAACTCCCAGAAGCAACCGGTCGCCAATACCGACATCTGGATGCCACTGGTCGAGCTGGTCATCGAACGCCAGCCCACCTTTCGCTGGGTGAAGGGCCACAGCGGCGACCCCATGAACGACCTCGTCGATCGCCTGGCCGTCGTCGCCAGCGCGGGCCCCTTCGACGAGCCGCCACCCGCTGCTGCCAGCCACCCGCAAGCCACGCTTTTCGACTGACGCCGCCCGCTTGGTGTGTGTGGCGCGCCGCCGCCTAACGTTCGCGTCATGGATATCAATGGAGTCAGCGCAATCGTCACGGGTGGTGCCTCTGGCATCGGAGCAGCAACCGCCCGTCTGCTCGCATCGAAGGGCGCCAAGGTCGTCGTCGCCGACCTGCAGGAGGACAAGGGCAACGAGCTCGCCGACGAGATCGGTGGCTCGTTCTGCAAGGTCGACGTGACCAAGACCGACGACATCATCAACGCGATCGAGATGGCCAAGAGCATGGGACCGCTGCGTGTACTGGTCAACTCGGCAGGCATCGGCTGGGCCCAGCGCACCGTCGGCAAGGACGGCCAGTACGAGTCGGCCGCCAACCTCGATGCGTTCAAGAAGGTCATTGCCATCAACCTGATCGGCAGCTTCGACTGCATCCGCCTGGCCGCAACTGCCATGAGCACCACCGAGCCGCTGGAATACGGCGAGCGTGGCGCCATCGTCAACATCGCATCCGTCGCGGCGTTCGACGGCCAGATCGGCCAGGCGTCGTACTCGGCGTCGAAGGGTGGCGTCGTGGGTATGACTCTGCCGATCGCCCGCGACCTTGCAGCCGTCGGCGTGCGGGTCAACACGGTGGCCCCCGGCCTCATCGACACCCCGATCTACGGCGAGGGTGAGAACAGCGATGCATTCAAGTCGAACCTGCAAAAGGGCGTGCTGTTCCCGCAGCGTCTGGGCTTCCAGAGCGAGCTGGCCTCGATGGTCGTCGAGTGCATCACCAACAGCTATATGAACGCCGAGACCATTCGCGTCGACGGTGGCATTCGGATGCCACCGAAGTGATCGACGCCTCGTGAGGGGCATACTGTCGCTCCAGATCGAGGAGGAGCCACCATGAAGGCAATATGGAATGGCACGGTCATCGCCGAGAGCGACGACACGGTCGTCGTCGAGGGCAACCACTACTTTCCCGCCGAATCGGTCAAGGCGCAGTACCTGACGGATTCGCCCAGCAACACCGTGTGTCCCTGGAAGGGGACTGCCAGCTATCAGCACGTCACGGTCGACGGTCAACTCAACTCGGATGCGGCCTGGTTCTACCCTGAACCGAAGGACGCTGCGGCAGAGATCAAGGGCCGTTACGCCTTCTGGAAGGGCGTAACGGTCACTGCCTGAACGGTCACTGCCTGAACGGTCACTGCCTGACGAAGGTCGTCAGGTGGTGTAGTCGGCATTGATGCGAACGTAGCCATCGGTGAGGTCGCAGCCCCACATGGTGGCGCTCTCAGTGCCGCCGGTGGCGAGCGACACGTGGATCAGCACCTCGTCGCGGCGCATGTACGCGCTCAGCGCTTCGAGGTCGCCATCGTCGAGGCGTGCTGGGTAGACCTCCTGGGTTCCGAATCGGATCACCACGGCGTCCTGATCGACCTCGTCGGTGGTCGTCGCCTTCCCAACCGCCATGGCCACACGCCCCCAGTTGGGGTCAGCACCGTGCACGGCAGTCTTGACCAGGGGAGAGTTGACGATCGCGCCAGCAACCCGCTTGGCCTGCTCGCCCGATGCGGCCTGATCGACGGTGACTTCCAGCAACGTTGTAGCTCCCTCACCATCGCGAGCGATCTGTTTGGTGAGTGATTCCGCCACGCTGAACAGCGCCGCCTCGAACTCGTCGGCGACCACGGGACCGCCCGCCCCGTTGGCGAGGATGATGGCGGTGTCACTGGTGGACGTGTCAGTGTCGATCGAGACGCAGTTCAGCGTGCGGTCGATCACCCGCCGAAACACTGCGTCGAGCTCTGCCTGAACGATGGCGGCGTCGGTGAAGATCATCGCGATCATGGTCGCCATGTTGGGCTCGATCATGCCCACACCCTTGGCAACGCCGACGATGCGGGCGGCGCCGACCGACGCGTGCGCAGTCTTGGCCACGGTGTCGGTGGTCATGATGCCGCGAGCCACGGCCGCGGCGTCGGTGCCAGGTAGCGGCGACGGAATGGCCGCCAGTCCTGCGCGAACCACGTCCATCGGGTAGGGGCGACCGATCACGCCGGTGGAGGCCAGCAGCACGTCTGTTGTCGCGCAACCCAATGCTGCAGCCACGCCGCTGACGACCTCCTCGGCGTCAGCCAGGCCCTGTGCCCCGGTCGCGACGTTGGCATTCTTGGAAATGACGACCATCGCCCGCGCTGTGCCGGCGGCAACATGGCGGCGGCTGATCAGCACGCTGGGGCCGGCGAACGAGCTCTGCGTGAAGACGCCGGCTGCTACGCACGGGCCGTCGGAGACGACCACCGTGAAGTCATCGGTGGCGTCCTTGATGCCGATGTTGGTCACATACGAGTGGAAACCGCGGGGGAGCTGCAACGGTTCGGTCATCGTCAGGCGTCCTGGGTCTGTTGCAGGTGATGGCGGATCCGGCTGAACAGCTCGCTGAGCTGCTGGACACCCTTGGCGCCCAGGGGTTCCAAGAAGTGTCGACGGACACTCTCGACGTGGTCGGGTGCGGCGGCTCTCATCTTGTTCATTCCCGCATCAGTGAGGTGGGCGTACATCACTCGCCGATCAGCGCTGCAGGCCGAACGTTCGATCCACCCGGCTTTGACCATTCCGTCCAGCCGTCGCGTCAGGCCGCTCGGTGACAGGCGAAGTGAATCAGCCAGATCACACATGCGCAGGCGATTGTCGTCCGCCTCGGAAAGAAAGACGAGGACCTTGTAGTCGCCCATCGTGATGTCGTGCGACGCAATGTCTGCTTCGAAGGCGGCTTCGAGGTCAGGCACGGTGGTGACGAAGTTTCGCCACGCCGACTGTTCGATGTCGGAGAGCCAGTTCGTGGTCATGCGCCGAAGTCTAGCGAAAAGTTGTTGCGAGAAACAGTTGCGAGCGCAAGTATTGGTCAGTACCATCGCTTGCGTTCGCAACTACTCACCCCTCATCAGGAGACGATGACATGTCAGATCTCAGCGCACTCACCCCCGGCATCTGGACCGTTGATCCCGGCCACTCCACCATTGGCTTCGTTGCCCGCCACCTGGTCGTCGCCAAGGTGCGTGGCCAGTTCACCGAGTTCTCCGGCGCCATCACGGTGGGCGAGAATCCCCTCGACTCGAAGGTCGAGGCTGTCGTGACGGCCACGTCGATCGACACTCGCGATGCCGGTCGTGACGGACACCTTCGGGGCAATGACTTCTTCGATGTCGAGAACCACCCGCAGTGGACGCTGGTCAGCACGGGCATTGATGCAAAGGGGAGTGATTACGTCCTCCACACCGACCTGACCATCAAGGGTGTCACCAAGGCCGTCGACTTCGAGCTCGAGTTCGATGGAGTAGCCGTCGACCCGTGGAACAATACGAAGGCCGGTTTCACTGCGGAGGCGCAGATCAGCCGTAAGGACTTCGGTCTGGAGTGGAACGTCGCACTCGAGGCTGGCGGCTTCGTCGTCGGCGACACCATCAAGATCACTCTCGAGATCGAAGCGCTCAAGGCCTGACATCGAACGAGCCACTCGGCTCGAAGGAGGAAACAGATGTCGATCACACGACTCAACCATGCGGTGCTGTACGTGTCCGACGCGAGGGCGTCGGCAACGTTCTACGGTGAGGTTCTCGGCTTCGAAACCGTGGCCAACATCGGCAATCAGGCGTTCTTCCTTCGAGCCGACGGCTCGGCCAACGACCACGACCTCGGGCTGTTCAGCGTCGGGAATCGTCCCGCCGCCGCGCACTCCGTGGGGCTCTATCACTTGGCCTGGCAGGTCCCCACGCTTCAGGATCTGGTTGCACTGCGCGAGCGGCTCGTGGCTGCGGGCTCACTCATCGGCGAGAGTGACCATGGCGTCAGCAAGAGCTTGTACGCCAAGGACCTCGACGGTATCGAGTTCGAGATCATGTGGGCTGTTCCCAAGGCCGATTGGCCCGCCGATCTACGCACGCTGCCACTGGATCTCGATGCATCGTTGCAGCGCTGGGCTGGCGTCGACACGTCGGCTCAATGACCTCTGATCAGTGCAGCAGGGCAGCGAAGGCCTCGTCGAGGCGCGGGTGCTGGAACTCGTAGCCGGACTGCTGGAGCACCCTGGGCAGCACGTTCTGTCCCGTGAACAGCAGTGCGTCCGCGAGTTCACTGCCCAGTAGCAGCTTGGGCCCGAACGATGGCACGGGCAGCGCTGACGGGCGCCCGAGGGCACGGCCGAGCTGTTTCGCGAAACCCGCGTTGGTGATGGGGTTGGGCGCGGTGAGGTTGACCGGACCGCTGACGTCTGCTGTCAGGAGATGCGTGATGGCGCCGACTTCGTCGGGCAGGGAAATCCAGCTCTGCCACTGCTTGCCGCTTCCGAATCGGCCACCTACGAACAGCTTGAACAGCGGCAGCATCTTCTTCAAGGCTCCGCCCTGCGGTGTGAGCACGATGCCGGTGCGCAGATACGCAACACGAGTGCCGGCGGCCGATGCTGGAGCGGCTGCTGCCTCCCACTGCCTGCAGACGTCGGCGAGAAACCCGGTACCCAGCGGCGACTGCTCGTCCAGCTCGCGGCTGTCGCTGGCACCGTAGATTCCGATCGCGGAACCGCTGAGCATGACCGGCGGTCGGTTGGTGCACGACGCAATCGACTCTGCCAGCAAGGTGGTGGTGCGCACCCGACTGTCGAGGATCACCGCCTTGTAGTCGGCGGTCCAGCGATGGTCGCCGATGCCCGCGCCCGCAAGGTGGACAACGGCGTCGGCCCCCTCCAGCGCATCGACGGGTAGTACGCCGGCGGCCGGGTCCCACTGCACCTCACCAGCCGACGCGGTGCGGCGGACCAGCTTGACGACGTCGTGCCCATCACTACGTAGCTGCTTCGACAGGGCCGTGCCGATGAGGCCGCTGGCCCCGGAGATGATCACGCGCATGGGTCGACAGTAGGCCCGAGTCGTGCATGTTGTCGCCGTGTGGACCCAACTACCGGCGAGTGTTCTTGGTCACTCGCTGGTGGCGTCCTCGTCGATGTCGACGTGTACCGGAACGCTGACCACGACCGTGTCGGGGCGGTAGAGCAGGCGAGCCTTCAGCGCGAACGCCGACTGGTTGTGCAGCCACTGGCTGCTCACCTTGGTCACCGACTCGGGAATCACGACAGTGATGATGTCATCGTCTCGCTCCTGGTCCAGTTCGTCGAGGTAGGCCATCACCGGACGAGTGAGCTCGCGATACGGCGAGGAGATGGTGTGCAGTTCGATCGGCACGTTGTACTCGTCCCACTGCGCGTGCAATGCCCGCTCTTCCTCCGGGTCCTGCACGATCGACAATGCGATGATGCGTTCCGGGTTGAGGCTGCGTGCGTATTGCACCGCATCGAGCACCCCGCGGTTGACCTTGCCCACCAGCACCACGACGTAGTGCGTGCGGCGTGGCGACTTGTAGCCGGGCGGTACCGCCAGTGACTTCTTGACCCGCTTGTAGTGCTGGCCGATCGAGTGGAAGAAGAACACCATGATCGGAATCAGAGCTGCGGGGATCCATGCGCCCTCCGTGAACTTCGAGACGACCACGATGACGGCAATGATTCCGGTGGTCGCAGCACCAATTGCGTTGATGGCGAGGCTCAGGCGCCAGCGTGGCTCCTTGAGGCGAATGTGGTGCATGATCATCCCGGTTTGGCTGAGGGTGAAGCCGGTGAACACGCCGAACGCGTACAGGGGGATCAGGGCGTTGATCTGCCCGTCGAAAATGATGATCAGAACGCTGGCCACAGCTGCCAGGAAGATGACGCCGTTGGAGAACACCAGACGATCTCCGCGGTTCGCGAACTGACGTGGCAGAAAGCCGTCCTTGGCGATGATGCTGGACAATCGAGGAAAGTCGGCATAGGCGGTGTTGGCGGCAAGGACGAGGACGGCGAAGGTGGAGATCTGCATGATCCAGAACAAGGTGCCCTTGCCGCCGTACACCTGCTCAGCCATGAGAGCAATACCGGTGGGATCACTGTCGCCGCGGAAGGGTTTGAGGTGGGCTGCCAGCACTGAGATGCCAACGAAGGAAGTTCCGAGAATGGCACCCATCCACATGATGGTGGCGGCCGCATTCTTGCTCTCGGGCTTCTTGAAGGCCGGCACACCGTTGGAGACGGCCTCGACGCCGGAGAGTGCAACGGCGCCGGAGGAGAACGCCCGCAGCAGCATGATGATGCTGATGCTTTTCACGCTCTTGGAGAATTCCTCGGCTTCCTTGCTCACCTTCGTGGGGTCGATCGGGCTGATGTTCTTCAGGATGAAGACACGGACCAGACCGACGATGATGAGTGCGATCAGCGACACCACGTAGATGTAGGTGGGCGGCGCGAAGAGCGCGCCGGATTCCTTCAGGCCGCGCAAGTTGGCCAGGGTGATCATCACGATGCAGCCCAGGCAGATCGGCACGGTCCATCTGTTGTCGAATCCGAACGCGGAGCGGATGGCCAACACACCACCGGCGACCGAAACGGCAACGGTGAGGATGTAGTCGACGAGCAGGGACGAGCCGGCGATCAGCGCTGGAATGACGCCGAGGTTCTCCTTGCTGACGATGTAGCTGCCGCCGCCGCTGGGGTACGCAAAGATGGTCTGGCGATAGCTGGTGATGACGATGACGAGAAGAACTGCCACCACGATCGCGATGGGGACCAGCTTGGTGAACGCTGCGGCGCCGGCGCCGGCGCCGAGGAGCACCACCAAGATTGCGTCGGTCGCGTATGCGGTGGAGGAGATGGCGTCGCTGGAGAAGACCGGCAACGCGATCTTCTTACTGAGTCGTTGATGGCCTTCGTCGGCACTGGCGATGGGCGTGCCGATGACGAGGCGCTTGAGAGACTGGAACATAGGTGTTGCGGAGCATATGTCTGGTTACAGTTCCAACGGCAATGTCGTCGTCGTGAGGCCGTGTGGACCCCGGGCGGCAAGGAGGACCAGCGTCGTGCATGTAGTAATCGTCGGTTGTGGGCGTGTGGGCGCATCGCTGGCTCACAGCCTCATCGCGGAGGGTCACACCGTTGCCGTCATCGACCGCAAGCCGGCGGCATTCGAGCGTCTTGGGGCCAACTTCTCCGGTGAGAAGTTCGTCGGCATCGGCTTCGACCGCGACCTGTTGGTGAGGGCGGGTATCGAGAAGGCGGAGGCGCTCGCAGCCGTCACCAACGGCGACAACTCCAACATCCTGATTGCCCGCGTGGCCCGCGAGACGTTCGGCATCGAGCGTGTCGTCGCCCGTATTTACGACCCACAGCGCGCTGCCGTGTATCAGCGCCTGGGTATTGCCACGGTGGCGCCGGCGCGCTGGGCCACCGAGCGTGTGTTGCGCCGGTTGGTGCCCGATGTGCTGTCGGTCGAATGGATCGACCCGTCGGCGAAGGTCTCGCTCGTGGAACGTTCCTTTGCGAACGCGTGGGCCGGCCATCGGGTGTTGGAGGCGGAAGGCGCCGGCATCCGCGTCGTCGCCGTCAGTCGGCTGGGTTCGGCCATGTTGCCCACGCCTGACCTCGTGGTGCAGGAAGGCGACGTCGTGTACCTCGCTGTTGCACATGACGCCCTCTCGCAGCTGGCAGAACTTTCCCTCAACCCGCCTGCGGCGCACTAGGAGCCTCTGATGAATGTAGTGATCGCAGGTGGCGGCAGTGTGGGCCGGTTCATCGCTGAACAGCTGGTCGGCGGTGGCCACGACGTCACCATCGTGGACAACGAGGCTCGTGTCGTCGACCAGTACGAAGGCACCATTGAAGGCGTGCACTGGCTCAAGGGTGACGCGTGTGATTTCGATGCGCTGAAAGCCGCAGGGCTCGAACGGGCCGACGTCATCGCGTCCGTCACGGGAGATGACGAGGACAACCTCGTCATCTCTTTGCTGGCCAAGCAAGAGTTCGCCGTACCTCGTGTCGTTGCACGTGTGAACAACCCCAAGAACGAGTGGATGTTCAACGAGACCTGGGGTGTCGACGTCTCGGTCAGCACGCCCCACCTCATCACCGGCCTCGTGCAAGAAGCCGTCTCGGTTGGTTCGTTCGTGCGTCTCCTGTCGTTCGAGGGCGGCAAGGCAAAGCTGGCAGAGGTCACGCTGGCGGAAAATTCACCTGCTGCTGGTCGCGAGATCGCAGACCTCGGTTTCCCACGTGACGCCACCGTGGTTGCGGTGCTGCGCGACGAGAAGGTCGTGGTGCCCCGTGGCGACACGATTCTGCGCGTCGGCGATGAGGTGCTCGTGCTGGTGACGACCGACAGTGAAGACGCGACCCGTTCGCTGCTTGTGGGCTGAGATCGTCCGCGTCAGTGCTGCGGCAGCAGCGTGTACGCCGGGTTCATCATGACGAGGCGGTTGCGCTCCGTCCGCGCCACCCCTTCGAGTACCAGTGCGCGGTTGTGGTCGACGCCGGCGAGGTGACGACGCCCGGTGAACATTGCAACCACCGTCCCTGTGCCGTCATCGACCGTGATCTCGAAGGTGCTGATGCCGGAGCGAGGTGTGACCCGCATGCGAGTGATCTCGCCGCCGACTCGGACGGCGGTGCGGGGGCTCATGTCGCCGATGCTTGTCAGGTCGAGCCCCGAGAACCGGTCCTGCAGTCGGCGGTCGTCGAGTTCGTCGACGGATGTCCGGAGTCGTTTGGCGAGGTCGCGAAGGCCCATGCGTGAATGCTAGGCACAACAACTGTCGCGCGCCCCTGACCTGTGGGTCCACTGAGTGGCATACGCTCGCCACATGTGCCGCAACATCACCACCCTTCGAGGGCTCGAGCCGATCGCCACATCGGTCGAGATCGAAGCCGCCGCCCGGCAATACGTGCGCAAGATCAGTGGGGTCCAAAAGACGTCACCCGCCACCGAGGCCGCCTTCGAGGCAGCGGTTGCCGAGATCGCGCACATCACCGCACACCTGCTCGAGGATCTGCCGCCACGCAAGCAACCACCGCCGACGCTCCCTCCCTTGCGTCGGGTCAAGGTGCCTCGCGCCAGCTGATACAAGAGGCAGCAGCGTGCCAGCGCCCTTATCCTCTACGGCGTCATGCGTACCCGAACCTTGCTCCTGCTTGCTGTCTCGTGTGGTCTTGTGATTCTGATCGCCGGGAGTGTTTTCTTCCTCCGGCTGGCCAGTCAGACGACACCGGAACCTCCGCTGGCCGTCGGATCGTCCGGCTCGGCGGGCGACGCGACCGTGACGGTGCACGACGTCGACACCACCGAATCAGCACTGATCGTCACCGTGACGCTCGGGGGCGTGGACGATGCGGACGGGCTCGATGGGTTCTCCTTGGTGGCGCCGGGGAAGCGCATAGCCCCCGACACGGAGTCGGCCGCCGTTGGCGCCTGCACCGGATTCACGGTCGCAGAGGTCACCTGTACCCTCAGCTTTCCGACCGAAGGCCTCACGGGAACCGATCGTCAACTGCTGCTGATCCGCGCGGAGGAACAGGTGCGCTGGAAGCTGGTGTAATCGGTACCACCCGCCGCGAGCCCTGCGCCCAGCGGGTACGGTTGACTACGCAGATTCGGCCACCCCCGACCAGAGTGGAGCTCATACACACATGGACCAGCAACAGTTCGACCTCGTGGTCATCGGCGGCGGTCCCGGCGGCTATGGCACAGCTCTGTACGCCACGTCGGCGGGGCTCAGCGTGGCGCTGGTGGAGAAGGGCGCCCTTGGCGGCACATGCCTCAACCGCGGTTGTATTCCGGCCAAGGCGTTCCTCGAGTCGGCCGCGGTCAACCGACACGTGCAGCACGCTGCCGAGTTCGGCATCGAGAGCAGCGCGCCGATCGTCAACTTCGCGGTCGCTCAGGCTCGCAAACAAAAGATCGTCGACGGCATCGTCAAGGGTCTTGCATCGTTCATGAAGTCGAAGAAGATCACCGTCCTCGACGGCATCGGTACGCTCGGCGCCAACCACACCGTCACGGTTGCCCACCCTGACGGCAGTAGCAGCACCATCACCGGCACCAACGTCGTGCTTGCCTCGGGCAGCGTGCCGCGCACCATCCCCGGCTTCGAGCCATCCGGTCCGGTCATGACCAGCGACGAAGTGCTGATGCTCGACTACGTGCCGGCACGGGTGGCAGTCATCGGTGGTGGCGCCATCGGCTGCGAGTTCGCCAGCACGTTCGCCGACCTCGGCTCACAGGTCACCATCTTGGAGGGCTTGCCCAAGATCCTCCCGGGGCTCGATGCCGATGTCGCCAATGTCGTCGTACGTAGCTTCAAGAAGAAGAACATCGACATCAAGACCGGTGTCAAAGTGCTCGGTCACACGCCCACTGGCGGCGGAGGCACCACGGTCCACTTCGGCGCCGCCGACAGTGATGCGCAGAACCTGGAAGTCGACGTCGTGGTGGTCAGTATCGGTCGCCGGCCGTATGCCGACCACCTTGGGTTGCACGGTACGGCGGTGTCGGTCAGCGATCGTGGCTTCGTCGAGGTCGACCAGTACTGCCGCACCTCCGAGCCCGGCGTGTACGCCGTGGGCGACCTCATCAACACACCGGCACTTGCCCATGTCGGCTACGCCGAGGCAATCCTGGTCGTCAAGCACATTCTCGACGAGTCACCCAGCCCCATCCGCTACGACCGTGTGCCGTGGGCCATCTACTGTCATCCCGAGGTTGCGTTCGCCGGCCCCAGCGAGGAGGCGGCCCGCGAGGCCGGCTTCGATGTGGTGGTCGCGAAGCATCAGTACCGCGCCAACGCTCGTGCGCAGATCCTCGGCGAACTCGACGGTCTGGTCAAGGTCATCGCCAAGAAGAATGCCGATGGCACCGCAGGACAGGTCCTCGGCGTCCACATGGTCGGGCCGTGGGTCACCGAGCAGCTCAGCGGTGGCTACCTTGCAGTGAACTGGGAGGCCACGGTTGCCGAGGTCGCCGAATTCATCCAGCCGCACCCAAGTCTCACCGAACTCTTCGGTGAGACCGTTCTCTCCCTCACTGGCCGCAGCCTCAACGCCTGACGCCACCGCGCAGCACACCGAACACTTACACCGCAACAGCATTCGAATACGAGGAGCACTCCACCATGGCCGACGTCACCCTCCCTCAACTGGGCGAGACAGTTACCGAAGGCACGATCACGCGCTGGTTCAAGAAGGTCGGCGACACGATCGCCGCTGACGAGCCATTGTTCGAGGTCAGTACCGACAAGGTCGACACGGAAGTTCCGTCA
>Ga0073904_10001591_pt1 | contig 17006 bp, 16 predicted proteins | sample KloWWTrecipitate_FD_66668 | JGI IMG/M metagenome (GOLD analysis project Ga0073904, IMG submission 66668) | Active sludge microbial communities from Klosterneuburg, Austria, studying microevolution and ecology of nitrifiers - Klosterneuburg... | ecosystem: Engineered > WWTP > Aerobic digester >... | reverse complement strand
TCGCCCTCGCCCTCGGCTGGAGCGCGTGCACCAGCGGCGCACAGGAGGGCGACGCGACCCACGTCGGGGTGGCGATGCCCACCACCGCGAGCCCTCGATGGATCGCCGACGGCGAGAACGTCAAGGCCCAGCTCGAGGACCTCGGGCACGCGGTCGACCTGCAGCACGCCGACGACGTCCCGACCCGGTCGCCCAGCTCGAGCAGATCATCGCCGACGGGGCCGACGTCCTTGTCGTCGGTGCCATCGACGGCACGGCTCTCACGGGAGCACTCGGCCAGGCGGCAGCGGCGGGCATCCCCGTGATCTCCTCAGACCGCCTCATCCGCGACAGCGGCGACAGCGGCGACGTGGAGTGCTACGCCATGTTCGACAACGCGCTCGTCGGGGTCCAGCAGGCCACCAACCAGCTGCTGGTCCTTGGCGTCCTCGATGCCACGGGTCAACCCACCGGCGCCACCGGGCCGTTCGCCATCGAGCTCATCGCCCGGTCGCCGGACGACAACAACGCCACCGTCTCCTTCACCGGCGCGATGGGCATCCTGGAGCCGCTCCTCGACGACGGGACCCTCGTCGTGCGCTCCGGTGAGACGGACTTCGCGACCATCGCCACCCCCGGCTGGAAGGGCGAGACCGCCGCCACACGCCTCGCGGCCGTGCAGGCGGTCCGCGACGGCCGGGTGTACTCGACCATCTACACGGACACCCGCCAGCTCGCCGAGCTCGCCGTCACCCTGGTCGACGCGATCCTCCAGGGCGAGGGCCCCGAGACCAACGACCTCACCTCCTACGACGACGGCGTCATGGTCGTGCCCTCCTACCTGCTGAAGTCCCCGGTCGTCACGGCGGGCAACCACGAGCAGATCCTGATCGACAGCGGCTACTACACCCCCGAGGACCTCGCATGAGTGCGACGACGACCACTTCCCGCCGTCTCGGCTCCTGGTTCTGGGACCGCCCCGTCGCGGCCAAGATCGGCGGCGCCGTCGGCGTCCTCGGCGTCGCGTTCGCCGTCGTGGGCACGATGGGCGGCATCGCGCCGGTGCACGCCGGCGACAGCCTCGAGGGGAGACCCGAGGGCTAACCCAGGGCCTCGAGGGGTCAATGGCAGAGCTGCGTACCGTCCAGGCACAGAGCCACCTGCTGGTCCGGCGGACCGCTGCGGCGACGGACGAGGCCGCCAGCACCCAGCTGCCGGTCTCCGCCGACTGGAACGACGCCCGCGCCCAGTCGCTCATCGACCCGGTCGCCGCATTCCCCGAGGCCGACACCCAGCAGTGGGCCGACTTCCTCACCCGAGGGGAGGCCTGGACCACCTACCGTGACACGACTGTCCTCCCGCTCGCCCAGAGCGGGGACCTCGAGGCCGTCGAGGCTGCCCTCAGCGCCTCGTCCGCCGGCGACCCGGACAACGCCGGACGCGCGCTCGGCCTGGCAGACGGGCAGGTCAACAACGCCGTCCAGGAGGTGCAGGACCAGGCGACGGCGGCGATCCGGCAGGCGCTCGTCGCGCTGATCGCCGGCTTCGGCCTGTCGGTGACCATCGCTGCCACCCTCGTCCTCGGCCCAGTCCTCGCTGCGCGAGACCATGGCTGCCGTGGTCGCCGCGACCCGGACCGTCGCGGCCGCCGCGGAGGAGCTGTCCGCGTCGAACGTGCACGTCGCCACCGGCGCGGAGGAGATGGGCGCGTAGATCCGCGAGATCGCGCAGAACGCGAACCAGGCGGTGGCGGTCGCCGAGCAGGCAGTGGTCATCGCGCAGCGCACGGCCTCGACGGTCACCGAGCTCGGGCAGAGCTCCAAGGAGATCGGCGACGTGGTCCGGCTCATCACCTCGATCGCCGAGCAGACCAACCTCCTGGCGCTCAACGCCACGATCGAGGCTGCCCGGGCGGGGCAGGCGGGGCGCGGGTTCGCCGTCGTCGCCGGTGAGGTCAAGGAGGTGGCTCAGGAGTCCGCCCGCGCGGCGGAGGACATCAGCTCGCGCATCGCGAACAACCAGACCCAGACGGTGGCAGCGGTCGGTGCCATCACGAGCATCACCGAGGTGATCTCGACGATCAGCACCTACCAGATGACCATCGCCAGCGCCGTCGAGGAACAGACGGCCACGACGAACGAGATGAGCCGCAGCGTCAACGAGGCCGCGACGGGTTCCGGCGAGATCGCCGCCAACATCACCGGGGTGGCCGCGGGCGCTGCCGGCTCGAGCACTGTCATCACCCCGACGCAGGACGCCGTCGCCGAGCTCGCGCGCATGTCGAACGAGTTCAGCGCACGGGTCGCGAGGTTCACCTTCTGATCCTCGGCGGGCACGCTCGGGGCCCCGTCGGTCCGGACCGGTGGGGGCTCGGTCGCGCCACGGCACCGCCGGGTGCCCAGCAGGACCCACCGCACAGCCGTGCCGCGGGCCCCGACCAGGGAGACATCCGTGCGTCCTCGCCCGCTCTCCCGTTTGCACTTCCCGGAGAGCTTGAACCGCGATCGGCCTGTTGACCGCCGTCGAGGACGTGCCACCCCGTCCCACCCGGTGCCTGTGACTGCGGGCCCGCGGTACGACGAGGACGTACCGCCGGCGTGGGGATGTCAACCACGTTCCGGCGAAGCGTCGGGCCGGCGGCAGCGGGTCTCCCGCGCCGTCCTGCCGGCTCCATCGTGAGGGCCAACGCCCGACGTGTCGAGTCCATTCCCGACTGTTCGCCCCGAGTTCGCCCGCCCGTCACCCCACGCACCGCGGACGTCGCGGCCAGGGACCTCGGCTCGACGCCACCCACCCACGACCGCTAACGTCGGGACCGACGACCACGCCGAGCCGTGGTCCCCAGCGGGAAGGAGCAGACGGTGCGCACTGCGGCGTCGCGTCTCCCCCTCGCTCGTACCTGTCGCTGTCTGTAGAGCGCTGGCTCCCCTGCCCGACGTCGCCGTCCGGCAGAGCCCGTAGGCGTCCACCGCCGCCGCCAGCGCTCGGACACCCCAGCAGGACCCGGTCACGATCCGCGCCCCGGCGCGGAATGCCCGCCGCCGGCCGTCCGTTCACCCCACAGCGCCGCCCGTGCCGCACGCCGGCCCCGCCCAGACAGAGGAACCCATGTCACGCATCGCCACCGACGTCACCCAGCTCGTCGGCCACACCCCGCTCGTCCGGCTCAACCGGGTGACCCAGCGCGCCGTCGCCACCGTCGTCGCCAAGCTCGAGTTCTACAACCCCGCCAACTCGGTCAAGGACCGGATCGGCGTCGCCATCGTCGACGCGGCCGAGGCGTCCGGCCAGCTGCCCGTCGGCGGCACCATCGTCGAGGCCACCAGCGGCAACACCGGGATCGCGCTCGCGATGGTCGGCGCGGCCCGCGGCTACGACGTCGTCCTGACGATGCCCGAGACGATGTCCAAGGAGCGCCGCGCGCTGCTGCGGGCGTTCGGCGCGGAGCTGGTGCTCACCCCCGGCAGCGAAGGCATGAAGGGCGCGGTCACGCGTGCCGAGCAGATCGCGGCCGAGCGCCCGGGCGCCGTCCTGGCCCGCCAGTTCGCCAACGAGGCCAACCCGGCGATCCACCGCGCCACCACAGCCGAGGAGATCTGGGCGGACACGGACGGTGCCGTCGACATCGTGGTCGCGGGCATCGGCACGGGCGGCACCATCACGGGCGTGGGCCAGCGGCTCAAGGAGCTCAAGCCGAGCGTGCAGATCGTCGCCGTCGAGCCGGCCGAGTCGCCGATCCTCAACGGCGGGGCGCCCGGGCCGCACAAGATCCAGGGCATCGGCGCGAACTTCGTGCCCGAGATCCTCGACACGACGGTCTACGACGAGGTCATCGACGTCGACGCCGAGACGTCCGTGCGCGTCGCCCGGCAGACCGCGCGCGAGGAGGGGCTGCTCGTCGGTCTGTCCTCGGGTGCGGCGATCGAGGCGGCGCTGCAGGTCGCGCGGCGGCCGGAGAACGCCGGCAAGCTCATCGTGGTCATCGTGCCGTCCTTCGGCGAGCGCTACCTGTCCACGGTCCTCTACGCCGACCTGATGGACTGACGTGGCCCGGATGTGGCGCTTCCTCGTCCTGCTGCGCGAGGACCTCGACGCGGCGCGGCGGCGTGACCCGGCGGCCCGCACGACCAGCGAGGTCGCCCTGGCCTACCCCGGGGTGCACGCGATCTGGTCGTACCGGGTGTTCCACCGGATGTGGCGCGTGCCGGCCCTGCGGCTGCTCGCGCGACTGCTGTCGCAGGCGACCCGTGCGGCCACCGGCATCGAGATCCACCCCGGCGCCCAGCTGGGCAGGCGGCTGTTCATGGACCACGGCATGGGCATCGTCATCGGTGAGACCGCCGTGGTGGGCGACGACGTCGTGCTCTTCCACGGCGCGACCCTCGGCGGCACGTCGATGACGCACGGCAAGCGCCACCCCACGCTCGGCGACGGCGTGCTCGTGGGCGCCGGCGCGAAGATCCTCGGGCCGGTGTGGATCGGCGACGGCGCGCAGATCGGCGCCAACGCCGTGGTGGTCAAGGACGTGCCGGCGCGCACGGTCGCCGTCGGCGTGCCGGCCGTGGTGCGCCAACGGCCACAGACGGCAGCGCCGGAGGACCTGTTCGCCGACCCGGCGATCTACATCTGACCGGCGACGACGACGGGCGACGGCACCTGAGCCGTCGCCCGTCGTCGTCGCCGGCCGACACCGGCGCGTCTCGGCATGTGGAGGGCTACCGGTGCGTACCTTGCGCGCCGGCGCACGGCCCGCTTATCGTCAGGGACGTTGGTCCCACGGATCGACACACGGCGTCTCGCACCGCGAGATGCGCAGGGACAGTGCAGGACCGACCGGAGGGAGGTAGAGCCATGAACCGCACCGCGACCACGGCGCTGCCGATGATGCCCTCCTGCTGTGGCTGCATGCCACGCGCCGGCGCCTGACGCACTGACCTCCCCCGGGTCGCTCGTCGCGGCCCCACCTCGGCCCTAGGGCGCCGGCGCTCCCCAGCCCCGCACGCGCCGTCCCGCCGCCCAGCCTCCCCCGGTCCCTCCGACCGGGATGCGCAGCACCCGGACGCCCCGTGCGCCCTGACCCGCCGCGCCTCCCGAAGGACCAGCCATGGCCGTCACCACCACCGCCACCCGCACCACCACCCGCACGGGGCACCCCGTCGCGATCCGCGGGGTGGGCCGCACGTTCGCCCCGCGGGACCGCCACGGCCGCGCGGCCGAGGTGCTCGCCGACGTCGACCTCGAGGTCGCGGCAGGCGAGGTCGTCGCGCTCATCGGCGCCTCGGGGTGCGGCAAGTCGACGCTGCTGCGCCAGGTGGTCGGGCTCGACACCCCGACCACCGGCACCATCCTCATCGACGGCACGCCCGTCGACGGCGTCGACTCCCGCTGCGCCGTCGGCTTCCAGGAGCCGCGCCTGCTCCCGTGGCGAACCCTCGCGCAGAACGTGGCGCTCGGCCTGCCGCGCGGCGGACGCGGTCAGACCGCCGGGGGCCGCTCCGCGTCCCGCGGCGAGGCCCGGCGGGAGGGCGCGCGGCGCGTGGCCGAGCTGCTCGCGCTCGTCGGGCTGGGCGAGGCCACCGCGCTGCGGCCCCGGCAGGTCTCCGGCGGCATGGCCCAGCGCGCCGCCCTGGCCCGCGCGCTCGCCCGCAACCCTGGGGTGCTCGTGCTCGACGAGCCGTTCGGGGCGCTCGACGCCCTGACCCGGCTGCGCATGCAGGACCTCCTGCTCGACGTGCACGCCGCCGAGCCCACCACCGTGCTGCTCGTGACGCACGACGTCGACGAGGCGCTCTACCTCGCCGACCGCGTGGTGCTGCTCGGCCGGCCCGACGGCGCACCCGGCGCCGGCCCGGCCGGCGTGCGGCGCGTCGTCACGGTGCCCGGCGCGCGGCCCCGCGACCGCGGGGACGCCGAGCTCGCGCTGCTGCGCGCCGAGCTGCTCGACGGCCTCGGCGTACCCAGCCACCACGTGGCCCACGACCCGGACCAGCACCACTCGATCTGACCGCTCGGCCCGGCGGCCCCACCAGCCCCGACCGGCCGGACCCCACCGACCACCCGCCCGGAGCACCCGCTCCACCCCCTCTGGCCCGCCGCACGGCGGGCCACCGTCCCAGGAGAGAACCCCATGAAGATCCGCACCCTTGCCTCCATCACCGCGGCCAGCGCTGCCGTCGCCCTGATGCTCGGCGGCTGCGCGGCCGGGGAGGGCTCGAGCATCGAGGCAGAACCGACCACGGACACCGATGCCGTCGAGGCCGAGGCCTGGAGCAGCGACACGCTCACCCTCGACTTCGCCACCTACAACCCGCTCAGCCTCATCATCAAGGAGCAGGGCTGGCTCGAGGCCACGCTCGGCGACGACGTCGCCGTGACGTGGGTCCAGTCCGCCGGCTCCAACAAGGCCAACGAGGCGCTGCGGGCCGGGGCGATCGACGTCGGCTCCACCGCCGGCTCGGCCGCCCTGCTCGCCCGGGCCAACGGCTCGCCGATCCAGACCATCTCGATCTTCACCCAGCCGGAGTGGGCCGCGATCGTCGTCCCGGCCGGTTCCGACATCACGTCGGTCGAGCAGCTCGCCGGCCGCTCGGTGGCCGCGACCAAGGGCACCGACCCGTACTTCTTCCTGCTCCAGGCGCTCGAGGAGCACGGCGTGGCGCTGGACGCGGTCGAGGTGCAGAACCTCCAGCACGCCGACGGCAAGGCGGCCCTCGAGGCCGGCTCCGTCGCCGCCTGGGCCGGGCTGGACCCGCTGATGGCCGCGAGCGAGGCGACCGCCGGGTCGACCCTGCTCTACCGCAACATCGACTTCAACACCTACGGGTTCCTCAACGCCACCGAGGCCTTCCTCGAGGCGTCGCCCGACCTGGCGCAGGTGGTCGTCGACGCGTACGAGAAGGCGCGCGCCTGGGCCATCGAGAACCCCGAGGAGACCGCGGCGATTCTCGCCGAGGTCGCCGCGATCGACCCGGCCGTCGCCCAGACGGTCATCACCGAGCGCACCAACCTCGAGGTCGACCCGATTCCCGGCGACGCCCAGCGGGCGGTGCTCGAGATCGTCGGCCCGATCTTCGTCGAGTCCGGGGACGTGTCCTCGCAGGACCTCATCGACGACGCCCTGGCCGTGCTGCTCAACGACACGTTCGCCCTCGCGGCCGACGCGTCGACGATCGTCGACTGACCCTCCACCCGGCACGACCTGCCGGCCCCGTCCGGTCCTGGAACCGATCCGTCCCTCCGGGGCGCCGATCGGTTCCAGGACCGACGTGGGGCCCGGCCTCAGCAGCCCCCACGCACCAAGGAGCACGTGATGACGACCATCGAGAGCACCGGGGTCGGGCCGGTCGTCGGGCGTCGCCCGGCGGTCGACGTCCGACCGCACACCGTGGCCACGCGGCGCCGTCGGCTGCCCGCGCTGCGCCTCGGCCTGGCCGCCGTCGTGCCGCTGACGCTGCTCGGCGTGTGGCACCTGTCGACGAGCGTGACGGGGTTCTTCGCCCCGTACGAGCTGCCGTCCCCCACCGCCGTATGGCTCGCAGCCATCGAGCTCGCCGGGCGCGGCGAGCTGTGGACCCACGTGCAGATCTCCACGCAGCGCGTGCTCCTGGGCTTCGCGGCCGGCGCCCTTGCCGGCCTGCTCGCCGGAGCCGCCGTCGGCCTGTCCCGGCTGGCCGACGCCCTGGCGTCCGGGACGCTCGGCGCGGTGCGGGCCGTCCCGTCGCTGGCCTGGGTACCCCTGCTCATCCTCTGGATCGGCATCAACGAGGACTCCAAGGTGCTGCTCATCGCGATCGGCGCGTTCTTCCCCGTCTACACGACCGTCGCCCAGGCGCTGCGCCACGTCGACCCGCACCTGGTGGAGGCCGGCCGCGCCTACGGGCTGCACGGGCCGGCCCTGCTCGTGCGGGTGCAGCTGCCCGCCGCGACGCCGTCGGTGGTCTCCGGGTTGCGGCTGGCGCTGGCGCAGTCGTGGCTCTTCCTCGTCGCAGCGGAGCTCATCGCCTCCTCGATGGGCCTGGGCTACCTGCTCACCGACTCGGCCAACAACGGTCGCGTCGACCGGATCCTGCTGGCGATCATCCTGCTCGCGCTGCTGGGCAAGACCACCGACTCCCTCATCGGCGTCGTCGAGAAGAGGCTGCTGCGCCGATGGTGACCACCGACCACCCCACCGACCACCCCGCAGCGCCGCGTACCCACCCCGCCCCCGAGCACCTCGCCGCGAGCGCGGCCATCGGGCCGGACGAGCACGCCCGGCTGCTCGCCGCGGCGGACGCCGACCACGTCGCGTTCTGGGAGCGCGCGGCCGAGCGCCTCGAGTGGGCCGAGCCGTGGCACACGGCCCACACGTGGGCCCCCGCCGTCCCCGACCCCGCGCGCCCGGGCGAGCTGACCGTGCCGCGCGCCGAGTGGTTCGCCGGCGGACGGCTCAACGTCGCCGTCAACTGCGTCGACCGGCACGTCGCAGCGGGCCGCGGCGACAAGGTCGCGCTGCACGCCGAGGGCGAGCCCGGCGACCGCCGATCGTGGACGTACGCCGAGCTCCAGCGCGAGGTCGCCCGGGCCGCCAACGCGCTGCTCGCGCTCGGGGTCGGCCAGGGCGACCGTGTGGTCGTCTACCTGCCGGTGCTCGCGGAGACCGTCGTCGTCACCCTGGCGATCGCGCGGATCGGGGCGATCCACTCGCTCGTCTTCGGCGGGTTCTCCGCCGAGGCGCTGCGCTTCCGGGTCGAGGACCTGCGCGCGAGCGTGGTCGTCACCTCCGACGGGCAGTTCCGTCGCGGGGTGGCCACACCCACCAAGGCCACGGCGGACGAGGCCGTCGCCGGCCTGGACCACGTACGGCACGTCCTGGTGGTGCGCCGCACGGGCGAGGCCACGCCGGCCGTCCCGTGGACCGCGGGCCGCGACGTGTGGTGGCACGAGGCGCTCGCCGCGGCCGACGACGTGCACGAGGCCGAGGCGTTCGACGCCGAGACGCCGCTGTTCGTCATCTACACGTCGGGCACCACGGGCCGGCCCAAGGGCCTGGTGCACACCGCCGGCGGCTACCTCACGCAGGCCTCCTGGACCCACTGGGCGCAGTTCGACGCGCGCGACGACGACGTCCACTGGTGCACCGCCGACCTCGCCTGGGTCACGGCGCACACCTACGAGATCTACGGCCCGCTGTCCAACGGCCTGACCCAGGTGATCTACGAGGGCACGCCCGCCGTGCCGCACGCCGCGCGGCACTTCGAGATCATCGAGCGGTACGGCGTCACGACCTACTACACGGCGCCCACCCTCATCCGCACCTTCATGACGTGGTTCCCCGACGGCCCGCCCGCACGGTACGACCTGTCGAGCATCCGCCTGCTGGGCACCGTCGGGGAGTCCATCAACCCGGCTGCGTGGGAGTGGTTCCACGAGCACGTCGGCGGCGGGCGGGCGCCCGTCGTCGACACGTGGTGGCAGTCCGAGACGGGCGCGACGATGGTCGCCCCGCTGCCCGGGGTGAGCACCCTCAAGCCCGGATCGGCCACGCGCGCCCTGCCGGGGATCAGCATCCGGGTGGTCGACGAGCACGGCGCGGACGCACCGCGCGGCACGGCCGGCCTGCTGGTCGTGGACCGCACCTGGCCCGCCATGGCCCGCACCGTGTGGGGCGACCCCGAGCGCTACCGCGACGCCTACTGGGCGCGGTTCGCCGCACAGGGCTACTACCTCGCGGGTGACGGCGCGCGGCTGGACGCCGACGGCGACCTGTGGCTGCTCGGCCGCGTGGACGACGTCATCAACGTCTCCGGGCACCGGCTGTCGACCATCGAGATCGAGTCGGCGCTGGTCAGCCACCCGCTGGTCGGCGAGGCGGGTGTCACCGGGGTGCCCGACGCCAGGACGGGCCAGGCCGTCGCGGCCTTCGTCATCCCGGCCCACCGTCCCGGAGGCCTCGCCGACGCCGACGACGCCGCGGCCTGGGCGGAGCACGCCGACGAGCTCGCGGCCGTCCTGCGCGCGCACGTCGCGACGCAGATCGGCCCGATCGCCAGGCCGCGCGACGTGATCGTGGTCCCCGACCTGCCCAAGACCCGCAGCGGGAAGATCATGCGCCGGCTGCTCGCCGACCTCGTCGCCGGGCGCCCGCTCGGCGACGTCACCTCCCTGCAGGACCCGTCAGCCCTGGACCGGATCGGCGCCGTGCTGGCGGCCGGCCGGCCGGCCCGAGAGGAGCGCTCCGCATGACCGACGCCACGCCCCCGCCCACCGAGCCCGCGACCGGGGACGCCACCGGGCACGCACCCGAGCGCGCGCCGGAGCGCCGCTGGGGGTTCCGCACCCGCGCGCTGCACGCCGGAGGTCAGCCCGACGCGACCACCGGGGCGCGCGCGGTGCCGATCTACCAGACGACGTCGTTCGTGTTCGCCGACACCGCCGACGCCGCCAACCTCTTCGCGCTGCAGAAGTACGGGAACATCTACTCCCGGATCGGCAACCCCACCGTCGCGGCGCTCGAGGAGCGGATCGCCTCGCTCGAGGGCGGGATCGGCGCGGTCGCCACCGCCTCCGGCATGGCGGCGGAGTTCATCACCTTCGCCGCGCTCGTCGGCTCGGGGGACCATGTGGTCGCGGCGGCCTCGCTGTACGGCGGGACCGTGACCCAGCTCGACGTGACGCTGCGGCGGTTCGGCGTCGAGACCACCTTCGTCCCCGGCACCGACCCCGCGGACTACGCCGCGGCGATCCGGCCCGAGACCAAGGCCGTGTACGCGGAGGTCGTGGCCAACCCGTCCGGCGAGATCACCGACATCGCCGGGCTCGCCGAGGTCGCCCACGCGGCCGGGGTGCCCCTGGTCATCGACGCGACGCTGGCCACGCCCTACCTCGTGCGGCCGATCGAGCACGGCGCGGACATCGTCATCCACTCGGTGACGAAGTTCCTCGGCGGGCACGGCACCACGCTCGGCGGGGTGGTCGTGGAGAGCGGCCGGTTCGACTGGGGCTCGGGCCGGTTCCCGCAGATGACCGAGCCCGTGCCCACCTACGGCGGGGTGTCGTGGTGGGAGAACTTCGGCGAGTACGGGTTCCTCACCAAGCTGCGCACCGAGCAGCTGCGGGACATCGGCCCGGCGCTCTCCGCGCAGTCCGCGTTCCAGCTGCTCCAGGGGGTCGAGACCCTGCCGCAGCGGATGGACGCCCACCTGGCCGGGGCGCGCGCCGTCGCGCAGTGGCTCGAGGCGGACCCGCGGATCGGCTACGTCACGTGGGCCGGCCTGCCGTCCCACCCGCACCACGAGCGCGCCGCGCACTACCTGCCCGCCGGACCGGGTGCGGTCTTCGCGTTCGGCGTGCGCGGCACCGGCGCGGTGGGCGGGCGCGAGGCAGGGCAGCGCTTCATCGAGGCGCTCCAGCTCGCCAGCCACCTGGCGAACGTGGGCGACGCGCGCACGCTCGTCATCCACCCCGCGTCCACGACGCACCAGCAGCTCTCCGAGGCGCAGCTCGCCGCCGCGGGGGTGGCCCCGGACCTCGTGCGGATCAGCGTGGGGCTCGAGGACGTCGAGGACATCCTGTGGGACCTCGACCAGGCCCTCACGGCCGCCGTCGGGCCAGCCACCGCCACCGCCACCGCCACCGCCACCGAGGAGGTGACCGCATGAGCGCGGTCGAGACCGCCGCCTGCGCCCTGCCGGCGCCCACCCCGCCGCCGCTCGACGGCGGCTCGGGCGGCGGGGCCGCGCTCCGCACCTGGGTGGGCCCGACGGCGCCCGAGCGGCTCGCGCTGCTGCGTCGCACGCGGTCGATCGCGATCGTCGGCGCCTCGGCCAACGCCTCGAGGGCCAGCTACTTCGTGGCGACCTACCTGCTGTCGTCGTCCCCGTACGACGTCTACTTCGTCAACCCGCGGGCCACCGAGATCCTCGGCCACCCGGTCTACCCGTCGCTCGCGGCGCTGCCCGTGGTGCCGGACATGGTCGACGTCTTCCGCCGGCACGCCGACCTGCCCTCGGTGCTCGACGAGACGCTCGCCGTCGGTGCGCGGTCCCTCTGGCTCCAGCTCGGGTCATGGCACGAGGACGTCGCGCGCAGGGCCGAGGCCGCGGGGCTCGACGTCGTCATGGACCGCTGCGTCAAGATCGAGCACGCGCGGTTCCACGGCGGCCTGCACCTGGCGGGCTTCGACACCGGGGTGATCAGCTCGCGCCGCGCGCTCGGCTGACCGCACGGCCCGACGGGGGCTCAGACCTCGTCGGGCCACCACAGGGCGCGGCGCAGCACGACGCGCGCGTCGATGTCGTGCGCGCCGCCGTCGTCCGACAACGGGCAGCCGTCCGCGCGCAGCCGGTCCAGCGCCTCGGTGCGCAGCGCGGCCGGCGGGCGGCCCGCGGCGTTGACGACGCGCCACCAGGGGACGTCCGAGCCCGCCCGGGCCATCACCTGACCCACCTGGCGCGGGCCGCCGACCCCGAGCTCGTCGCGCAGCACCTCGGCGACGGTGCCGTACGTCATCGCCCGGCCCGCGGGGATCCGCTCGACGAGGTCGAGCACGGCCTCGAGGTAGTCCTCGCGCGTCGGCGTCGCCCCGGGACCCGCGGTGCGACTCATCCGGCAGACGCTACCCGGCCATATCCGCTCGCCGTCGCGCCGCTCGGCGGGCACGATGGCGACCATGACCCCGCTGCCCGAGGGCTACCGCCCCGTCGACGTCCCCGCCGCCCGCCGCGACGAGCTGCTGCTCGTCGACGGCTGGGCCTTCCCCGGCTCGCCGACCCCCGAGCAGGCCAAGGACTGGCCGCTGCCGTTGTCCTGGGACCGCGCGCGCGGCGTCGAGGCCGAGGACGGCGAGCTGGTCGCGGTCCACGCGTCATACCCCTTCACGCGCTTCCCGGTCCCGGGCGGGCGCACCGCCGTCTCGGGCCTCACCTGGGTGGGCGTGCACCCTGCGCACCGGCGGCGCGGCCTGCTCCGCACGATGATCGAGGAGCACTTCACCCGCAGCCTGGCCCGCGGCGAGGCCGTCTCCGCGCTGTTCGCCGCCGAGCCCGCGATCTACGGCCGGTTCGGGTTCGGCCTGGCCGCCATGGACCTGCACCTGACGATCCCGCGCGGCGCGGCGCTGCGCGACGTCCCGGGCAGCGCCGACCTGCGGCTGCGGATCGAGCACCTCGACGCCGAGCGGCACGGCCCGGTCGTCGCGGCGCTGCACGGCGCCGTCGACCGGCCGGGGTGGGCCACCCGGCAGAGCGCAGAGCTGCAGGCCGCCTCGCTGCACGACCCGGACCTGTACCGCGAGGGCGCCGAGTCCGCCCGGATCGCCGTGGTGGAGCGCGACGGCGTTCCGGTGGGCTATGCACGGTTCCGGCGCAAGGGCGACTGGGCGCCCGCAGGGCCGCGGGGCGTGGTCCGCGTGCGCGACGTCGTCGCCGCGGACCCGGCCGTGGCGCACCGGCTGTGGAGCGTGCTGCTCGACCTGGACCTCATGGCCACCGTCGAGGTGGGCAACCTCCCGGTGGACGACGCGCTGCTGCGGATGCTCGTCGACCCCCGGGCCGCGCTGCCGCGCCTCGGGGACAACGTCTGGGTGCGGCTGCTCGACGTGCCGGCAGCGCTCGCCGCGCGACGGTACGCCGCACCGGTGGACGTGGTCCTCGAGGTCGCCGACGCGCTGCTCCCGGCCAACACCGGCCGGTGGCACCTGGTCGGCGGGCCCGGCGGCGCCACGGTCACCGCGACCGACGCCCCCGCGGACCTCGCCCTCGACGTCCGGGAGCTGGGCGCCGCGTACCTGGGTGGCGTGTCGCTCGCGGCGCTGGCGACGGCGGGCCAGGTCACGGAGCTGACCCCGGGCTCGCTCGCCCCTGCGGCCGTGGCCTTCGGCTGGCACCAGGCCCCGGTCTGCGGCTGGGTCTTCTGACCCGCCCGCGCGTCACCGCCCGCCGGGGGTCAGCGCTCGGACTCGTAGGCGGCGAGCTGGTCGATGCGGCGCTGGTGGCGCGGGTCGCCGCTGAACGGCTCGGCGACGAAGGCGTCGATGATCCGCGTCGACTCTTCGACGGCGTGCTGGCGCCCGCCCACGGCGACGACGTTCGCGTCGTTGTGCTGGCGGCCCAGGCGCGCCGTCTCGACGGACCAGGCGAGCGCGGCGCGCACGCCGGCGACCTTGTTGGCCGCGATCTGCTCACCGTTGCCCGAGCCGCCGATGACGACCCCGAGGCTCCCCGGCTCGGCGACGACGGCCTCGCCCGCGGCGAAGCAGAACGACGGGTAGTCGTCCAGCGCGTCGTACGTGTGGGCCCCGTGGTCGACGACGTCGTGGCCGGCGGCCCGCAGGTGCTCGACGAGGTGGGCCTTGAGCTCGTACCCGGCGTGGTCCGCGGCGATGTGGATGCGCATGGGGCCATCCTGCCAGCACCGCCGCGCCCCCGGTTGGGCCGCCCGCGGTGCCTCGCCTAGCCTGAGCGTCATGACGACGCCCTCGACGGACCAGACCGGAGCCACCCCACGCAGCGGGATCGACCTCGCCGCGCTCGACCCGGCCGTGCGCCCGCAGGACGACCTCTACCGGCACGTCAACGGCCGCTGGATCGCCTCGCACACCATCCCGGCCGACCGCGCGATGGACGGCTCGTTCCGCGCCCTGCACGACCGTGCCGAGGAGCAGGTCCGGGCGATCATCGAGGAGCTGGGCCGCGCGGCGGCCGCCGGCTCCGATGGCGCGACCGACCCCACGTCCGCGGCGATCGGCGCGCTCTACGCGTCCTTCCTCGACACCGCACGCGTCGAGGAGCTGGGGGTCGACCCCGTCCGCGCCGAGCTCGAGGGCATCGACGCCGCCACGACCCACGCAGAGCTGGCGGCCGTGCTCGGCACGCTGCAGCGCACCGGTGGCGCCTCGGCCTTCGAGTTCTACGTCGACAACGACGCGAAGGACCCCGAGCGCTACGTCGTGCACCTCGTCCAGGGCGGCATCGGCCTGCCGGACGAGTCGTACTTCCGCGAGGAGGCCCATGCCGCGATCCGGGCCGCGTACACGCCGCACATCGCGCGGATGCTCGCGCTGACCGGGCTGAGCGAGCTGGTCGCCAGCGCGCGGGCCGGGCTGGTCGTGGACCTGGAGACGCGCCTCGCCGCCGGGCACTGGGACGTCGTCAAGGACCGCGATGCCGACCTCACCTACAACCCCACGACCTTCGCCGACCTCGCGGCGGACGCCCCGGGCTTCGACTGGGAGGCGTGGGCGCAGGGCCTCGGTGCCCCGGCCGGTGCGCTGGACCGGCTCGTGGTCCGCGAGCCCGACGCGCTGCGCACCCTCGCCGCCCTCTGGCGCGAGGCCCCGCTCACCCAGTGGAAGGCCTGGGCCCGGTACCACCTCGTCACCGCGCGGGCGCCGTACCTGGCCGACGCCGTCGTGCAGGCGAACTTCGCGTTCTACGGCCGCACGCTGACCGGGGCCCAGGAGGTCCGCGAGCGCTGGAAGCGCGGGGTCTCCCTCGTCGAGGGTGCCCTCGGTGAGGCGGTCGGGCAGGTGTACGTCGCGCGGCACTTCCCCGCAGCGCACAAGGAGCAGATGCTCACGCTGGTCGACAACCTCGTCGCCGCCTACCGCGAGTCCATCGCCGCCCTGGACTGGATGGGCGACGAGACCCGCGCCAGGGCGCTGGACAAGCTCGCGGCGTTCACCCCCAAGATCGGTTACCCGGACCGTTGGCGCTCCTACGACGGCCTGGTCATCGATGCGACCGACCTCGTCGGCAACGTGCGCCGCGCCACGGCGTTCGAGACGGCCCGCGAGCTCGCCAAGATCGGCAAGCCGGTGGACCGCGACGAGTGGTTCATGACGCCCCAGACGGTCAACGCCTACTACAACCCGGGGATGAACGAGATCGTCTTCCCGGCGGCCATCCTGCAACCACCGTTCTTCGACGCGCAGGCCGAGGACGCGGTCAACTACGGCGGGATCGGCGCCGTGATCGGCCACGAGATCGGCCACGGCTTCGACGACCAGGGCTCGAAGTACGACGGCGCGGGCCGGCTCGAGGACTGGTGGACCGCACAGGACCGCACCGAGTTCGAGCAGCGCACGGGCGCCCTCATCGCGCAGTACTCGGCGCTGAGCCCGGCGCAGCTCGACGGCTCCCACCACGTCAACGGGGCCCTGACCATCGGCGAGAACATCGGGGACCTGGGCGGCCTGTCCATCGCCCTGCGCGCCTACCGGATCGCCCTGGGGGCGCCGCTCGAGGACGCCCCCGTGATCGACGGGCTGACCGGGACCCGGCGCGTGCTGCTCAGCTGGGCGCAGGTGTGGCAGTCCAAGGGCCGGGACGAGGAGATGATCCGCCGGATCGCCACGGACCCGCACTCGCCGAACGAGTTCCGCTGCAACGCCGTGGTGCGCAACGTCGACGAGTTCTCCACGGCGTTCGACGTCCGGCCGGGTGACGCCCTGCACCTCGACCCCGCCGAGCGCGTGCGCATCTGGTGAGCCGCCCGGCGCGGGGCCGTCACCGGGACGTCCCGGGGCGTCACCGCGACGTGCCGGGCCGTCACAGGAACGTGTAGCCTCCGCGCGCGACCGAGAAGCCGCGTCCGGTGGGGTTGTGCCGGCACGTCGCACCGTTGGTCGAGGAGTGGCAGGTCATCTCCCCGACCGTGCTGGCCTGGCCGTACTCGAGCACGGTGGTGCCATCGGGTGCGCCCGCAACGGCGGCCGTCTGGCACGGCATGCTCGGGCCGTCGGTCGCGGAGACCGTCAGCACGTTGCCCACGGTGCCGGTGCAGCCCTCGGGCAGCTCCGGCGGGGTGAAGGTGAACTGCACGATGGTGCAGGTCGCCGACGTCTCCGTCATCGCGCACCAGATGTTGCCGCTCGGCAGGCGGAACGCGGTGAGGGTCTCGGCATCGGCCGGGGCGTCGGGCGCCGTGGCGTCCGGCGTGGTCTCCGGCGCGACGGTCTCCTCGCTCGCACCGGGCGTCGCGGGCGGCGCGGCGTTGACGACCGCCATGACGAGCAGCACGAGGAACGTGAGCACGAGGATGGCGTCCAC
>Ga0073904_10001589_pt1 | contig 17012 bp, 18 predicted proteins | sample KloWWTrecipitate_FD_66668 | JGI IMG/M metagenome (GOLD analysis project Ga0073904, IMG submission 66668) | Active sludge microbial communities from Klosterneuburg, Austria, studying microevolution and ecology of nitrifiers - Klosterneuburg... | ecosystem: Engineered > WWTP > Aerobic digester >... | reverse complement strand
GCGCTTCGACCTGGTGATCAACGGAACCAGCGCCAGCCTGCAGGGCAACGTTCCGCCGCTGGCCGACGAGTTGCTGGCGCCGGCCGCCTGTTATGACATGGCCTACGCGAGCGATCGCACCGCCTTCCTCGCGCGCGCCGCGCTTGCCGGCGCGTCGCAGCTTGCCGATGGCCTGGGCATGCTGGTCGAACAGGCCGCCGAGTCCTTCTATATATGGAGGGGCCTGCGCCCGGAAACCGGTACCCTGATCGAGGAGCTTCGCACCGGGGTCGTGATCAGGCCCGCGCGCGGCGAGCAGGACCTGCAGCGCGTGGCCGCGTTGTTTCGCGAATACCAGCAGTGGCTGGGCGAGGACCTGTGTTTCCAGGGTTTCGAGCGCGAACTCGCCACGCTGCCCGGTCCCTACGCGCCGCCCACCGGCGCGCTGCTGCTGGCGCAGAGCGGGCGCGAGGTCATCGGCTGCGTCGCGGTGCGCATGATCGAGCCCGGCATCTGCGAAATGAAACGCCTGTATGTGCAGCCCGGCCGGCGCGGCGCGCGTCTCGGGTACGCGCTGGCCAGCGCCGCGATCCAGGCGGCACGCGACGCCGGCCACGCGACGATGCGCCTCGACACGCTGGACCGGTTGAAGGAGGCGATGGCGCTGTACCGCAGCCTGGGCTTTCGCGAGCGGGCGCCTTATTACGACAACCCTCTCGGCAACGTGGTGTACTGGGAACTCGACCTGCACCAGGGCGCCGCCAGCGCAGGAGAGAGCGCATGACGCAGTTGCGCAAGTTCATAGCCGGAGCCGTCTGTCCGTCCTGCAACCAGGTCGACAAGCTCTTCGTCACCACGCAGGACGGCGCCATGGTGTGCGAGTGCGTCAGCTGCGGCTTTCGCGACGTGCGCGAGCGCGACGCCGAGCCCGGCACCGCGGAATTCGCCAAGGGGCTGGGTGAGCCGGGGACCGACACCAGCGTGGTGCGCATCGTCGAGCCCTGAGTTCGGCTGCCGTGACTCCCGACATCAAGAGCATTGTGCAATCCGGTGATTGCACAAGGTTTTGTCGCAAGCCTCGATTTACGTTGTTATACTTCGCGCGCTTTGCATTGACCCGTATCAATGCAGGGGGTTAGTAAAACAGCCGCGGTGACCCAGGGCACGTGCGGCTGTGCCCGATTCCCGGTCTGCGCGCGCAGCCGGAACAGTGCGTTCCGCAGGAACCCGCAGGTTCCCTGCACGACGCGACTACCAACAAAAGGGAGAGTTAGGAGACATGCGAGCAGCCACACGACGCCGTCTGCTGCCACTCGCACTGCCGGGGGCAACGCTGTCCGCGTTCTCCGGCAGCTTGCTGGCGGCCGAAGCCGGGCATTCTTCGGTCAACATGACCCGCGGCGTGACCGAGGTCAGCCACGCCATCTACGACCTGCACATGTACACCCTGTGGGTCTGCGTGGCGATCGGCGTGGTCGTGTTCGGCGTCATGTTCTATTCGATCTTCGCGCACCGCAAGTCGAAGGGGGCCGTGGCCGCGAATTTCCACGAGAGCACCACGCTCGAGATCGCGTGGACCGTCGTGCCCTTCCTGATCCTCGCCACCTTCGCCGCCCCCGCGACGCGGACGCTGCTGAGCATCTACAACGCCGACGAAGCCGATCTCGACGTGATGATCACGGGCTACCAGTGGAAGTGGAAATACGAATACCTCGACAAGGGTGTGAGCTTCTTCTCCGCGCTGAGCACCTCGCCGAACGAGTTCAACAACATCCGCAATCCCGACCAGGCGCCCAAGGGCGAGCATTACCTGCTCGAAGTAGATGAGCCGCTGGTGATCCCGGCGGGCAAGAAGGTACGTTTCCTCGTGACCGCCGCCGACGTGATCCACTCCTGGTGGGTGCCGCAGCTGGCGGTGAAGAAGGACGCGATCCCCGGCTTCGTGAACGAGACCTGGACCCGCGTGCCGGAGCCCGGCATCTACCGCGGCCAGTGCGCCGAGCTCTGTGGCAAGGACCACGGCTTCATGCCGATCGTCGTCAACGTGGTGCCGGAAGCCGAGTTCGACGGCTGGCTCGCCAAGCGCAAGGAAGAGGCCGATGCCGAGAAGGCGTTGATGGCGCAGACCTTCACGATGGACGAACTGATGGCGCGCGGCGAGAGCGTCTACGCCAAGGCCTGCGCCTCCTGCCACCAGCCCAACGGCGAGGGCGTACCGCCCGCGTTCCCGGCGCTGAAGGGCAGCGCGATCGCGATGGGTCCGGTGGAGGGACACCTCGACATCGTGGTCAACGGCAAGCAGGCCACCTCGATGGCCGCCTTCGGCGCACAGCTGAACGAAGTCGATCTCGCGGCCGTGATCACCTATGAACGCAACGCGTGGGGCAACAACATGGGCGACATGTTGCAGCCGATCGACGTAGCCAAGTTCAAGAAAGCCAAGTAATCCAGGAGCAACATCATGGGTGCAGATCATCACGGCCCAGCGAAGGGCATAACCCGCTGGCTGTTCACGACCAACCACAAGGACATCGGCACGATGTACCTGTGGTTCAGCTTCGCGATGTTCATCCTGGGCGGCATCTTCGCGCTGGTCATCCGCGCCGAACTGTTCCAGCCCGGCCTGCAGATCGTGAAGCCGGAATTCTTCAACCAGATGACGACCATGCACGGTCTCGTGATGGTGTTCGGGGCGATCATGCCCGCGTGGGTCGGACTGGGTAACTGGATGATACCCATGATGATCGGCGCGCCCGACATGGCGCTGCCGCGCATGAACAACTGGAGCTTCTGGATCCTGCCGTTCGCGTTCGCCATGCTCGCCGCGACGCTGTTCACCGAAGCCGGCGCGCCGAACTTCGGCTGGACCTTCTATGCGCCGTTGTCGACGACCTACGCGCCGGAAACGGTCACGTTCTTCATCTTCGGCGTGCACCTGATGGGCATGTCCTCGATCATGGGCTCGATCAACATCATCGCCACGATCATGAACATGCGCGCCCCGGGCATGACCTACATGAAGATGCCGATGTTCGTCTGGACCTGGTTCATCACCGCCTTCCTGCTGATCGCCGTGATGCCGGTGCTCGCGGGCGCGGTCACGATGATGCTGTTCGACATCCACTTCGGCACCAGCTTCTTCAGCGCGGCCGGTGGCGGCGACCCGGTGCTGTTCCAGCACGTGTTCTGGTTCTTCGGTCACCCCGAGGTGTACATCATGATCCTGCCGGCGTTCGGCGTGGTCAGCGAGGTGCTTCCCACCTTTGCGCGCAAGCCGCTGTTCGGCTACAGCTCGATGGTGTACGCGACCGCCTCGATCGCCTTCCTGAGCTTCATCGTGTGGGCGCACCACATGTACACCGTCGGCATGCCGATCGCGGGCGAGCTGTTCTTCATGTACGCCACGATGCTGATCGCCGTGCCCACCGGCGTGAAGGTGTTCAACTGGATCACGACGATGTTCAAGGGCTCGATGACCTTCGAGACCCCGATGCTGTTCGCGATCGCGTTCATCATCCTGTTCACGATCGGCGGCTTTTCGGGCCTGATGCTGTCGCTGGCACCGCTGGACTTCCAGTACCACGACACCTACTTCGTGGTGGCGCACTTCCACTACGTGCTGGTGCAGGGCGCGCTGTTCGCGCTGTTCTGCGGCGTCTACTACTGGCTGCCGAAGTGGACCGGGCACATGTACGACGAGGGCCTGTCCAAGGCGCATTTCTGGATGACGTTCATCGGCGTGAACACCGCGTTCTTCCCGATGCACTTCGTCGGCCTCGCGGGCATGCCGCGCCGCATCCCGGACTACGCGCTGCAGTTCGCCGACTTCAACATGCTCTCGACCATCGGTGCCTACATCACCGGTTTCTCGCAGCTGATCTTCGTGGTCTGCGTGGTCAAGTGCATCAAGGGCGGCGTGAAGGCAACCGACAAGGTGTGGGAAGGATCGCATGGCCTCGAGTGGACGGTGCCGTCGCCGGCTCCGTACCACACGTTCAGCGTGCCGCCGCAGGTCAAGTGAGGGGGTGAGAAAGATGTCCACGGGGTCGTCCAACCGGAAAACCGTATTGCGGCTGGGTGCGATCGCCGTGGGCATGTTCGGTTTCGGATTCGCGCTGGTGCCGCTGTATGACGTGCTCTGCGATGTCATGGGCATCAGCCGGGACAACATCAACAGGGCGGCCGACTACCGTGCCGAGGCCAGCGTCGTGGACACCAGCCGCACCGTGCGCGTGCAGTTCGTCGCGAACAACGACGGTACGATGCCCTGGGAGTTCCACCCGCACGAGTTCGAGATCAAGGTGAACCCGGGCGCGGCGAACAGCACGACGTTCTACGCGCGCAACCCCGCGCCGCGCCCCATGGTGGCGCAGGCGATACCGAGCATCTCGCCGCCCGAGGCGGCGCAGTACTTCCACAAGACCGAGTGCTTCTGCTTCAACCAGCAGGCACTCGAATCGGGCGAGGCGCTGGACATGCCGCTGCAGTTCATCGTGGACCAGGCGCTGCCCGCCAAGATCAAGACGATAACGCTTTCCTACACGCTGTTCGACGTGACCGGGAAAGTGGTGGACAACCGCGTCAGCGCGGCCAACTGACCAGATCAATACCTACGCATACATTCCGGATTTTTCGGGGAGACACGACATGGCGAGCGATACGGGCGGACATCAGACTTACTATGTCCCTGAGCAGAGCAAGTTTCCGTTCCTGGCCACCATAGGCCTGGGCATGTTCATCCTGGGCACCGGGCTCACGATGAACAACATCAAGGCAGGCGCGGAAAGCCCGATGTCGTGGCTGTTGCCGGTAGGCTTCGCCTTCTTCATCGCCGTGCTGTGGAACTGGTTTGGCGCCACCATCCGCGAGAACCGCGCCGGCCTCAACAGCCCGCAACTGAAGAAGTCCTACGTGCTCGGCATGCAGTGGTTCATCTTCTCCGAGGTGATGTTCTTCGCCGCTTTCTTCGGCGCGCTGTTCTACGTGCGCTTCTTCGTGGTGCCCTGGCTGGGCGGCGAGGGCGATCACGGCCTCGCGAATCGCCTCTGGCAGGGCTTCCAGGCGACCTGGCCGCCGGTACAGACACCGCAGGAGGCCGTGGAGGCCGCCGGCGGCGCGCAGCTGATGGCAAAGCAGGCCCAGTACGCCGCGCCCGCGCACGTCGTGGGCTGGATGGGCATCCCGCTGCTGAACACCATCCTGCTGGTGACGTCCAGCGTCACGGTTCACTTCGCGCACACGGCGCTGAAGGCCAACAAGCGCAGCGCACTGAACCTGTGGCTCGCGGTCACGCTGATCCTGGGTTTCGTCTTCGTCGGCTTCCAGGCCTACGAGTACTATCACGCCTACACCGAACTGGGCCTGACGCTGGCCTCCGGCATCTACGGTTCGACGTTTTTCCTGCTCACCGGCTTCCACGGTTTCCACGTGTGCCTGGGTGCGGTGATGCTGACGGTGATGTTCCTGCGTGCGAGCACCAAGGGGCATTTCACCCCGGAAGACCACTTCGGTTTCGAGGCGGCTTCGTGGTACTGGCATTTCGTCGACGTGGTGTGGATCTGCCTGTTCCTGTTCGTCTACATCCTCTGACGAACCAGCCGGCGCATCCCGAATCGCCGGGATGCGCCGCCCGCTGGCGCCCGCCTCGTTCCGCCTCCTACTTTTCCTTCGAACCCGCATCCTGCTGTGCGGCGTGGCTGCCCTCCAGGGCGGCATCCCAGGGTGCCTTCGACCTGAGTTGCCCGCTGTAGAATCCGTAGGCGATCAGGGCCACGAGCGCGGCGGCGAGCGTCACGCGGATGCCGAGCGAATGCAGCGTCCGGCGTGTGCGGCCCTGGTCCTTCATCAGGAAAAAGAAGCCGCTGCCCAGGCTGATCAGCAGCAGGACGAGCAGCACCACGATGGCCGGTTTGATCCACATGCGAGGCGAGTCCGCAATTCGGAGGGGCCTGGAGTATAAACCATGAGCGAAGCGCCCACCGGTGCACCGGTGCCGGAGCCCGAGGACGACAGCAGGCTGCGTTACAACATAAAGTTCGCGGCGCTGGTGCTGGTGCTGCTGCCGGTGCTGATCGGGCTCGGCTTCTGGCAGTTGTGGCGTTCGGCCGAGAAGGCCGAGGTACTCGCCCTCCTCGAGGCCCGCCAGGGTGCCGATCCGGTCGGCATCGCCGCCGCGCGCTTCGAGGATCCGGCAGCGATCGACCGGTTGCAGGTGGAGCTGCGGGGCCAATACGTGGAAGGCCGGGACTTCCTGCTCGACAACCGCATGCTCGGTGGCCGCGTCGGCTACGAGCTGATAACCCCGTTCCGCGACGACAGCGGCATCGTGGTGTTGGTGAACCGCGGGTGGCTGCCTGCCGGGCGCACGCGCGAGGAGTTGCCGTCGATCGAGCCGGTCACGCAGCGACTGAGCCTGCGCGGTGAAATTTATGTGCCCCAGGACCGACGCCAGTTGCAGCTCTACGCGGCCAGTGGCTGGCCGAAACTGGTGCAGACGGTGGACCCGCCCCGGATGGGATCGATCGCCGGCATCGAGGTGTACCCCTGGCTGGTGCGCCTGCAACCAGGCCAGCCGGGTGTGACCGAGGCCGACTGGCCGGCGGTGAACATCCAGCCTGAGCGGCACGTGGCGTATGCGGTGCAATGGTTCCTGATGGCCGTCGCGCTCCTCGCCGTATTCTTGTTCGGCGGCACCAACGTGCTCGCCTGGTCCAGACGCAAACGCAAGCACGGAGAATCCCGATGAGTGACGCGGACAAACTGCGCGCGAGCCGAATCAAGCTGGCATTGATGTTCCTGCTGCCGATCCTGGCGGTGGGCCTGGCCACGCTGGTGTTCTACACCGGCTTCGGTCTGCCCAAGTCGACCACGAACAAGGGCGAACTGGTGCAGCCGCCGCGCCAGCTCGACGACATCCGCGTGCGCACCGCGACGGGCGAGGCGTGGCGTTACCAGCAGGGCGCCCACGACTGGGGCCTGCTGGTGGTCAACGCCGGCCCCTGCGCCGATGCCTGCCGCGAGCGGCTCTACCTGACGCGCCAGATCCGCGTCGCGCTCGGGCGTGACGCGGACCGCGTGAGCCGCCTGTTCATCCAGATCGACGGAGCCGACGATGCGGATTTCGCCTCCTTCGTGAAGGCGCAGCATCCGGACCTCGAGCTGCTGCGCGCCGACGCCGCCGAGTTGCAGGGGCTGCTCGGACAGGCTGGTGATCCCGATCCCGTGGCGGAGCAGCCGATCTACATCGTCGACCAACGCGGCTTCGTGATGTTGCGCTATCTCGCGCGCCACAGTGGTCACGACAGCATTGCGGACCTGCGCTTCCTGCTGAAGTATTCCAATGAAAAAACACCCTGACGCAGCGAGCCCGGCGCCGATTGGATACAATGCCATGCCCCCTGCCGCAGCAGCCTCTTCCCGCGGACCATGATGGACACCACCGTTTCCCCCCAGGCGCACTGGCGCGACTACCTCGAACTCTGCAAGCCCAGCGTCGTCGCGCTGATGATGCTCACGGCCGTGATCGGCATGTTCCTCGCCACGCCGGGCATGGTGCCGTGGCAGGTGCTGGTGTTCGGCAACCTCGGCATCGCGCTTTGCGCGGCCTCGGCCGCCGCGGTCAATCACCTGGTGGATCGGCGTATCGATGCCGTGATGGCGCGTACCCGCGCCCGGCCGATGGTGCGCGGGGCGGTCGACACGCGGCACGCCATCGCCTTCGCGGCGGTAATTGGTGTCGCCGGCATGGCGATCCTGATGGTGCTGGTGAACCCGCTGACCGCGTGGCTCACGCTGGCATCCCTGGTCGGTTATGCCTTCATTTATACCTTCTGGCTCAAGCGCGCCACGCCGCAGAACATCGTGATCGGCGGGCTCGCGGGCGCCGCGCCGCCGTTGCTCGGCTGGACCGCGGTGACCAACGAAGTCCATGGCTATGCGCTGCTGCTGGTACTGATCATCTTCGCGTGGACCCCGCCGCATTTCTGGGCGCTGGCGATCCACCGCAAGGAAGAGTACGCCAAGGTCGAGATCCCGATGCTTCCCGTCACGCATGGCGAAAAGCACACGGCGCTGCACGTCCTGCTCTACACGTTGATCCTGATCGCCGTCACGCTATTGCCCTTCGCCACCGGCATGAGCGGCCCGCTCTACCTGCTGGGAGCGGTCGTGCTGGGCCTCGGCTTCCTGTACTGGGCGGTGCTGCTGATGATCGGCAAGGATCCGCGCGTGCCGATGCAGACTTTCTGGTACTCGATCATCTACCTGATGGCGCTATTCGTGGTGATGCTGCTCGACCACTACATCTTCCCGCGTCCGCTGGCGCTGGTCCTTTCTCCCTGAGGTATCCGCCGTGACCACGCCCGAGGCGCGCAGGCGCCACGTCCGCCTGACCGTATTCGCGCTGCTGGGCGTGATCATGCTGATCGTCGGCATGTTCGTGCGGCAGTTCGTCAGCCCGGAGCGCCTCGATCCGGAATGGCTGAGGGCCCACGGCGCGGTGCTGTTCGACCCGCCGCGCAGCTTCGAGGCGCCGCGACTGCTAGATCAGGACGCGCAGGCTTTCGACGGCGCGGCTTTCCAGGGCAACTGGAGCGTGCTGTTCTTCGGCTTCACCTACTGCCCCGACGTGTGCCCGACCACGCTCGCGCTGCTGCGCGACGTGGCTGGGGCCCTGTCCGCCGGCAAGTACCCGGTGCATTTCTACCTGGTGTCGGTGGATCCGGCGCGCGACACGCCGGCGGTACTCAAGCCCTACATCGAGCACTTCAATCCGGAGTTCAGGGCGCTGACCGGCGAGTTTCTCGACGTGCACCGCTTCGCCACACAGCTGAACATCCCGTTCCGCAAGAGCGTGGAAGTCGACGGCAACTACACCATCGATCATTCCGCCAATCTCGCGCTGATCAATCCGCAGGGGCATTTCGCCGGCTTCCTGATGCCGCCGTTCGACAAGGCGCGCATAGTGCAGGTGCTCGACGTGCTGGGCCGGCGCGACCACTGATCCCGCGTTCAGCGCCGCGGTGCCAGCGCGTGCGCCAGCACGAACAGCGCGCAGGCGGCCGCCGCCACCGAGGGACCCGCCGGCGTGTCGAAGGCGTAGGACGACCACAGTCCCGCCACCACCGACACGCAACCGATCACGGCGCCGCCGGCCGCCATCTGCTCGGGTGAGCGCGCGAAAGCACGCGCCGCGGCCGGCGGAATGATCAGCAGCGCGGTTACCAGCAGGACGCCGACCACCTTCATGGATACCCCGATCAGCGCCGCCGTCACCAGCATCTGCAGCAGGCGCAGGCGGTCGATGTCCACGCCCTCGATGCGTGCCAGTTCCTCGTCGACAGCCATCGACAGCCACGGGCGCCAGCACAGCGCGGTGATCAGCGCCACCAGGAAGCCCACGCCGTAGATCAGTTGCAGGTCGGCCGGCCCCACCGCGAGCAGGTCGCCGAACAGGTAGCTCTCGAGGCTGGCGCGTCGCGGCGACAGTAGCGCCACCGCGATGATGCCGAGCGCCAGCGAACCGTGCGCGATCACCGCGAGCAGGGTGTCGGAGGCAAGGATCCGGCTGCCCTGCAGGCGGGCGAAACCGGCGGCCACCAGCAGGCACATCACGAGTGCGGCCAGCGTCAGGTCGATGCCGAGGAACAGGCCGAAGGCGATGCCGAGCAGCGCGCCGTGCGACAGCGTGTCGCCGAAGAATGCCATGCGTCGCCACACCAGGAAGCTGCCCACGGCGCCCGCGGTGAGCGCCACGCCGATGCCTGCGGCCAGCGCGCGCAGCAGGAAATCATCCATGAGGGAGCCGTCCCACGATGTGGCCGTGCAGGTCATGGGCGTGATCGTGGTGGTGCGTGTACACCGCGATCTCGTTGACCGCCTGTTTGCCGAACAGCTGCAGGAACTCAGGGTGAGCGCTCACTACCTCCGGTTTCCCGGCACAACAGACGTGCTTGTTCAGGCACAACACGGTATCGGTGGCCGCCATCACGAGGTGCAGATCGTGCGAGATCATCAGCACCGCGCAGTGGTGGCGCCGGCGCACCTCGTTGATCAGGCCGTAGAGCTCGGCCTGCCCGTTGACGTCCACGCCCTGTACCGGCTCGTCGAGCACCAGCAGCTGGGGCATGCGCAGCAGCGCGCGTGCCAGCAGCACGCGCTGGAATTCCCCCCCGGACACGCGCGCCAGCGGGGTGCGCAGCAAATCGCGGATCCCAACTTCTCCGGCCACCGCGTCGAGTGCGTCCGGCTTTCTTTCTGTCAATCGCAGGAAGCGGCCCACATCGAGCGGCAGGCTGGGGTCGATCACCAGGCGCTGCGGCATGTAGCCGATGCGCAGTCCGGGCTTGCGCCACACGCTGCCGGTGCCGGGCGCGAGCAGTCCCGTCAGGATGCGCAGCAGCGAGGTCTTGCCGGCGCCGTTCGGCCCGATCACGGTGAGGATCTCGCCCTCGTGCAGCGTGAGCGAGACGTGGTCGAGGATGGTTTCGCCGCCGACGTGCCACGCGACATCGCGCGCCTCGAGGATGCGCTCCGCGTTCATGCCGGTTTCCTGTCGGCGCAGGCCGGACACAGCCCGATCACTTCCAGTGCCATCGATTCGACCGCGAAGCCCACCTCCTCGCCGTAGCGCGCCACGGCCGCGCGGATCGCCGGCTGGGCCGACTCCAGCGTGGCGCCGCACCCGCGGCATATATAAAGCTGATGATCGTGCGGCCCGGCGCCGATCTGGCAGCCGACGTAGGCGTTCAGCGATTCGACGCGGTGCACGAAGCCCTGCTCGCGCAGGAACTCGAGCGCGCGATAGACCGTGGGCGGCCCGGGCTGGCGCCGGCGGGAGCCCGCACGCGCGCCGAGCATCTCGAGCAGGGCGTAGGCACCGACCGGCCGGTGGCTCTGCCATACCAGCCGCAGCACCTCCTCGCGCAGCTGCGTCAGGCGCGCACCGCGTTCGACGCAGGCAGCGCGCGCCTGGCTCAGTGCCTGCTGCACGCAGCGGCGATGATCGTGTGTCGCGAAGGCGATCGTCGCGTGCGCTTCGGTGGTGGTCGCCAGCTGCTTGCCCATGGCGTTATATTATAACTTTAGCTGACGGGATTCATGGCCGATGGCGATACGGGGCGGCGCGCGTTGCGTACTGGTGCTGGTCATGGTGCTGGGCGCGAGCCTCGCGGTGCGTGCCGAGGGCACGCAGCCGCTGGCCGTGAGCAGCATCCGGCCGCTGCACCTGATACTGCGCGCGCTTGCCGGGGACAGTGTCGATGCCCGCGTGCTGCTGGAGGCGGGGGTGTCGCCACACGACTTCACGTTGCGGCCCTCTCAGCTGCGACTGCTGAACGGGGCGCAGCACGTATTCTGGTTCGATGCGACGCTCGAACACCCGCTGCCCGCATTGTTCGCGCGCCTCCCGGCGCCACGCCGCGACACCGCGCTGCTGCCCCTGATCGCGCCGCCGGCGCGCGGCGACGGCTTCGTGGATCCCCACGTCTGGCTCGACCCGCGCCTTGCCGCCGTCACCGCAGCCGCCATGGCGCGCGTGCTCGAGGAGCGCGGCCTGGTGAGCGCGGCGCAGATCGCGCCGCGGCTGCAGGCGTTCCAGGCCGAGATGGAACGCGTCGAGCAGGACATTGCCGAACAGTTACGCGGACTCGAGGCAGTGCCGTTTGCCGCGATGCACGACGGTTATGCCTACTTCGTGCAGCGCTTCGGGCTGGAGCAGGCGGCGGTGCTGGCGCTCGACGCCGAGCAGCAGGTCGGCGCGCGCGCGCTGGCGCGCATGCGCCGCGAGGTGCGCGACAGCGCGGCGGTCTGCCTGCTGCGCGAACGCTCGGGCGACAATGCGCGCCTGGCGCAGATGATCGCCGAGGGCAGTGCACTGCGCGTGGCCGAGCTCGATTCGCTGGCGAGCGACGCGCCGGACGATCCGGGCGGCTATGCCCGTTTTCTCGAGGACTTCGCGAGCGCCCTGGCCGGGTGCCTGCGCGGGCCGGCTTCCTGACTATCGATGCGGGTATTGACCATGAGCGACGCCAACGCAGCGAACCCCGCCCTGATCCTGGTCGACGGTTCGTCCTACCTTTACCGCGCCTTCCACGCGCTGCCGCCGCTTTCCACCGCCTCCGGTCGCCCGACCGGCGCGGTGCGCGGCGTGGTCTCGATGCTGCGCAAACTGCGCAAGGACTTCCCCGGCGCGCCGGTCGTCGTGGTGTTCGACGCCAAGGGCAAGACCTTCCGCGACGAGATCTTCGCCGGGTACAAGGCCCAGCGCCCGCCGATGCCCGATGAGTTGCGGGCGCAGGTCGAGCCGCTGCACGGCATCGTGAAGGCGATGGGGCTGCCGTTGCTGTGCGTACCCGGGGTGGAGGCCGACGACGTGATCGGCACACTGGCCGCGCAGGCCAGCGCGCGCGACGTGTCCGTGCTGATCTCCACTGGCGACAAGGACCTCGCACAGCTGGTCAACGCGCAGGTCACGCTGATCAACACGATGAACGACACGCGCCTCGACGTGGCTGGCGTGCAGGCGAAGTTCGGCATAGCGCCGGCGCAGGTCGTGGACCTGCTGGCGCTGATGGGCGACAAGGTCGACAACATTCCCGGCGTGCCCGGCGTGGGCGAGAAGACCGCGCTGGCGCTGCTGCAGAACCTCGGTAGCCTCGAGGCGATCTACGCCAACCTCGAGGCGGTCGCCGCGCTGCCGGTGCGCGGCGCCAAGGCGCTCGGCGACAAGCTCGCCGCCGAGCGCGACAAGGCGATGCTGTCGCGCGAGCTCGCGACCATTCGCACCGACCTCGAGCTGGAGCTGGACTGGCAGGCGCTGCACAACGAAGCGCCCGATCGCGAGGCGCTGCTCGAATGGTTCCGCGAACTCGAATTCAACACCTGGCGTGACGAGCTGCTCGCGGCGGGCGGCGAGGGCGCCGCGGCGGCGATGCCCGCGGCGCCCGCTCCGGAGGCCGACTACGAGACCGTGCTCGACCGCGCGGCACTGCAGCGCTGGGTCGAGCGACTGGCGGCGTGCGAACTCATCGCCGTCGATACCGAGACCACCAGCCTCGATTACATGGCGGCGCGCGTGGTAGGCGTGTCGGTGGCCACCGGGCCCGGCGTTGCCGCCTATATCCCCTTCGGTCACGACTACCTCGGCGCGCCGGAGCAACTCGGCGAGATCGAGGTGCTGCAAGCGCTGCGCCCGCTGCTGGAGGCAAGGCAGCCGCTGAAGGTCGGGCAGAATCTGAAGTATGACCTCAGCGTGCTGGCAAACCACGGCATCGCGCTCGATGGCATCGCTTTCGACACCATGCTCGAGTCCTACGTGCTCGACTCGGTGGGCTCGCGCCACGACATGGATACGCTGGCGCTACGCCACCTCGATTACCACACCATCAAGTTCGAAGATGTCGCGGGCAAGGGAGCCAAGCAGATCACCTTCAACCAGGTCCAGCTCGAGCAGGCGGGCCGTTACGCCGCCGAGGATGCCGACATCACGCTGCGCCTGCACCGGGCGCTGTGGCCGCAGCTCGAGGCCTGCGAGCCGCTGCGCGGCGTGTTCGAGTGCATCGAGATGCCGCTGGTGCCGGTGCTGTCGCGCCTCGAGCGCACCGGCGCGCTGGTCGATGCGAAGCTGCTGCACGTGCAGAGCCGCGAGCTCGGCGAGAAGCTGCGCGGGATCGAGGCGCGCGCGCACGAGCTCGCCGGCCAGCCATTCAACCTGGGCTCGCCGAAGCAGCTGCAGGAAATCCTGTTCGACAAGCTCGGGTTGCCGAAGGTGGGCAAGACCCCGACCGGCCAGGCTTCGACCGCCGAGCCCGTGCTGCAGGAACTCGCCGAGAACTACGAGCTGCCGCGTGTGATCCTCGAGTACCGCGGGCTGTCGAAGCTCAAGTCCACCTACACCGACCGCCTGCCCGAGCAGATCAACCCGGTGACGGGGCGGGTGCACACCTCCTACCAGCAGGCCGTCACCGCCACGGGTCGGCTCTCGTCGACCGATCCCAACCTGCAGAACATCCCGGTGCGCACCGCCGAGGGGCGGCGTATCCGCCAGGCCTTCATCGCGCCGCCGGGGCAGCTGGTGCTGGCGGCGGATTATTCGCAGATCGAGCTGCGCATCATGGCGCACCTCTCGGGTGATCGCGGCCTGATCGAGGCCTTCGCCAACGGGCTGGACGTGCACCGCGCCACCGCCGCCGAGGTGTTCGGCGTGGAATTCGCCGGAGTTACCGACAACCAGCGCCGCAGCGCGAAGGCGATCAATTTCGGCCTGATCTACGGCATGTCGGCTTTCGGACTGGCCAAGCAGCTCGGTGTCGGCCGCGCCGAGGCGCAGGCCTATATCGACCGCTATTTCGCGCGCTACCCCGGCGTGCAGAACTACATGGACCGTATCCGCCGAAGCGCGGCCGAGGACGGTTTCGTCGAGACGCTGTTCGGCCGGCGCCTTTACCTGCCCGATATCCGCGCCCGCAACCCCGCGAGCCGCCAGGCCGCCGAGCGCACCGCGATCAACGCGCCGATGCAGGGCAGCGCCGCCGACATCATCAAGCGCGCGATGATCAGCGTCGACGACTGGCTGCGTGACAGCGCCTTCCCGGCACGCATGGTGATGCAGGTGCACGACGAACTCGTGTTCGAGGTCGCACAGGAATCCGCCGGGAATCTGGCCACACAGATGAAAAAACTGATGTCCGGCGCCGCCGCTCTCGACGTGGAACTGGTCGTGGACGTGGGCACGGGCCTCAACTGGGACGAGGCGCACTGACCGCCGCCTGTCCCCGCTGGCCGCCCAAGTGGTACGAGCGGTTTGGAACAGGCGCGCAGTTCCCGCCTGTGCTGGGCTGGCGGTCCTGCGCGGACACGCCGTGAATACGTCCATGTAGGCTCGACTGCGGCATCCATGCCGCAGACGGTCCTCGCAGGACCGCCCGCCCGACACAGGCTGCCTTGGTGGTATGCCCGTTTCAGAACCCGGGCGGAGGCTGACCAGAGGTACACACATGGAGCGGAAGTTTTCTAGTTTCCGTCAAAATTGCCAGCAGTCGCTGAACCACCAACGGTAGGCGAGGCGAGGGGCGGGCCCGTGCCGCGAGCGGACATGTGGATGCCGAAATCGCCGGGAGCGATTTCGGCAACACGCGTAGCCATCCGCACATGGATGTGCGGGTGGCGGCCGCGAGCGGCACGGGCCCGCCCCTCGCCTCGCCGGGTCGGAGCTAAATCGAAATGTGACGGAAACGAGAAGAGGGCGGCTATACGGCTGACCGCAAGAAGCGCCAGTCTGCTAGGCGATGTCGGCCGCACGCGGCGTGGTGTACCACTGGTCCAGCACCTTGCGCGCCTCGTCGATCCCCTCGCCGCTGAGGGCGGAAAACAGCTGCACCGTGGTCGCTGGGATGGAGGCGAGCTCGCGGCGCACCGCGAGCAGGGTGGACTTGCCCGGCCCGCGCGAGAGCTTGTCGGCCTTGGTGAGCAGCACGTGCAGCGGGATGCCGAGCGCGGCGGCCCATCCGATCAGATCGCGATCCTGGTCCTTGAGCGGATGGCGCACGTCCATAAGCAGCACGATGCCGGCCAGCGAGCGACGCTTGCCGAGGTAGTTCTCGACCAGCTTGGTCCACTGCAGGCGTATTTCCAGCGGAACCCGCGCGAAGCCGTAGCCGGGGAGGTCCACGAGACGCTTGTCCTCGGCGAGGGCGAAAAAATTGATCTGCTGCGTGCGCCCGGGGGTCTTGCTCGCGCGCGCCAGCTTGTTGTGGTCGCAGATCGCATTGATCGCGCTAGACTTGCCTGCGTTGGAGCGGCCCGCGAAAGCAACCTCGACGCCCACGTCGGCCGGGCACTGTCCGAGCTTCGCCGCACTCAGGATGAAGGTTGCATTGCGATAATCCTGAGGCTCCGGAGCACTCGACAAAATCCTATTCCTCACGTTTTCTGATGGAAAGCCGCTTTGCTATACTGCCGCCGCCCCGAACCCGGCCAGTCTAGCACGCAGCGTGCTGCCCGCCGGCGAGGAGCGATCCCGCACCCTGACCCAGGAGTCGACGATGAAGAATTTCGCGGTTGCTGCCCTCCTTATGGCTTCCTCGCTGGCCTATGCCGATCGTAGCGTGGATGAGCTCTACCCCAAGACCTGTGGTGTATGTCATGAAGCTGGCGTTGCCGGCGCGCCGAAGCACGGCGATGCGGCCGCGTGGAAGCTGCGTTTCGACGCCAAGGGCGGGCTGGATGGCCTGCTCGCGAGCGTGAAGAACGGCCTGAACGCGATGCCGCCGAAGGCCATGTGCATGGACTGCACCGACGGAGAGTACAAGGCGCTCATCGAGCACATGATGAAGCCCGCCGGCTGAGGCCGGTTGCCGCGCTCCCATCGACCATAAAGGACCGATATCGTGATCAAGAGAATCGCTGTGGTAGTTGCCGCGTGCGCGCTGGCGGGCAATGTGCTTGCCGCGGGCAACGCGGAGGGCGGCAAGGCCCTGTCGGTTGCCTGCGGCGCCTGCCATGGCGCCGACGGCAACAGTCTGGCGCCGACGTTCCCGAAGCTTGCCGGGCAGCATGAGAGCTATTTGCTGAAGCAGCTGAAGGACATCAAGAGCGGCGCGCGCAGCGTTCCCACGATGGCCGGTCAGCTCGACGCCATGAGCGAGCAGGATCTCGCGGATATCGCCGCATATTACGCGGCGCAGGCCGCGACGCCGGGCGTGGCCAAGGAGGAACTGGTCGAGCTGGGCGAGAGCGTCTTCCGTGCCGGCATCCGCGAGAAGGGCGTGGCGGCCTGCGCGGCCTGCCATTCCCCGACCGGGGCCGGCAACGGCCCCGCGAGATTCCCCGCGCTGAGCGGCCAGCATGCGGACTACATCGCTGCGCAGTTGCGCGCGTTCCGCAATGACGAGCGCACCAACGACGGCGACACCCGCATCATGCGGGACGTCGCGTCGCGACTCAGTGACAAGGAGCTCGACGCGGTATCGAGCTACGCTTCCGGCCTGCACTGACACCGGCACGTGCCGCGCTCGAACAGGTAAAAATACCTGTTC
>Ga0073904_10001588_pt1 | contig 17015 bp, 12 predicted proteins | sample KloWWTrecipitate_FD_66668 | JGI IMG/M metagenome (GOLD analysis project Ga0073904, IMG submission 66668) | Active sludge microbial communities from Klosterneuburg, Austria, studying microevolution and ecology of nitrifiers - Klosterneuburg... | ecosystem: Engineered > WWTP > Aerobic digester >... | reverse complement strand
CATCAAATCATTTTCTTCATTGTCTACAAGTTTTACCATCGGCCGTAACTCACGTCCACCGCTAGTACGTTGTTTTGGATCCATTACAACAACACTGGTTAACCCTGTAACATCGTCTGTTTGACGACGCATCGTTACACCATCGATTAAATCGACATACCGTATGCGACCAGCAACCTCTGTTATAACAGGGTGATTATGAGGATCCCATGTCGCCACTGTTTGCGATGCCTCGACTTCTGCACCATCGACAACCGTCACAATAGCACCGTAAGGTAATTTATATCGCTCCCACTCACGACCTTGCGCATCGGCAACGGTCAGCTCTCCTGAACGAGAGACCACAACGGAATACCCTTTAGCATGCATCAACAATTTCACGTTGTTTAAACGCACTTTGCCGCTAGATTTCACTTGAATACTATTATCTGCAGTCGCTCTCGACGCAGCACCCCCAATATGGAAAGTACGCATGGTTAACTGTGTTCCCGGCTCACCAATAGACTGCGCCGCAATAACCCCGACAGCTTCCCCGATATTAACCAACTGACCACAAGATAAATCACGCCCATAACATTTTTGGCAAATACCAAAGCGTGTCTGGCAAGTAATCGCCGAACGTACTTTGACTTGATCTACGCCAATCTGCTCTAACACATCGACCATGGCTTCATCTAATAAACTGCCATTTTCAATGACGATTTCATTGGTTTTGGGATCAATAACATCCTGTAATACAACTCGTCCTAATACCCTTTCACGCAACGCTTCTACAACATCCCCACCTTCAATCAACGGCGTCATGGTCAAACCATTGGTAGTACCACAATCCAGTTCCATAACCACCACATCGTTAGCAACGTCAACCAATCGACGTGTGAGATATCCAGAATTCGCTGTTTTTAATGCAGTATCCGACAACCCTTTACGTGCACCATGGGTTGAAATAAAGTATTCCAATACATTAAGACCTTCACGGAAGTTAGCGCGAATAGGCGTCTCGATAATCGACCCATCCGGTTTAGCCATAAGACCACGCATACCCGCCAACTGTCGCATTTGCGCAGCAGAACCTCTAGCACCCGAATCTGCCATCATAAAGATTGGGTTATAAGACTCTTGTTTGACGGTTTCATTTTTTGCATTTACAACCATTTCCGAGGCTAATTCCGACATCATAGCCTTAGCAACTTGATCATTGGTGCGAGACCAAATATCAATAACTTTGTTATAACGTTCACCATGTGTCACTAAACCAGAGGTATATTGATTCCCAATTTCTTTCACTTCTTCTTCTGCTTGCGCAATAATGCTGCCCTTACTGGAAGGGATCACCAAATCATCAATGCCAATAGAAATTCCCGAACGTGTGGCATAAGAGAAGCCGGTATACATTAACCGATCTGCAAAAATAACCGTTTCTTTCAAGCCGACTTGTCTATAACAATAGTTTATCAGCTGTGAAATCACTTTCTTAGTCATCGTTTTGTTAATCAGCGCATAAGACATTCCTGCAGGCAAAATTTCAGACAATAATGCACGACCCACAGTCGTTTGCACCATGCTATATCCTTTTGCACGAACCGCCTCTGTGCTATCCATTTCCGCATTAACACGTACTTGAATAATTGCATGCAAATGCACAGCGCCATTTTGATACGCTCTATGCACTTCACCTATATCAAGAAAGACTTTTCCTTCGCCCAATACATTGATTCGCTCGCGAGTCAAATAATAAAGACCCAACACAATATCCTGTGAAGGAACAATGATAGGCTCACCATTCGCAGGCGATAAAATATTGTTTGTAGACATCATTAATGCGCGTGCTTCTAGCTGCGCCTCAATGGTTAGTGGAATATGTACAGCCATTTGATCGCCGTCGAAATCGGCATTATAAGCCGCGCAAACCAGCGGATGTAGCTGAATAGCCTTGCCTTCTACCAACAGTGGTTCAAATGCTTGAATACCCAAGCGATGTAGCGTCGGCGCTCGATTTAAAAGCACGGGATGTTCGCGGATCACCTCTTCTAAAATATCCCACACTTCCGGACCTTCGCGATCCACTAATTTTTTAGCGGCTTTTATTGTCGTCGCAAGACCTCGAAATTCCAACTTGCTAAAAATAAACGGTTTAAATAGCTCTAAAGCCATTTTCTTTGGCAAACCACATTGATGCAGTTTTAAAGTAGGTCCCACCACAATCACAGAACGACCCGAATAATCAACGCGTTTACCCAGCAAATTTTGTCGGAATCGACCTTGTTTACCCTTAATCATATCCGCTAGCGATTTTAAAGGTCGTTTATTCGAACCCGTTATCGCACGTCCACGACGACCGTTATCTAACAGTGCATCGACCGCTTCTTGCAACATCCGTTTTTCGTTACGAACAATAATATCCGGGGCACTTAAATCCAACAGTCGCTTCAATCGGTTATTACGGTTAATCACACGACGATACAGATCATTTAAATCCGAGGTTGCAAAACGACCACCATCTAAAGGCACTAAAGGTCGTAAATCCGGTGGCAATACCGGCAACACAGTCATAATCATCCATTCCGGTTTATTGCCAGAATCCAAGAAAGACTCCATCAACTTTAAACGTTTTGCCAATTTTTTAGCGCGTGTTTCAGAGGTTGTTGTGGGCAACTCTTCTCGAATGCGCTCCGTCTCTGTTTTCAGATTAATGCGTTTTAATAACTCTTGAACTGCTTCAGCACCCATCCGTGCATCAAATTCATCGCCATATTGTTGTTCGGCTTCCAAGAAAGCTTCTTCTGTCAGCAATTGCGATTTTTCGAGAGGGGTCATGCCTGGGTCGATCACAACATAGGCTTCGAAATATAAAACGCGCTCAATGTCACGCAATGTCATATCTAACAAAAGCCCGATTCGAGAAGGTAAGGATTTTAAAAACCAAATATGCGCAACAGGACTTGCAAGTACAATGTGCCCCATGCGTTCGCGTCGTACTTTAGCCAACGCAACCTCAACGCCACATTTCTCGCAGATCACTCCACGATGTTTTAGGCGCTTATATTTTCCACACAAACACTCATAATCTTTAACCGGTCCGAATATTTTGCAACAAAACAACCCATCTCTTTCCGGTTTAAAGGTACGATAGTTAATCGTTTCTGGTTTTTTAACCTCGCCATAGGAGCGTGACTCAGTGAGATCAGGCGGAGCCAGACTCAATACAACACTGCTAAACTCTTCACCCGCACCCTGCTGCCTTAGCAAACCTAGTATGTCTACCACGTTATGACCTCCAAATTAATCGCATTCTAATTCGATGTTGATACCCAAGGAACGAATTTCCTTCACCAACACGTTGAACGATTCCGGTATACCGGGGTCCATTCGATGGTCACCGTCCACAATGCTCTTATACATTTTGGTACGCCCCGCCACATCATCCGATTTTACGGTTAACATTTCTTGTAGCGTATATGCAGCACCATAAGCCTGCAGTGCCCACACTTCCATTTCCCCAAAGCGCTGACCACCAAATTGGGCTTTACCGCCTAAAGGTTGCTGCGTCACTAAACTGTAAGATCCGGTCGACCGTGCATGCATTTTATCGTCAACCAAATGATTAAGTTTCAGCATGTACATGTATCCCACCGTTATCGGTCTATCAAAAGCAACTCCTGTTCGACCATCAAACAAGACAGTTTGACCACTTTCGGGTAACTCCGCCAATTTGAGTAATTGCTTAATCTCTTCTTCTGCTGCGCCATCAAACACGGGCGTCGCAATGGGGATACCCTCTTTTAAATTGTTAGCAAGCACCAACAGTTCTTCATCCGTTAATTGATCAAGATCCAGAACGCGTCTACCATTTAAATTGTAGATTTTATCTAAAAATTGACGAATAACGGCAACTTTGGCCTGTGCTTTTAACATTTCCCCGAGCTTTATACCTAAGCCCTTCGCTGCCCAGCCCAAGTGTGTTTCTAACACTTGCCCAACGTTCATACGAGACGGCACACCCAAGGGATTTAAGACGATATCCACGGGTGTACCATCGGCTAAATACGGCATATCTTCAACCGGCACAATGGTAGAAATAACACCTTTATTACCATGTCGACCCGCCATTTTATCGCCCGGTTGAACACGACGTTTTACGGCCAAATACACTTTAACAACCTTTAAAACACCCGGCGCCAAATCATCACCTTGTTTTAATTTTTTATGTTTTTCTTCGAGTTGCAAATCATGCACTTTACGCAATTCACTAAATTGCTGCGCCGCGGCTTCCAATTGTTGATTATGCTCATCGCTTTTTAAACGAATTTCAAACCAACGCTCTTTTGCCAGTTCATCCAGATATGTCGATGTAATTTTGCTGCCCGACTTTAAGCGATCGGGTCCACCCGCAGCAACCTTATCTAACAACAGTTTGTACACCCGTTGATAGATGTCTTCTTCACGAATACGAAATTCATCGCCCAAATCTTTCTTAACACGCAATAAGGCTTCTTTTTCAATCGCCAATGCACGCGAATCTTTCTCGACGCCATCTCGTGTGAAAACATGCACATCAATAACCGTTCCACTCATCCCGGTTGGTACACGTAAAGAGGTATCTTTAACATCAGAGGCTTTTTCGCCAAAAATAGCACGTAAGAGTTTTTCTTCTGGCGTTAACTGTGTTTCACCCTTAGGGGTTACTTTACCCACCAAGATATCACCAGAAGTCACTTCTGCACCAATAAAAACAACACCCGATTCATCTAATCGTCCAAGCGAACCTTCCCCGACATTTGGAATATCAGAAGTAATTTCTTCAGAACCCAATTTTGTATCGCGTGCAATGCAGGTTAACTCTTCAATATGAATCGTCGTAAACCTATCTTCTTCAACAACTCGTTCGGAGATCAAAATAGAATCTTCAAAATTGTATCCATTCCACGGCATAAACGCGATTAAAAGGTTTTGCCCAAGCGCTAACTCTCCCATATCGGTAGAAGGCCCATCTGCAAGCACATCGCCACGTTTAATACGTTCGCCTGTACTCACTAACGGCTTTTGATTGATACAAGTATTTTGGTTCGATCTCAAATACTTGGTCAGATTGTAAATATCAACCCCGGCTTCACCCGCTTCTGCTTCAGAATCGTCCACCCGTACAACAATACGCGCCGCATCAACAGAATCAACAATCCCGCTACGACGTGCAATAACGGTTACACCCGAATCAATCGCAACAACGCGTTCCATACCGGTTCCCACCAAGGGCTTTTCAGCGCGAAGCGTCGGTACAGCTTGACGTTGCATATTCGATCCCATCAAGGCACGATTCGCATCATCATGTTCCAAAAAGGGTATTAAAGAGGCCGCTACCGAAACAATTTGTTTAGGCGAAACATCCATATACTCAACGCGGTCTGGCGTAGAAAACGTAAATTCATTTTTATTTCGACAAGGCACTAAATCATCAACCAATTCTAATTTTTGGTTAATGGTCGCGTTTGCCATCGCAATCACAAACTGCCCTTCTTCAATTGCCGATAAATAAACAATGTCGTTAGTGACTTTACCGTTGCTCACTTTACGATAAGGACTTTCTAAAAAGCCATATTCATTGGTTCTCGCATACACGGCCAACGAATTAATCAACCCAATATTTGGACCTTCCGGTGTTTCAATCGGACAAACACGACCATAATGCGTAATGTGAACGTCACGCACTTCAAATCCTGCCCGCTCGCGCGTTAACCCGCCAGGCCCAAGCGCCGAAACACGGCGTTTATGTGTTATTTCGGATAAAGGATTATTTTGATCCATAAATTGCGATAATTGGCTTGAACCAAAAAATTCTTTAATCGCTGCCGACACAGGTTTTGCATTAATCAAATCTTGAGGCATTAAGCCTTCAGAATCTGCAAGGCTTAAGCGCTCTTTGGCTGCACGCTCTACACGCACAAGTCCAACGCGGAATTGATTTTCTGTCATTTCGCCAACACTACGAACCCGGCGATTTCCAAGATGATCAATATCATCGATTTCGCCGCGACCATCGCGAATATCAATCAATGTTTTTAAAACAGCAACAATATCTTCTTTTGATAAAATACCAGGACCTGTAGATTCGTTGCGTCCAACCCGACGATTAAACTTCATGCGTCCAACCGCAGACAAATCGTAGCGTTCTGGTGCAAAGAATAAATTTTGAAATAGCAGTTCTGCTGCATCTTTAGTCGGTGGTTCACCGGGTCGCATCATGCGATAAATCTCAACCAGTGCCTCTAATTGGCTCTTAGTCGGATCTACTTTGATGGTGTCTGAAAAATAGGGACCCCGATCTAAGTCATTGGTAAACAAAGCGTGCACAGTGTTGATATTCGCATTACGCAATATCTGTAACACCTCTGCGGTAATTTCCGCATTTGCTTGTAATAGAACTTCGCCACTGGATGTGTCGATAATATCGTGCGCCAGGATTTTACCCAGCAAATAATCACTAGGCACCTCCAGTTTTTTAATGCCCAATTCTTCCATTTGGCGGATCTGTTTGGCTGTAATGCGACGCCCTGCTTCAACCAATATTTCACCCTTCGGTGTTTTGATATCAAAATGCGCAGTCTCGCCTCTTAACCGATTAGCCACCAACTCTAAAACCCATTTTTCTTTTTCAAATGTAAAAGTATTGGTTTCAAAGAAAAGCGCTAACATCTCCTCTGTAGAATAGCCTAAAGCACGTAATATAATGGATCCCGGCAGTTTTCGACGCCTATCAATACGAACATAAATACAATCTTTAGGATCAAACTCAACGTCAAGCCAAGATCCTCGATAGGGAATAATACGAGCAGCATATAACAACTTACCCGACGAATGCGTTTTGCCTTTATCATGTTCAAAAAAGACACCTGGAGAACGATGCAATTGTGATACAACGACTCGCTCGGTACCATTGATCACGAAGGTTCCACTGTTTGTCATGAGTGGAAGTTCGCCCATATAGACATCTTGTTCTCGAATATCTTTGATTACTTTTGCATCGATTGGCGATTCTTTATCGTAGATAACGAGTCGTACCGTAACGCGTATCGGCGCTGCGTACGTTAAACCTCGCATTTGGCATTCTTTAACATCAAAAGCTGGCGTTCCTAATTGATAGCTTACATATTCTAAGATCGCGTGACCGGCATAGCTAATAATGGGAAATACCGAACTAAATGCAGCATGCAATCCTGTATTTTTCCGCGCTAACGGCAAAACGTCAGGTTGTAAAAATGCATGATACGACTGCTTTTGGATGTTTAATAAGGGTGGAACTTTTAACGTATCTCGACGCTTACCATAGTTAGCACGAAAACGCTTTCGCTCAGTATAAGAAAGTTCTAATGCGTCAGTACCGGACATATTGATTCCTCTGACAAATATTAAAAATAACCAAAACGGCTAGCAGACGTAGGGGCGGACGAAGGGAGGACACGGCAGTCCGCCCCTACAGCCCATTTATCAGCTGCTAACCATTCCCACATTAGGCCGGCGTTGAATCCGACCTTGCCATTTATTTAATTTCAACCGTAGCGCCGGCTTCAACCAACTGCTTCTTAACAGCTTCAGCATCTTGCTTAGATACAGCTTCTTTAATAATCGCAGGTGTGCCTTCGACTAAATCTTTAGCTTCTTTTAAGCCTAAACCTGTAATCGTTCGCACAGCTTTAATAACTTCTACCTTCTTTTCGCCATGATTTGTCATCACAACGTTAAATTCGGTTTGTTCTTCAACAGCAGCGGCACCCGCGCCACCCGCTGCTGGAGCTGCGGCCACTGCAACAGCTGCCGTTACATTAAATTCCTTTTCCATCATTTCAATTAATTCAACAATATCCATTACGCTCTTTTGAGCGACGGCTTTTAAAATTTCTGCATTCGATAAGGCCATTTTATTTCTCCACACACTATATAAAGGTTAAAAATTACTGTTTTTGATCACGAACAGCCGCCAAAGTTCTTACAAACTTAGACGTAGGTGCTGCCAAGGTTTGTACAAATTTCGCAATAGGCGCTTGCATCACTGCCAATAGTTTGGCAATCGCTTCAGAACGTGTTGGTAAACTTGCGACTAAAGCTAACTGTTTAGCATCTAAAAGTTTTCCACCTAAAGATAAGCTTTTAACAACCAGTTTATCATTCGTTTTGCTAAACTCCTGAATAAGACGCGCACCGGCACTTAATTCATCGCCACCAAAAACCAACAACACAGGGCCTACCAATGATTCGTTCATACACTCGAAAGGCGATCCTTTTAAAGCTCGCTCTACTAGCGTATTTCGCGCCACACGAAGATACACGTCTACTTCTCGCGCTTTTGCACGCAAACGCGTCATATCACTCACAGGAAGACCGTTATTTTTCACAACGATCAACGAAGAGGAACGATTCGCCATTTCAGCAACGGAAGCGACAATTGTCTTCTTCTGTTCTAGTTTCAACGCCACTTTGTGTATACTCCAATAATGCACGTTGTAATTTGATTACATCTCCAAAGCCCTTTTTAAAGGGAACTGAGGAGGATGCAACCCCCTTTACGGTGACTTCAACGCAGAAAACTTCAGCGCTTTATCAACCGTCTACGCGAGGTGGCTTTCACCAATTAAACGTTTCCGTCCTTGCGGTCTTAGACAGCTACTGCCGCCTTAAAAACTTAATGAAGCGAGATCAATAACCAAGCCAGGTCCCATCGTTGTCGATAGCGTGACCTTTTTCATATAAATACCTTTTGAGGCACTGGGCTTTGTTTTACGTAAATTTTCCAAGAGTGCTTGTAAATTTTCTTTTAATGCATTGGCGTCGAAATTAAGCTTACCAATAGAACAATGCACAATACCATTTTTATCCGATCGATAACGCACTTGACCTGCCTTCGCATTTTTAACAGCGGTTGCAACATCCATAGTAACTGTTCCAACTTTTGGGTTTGGCATTAAACCGCGAGGACCTAAAACTTGCCCAAGACGCCCAACAACACCCATTGCATCCGGACTTGCTACAACCACATCAAAATTCATATTTCCGGCTTGTATTTGTTGTGCTAAATCCTCCATACCCACCAAGTCAGCACCTGCCGCTCGCGCAGCATCTGCATTTGCACCTTGCGTGAAAACTGCAACACGAACGGTTTTACCTGTTCCATGTGGCAACACAGTTGCGCCTCGTACAACTTGTTCCGATTTACGTGCATCCACACCTAAATTCACGCTCACATCAACGCTTTCAATAAATTTTGCTTGTGGTAATGTCGTTAATAGTTTTACAGCATCCAAAAAAGAGTAAACCTTGCCCACTGTGAGGTTTTTTTGAATGGCCTGTACTCGCTTAGATATTTTTGCCATTGTTTAATCCTCCACCCCTTCAACATTAAGCCCCATACTTCTGGCGCTACCCGCAATCGTACGAACAGCCGCATTCAGATCTGCTGCCGTTAAATTTGGCATTTTCTGTTTAGCAACGGCTTCTAGTTGTGCACGAGTGACTTTACCCACTTTGTCTTTATTAGGCACAGCACTGCCTTTTGATATACCAGATGCTTTCTTTAACAAAAAAGAAGCAGGTGGCGTGTTAATGATAAAGGTAAAACTACGATCATTAAAAACGGTAATAACTACCGGTAAAGGTGTTCCTTTCTCGATATTTTCAAGGTTTTGCGTTTGTGCATTAAATGCTTTACAAAACTCCATGATATTAACACCGCGTTGCCCTAATGCGGGACCTATCGGTGGAGCAGGATTTGCTTCGCCGGCTTTTACCTGCAGCTTAATATATGCGTCAATTTTTCTTGCCATTTTTACACCTCACGTTGGGTACTAGCGCTTTTTTAAAAAGCTCCCCGTTAACATTTACCTAGGGCGGACACAGAGGTCCGCCCCTACTAGGGTCGACACTTTGGTCTCCCCTACGCTTTTTCTACCTGACTAAAATCTAAATCGACTGGGGTAGAACGTCCAAAGATAAGCACCGCAACCCGAAGACGATTTTTTTCATAATTCACTTCTTCAACAACACCATTGAAGTCCGCAAAGGGGCCTTCAGTAACCCTTATCACTTCACCCGGCTCAAATAATACCTTCGGTTTAGGCTTATCCACACCTTCTTGAATGCGCTGCAGAATATTGTCTGCTTCCTTATCTGTAATAGGCGCAGGCGTAACAGAAGTGCCACCAATAAAACCAAGCACTCTTGGAATATGACGGACCAAATGCCAAGTTTCATCATCCATTTCCATATGAACTAAGACATAACCCGGAAAAAATTTCCGCTCACTCTTTCGTTTTTGACCCGATCGGATCTCAACCACTTCTTCCGTTGGTACTAAAATTTCCCCAAATTTATGCTCCAAGCCCATCAGCTTAACGCGATCTTCTAAAGAACGCTTAACCTGAAGCTCGAAACCCGAATAAGCATGCACCACAAACCAACGTTTAGCCATAGACTTTTCCTTACTATGCGCCCCAATGGCCAGTCAACCATTTCACCAATCGCAACAACAAAAAGTCTGCAGTCCACAACAAGACACCCATCGCAACAACCATTGCAAGTACCGCAAAAGTTATTTGCATTGTTTCTTGACGTGTAGGCCAATAAACCTTACGTACTTCTTGAACCGCATCTAGCCATAAAAGCCAAACTTTTTGGCCCGCTAATGTTTTTAGCGCGATACCAACAGCAAGACCACCCAACAAAATAAATCCCACAACACGCAACAAAAGCGAGAGATGTGAAAAATAATAATTTCCAGCGACAAGGCCGACCAGAATGGTGAAAACCAAGCCCCATAACAATTTATCAACTAATTTGGGACTACCTGATACCACAACGCTCACCATCTACTTTTATCTCTCGTTTCTGTTTGGCAGGCCAGAAGGGAATCGAACCCATAACCTGCGGTTTTGGAGACCGCCGCTCTGCCAATTGAGCTACTGACCTAATCTATTACTCCAGTACCTTGGATACAACACCTGCACCCACGGTGCGACCGCCTTCACGAATCGCAAAACGAACACCATCTTCCATCGCAATCGGCGAAATTAAATGAATCACCAATTTGATGTTATCTCCAGGCATCACCATCTCAACCCCTTCTGGCAAGATGACTTCTCCTGTCACGTCTGTCGTTCTAAAATAAAACTGCGGTCTATAGCCTTTAAGAAACGGCGTATGTCGACCACCTTCTTCCTTAGACAATACATAAACTTCTGCTTCAAATTTCGTATGCGGTGTTATCGAACCCGGTTTCGCTAATACTTGACCACGTTCTACATCTTCACGCTTCGTGCCTCTTAGCAAAATACCCACGTTGTCGCCTGCTTGCCCCTGATCTAGCAACTTACGAAACATCTCAACGCCTGTACATATTGTCTTTTGCGTATCTTTTAATCCAACAATTTCAACTTCTTCACCCACTTTAACGATACCGCGTTCAATACGACCCGTGACCACTGTCCCACGTCCTGAAATCGAGAATACGTCTTCAATCGGTAATAAAAAAGGTTGATCAACCGGACGCTCTGGAATAGGGAAATATTCATCCATCGCTGAAACCAGCTTTAATACGGCACCTTCACCAATATCGCTCGTATCACCTTGTAGCGCTTTTAAAGCAGAACCCACAACAATGGGTGTTTTTTCGCCTGGGAAATTGTAGCTCGTTAACAAATCACGAACTTCCATCTCCACCAATTCTAACAATTCGGCATCATCAACCATGTCTGCTTTATTCAAGAAAACCACGATGTAAGGCACACCCACCTGACGTGCTAACAAAATATGTTCGCGGGTTTGTGGCATTGGTCCATCTGCAGCAGACACAACCAGAATCGCGCCATCCATTTGTGCAGCACCTGTGATCATGTTCTTCACATAATCCGCATGACCAGGGCAATCCACATGCGCATAGTGTCTATTCGCAGATCTATATTCAACATGCGCCGTCGCAATCGTAATACCACGCGCCCGTTCTTCCGGTGCCGCATCAATTTGACCATAGTCTTTAAATTCTCCACCAAACTTCGCCGCTAATACTTTCGTTAACGCCGCTGTTAATGTCGTCTTGCCATGATCAACGTGACCAATGGTTCCCACGTTAATATGGGGTAGATCTCGCTCAAATTTACCTTTTGCCACTGCCATATCCTCCTAAAATTAACCCGCCCGCTTTTCAACAATTGCTTGCGCAATGCTAGCAGGTGTTTCTGCATATTTCAAAAATTCCATCGTAGACGTTGCACGCCCCTGAGACATCGATCGTAAATCAGTTACATATCCGAACATCTCAGATAAAGGCACTTCTGAACTAATATGTTTTCCCGATACACTTTCATCCATCCCAAGAATAGTGCCGCGTCGTCGGCTGAGATCGCCAACAACATCACCCATGTATTCTTCCGGTGTAATTACTTCAACCTTCATAATGGGCTCTAATAAAACCGGAGATGCCTTCAACGCACCGGCTTTAAAACCTTGGGAACCTGCGATTTTAAACGCCATTTCGTTTGAATCGACATCATGATAAGAACCATCAAATAAAATAATCTTGACGTCTACAACAGGGTAACCAGCTAGCGCACCATTTTCCGCTTGTTCACGAACACCTTTTTCAATGGCTGGAATGTATTCTTTAGGTACAGTACCACCCACAATTTCATTCACAAATTGAACACCCGAACCTAAAGCGCCCGGTTCAATTTTTAACCAGACATGGCCATATTGTCCGCGACCACCTGTCTGGCGAATGTATTTTCCTTCTTGCTCAACCGCTTTGCGAATGGTTTCACGATAAGAAACTTGTGGTTTACCAATATTGGCTTCGACTTTAAATTCACGACGCATGCGATCCACAATAATATCGAGATGCAGCTCTCCCATACCAGAAATAATCGTCTGCACAGTCTCTTCATCAGTTCGAACCCGGAAAGAAGGATCTTCCTGCGCTAATTTACTTAACGCTACGCCCATTTTTTCTTGGTCGGCCTTTGTTTTTGGTTCAACGGCTACAGATATAACAGGTTCCGGAAATTCCATACGTTCCAAAGTAATTAACTGATCAGGATCACTTAATGTATCCCCAGTAGATGTATTCTTCAAACCAACCGCTGCAGCAATCTCTCCTGCTCGCACTTCTTTAATTTCTTCGCGATCATTGGCACGCATCAATAAGATTCGACCAATGCGTTCACGTTTATCTCTAACCGTATTTAATACGGTATCACCTGATTTCAGAACACCCGAATAAACTCGGAAAAAAGTCAAAGTACCCACATGTGGATCCGTCATCACTTTAAAAGCTAATGCAGAAAAAGGTTCTGTATCAGAAGGCGCGCGGAATCCAGGAGTATTGTCTTTATCATGCAAGATACCTTGGATAGGTGGAACATCAATAGGTGCCGGTAGATAATCAATAACGGCATCCAACATTGCTTGTACGCCTTTATTTTTAAAGGCAGATCCACATAAAACAGGGACAATTTCTGATTTCAAAGTACGTATACGGAGTGCAGCTCGAATTTCTTCTTCTGTTAATTGCTCACCACCAATATATTTATCCGTCAATTCTTCGGAAGCATCGCTTGCCGCTTCTACTAATTTTTCACGCCACGCTTCGCATTCGGCAAGCATATCTGGTGCGATATCGCGAAGTTCAAAAGTCATACCTTGAGAACTATCATCCCAATAAATTGCCTTCATCCGCACAAGATCGACAACGCCTTCGAAATGTTCTTCAGAGCCAATCGGAATTTGCATTAAAACGGGATTTGCGCCTAAGCGTTTTTTCATTTGTTCCAACACGCGAAATACATCTGCGCCGATACGATCCATTTTATTAATAAAAGCAATACGCGGCACCGAGTATTTATTCGCTTGACGCCAAACTGTTTCAGATTGTGGCTCTACACCGTCCACAGCAGAAAACACAACGCACGCACCATCGAGCACACGCAACGAACGCTCCACTTCAATCGTAAAATCAACGTGTCCAGGTGTGTCAATAATATTAATACGATGTTGTGCATACTGAGCACCCATACCTTTCCAATAGCAGGTAATCGCAGCAGAAGTAATGGTAATACCCCGCTCACGCTCTTGCACCATCCAATCTGTCACCGCAGCGCCATCGTGCACTTCACCAATTTTATGGGAAGCACCCGTATAATATAAAATACGCTCTGTAGTCGTCGTTTTGCCAGCATCGATATGCGCGATAATGCCAATATTACGATATTGTTCAATAGGTATAGTGCGTTTCAACATACTCTTAAATTACCAACGATAATGTGAAAATGCTTTGTTTGCTTCTGCCATTCGATGCGTGTCTTCACGCTTCTTAACGGCACCCCCTTTTCCATGACCACCGCCTTCTTCATCAGCAGCATCCATAATTTCGCCAGCGAGCCTGTGCATCATGCCTTTTTCGCCGCGTTCTCTAGAAAATTTCACTAACCAACGCATAGCCAAAGCCATAGCGCGTTCTGCATTAACCTCGATAGGCACCTGATAAGTAGCACCACCCACCCGACGCGATTTTACTTCGACCATCGGTTGAATGTGATCCAATGCTTTTTCTAATACGGCCAACGGATCGCGATGCAAGCGCGACTCAATCATATTCATTGCGCCATAAACAATCTGTTCCGCAACAGATTTTTTTCCACGCGTCATAATATGATTAATAAATTTAGCTAATAGCTGACTCCCATAAACGGGATCCGCAATAATGCGGCGTCTTGTAACAATTGATTTTCTTGGCATCTTTCTCTACCCTTTAGCGCGTTTTGCACCGTATTTAGAACGACTCTGTTTTCGATCTTTAACACCACTCGTATCGAGGTGCCCACGGACAACTTTATATCGTACACCGGGAAGATCCTTTACGCGGCCTCCCCGAATCAAAACAACCGAGTGTTCTTGTAAATTATGACCTTCACCAATAATGTAACAGGTCACTTCAGAACCGTTGGTTAAGCGCACCCGACATACCTTACGCAATGCTGAGTTTGGCTTTTTAGGCGTTTGAGTATATACCCGAGAACAAACACCACGACGTTGCGGACACCCAGCCAAAGCAGGTACTTTCGTTCTCTCTTTAGCGCGATACCGCCCTTTGCGAACCAATTGATTAACGGTTGACATAAATTCTAACTGCTCCAGTTCTGGGCGACACAGCGGTCCAGCCCTACCTACAAAACAAAATAAAAGTCCAGAAACTTCCTTTATTGAGGAGTCTGGATCTTACAAGTACAAAAACCTCATGTCAATAAGGTTTTGACTAATCCTTTAGGGTTACGCCGTATATATATGCAACCCATTGTTTTTACCATTGCCTTTTGGCAAGAGCGGTTAAGATAACACAGCTTTGTCGTTAATGGAAGAAAAAAGGATCACACGTTACCGGGCGTTACCGGGGCATCATTCCTGGGGGCAAGCGACCCTTCAAGCTGCTCATCATCCGTGCCATACCCCCTTTGGCAGACATTTTGCTCATCATTTTTTCCATTTCTGCATGCTGTTTTAGCACCTTCCTCACTGCTTGAACATCGCTGCCTGCACCCGCAGCGACACGACGTATGCGTGACGCTGAATTCGCGATCACCGTTGGCCGTCGGCGTTCATGCACTGTCATCGAATCCAACACCGCCAGCGAACGAATAATTTCTTTATCATTCACTTTTGCTTTTATGTTTTGCGGCAAAGCACCCATGCCGGGTAATTTATCCATAATGCTCGCCATGCCACCCATCGCTAACATCTGTTTTATTTGATCGCGCAAATCGTTTAGATCAAATCCATGCCCTTTTTGGAGTTTTTTGGCAAGTTTTTCGGCTTTTTCTTTATCTACTTTCGCATCAAGTTCTTCAATTAACGATAAAACATCCCCCATGCCCAAAATACGAGAAGCCATTCTTTCGGGATGAAAAGGTTCCAGAGCAGAGATTTTCTCACCCACACCTATAAATTTAATTGGTTTTCCAGTAACTTGGCGAATCGATAGCGCAGCACCACCTCTGGCATCGCCATCGGTTTTGGTTAAAATAACGCCGGTTAAGGGTAATGCCTCATTAAAAACACGTGCCGTATTCACAGCATCTTGACCCGTCATGCTATCAACCACAAATAAAATTTCGGTTGGATTGGCGACCTTAGCAAGGGTTTTAATTTCATCCATCATCGCTGCATCAATATGCAAACGACCAGCGGTATCAATAATCAAAACATCTTGCTGCTGTTTTTTAGCCTGTAAAATACCGCGTTCCACAATATCAACGGGTTTTTCGCTGGGATCGCTCTCGATAAACAGCGTACCGACTTCGGTTGCCAAAGTTCTTAACTGATCTATCGCAGCAGGACGATAAATATCGGCGCTCACCACGGCCACAGATTTGCGTTGGCTTTCCTTCAAGTATTTGGCCAATTTAGCAATGGTCGTGGTTTTCCCCGACCCCTGTAGCCCTGCCATTAAAATAACAACGGGCGGAACTGCGTTCAGTTGAAGTCCCACATTGGCATCACCCATAACGTGTACCAACTCGTCATTCACAAGCTTTAAAAAGTGTTGCTGAGGCGAAAGCTGTGTGTTGACTGTCTGACCAATTGCTTTTATTTGTACCGCGTGTATAAAATTTTTCACAACACTTAAAGCAACATCCGCTTCTAATAATGCTTTTCTAACCTCTTTCAAAGTAGCGGTAATATGCTCTTCTTTTAGGCGTGCCCCACCGCTTAAGTGCTTAAAGGCACGCGTTAGGCGTTCAGCTAAACTTTCAAACATTTGTGTTTTATCCTCTATAATCGATCGTCTATATCGAGCGTAGTTGTCTTACACGGTTCTTCATGCGAAGATTATACTCAAATGAGGAGTGACAATCACCTGTTGTTCGATAGACTCTGGGATCCATAGTAGATGAAAAAGGATGTAAATAACCTTGAATAGCATTGACTTATCTGATGAACTTTTATTTTCTCTATTGGTATTTGCCGTTTTGCTTTGCGCTTTT
>Ga0073904_10001586_pt1 | contig 17023 bp, 13 predicted proteins | sample KloWWTrecipitate_FD_66668 | JGI IMG/M metagenome (GOLD analysis project Ga0073904, IMG submission 66668) | Active sludge microbial communities from Klosterneuburg, Austria, studying microevolution and ecology of nitrifiers - Klosterneuburg... | ecosystem: Engineered > WWTP > Aerobic digester >... | reverse complement strand
CTTCGGGGGAGCGCGCCGCGAGGGCGCCTCCTTCGTCGCGCACGCGCCGGTAGTCGCCCGCCTCGAAGGCCGCCGTGAGCGCCCGGAGCGCAGGGTCGGCCGGGAAGTCGCGCGCGAACGCGGGCACGCGCCCATCTGGGGACACGCCTCGCGCGTCGCCCTCGCTCACGCGACCTGGCGGGCGGGCCGCACGAGCGCGCCGAACGAGAGCGCGGTGTGGACCAGCGTGGGGTGAAGGCCCGGCGCCGCGAGGCCCGGCGTGAGCTCGCTCGAGGGGAACATCTGCGCGAACGCGGGCGCACGCTTCACGCGCGAGGCGACGGCGCGCTCGAGCAGCATCGAGGTGTACTGCTGCGCGAGGCGCTCGGGGGTGTTCGAGTTGGGCAGCACGTCGAGCCCCTGCGCCCGCGCGGTCGCCGAGAGGCCGGCGATGCGGCTCTCGACGGGCGACCAGTTGTCGGCGCACGTGCCGTTCTCGCTGATGCCCCACACGCCGCCGTCGGTGTTCACGAACAGGGTCTGGTTGCCGACCGTGTGTCCGGGCGTGCGCAGCAACATCACTCCGTCGCCGAGGGCGAGGTCGGAGGTCGTGAGGGTCACGCGCTCTTCTCGCACGCCTCGCTTGCCGTCGGCCACGAACCACGCGCGCTGCAGCGGGTGGAGGTCGTCCCACCCCTGCCACTCGGCGGCGGGAGCGAGCAGCGTCGCGTTGGGGAAGCGCGGCGCCCTGGCGCCGTCGCGGGTCCCGAGGAGCGAGCGCAGGTCCTGGGTGTGGAAGTGGTCGAACGCCACGTAGTCGATGTCGGTCGCCGCGAGGCCGAGCTTGGAGAGCTGCGCCTCCAGGGGCTCGAAGGACCGCGCCATCCACGCGGAGAGGCGCGGCCCGGCCTCGGCCGCGAGGCGCGCGAAGAAGGGGGTCGCACGGGACGCCTCGGCGTCGGTCGGGTTGAAGAGGAGGGTCTTCGGCGCGCCGTGCTCGAGGAACTGCACCAGCACGCAGCGGTGCGTGAGCGTGACGAACGGCGCGGGCGAGAAGGCCGAGCCCCCGAGGGCGTAGCGGGTAGGGTAGGGGAGCGTCGTCAGCGGCAGGGTGCGCACGGCGATGACGCGCGGTCCGCTGGCGAACCGCTCGCCGATCGCCTCACCGGCGCTCAGCACCGCGCGGAGCTGGGCGGCGTACCCGCGCGTGTCCCACGCGGACTCGAGGGGCGAGAGCTCGGTGCTCGCCAACTGACGGGCTGTCGCGGCGTGAAGCGGCATGGCGCAAGGCTAGTTCACGACCCACCGTCCGAACACACATTCATGCCCTCCTCTCTTCGGTCGGGCGGCATGGATAGGCCGCCCGCCGTCGGCGCCTCGACCGCACGAACGTCAGGCGGACGCCCACCGTCGCCCCCGGGATTCATTCAGGATTTCACGGCCTCATTTGCGATCTCGCGTCTCGCCCCCGATTGGGCTGGACGCCGGGCAATTCGGTGGTAAGGCCGTGCGACCGGGGCGATCATCGCGGGGGGCGCGGTGAGCCGGCAGGAGGTGGCTCATGGTACGACGACTCGGCATCGCGCTCGCGCTCGGTTTGTGGCTCACCCCCGCGACCCCGTTCAGCTCCGGCGTCGTTCACGCGGAGGAGCCCGCCGCGACCTCGCGGTATGTGCACGGCATCATCACCAGTGTCGACGGCGACCGCCTGACGATCGCCTCCACGCAGCAGACGGTGCGCGGCACGCTCGACCCCAAGCGCACGCGGGTCACGATTAACGGGAGGCCGGGCAAGCTCTCCGATCTCAAGCTGACCGCCCACGCCAAGGGCGAGCTCTGCCTCGACGACGTTTGGGTCGTGATCGACGCACACTGACACGGAGCGCTGGCCCGCGCGCCACGGCGTGCAGCGCGACCCGTTCCCCGGCCGGCCACCCAGCGCGGCCCTAGGGCTACGGGCGCGTCGCGATCGACGCGAAGCGCGCGGCGGGCGCCGAGCCCACGGCCTCCTCCGAGCCCCACGTGGTGCCGCGCAGGCGCAGGATCTTCACTCCGCCGCCCGCGAGCACGAAGGTGGCGATCGCGTCGTCGCCGCAGACGCCGGTGGCCACGCGCGGCACCGACGCGAGCGTGGAGCTCGAGAGCGCGACCGGCGCGCTCCACGAGGGCGCGGCGCCCGAGAGATCGACGAGGGCCGCGTATCCCTTGCCGTCCTGCCCACGGAACGTGAGCACGGCGCGGGTGGGCCCCGCCTTCGCGAGGAACACCTCCTCGTCGCTCGTGACGCCGGCCCCGACGGGCCCGTGGACCGTGAGCGTCTTGGTCGTCGCCGCGCGCGTGGAGCTCGTGAGGATCCGCGTCGCGCGGTCGACGTGGACCGCGAGGAGGTCGGCCGTCGCCCCGCCCGTGGCGAGGAGGGCGGGCGCGCCGCCGCAGCGTGAAACGCCACCGCCGCCGTTGGTGCCACACACCCAGGTGCCGGTCACGCTGGAGGCGGCCCCCCACGCGGCGCCCGTGCGCTCTTGGAGGTAGAGCGGGCCCTCGCTCGAGCCGCCGAAGCCGGCGATCACGGAGGCGCCCACGCCCACGAGGGACGGCGCCTCGAAGCCGAAGCTCTGGGGCGCACCGATCGCGGTCGGCGCGTCCCACGCCGCGCCATTCCATGGAGAATACGCATAAAGGAACGAGGCTTCTTGGAACGCGAGGTGCGCCGTGGTGCCGGTGATCGCGAGCGCCGGAGTGGAGCGCGCGGAGGCGGCGCCGACGCGTACCGGCGCGCTCCATGTGGTGCCGGACGAGGTCGTCGAGGACAGCGCGTCGCCCGCGGCGCGGAACACGGCGACGAAGCCCGCGCCCAGCGCCGCTACCGCGGGCCCGCTCGCCGCGCTCGCGCCCGCGACGGCCTGCGTGGTCCACGCGCCGGACGTGTGGATCGCCGCGCTCAGCTGCGTGTCGTCGCCGGAGACGATCGCGACTTGTCCGGCGCACGACGGCGAGGTGTCGGCCGCGGCGTCGATGGGCGGCGAGAGCTGGTCCTGACCTGCGTCGACGGGCGGCGGCGTCGCGTCGGGCGTCGCGTCCACCGGCGGCGCGCCGTCGCGCGGGGGGATCGGTGAGTCGGAGGCCGCGTCGACGAACACGGCGGCGTCGGGCGTGGCCGAGTCGGCGAAGTTGTCGCCGAACTCCTTCCGGTCGGTGCCGACCGCGCACGCGACGATCGCGGTCGGCGCAGCGAGCGTGGCGAGGGAGACGACGGCGAACAGCGTGGGGCGAGAGAGCTTGCGGCGCACGCTCGCATCGTACCATCGGGCAGCGCGGTTGGCTCGTCGGCCGGTGACCGCGCTGACACCGCGGCTCAGCGGCTCTGGCACCGCACCAGAATGCGGCCCGCGATCTCGACTGTGACCCGGTCGCGCCGCCCGAGGCGGAGCGCGCGCGTCGCGGCCTCGCGGGCAACGTCGCAGCGGCCCTCCGCCAGCGCACCCTCCGCGATCCGCAGGCGGTCGTCGCTGCCGAGGAACAGGTAGGGGTCGGTGAGATCGCGCCACGCCACGACGCCGCCCGTGCCGAGCACGAGGGCGATGCACCCGCCGACGACGAGCGCCTGTCCGCGCGGCGAGTAGCTGTACCCTCGCCGCCAGGACGCCGCGATCACGGCGCCCGCGACGGCGCCCCCGATGTGCGCGGCGTTGTCGAAGTGGGCGATGAAGCCGAGCGCGACGATGATGGCGAGCCAGCGCGCCATCGACGTGGTCAGCGGGCCGCGAGCCCCCTGCGTGCGGTAGCCGAGCACGGCGGCCGCGCCGATCACGCCGCAGATGGCCCCCGACGCGCCCGCGCTGAGGCGCTCGGTGGCCGTCCAGCCGACGAGCGCGCTCGCGGCGCTGCCGACCACGCCTGTCATGAGGAACAGGGGGAAGAACCGCGCCGGCCCGACGCTCCGCTCGACGAAGGGCGCGACCGAGCGCAGCGACATCAGGTTGAAGCCGATGTGGAGGAGGTCGAAGTGCAGGAAGCACGAGGCGAGCAGGGCCTCGACGCGGCCGTCTCCAACCGTCAGCGACGCGAGGTTCGCGCCGAACACGAGCATCGTGTCTTGAGGCATCCGGGCGATGGCCCCTGCCGAGCGCGCGTGCGCCGCGCACGCGAGGAAGACGAGCACGTTGAGCGCCACGATCGCGCGCGTGACCGGCGCGTCGCGCAGCTCCTTCGACCCGAGGACGAGCTCGCGCAGCCGCGAGCCAAGCGTGGCCTCGGGCTCCGGGGGAGGGTCGCTCGCGTGCGGCACCGCGAGAGGGTACGTCCTTCGGAGGCGGAAGGCACGTGGCGCGCGATCCGCAGCAATTCACCGACGCGCGTGAGGGCGACCCCGGAAATTGGGCCGCCCCTCGGGGCCTCTGATACCGACGTATGACCCGTTGATGGAACCGCTCGTCCGCGCCCTCCTCACGCTTCGCCGCGCTGCTCGACGAGGGGTCGTCCCGCTGACCGTGGGTGGGACTTCCGCCTACCTCGTGGTCGCTGGGCCCGCCCGGAGCCCCCTTGGGGACGGGCTGGCGCTCGCGGTGTTCCTCCTCGTGCTCGGGCGGGCGGCGCGAGCCCGCGCGCGGGTCACCGGAGAGGCGCCGTTCTCTGCCGACTTCGAGCTCGGCGCTCTCCTCGCGGCGCTCGTTGTTCAGGCGCTCGTCCGGCTGGATGGCACCCTCGACGGTCGCTTCGCGCCGGCGCTCTACATCCTCTTCGCGCTCGTGGCTGCGCTCGCTCGGCCGGGGGCCGCCATTTCGACGCTCGTGTTCGCGCTCGGCTACGAAGCGCTCGCGCGCCGCTTCCAGCTCGGTGAGGGGCTCGCCCCGCTCGCGCAGCGCGCAGGCTTCGGGCTGGCATTCACCGCGCTCAACGTGGGCTTCCTGCGCGCTGAGGTGGCCCGCGTCCGCTCGTCGTCGCGCGCGCGGCTCGACGAGGAGCTCGTGAAGTTGAAGGAGGACGCACGCAGCTACCGCCTCCTTGGCGCGGGCGAGGAGCGCGGCCGGCGCGACGGCGAGGGAGCCGGCGATCTGCTGACGGAGGACCGCCTCGCGCGATCGAGCGTCGAGGAGATCCACCAGTCGGTTCACTACGCGCTCGAGCTGCTTCGCCGGACCCTGGAGCTTCACACCGCCGTGCTGCTCTGGAAGAACGACGCGGGGACGCACCTCCGCATCAGCGAGCTGTCGACCTCCTCCGACGAGGTGAACGACGCGCCGATGTCCGTGGGCGACGGCGTGCTCGGCGCGGTGACGGCCAAGCGCGAGCGCGTGGCGCTCGAGAACCTGAAGCCCAGCTTCAAGGTCCCCTACTACACGGGCGCTTGTCCCGTGCGCGCCCTCTGCGCCCTCCCCGTGGTCGACGAGACGGTCCGAGACGAGGCGCGTGGCGGCAAGCGCCCGGCCGCGAAGAGCGCCCCGCCCGAGTCGGCGCTTCGGGGCGTGCTCGTCATCGATCGTAAGGAGAACCGGCCGTTCTCTCCGCACGAGCAGGAGCTCGCGGCGCAGGCCGCCCGGTACTGTCTTCGCGCCATCCAGAACGAGCGCGTGTTCCTGCAGCTCGAGCGCGCCAAGGTCGAGCAAGGCAAGCTCTATCGGGCCGCCCAGGCGCTCGGGGCGGCGCTCAGCGAGAAGGAGGTCGTCGAGGCGGGGGTGAAGGCGGCGCGCGAGATCGCGAGCTTCGACCTCGCGGCCGTGACGATGTGGGACGACACCACGAAGACCCACGAGATCGTCGCGGCAGAGAGCGAGGGCGGCGTGGTGGAGGCGTACGTCGGCGCTCGCTTCGCGCACAACACCGGCCTCGTCTCGATGGTGGTGCAGAACCGTTTTCCGCTCCCCTACAAGGGTGAGTACGATCCGCAGCACCAGGTGGTGCTGGGCAAGCGCTTCGCGTGGCCGAAGCTCCCGAGCCTCCTGGTCCTTCCGTTGGTGCTCCACGGGCGCCCGCTGGGCACCCTCATCCTCGGGGCGAAGCGCCGGAGCGCGTTCGGCGACTCGGTCCGTCCGACCTTGGAGGTGCTCGCCAGCCACCTCGCCGTCTCCCTCTCGAACGCGCGCATGGTGGCGAAGCTCGAGACGATGGCCACCACGGACGGCATGACCGGCCTCCTGAACAAGCGCGCGATGCTCGAGGCAGCGCACGAGAAGGTCGTGTCGGCGACGCGCTTCGGGCGCAAGCTCTCGGTGCTGGTGACGGACATCGATTTTTTCAAGAAGGTGAACGACACCTACGGGCACGACGTCGGCGACGTCGTCATCAAGGGGCTCGGCGAGATCCTGAAGCGCCAGAAGCGCACGACCGACATCGTCGCGCGCTTCGGCGGCGAGGAGTTCGTCGTCCTCTGCGAGCAGACCGACGAGGCCGGCGCCATGTTGCTCGCGGAGCGCATCCGCGAGGAGGTCGAGAAGACTACGTTCGCGACGGAGAACGGACCGCTCAACGTCACCTGCTCGATCGGCGTGGCGACTTTCCCGGAGGCTGGCAAGTCGTGGGAGGCGCTCTTCAAGGCCGCCGACGAGGCCCTCTATGTCTCGAAGCGTTCGGGGCGCAACCAGTCGAACGCTGCGCCCGCGATGCCGCGCGCGAGCGAGACGCGGCTGGCGAAGGAGCCCCGCCGCGCGGGGTGAGGCGAGCGTCGGCTATTTCTTCCGAGGGTACAGCGCGCAGCGACCCTCGAGACACCCGCACGTGTTGGCGTCGACGGAGTCGCAACGCAGAATCATGGTGCACGAGGTGCGCGGGGTGGGCGCCTTCGCCTTGGCCTTCGCGACGCACGCCTCGGCGTGGCAAGGCGTGGCCGGCGCGCAGTCGGCGTCTTGGGTGCAGGCGTCCTCCGAGACCACGGGAGCGCACAGGGCGCAGCCGCAGAGCGGGAGCGTGACGCGGGGCGGGCGCGCGGCCTTGGGTGCCGCTTCGCCCGCATCCGTCGCCGCCGAGCCGGCAGACGAGGCCGACGAGGACGGCGCAGGTGACGTCGGAGGGGACGGCGCGGGGCCCGCGGGGGGCGGGGTCGTGGCGCAAGCCGTGGCGGCCGCGACGAGCGCGGCGAAGAGAGAGGCGCGGAACGGGCGAGACGGGCGAGACGAGCGGCGCATGCCCCGTGATACCGCAAGGCACCCCGCTCGCCACGCCTTTACACGCCGAAGGCAGGCGCCCAGAATGCTGGCATGGGCGACGACGACAAGAAGGATGTCTTCTCGGAGGTCAGCGACAGCCTCGGCGCGTTCTTCAAGCGCGCGAAGGCAGCCGTCGAGCAAGTGCCGACCGAGAAGCTCGAGAAGGCTGTCCTGTCCTCGGCGCACAAGGTCGAAGAGGCCGCGAAGCACGCGTCGGAGAAGGTGCCGATGGCGGCGCTCGAGAGCGTGGTGCGCTCGGGTGTGCGCGTCGTGGAGACCGCCGCCAAGACGGCCGCGGCCAAGATGCCCGCGGACAAGCTCGAGGACGCCGTCGTCACGGGCGTGCGCGAGGTCGGACGCGCGATCGAGAGCGTCGCCACCACCCTCCAGCGCGAGGTGCTCGGGTCCGACAGACACGAGCCCGCGGGGGCCGCGCCGGAGGCGAGCTCGCCCGAGGGGGCTCCGACCGCCGCCAGCGTCGGGGCGGCCGCCCCGAGCGCCCCCGTTGGCGGCGTCCCGAGCGCGGTCGCGACGGAGGTTGCGCCGGCCCCGCAGGCATCGCCCGAGACCCCCGCAGCGCCCGCGGCGTCGGCCGCCCCGCAGGCGGCCCCTCACGTCCCCCATGGGGCGCCGCCTGCGCCGTCGGCCGACAATCCGCACGAGGGTCTCTGAGGCCGCCGGCGGCGAGTGGGGTGGCGGGAGAAAGCCGCTTCAGAACTGCGGCTGACCGTTGGCGCAGACCGCCTCGGGGCCTTGGCCGTAGTGCGCGTTGACGAACGCGTTCAGCGAAGGCTGATCGAGGCAGTCGGCCCTGTAGGTCCACCCCCAGGCGACGATCGCGAGCGGCACGTCGAGCAGCGGATCGGGCGTGATGATGGTCCGTACCCTCACCTCGGTGCCCGCGCAGAGGGGGTCGCTGGGGACCGACGCGACCGCTGCGCGCAGGCCCGCGACGTTGGCGGCGCACTCGGCGCCCGCGTCTTTCGCGGCGCAGTTGTGGAGCAGCACGACGGCGCCGTGCTCGAGATCGTGCACGTAATACCGACGATCGACGGGCGATGGGTACTCTTGGAACGCCGCCCAGATCGGGTAGTGCGGTCCGCTCGCAGGCGGGTTCGAGTTGTACGTGACGGGCGTGTCGATCGCCACGTGAGGGCTGTCGAGGAGCGCCGGCGTGTCGATTTCGATGCGGCACCTGGCGTCGATGATGATGGGCTTCGCGAGGCGGACCCGATCGGGCGAGGCGTCCGCCGAGGCGTCCGCGCTTGCGGCGTCGGAGGAGCACCCGCCCGCGGCCAGGAGCGCGCCCGGGACAAGGAGCGCGAGCAAGAGAAGCAAGGGACGGTTCACGCCGCGAGCTTGACACGGGGCGGGCGGGTGCGTCACATCCAAGCGTCCTCGCCATGTCGCAGCCCGAACCTCCGGCGAATCCGACTGCGCCGGCGTCGCCTGAGGGGGTGGCCCAGTCGCCGCCCGTTGGGAGACTGTCGCCGCCGCTCGACCCGTCCGCCCGCTGGGTCATGCGGCTCGGCCGCACGGTCCGTCGGCTCGCGGAGGGGCTCTACTACCACGACGGGCTCAGCGCCGCGCCCGCCATGGCGTTTCACTTCTTCCTCAGCCTCCTCCCGCTGGTGGTCGTGGCCGGTTGGCTGCTCGGCCGGTTCGCGCGCACGCGCGGTGTGGAGGCCTTCTTCGCGCCCGTGTTCACGTCGGCGCCCACGGCGGTCGTCACGATCTCGCGGGGAGAGCTCGAGCGTCTCGCCGCGGCCGACCTGAAGCTCGCGCCGCTCGCGCTCGGTGGCTTCTTCTGGCTCGCTTCGTCGGGCGTCCACGGCATGATGGACGCGTTCGAGCGCGCGCTGAGCGTGCCCACCCGCCGGCCCTATTGGAAGAAGAGGCTCCTCTCGCTCTGCTTCGTGGCAGGTGGGCTCGTCGCCGTGTGCGCCGTGTCGTTTCTCGCCGTGGGATGGGAAGCGATCGCGACGGCCGCGCACGACGTGCCGGCGGTGACCGGGGGGCTCCACATCCCCCCGTCCGCGGTCCGCTTGCGCGCCCACGTCGACAAGGCCCTCGGGCTCGGCGCGTTCTTCGCGTTCGCCGTGTGCGGCGTCGCCATCTTCTACCGGCTGGCCGTGGCCTACCCGATCGGGGTCCGTCGCCGCATCTGGCCCGGGGCGGTGCTCGCCATCGTGCTCTGGCTCGTGATCTCGTGGGCGTTCGGCCTCTACGTGGGCTCTCTCGGGCAGTATACGCTCTACTACGGGAGTCTCGCGGCGGTCGCCGTCCTCCTCGTGTGGTTCTGGCTCACGAGCCTCGCGCTGCTCATCGGCGCGGAGCTCAACGCGCAGCTCGAGGGCGCGCGCCGCTGACTCCTCGCACCTCATCGCGCCGCGCGCGCCTCGTCCGCTCGCTCCACCTCGCGCCGCGCGAGGTTCGCCGCGGCGACGCGCCGCGCGGTGACGAACGCGTGGGCGGCGAGGCGCGCGTACGCGTCGACCCGCGTGTACACGTGGTTTCCCGAGGCGAGACAGCTCCCGCCGCGCGACACGACGCCCACGACCTCTCCGGTGCGCGCGTCGAGCGCGGGTCCCCCGGAGTCGCCGCGGCAGGTCGCCTGGTCCACCTCGAACTCGCGGGGACCGAGCACCGCGCCCGTGCGCACGTTCGCGGTCGGCCCGATCGCGAGCACGCGGCTGTCGTTGCGCGCCACGCGGAGGCCCACGATGTTGTTCGGTCCCCCACCAAAGCCCACGGGCACGACCCAGTCGCCGGCCTCCACGGAGGCGTGGAGACGCATGGGGAGCACCCTCGCCCCTACGACGGGTCGGTCGAGCACGAGGAAGGCGACGTCGGCGTCGCAGAGCACTCGGCCCTTCGGGTGGAGCGTGCGCTCGGCGCGCGCGACGGGCGTGTCGACGTCGGGTCGAACCCGGCGGCCCACGTAGATCGTGATCCGCCCGGGGTCGACGTCGGCGGACAGGTGGACCCCGTTGTGCGAGTGCCCCTCGGCGTCGCACGCGGGCGTCGAGGTGAGGGCGCGCGTGACGCAGTGCCTCGCCGTGAGCACGAGGTTGGGGGCGACGAGCGCGCCCGAGCAGAGCGTCACGTGGTCGGCGCCGTCCTCGGCGGCCGTGGCGACGGCGACCACGCCTCGGGCCGCGTCGGCGAGGACCGCCGGCGAGACCTCGGGCGGACGCGCTCGCGCGCATCCCGGCGCCAGCAGCGAGAACGCGGAGGCCGCGAGGACCTCGGCCCAACCCAGGAGAGCGCCCGCTGACCACCCACGCTTCATCGTTCAAGTGTGACGCGGGCTCCCCCACAGGGAAGGGTAACTGGCGAAATTAGTTCATGATTGCTTGTGCTTGCACTGCGCCTAGGGTGCGCTACGGGGCGCGGCGGTGAGGTGTCACGGACGCGCCCGCGCACAAAAGGAAGACGGCGCGCACCCGAGAGGGCGCGCGCCGGCATCGGCACGAGGAAACGACTACTCGCTGAGCGAGGGCTGCGACGGGAACGCGAACCCGACTGAGAGCGTGATCATCTGGTTGAACTTGAAGGTCTGATCGTTGCTGTCGATCTTCTGATCGGGGAACTTGCCGTCGTTGCCCCCGCCGCGCTGGTCGAGACCCGCGCGGTTCCAGGAGTAGGGGAACGCGCGGTACTCGAGGCCGAAGTTCACGAGCTTGCTCGTGTAGAACTTGAACCCGAGGCCGAAGTTGGGCGAGATCGCGACGCGGGAGGTCATCGCCTTCACGTCCGTGGTGCACGCCCCGCTGGTGCAGTCGGCGCGCTCCTCGAGCCCGTGAAAGCCGAGGCCCAGGTGCAGGTAAAGGTCGGTGTCGACGAAGACCTTGCTGAGGAGCGCGAGCTTGCCGCGGAACGGCGCGATCTGGACCTGGGGAACGACCATCCAGGTCATCTTCGACACCTGCGCGCCGAAGTTCCGAACAGCGCCGTTCTTCGACGGGTTGTCCAGGTTGACCGCCGTCCGCGAGTTGCGCGGAGCAGAGTCGTTCACGTTGTCGCTCAGCGCGGTGAGCGGCGCGATGGCGCCGTAGCCGCCGTAGACGCCGAAGCCTAGCCAATCGAACGCGTTGTAGGTGGCCGTGGCGCCGACGACCATGGTCCGCCGGTACTCGTCGAGGAGCGTAAACGAGAACGCCGGGGCGATCTCGAAGCGTCCCTTGCGGTGCTGGCGGAGCTTGCGGACGGGCGGAGCCCCCGCGAGCGGGCCGGTGAGCTGAATCTCCTCGGCCTGCGCGGTGCGCTCGACCCCGAGCACGCCGAGCCCGACGAGCCCTGCGATACCGAGCGCGTACGCGCCACGGAAGTTACGCCGCTTCATGACAGTCCTCTCTCGCGCGCTCATTTGGGCAACCGGTACTCGAAGCCGAAGGGCAAGAAGACGCTCACCCCGAGCTGGGCCTGGATGTGGTTCGTGAGCGGCTTGTCGCCGAGCCACGTGTTCGAATCCGTCTGCTCGGCTTGCGTTCGGCCGACCTGGATGTTCTCGAGCTGCTCAACGTAGATGTGATCGCGGAGCTCGAGGGTCGCCGCGAACCACTTGTTGAACGCGATGCGGAAGCCGACGCCGACGTTGAAGTCGATCTTCGGCTTGAAGTCGAACTTGCGGTTGTCGGGGTCGATGACCGCGATCGGACGAGTCGACAGGGCGCCGACGCCGCCGAGCGCGTAGACGTCGTAGTTGAAGATGAAGGCGTTGAACCCCGAGAACTTGCCGTAGATGGGGACGTACGAGAACTGTACGGCCGCGCTCCACTGGTACTCGGTGAGCGGAACCGCGACGCGGGTCGCGCGGCGGTTCTGGAAGTTGAAGTCCGAGTCGACGTTCAGGCCGGCGAACAGGTTGCCGTTGATGCCGACCGCGAGGACGTTGGTGAGGTAGTAGTTCGCGGTGAGGCCGAACGCGGGGTGGCTCACGAACTGGTCGTTCAGCGTGAACGCACCGTACGGGTTCACCTCGACGCGGCCCTTCTTCAGGGCGAACTCCTGCTCGACCGCGTACACCTCGGCCGCCACCTTCTTGTCGGCGAGGGCCTTGATGTCCGACTGCTTGGGGCAGGCGGTCGGGTCGATGTCGCAGATGCCTCCCGACACTCCGCCCGCAGGCGGCGTGGCTGGCTGATCTGGCGGCGGCGTGTCTGGCTTTTTCGGCGCGTTCGGATCGTCGATCTCGATCGCGTCACCCCCCGCCGCGGGCGCCGCGGGAGCACCTGCCGCCGGAGCCGCCGGGGGCTTCGCCGCCGGAGTCGCCGGGGGCTTCTTGCCGCCCTTCTGAGCGAACGCCACCTGCGGCGTGGCCACGAGCGCCGACACCGCGAGAAGGCAGCCCGCCACGCGGCGAATGCCCTTCATCTGCCCTAGGCAACCTCGGCGTGTCGCACCGCCGGAAGTGGTCAGGGTATTCCCAGCCTGCTTCATCGCAACCCCTTCTGCCGCTCTACCCTGCACGGTGCGCAACTAACGAAAACGATTAGGGATTCAGGCGTACAGCGAAAGTGCGCGGGACTATACCATGCGCGTTTTCGAGCTTTCAACGACAATCCTTCTGCACGCGGTGAACTTCGCATTTGCTGCCTGAATCGGAGGGTTCTTGGATCACTCGTCGGAGCTCTCGCCGGCCGTATCGCTCTGGCCGAACAGCGCCTCGACGAAGTCGTCGGCGTGAAACTCTCGGAGGTCCTCGGCCCGCTCACCGAGCCCGATGTAGCGCACCGGGATCTTGAGCTCGTCGCAGATGCCGAGCACGATGCCGCCCTTCGCCGTCCCGTCGAGCTTCGTCAGGACGATGCCCGTGAGGTCGACAGCCTCCTTGAAGAGCTGGGCCTGGGTGAGCGCGTTCTGCCCCGTGGTGGCGTCCAGCACGAGGAACGTCTCGTGGGGCGCGCCGTCCATGGCCTTGGCGATGGTCTTTCGGATCTTCTTGATCTCGTCCATGAGCGGCGCCTTCGTGTGGAGGCGCCCGGCCGTGTCCACGAGAAGGACGTCGAAGTTGCCGTCCTTCGCGCGCGTCGTCGCCTCGAAGGCGACGGCGCCCGGATCGGCGCCCTCTTTGCCGCGGATCACCTCCGCACCCACGCGCTTGCCCCACACCTCGAGCTGCTGGACGGCCGCCGCGCGGAACGTGTCGCCCGCGGCCAGCGCCACCTTCTTGCCGTCGGCGTTCCACTTGGTGGCGAGCTTGCCGATGGTCGTGGTCTTGCCCACGCCGTTCACGCCCACCATGAGAAGGACGAGGGGCCTGCCGGCGACGCGGGCGCGCGGCTCGACCGACAGAATGGCGGAGGCCTCGGCGCGCAGCGCGGCCCACACCGCGTCCACGTCGTCGAGCTCCTTCTTTTCCAGGCGCTCGCGGAGCCGCTCGAGGATCGCGCTCGTCGTCTTGATGCCGACGTCGCTGGAGAGCATGACCTCCTCCATTTGCTCGAGGATCGCCGGATCGATCTCCTTCTTGCCCGTGAAGAGCGCGGTCAGGCGCGCGATGAAGCCCTTGCGGGAGGCCTTCAGCCCCTTGCGCAGGCCGAGCACGTCGCGCTTCGACGTGGGCGGCGCCACGAGCGGGGCCTCGACCACGATCGGCGCGATGGGGGCGATGACGACGGGCGGGGCCTCGGCGGCCGGTTCGCGTTGCGACTTCGCCTGCGGGGCCTCCACCGCGGTGGTGGCGAGGGGTGCGGGCTCGGCCTTCTTGGCGGGCTCGGCCTTCTTGGCGGGCTCCGGCTTCTTCTCCGGCTCGGCCTTCTTGGCGGCGGGCTTGTCGGCCTTCTTCGCGGTGTCCGCGGCGCCAGCCGGCTTCTTCTCGGGGATGGGCTTCTTCGCGGGCTCCGCGGGCGGGAGCTCTTCCGGCGCTTTCTTGGCGAACGCGAAGTAGGCGATGGCTGCCACGACGGCCAGCACGATGATGACGATAACGATTGGATTCATCGCGCTCCTTGGTCCCGACGCGAGGGACGGGCCTCACCTTATAGAAACTGCGTCCGCCGCATGTCAAACGCGCTTCGGCACCTTCGCCAAATCTGGGCGTGGATCGGCCGCCGCGCGGGGGCCCGCGCCGTCGCGCGCGAGGAGATCCGGCCGCGGAGCGAGCTCCAGCACGTCCGCTTCGGCCCGCTCGTCGACGCTCTGATGGTCGTAGGCGGCCCGCTCGACCGCGGCCGCCCACGCGGCCACGCCCGCATCGCGCCCCCGGGCCGCACGGCGAACGTGGCCTGGAGTGGGCTCCGGCCGCGCATCGTAGGGTCCGCCGACGCGCCGGGCCCAACCGACGAGCCGCTCCACGAGGCGACGCTTGCGCGTGATGAGGGCGATGCGGAGGGCGCCGGGTTGCGGCAGCGCCTCATCGAAGCGCGCGTGAAAGGGGCCCTCGGCCGCGAGCGAGTCGCCCGGGAGCTTGGCCTCCAGCACGAACGAGAAGCGTCCCGCGTCGTCGGTCACCGCGTCCGCGAGGGTCTCGACGCCGGCGAAGGTGCGCCGCTCGACGCGCACCCGTACGCGCGCGAGAGGCACGCCCTCGTGGGCGTCTTCCACCGTGCCGGTGTACTCACCGCGGCGCGCGGTGCCCGCGGCGTGCGGCACGACCTCGAGCGACGCCCGCTCCGTCGGGACGCGCGCCGCCCCGGCGCCTTCTCCTCCTCGCGCCGGCGAGGGCACGGCGCGTCTCCGGCCGGCCACGAGCCACCCGACGAGGAGCAGGCCGGCGATCGCGAGCGGCGCGCGCGACCACGAGCTTGGCCCGCGCAGCGCGAGCTCTCCCCGCACCTCCGGACCCGCGAGGTGCCAGGGGGACTGCGGCAGGTAGCGCACACGCACCTCGCGCGTGCCGCCGCCCTCCGCGGAGAACGTCACCACGAGGTTGGCGCGCCCGCCCTCGACGCGCGCGGCCCCAACGACGACGTCGCCGACGGTCGCCTCGACGACACCCTCCGACACGGGGCCCGCGGCGGTCGTCGCGAGCACCTCGATCGGGATGCCCTCCTCCGGGTTCGACGGGCTGCTCGGGCCCTCCAACGTGGGCGAGCGCAACGTGACCCGCGAGTGGATCTCGATGGGCGTGCGCGCCTCCGCCGAGACCGCGTCCGCGTCGCCGGCGAAGGCCAGCACGAGGTGCGTCCCACGCGGCGGGCCGAGGCGCTGCGTCTCGACGTCGATGGCGGCGCGCCCCCGCGCGTCCGTCGTCGCGGTCCCCAGCGGAATCGGCGCGCCGCCGCTCGAGCCCTCGATCGCGAGCGTCAGCGGGAGCCCCGCCAGCGGCTGCGCCACCCCCTCGTCGTCGGTCTCCGCGCTCGCGAAGAAGCGCGCGGGTGTTCGCTCGAGTGACACGGTGCGTGGGCGAGGCTCGAACGCGAGGGAGACCGCGCGGCGACCAAGGTCGACGGGCACGCTGAGCGTGGTCCCCTCGAGGAGGGGCGCGCCCTTCCACGCGAGCGTCGCGATGAAGCGCTCCTTCTCGAGGCGCGCGCGCACGCAAAATCGCCCGCTGCCGTCCGTGGCGATCTCGAGGCCGCGGGTGCGGCCGGTGATGAGCCCGACGCCGCACGAGTGCGCCGCGCGGAGCGCCTCGTCCGTCGCGGGGTCCGCGCCGCCGTTGGCGTCCCGCCGCGCGAGGGTGAGCGCGACGATCTGCTTTCCGAGCGCCTCACCGACGTCGTCGCGGAGCACGCCCTCGACCACGAGATCTCCGCGATCGCGCCTCACGCGCGCGTCGAACGCGCTGTGTCCGCGGACGGTGATGCGCTCGGCGCGCGCTTCGGCGCAGGCGAGCGAGGCCGCCGCGAACGCGAGCGCCGCCAAGGGGCGGTGGGCACCCGCCGCGGAGAGCGTCTCGCGCCGTGGGGCGCGGGGTGAACATTCCGCTCGCGTCACCGTCCAACCGGGCTGCCAATGGCTTCCATCAGGTGCTCTCCACGGCAGGCGCGCTCCACCAGCGCTGCGAGCATCTTTCCAGACCCTCGCCCCTGTCCAGGGGAAAGCGTTCGGTGTACCTTGAAACCACCCATGACGCGCGCGCCTTGGCTTTCCGCGGGGAACCGCTCGACCGTGAGTGGCGCTTCGCCCCCTGGCCGCGCGCGCGTTTGGCTTTCGCGCGTGGGGCGGCTCGCGACGGTCGGGGCGCTCATCGCCACGGTCCTGAGCCCCTCCCTGGCGGTCGCCGACGTCCCAAGCGTCGCGGAGCTCGTGCCCAAGCTGCAGTCGCCCGACGCGCGCGTGCGGGCTGCGACGGTGCTCCAGCTCGGCGCGACCGACGCCGACGACGCCGTGCCCCCGCTCTGCAAGGCCTTGTCCGACGACACCGAGATCGTCCGTATCGCGACGGCGACGGCGCTGCGACGCCTCGCGCGACCGTCGGCGCTCACCTGCCTGCGCGAGCGCCTCACGAGCGAGCCGGCCGAGGGCCCGAAGCTCCAGATGGCGCGAGCGGTGCAGAGCCTCGAGGCGCGCCCGGCCGCTCCGTCGCCCCCGCCGGCTGGCGCATACGAGCCGCCGAGCCATCCAGGCGCGAAGTACTACGTCGCGCTCTCCCCCGTGACCTCGGCGAGCGATCGCCCCGCGACCGAGGTGGAGGCGGTCGTGCTTCGGGCCGTCCGCGCGAAGCTGGAAGAGCAGGCCGACTTCCAGCTCGCGCCCGCGCGCGAGACGCCGGAGGCCGCGCGCAAGGCCCTGGCCGCCAACAAGAAGAAGAAGGGCTTCTTCCTCTCCATCTCGGTCGAGAAGTTCGACTACTCGGGCGGAAATCTCCGCACCAAGGTGAACATCGCGGTGTTCTCTTACCCCGCGAAGGCGCTCATCGCGCCCATCGGGAACGGGGCGACGATGTCGGGCGTGGCGCCGGGCAGCCACGCGGCAGAGGACCAGCTCCTCGCGGCGCTCGCCAGCACCGCCGT
>Ga0073904_10001584_pt1 | contig 17038 bp, 24 predicted proteins | sample KloWWTrecipitate_FD_66668 | JGI IMG/M metagenome (GOLD analysis project Ga0073904, IMG submission 66668) | Active sludge microbial communities from Klosterneuburg, Austria, studying microevolution and ecology of nitrifiers - Klosterneuburg... | ecosystem: Engineered > WWTP > Aerobic digester >... | reverse complement strand
ATTTCTATTTTTTTTCATTCTTTTTTGCTAAAGGTGTTCGCGTGCGTGTGCGAGAGAAAATAGGCTTAGGGCGTTTGTCTGCACTACCTATGAAGTGCAGACGTTTTTTGCATATTGTCTGCACGTCTGCACGTCTGCACTTACTGCGTATAGTAATTTGTCGGGCTGTCGGGCTGTCGGTTTTTGGGGCGCTGCGCTACTGGCTATGTTGTGGTGCCAGCCTCTTGATCGTGGCATCGCAACACAGCCAGCCGGTCGCCTTCTCGTTGTAGGAAACGCTCGGTCGCCTATTGGCGGCCAATTCCCCACCTAAGCACATCCTCACGCGCAGTTCAATCCTGCCAGGCAACGAGCGGGCGAACCTGCGCGCCCGCCTTCCGGCACGTTCACCTACAGGTCAATAGTTTTGTGTTGCCCAACAAAGGCCAAAGGGCGCTTTTTGCGTTTTCGGGTAAATTGATAGTTGACAATGTTTACCGATGGGTGTACTATAGTAGCGTAGGGTTAAGTGGTAAATAGAAACGACCGACAACGGGCCAACGTTGCCGGTCGCAATCCCAGGAGGATTTGAGTGAACAACACGAGTGTATCACCCCAGGAGCAGACGGTCAACCGCTGGAGCGAAACCAAGATCGCTGCATTCCAGCAGGAGATTGACGAAGCAGGTCGAAGCGGACACAAGGTCAAGGTTGCTTTGCCGGACGACGACGGCTTCCTGACCTACGCGCTGACTTTTGCTGTATCGCCAGTTGGTTACGCCGCTGAGGTCAAAGTTTCACGGTCTGGCGAGTTTGTCGAGGCGATGGCTGTGCGCAACGAGACCCTGGAGAAGCTGCTGCACGGTATCGCGGTTTTGTTTGGCAGCCAGCGCCTGATTGACGCCCTTTTGAGCTAGGAGAACACCCATGAAGTCAATTCGCAGCCAGGTCAAGAAGTACATGCGCGAGTGCATCGAAGCAGGCGACTGCACCGATGACGCCGGGGTTGTTTCACCGACGCAACTGGCCGAGGCCGCCTGCGACGAGTTCGACGGGTGGGACGAGGACGACAACGTGCCGGAGTTTTTCTTTGAGCTTGCGGCGGAATTTGCCGAGTAGGAGTCACTAATGAGCTTCTGGACGCAGCAGCAGCAGTCAGTCAAACCGGCGCCGGCCAACGACCATCAGGTCGGGTTCAATCTGTACGCCACTGGCAAGTCTGAAGCCGCTTGCACCAACAACGCTCAGTTGGCTGGATGGCGCAGCGCATGCCGCGCCGAGGCCGCCTGCGCCACCATTGACATGATGGTGGCAGCCGGTCGGCAGCGTGAGATCGATTCGTTTCTAGAGTCCATTTGAAAGGGGAGGCACATGACAACGGGTAACGGTAGCAACGGGGTCGCAGTAGCAACGCCGGTGGTGGATGCGATCAACTTGCAGGCGCTGTGGGACGAGGTGGTCGATACGGTGAAGGTCGTTGAGCATTTGGTTGTCACCACAGCCACGACCGCCTGGGTCGGCAAGCAACTGGAGGCGCTCAACGCCAAAATCGACGGGGTTGCGCAGACGCAGGTTGAGATGGCGCCGGCTTTGGCTGCCGCCGAGGACAGTCTGAATGCGATCACGGTCGGGCTGGATCAGGCGTCTGCTACGCTGGCGACCTTCACCGAGCGGCTGGCGGCAGTGCAGAATCCGCTGACCGGGTTGGCGATTGACGCCTTGCGCCTGATCGACCATTTGAACGCCACCAGCGAAGCGTACCAGCAGGCGCTGCTGGTCGAGGCAGATCGGCGCCGCACGGCGAAGGATGCCAACGCCGCCTTGATCAAGCTGGAGAACGGCCAAATGGCCGACTTCATCACGATGGCCGACGCCGGGGTCGGGCCGTTGAACGGCATCGCCAAGACGAGCAAGGCGTGGCAGACGATGCTGGACGCCGCGATGGAGAAGGCGCGCGACGAGGCGTCGCTGAAGGGCGCGGTGGCGGCTGCACGCAAGGCCGAGCTTGCTGCGGACGAGGCGCGTGCGCAGATGCAGGTGGCAGCCGAGGCATACTCCGCAGCCAAGCACGCCGCCGATTTGATGCAGGTCATTCTGGGCGCTGTCAGCAAATAGGCGCCATTCAACCAACCAACGGCGCTCGGTTCGACAACGAGCCGGGCGCCCATTCCCACGAAAGGGGAAGATCATGTCAAACGCTATTGTTCTCATCACTGGTGCCTCTGGCGGTCTGTCGGAAGTGGAAGAGATGATCCTGGCCGAGGCCGGCAACGACCAGCGCGCTTTCGAGACCATTCCGACCAAGATCACGATTGCGCCGGGTGGCATTGGCGCCTTCGCCACGTCAGACGGCGAGACAATGAAGACCATTTCCGGTGTGGTGGCGGTCGCGCAGATTGCGCGTGCGTATTGGCCGGAGAAGGGCAGCAAACGCCCGCCGCTGTGCTCGTCGCCCGATGGCGTGACCGGCATCCTCAACCAAGAGCCGGACATCGAGCAGGTGCGCGCGGCTGGCACTGCCGCCATGCCGCACACGGCGCTGCGGCTGATGGACGCCGGGCAGCCGGTGCCTGAGCGATTCTCCTGCGTAGACTGCCCAATGTCGCAGTGGGGCAGCGTTCACCAGGACGGCAAGGCCGGTGGCAAGAGCCAGGCATGCAAGGAACTGCGCCGCCTGGTTGTGCTGGTCGATGGGTGGGCGCAGCCGGCGCTGCTGACGCTGCCGCCGACGAGCATCAAGGCATGGGACGCCTTCTGCTCGATGCAGCAGCGAAACCGCTCCGCATACTGGGCGGTGCGCGTGACGATCAGCCTGGAGAAGCAGAACAGCAACGGCGGCGATCCGTACAGCACGGTCGTCATCACGCCGAAGGAGAAGCTGGCCGACAAGACGCTCCTGCAGGCAGTGATCGCTATCCGCCGCGAGTACGAGCAGCTTGTGCGCAGCATGAGCATCTCGCCCGACGAGTACCGCACGGCGCCGGACACTGGCGGTGCGGAAACCGTGACGGTTGATGGCGAGGCGCAGCCGTTCATGTAGTCGCTTGCTGGTCGGTCGGTTGCCTGACCGACCGACCAGCCAACTGGCCGATGGAGGCCGAGATGAACACGTATCTTACTGGTGGTGAACTCCTACTTCCGACTGGCGAAAAATGCCGACGCTGCGGAAAGACGCTCAAGGACGCCGAGTCCGCACGTGTAGGCATGGGGCCGTTGTGCCGGAGTAAAAATCCGGCAGGGCCGGCGCAGACGAAGGATACCGTTGACCAGTTTCTCTACGAGCCGCTGTTGGCGGAAACGCTGGTGCTGCGCCGCCACAGTTCACAGCGTCAAGCCGAGATTTGGACAAACGTGCCGCACTACGCGGTGCAGCACTCACCGTCTGGCTACGAGTGGGGCTACAACGGCAGTGGGCCGGCTGACCTGGCGCTGAATCTGGCTGAGGCAGTCATCATGATCGCCAAGCTGGAAGGTGGGCCGCGCAACAAGTGCTGGATCGGCAGCGTGTCGATGGCTGCTTGGACGATCCACCAAGACCTGAAACGCCTACTGCTCGCCCAGGCGCCGTCGCACGGATTCGAAATGCCATTCATTACGCTGCTGGCGCTGGTGCGACCGATGGTCGAGGAGTTTTGGGCGCAGGCGTATTCCGAACTTGGGGCGGTGCATGTCTAGGGCGCGCATCGGCCAGGGTTGGCGCGGTGGGCGCAGGCGCCTTGTGTACGGCAACGTGCCGGGCTGTCGGCGCTCGTGGCAGGCAATAGACGCCTGGTCGGTAGTTTTCATTGTGATCGTTTTCCTGGCGCTTGTGTGGGCACGGCGCCAAAGTTAGGAGGCAACATGTACGCTTTGATTTGGCTGAGTCGGTATGCCAAAAACGACTATCAACTGGAGGTTTGTGAGACCGTCGAGGACGCGCTGGACGCGGCGGAGTCCAATCGCCTGGAACGCCGCAATTACGGCAAGACCTGGTGGATCACCGCGCCAATGGCACGCCGCGAGACGTTCGTTGGTGCTCAGGAGACGATTTTGGCCGTCAGTTTTGCGAAGTCGAACGAGGACGAGGACTAGGCGCATGCCAATGGATCGCAGCAAGTACCCGCCGAACTGGGAGGCCATTCGTGCCGCAATCCTTGAGCGAGAAGGGCATTGCTGCAAGTTCTGCGGAGTTGCCAATCGCTCGGTCGGCGCCAGGAGTGGCGACGGGCAATGGCACACACCGCGTGAGATTAGGGAGATGGGCGACGCCGAGTTTGGCCGAAAGTTCGCTTTCGGGAAGGCGATCCGAATGATTCGTATAGTGCTCACGGTCGCTCATCTTGACCACGATACGACCAACAACGACACGGCGAACCTGGCTGCGCTTTGCCAGCGGTGCCATCTGCGTCACGACGCGGATTATCACAAAACAAATGCCGCAGCCACACGCCGGCGCCGCAAGGAAGAGCAGCAGCAGGCGCTGCTGACGGAGGCCGAATGACAAAGACACTATATGCATCCCTGCTTGATGCGCTGAGGGGGGCTGAGGGCGCCGACGTCGTGGTGTTGCCGGTACAGCAGGCGAGTGCGCTGGCTTCAATGATCGAGTCGATGAGCGGCATTGCTGTGGCTATCGAGCGAGCGGCGCAGCAGGTCGCGGCGGACGCAAACTACCTGATTGAGGTTGGCGACGCCGTCGTGCTGGAGCAGCCGACCGAGTGGTCGGCGCAGGCGCCGGTCGGCATTGCCTGGCTGATCGCCGATCTGGATCGGGGCGAAGACTGGACAAACGTGCCGCCTGGGTTGCGGCAGCGCATTGTCGACTATGTGCTGGATACGTTGGCACGACGCTATGACCGCTTGGAGGAGGCGATGCAGCACGCGCCGTCTTGGTTGCCGACCTGGACGTCGTTGTATCGCAGCCACAACGCTCGCTGGCGCAGCGTGCGCGCCGGCGCGGTTCGCGCAGAACGGGAAACCTATCTAGGCCACGCGGCGCACTGGAACAAAGTGCGCGCAGGAGGGGAGGCATGAACGAGGAAGATCAGGGTGGTTACTCCGGCATTTTTTACGTGATGCTGGTGATCGGAATTATTGGAGTCCTGGGGTTTTTTTTGGTCGCCGCTGGCGTCGCTGGTGGCATGTAAGGAGAGGTGATGTCGCCAAAAGAAACGCTGACGCTGATCGGGTTTTCGCTAGGGGTTCTGTCCATTTTCGGCATGGCGATCTTCCTCTGGAGGTGCCGTGCCGGTTGATAGGAGTCAAGTCCTATTGGCCGTTCGATACGCCGTGCGCCAAATGAGCGATGAGCAGGCGCGCCGGCGCTTCGATGAGCTAAAAAGCAGGTACTTGATCGGCGATGAGAGTGAGGAAGTTCTCCTGCTCGCCGAACGACTGGGCGAGCAAGGCGAGATTTGGACGTTTGATTTTCGCAATGAGACATGGCGCCGCAAAGGGGCGCAAGGAGACGCACCATGAAGTTAGTTGCTTACACGCCAGGGCCATACGAACCGGGGCCGCAGGGAGATGATCAGCATGGTTTTTGCTCTGTTCGTTTGGTGCTAGCTGTCGCGCTGGCGATCTTGCTTTTGACCTTGCTGGCCGGCGCCATTCGTGGCGCCAAGCCGCCGACCGACGTCGGGCGCTGCCCGAAATGCGGACGGTCATACTGGGACTGTGCCTGCCCGACCGACGAGTAATGGGAACGCAGACAAAGAAACTCCAACAACGCATCCTGGCGGCAGCCGCCGCCAGGAGCGAGTTGGATACGCTCGCCTGGTTTGTCGAAATGAAGATCGGCCCGGTCGAGCATGCGGGCGCACCGTGGCCGGGCAGTCTGGTGCCGGTCGTGCCGGTGGCTGGCGACGCCGAGACCAGCCGCCAGTGGGCGGAGATACTGGAGGCGCTCTTTAAAGGCGCCAACGCTGGCCGGGAATTTGCACTCGCACTCACATCCTGGGACGTGCTGAAGGCGACGGGGGTTGCCTGGTACGAGTGGGGAGAACGCACGTTCGATGTGGTATGCCCAGGGTGCGGGGCGATCAACGACGACTGTATATGCCGAGCGATCAAGGAGGTAGTGAGTGCGTGAAAGCCAGGTTTATCGGCACTTTGTGAAAATGGCCGACGACGAATGGCAGGTGCTTTGGGGTGGCTACGCGGCGTTTGTGCATAAAATGCATGGGCGCTGGACGGTGCATCTCTTAGGCGGTTCGCGCCTGCTCGACAGAGACTTTCCTACGCACCAGCAGGCGATTGACGCCTACTGGAACATCAAAGCCTTATAGGGAGGCAACAATGACCGAACGATCTGAGGATTACGGACGCACGCTCATGGGGTGGATCGAGGCGCTGCAGATCATGGCGCCGCACTATCCAGGAGGCATCAACACTCGCTCGCCGCTACATGGCGAGCACGACGAGGTTTATGCGATCAAGGCCGAATTTCTGCCGGAGGATTCAGAGGACGGCCAGAAGCTGCTTTCGATGGGCTGGTTTGTCTGCGAGTACACAAACTGTTGGATGCGGTTCACATAAAAAGGTGCAAAATGATCTCGCCTTCAATACTGGCCGGGAAGTTGGACGACACGGCAAACAGAGACTTTGCGACAGAGAGTGCAATCGTGCGCCTGCTGTTCGGCGCCGAGACGATGCAAGTGACGCACGGCGCTGACCCAAACACGTCTTTTCTCTACATTGTAGATCGCCAGGCGACGGAGGACGTGCATCCTTCCTGGTGTCTCAGGATGCACGCATGGAGGGGGGCGAATAGCGTCGAGTTCTGGGGGCGTGCGGTGCCTGCTTGGTCGATCAATGTAGTCTCTGCCTGGGAGTTGCTGCGAATTTTGTCCGAGCAGTCGCTGCCAGACTGGGAGGTGTTTTGGGACGCGTTCAGCGAGCGTGCGCCAACGCTGCGCAGCCTGGCCGGGGTGCCGGCGACAAACGTGGCACGCGCCATCACGCGGTCGGTGGCCGAGGCACTTGCCGTCTACCACCTGCACATGCGTACAAGGTCAATCGGCGACGTTTTTGTGCAACACCTGTTGAAAACAAAGGAATAGACCAATAGGTCAACTTTGTTTCGGCATGGTGACAATCTATTGACTTCGTGGTAAATTTTCCATACAACCAGGGTGCGGTGGCTGCCGGGGCGCCACCGCATTTTCTATTTCCGGCAGCCACTCGCATCCGCTTTCTATGGATGGAGGACACCATGCAAAACACGAACAAACTCGCTGCCACGTTCAAAAGCCGAAAGTTCTGGGCAAGCTGGATCAGCGTGCTGGTCTCGCTTGGAGTGGTCGTCTGGTCGGAGACGCAGCAGGCCGAGATCGCCAATTCGCTGGCCGTGATTGCTGGCGCGCTGGCGCCTGTGATCGTTGGTGCAATCTACGTTATGTCAACGGCGATTGAGGACGCGGCACGCGCTCGCGCGCAGACGACCAACAAACCGGAGGCTAACCAGTGACGGACGACGCATCACTTACAGGCGCCTTGCTCAAGATTCAGTACGTCAGGCTGGCCGACGCCGTGCTATGGGACAGGAATCCCAAGAAGCATGATTGGGTCAGCCTGATGGCATCTATCCGCAAATATGGCTTTCGTGACGCTCCGATCTACGACGGCACGCTCGGCGCTATTGCTGCCGGCAACGGTCGCATTCAGGCGCTGCAAACTATGTTCCAGGCTGGCGAGCCGGCGCCGGTCGGGGTCGGGGTGGACGCTGTCGGCGCCTGGTACGTGCCGGTGCAGTTTGGCATTGACGCAGCCTCGCGGCAGGTGGCCGAGGCGTTCGCTGTCGATCACAACAACCTCACGATGGCCGGCTTTAGCCTGGCCGAGCAAGCGCGGTTGTGGGAGGCCGACGACTATGCCGACCTGGTGCAGTCGTTGCGCGCTGACGGTGAACTGCCGGTGTCGGTGGACGGCGCTGAGTTCGATGCCTGGCTGCAGGAGCTTGCCGGGCTGGACGAGCCGGAGCCAGACGACCGCGACGCCGAACCGGTCGATCCGAACGACGAGCTTCGCGAGAAATGGGGCACGGAGGTCGGCGATATTTGGGAGTTGAAGGCGCCGGATGGTCGGACGCATCGCCTGGCTGTTGGCGACAGCACAGACGGCGACACGATAGGGCGACTGTTGGCCGGGAGGCAGGCAGCCTGCATGTGGACAGACCCACCCTATGGGGTCAGCTACGTTGGCAAGACCAAAGACGCCTTGACCATCGAGAACGACGGCGCCGACGACCTGCCGGCTTTCCTGGCAAAGGCGTTTGCTGTCGCCAACGGTGCGTTGATGGACGGTGCGCCGATCTATGTGGCGCACCCTGCCGGGCCGTTGCAGATGGTGTTCAACGATACTTTTACTGGCGCCGGCTGGAAGTTTCACCAGACGCTGACCTGGGTGAAGAACTCGATGGTGCTAGGGCACTCCGATTACCACTACCAGCACGAGCCGCTCATGTATGGCTGGAAGCCGGGCAGCCATCCCTGGTACGCCGGGCGAGATCGGGTGTCTGTGCTGTTTGTGGATCGGCCAAGCCGCTCTACCATGCACCCCACCATGAAGCCGGTGCCGCTGATCGTAGAGACGCTGGCGAACAGCACCAAGACCAACGACGTGGTATACGAGCCGTTCGGCGGTTCGGGCAGCACGATGGTGGCCGCCGAGCAGTTGCGCCGGCAATGCTATGCCTGCGAGCTTTCGCCCAACTATGCTGCCGTCATCCTCCAACGCATGTCGGACGCCTTCCCAGAGTTGACCATCCGCAAGGTGGACGAGATCGAGGACTACAAACCAATCGTGGTCATGGCCGGTGAAGGCGTGCCGGTCGAGAGGCCGGTCGTCACGAAGGCCGACGTGCCGGACGCTGTTTGGCCGTCAGACGATTACGGCATTCCGATCCTCGACCTGGCGATGCAGGCAGACGCCGCCGACGTGCCGATCATGGTCTGGGGTGGCTATGGCAGCAGCCGTAAAAAAACCAAAATGCCGGGCACGTGGCTGTTCTACACCGAGGATAGCCGCTTCGAGGCGCTGTGGGACGATCCGACCACGGTCGTCAACTCAGGCTGCGTCAACGCTGCCGAGCCGAACTTTTCCTGCTACTCGCAGATGCCGGAGGCGCAGTGGTTGTGGCAAATCTACCGCAAGCGGTGGATCGCCAGATACTGGCAAAGCAAGGGTGTTCGCGTCTTTGTCGATCTGAACGTCTACCGAGGCGCGTACCACTACAACCTGCTCGGTGTGCCGGCAGGCTGGAAAGCTTACGCGACGCGCGGCTATACCGACCGTCTGGACTGGACGGACGAGGAGTATCAGATGGCCGTCGAGCGTGCCGGCACACCAGAGGGCGTGATCTTCCTGGTCTATGGCGGAGGCGCCGAGGTGCGCAGTCGCTGCAAAGAGCGTGGTTGGCTGTGGATACCGGAGGGGCGTGACGTGCTGCGAGGGCGCTACGCCGACGAAGCTATGCGTGGTGAGGACGCAAAGGGCGTCAATGTGATCACAAGGTAAGGAGGTTGAGATCATGGGCAAAAACACTGGGGGTAACCGTAAGAAGGGGCGAGCAGGGGCCGGTGGTGCTGCCGCCAATGTCGGGCCGGGACAGCAACTGGCCGGGCCGCAAGCTGCTGGCGTCACATCAAAATGGGTGGAGGCGGCGTTCGGCACAACCAATCCGAGCAAACTGTTTAACGAGAGAGGACTGACAGTCGATGTTAGTGTGGCAGGCGACGTGACGATTTGGGCGCAAGGCGACGGTTCAAGCCTGCAGGGGTTCGCGCAAAGTCTATCAGCCTTCGCTTTTCGGAGTGGATTTGAGCTAGAGGCGACGTCGGGGGTTCTGCCTTTACCGAACGGAGAATTCCAAAAGTATAAGTTGGTAGGAGGCTAATCGATGGGCAAGAATACTGGGGGCAACCGTAAGAAGGGGCGAGCAGGGGATGCAGGACAGAACGGCGACACAAAGCCGGCAAAGTCCATCGGTGGGCTGTGGTTTGACGACACGGCCCACGTGTGGCGACAGAAGACGAATGGGCAGATCGTGCCGGGTTTCAAAGGCGAAAAGATACCGCTCAAGGCGAATCTTAGTGCGTCTCGTTACGGCAAACATGGCATGTTGACGGTTCCGGCTACCGCTGCTGAGGTCAATGGTGTTTCACTGTCGGCTGGAACGGACAAGTTGGCATCCGGCTATTCCGCGCCGATGCGCATCAAGACCACGAACATCGGAAATCAAAAGTTTGTCTTGGTTGCTTCAGCCAGTGGACAGGTGCGCGCTCTGGCAAAAACCAGGGAGAATCTTCTCGGCTTTGCCGCCGACATGATGTTCACCGTCTACGAGTAACGATGGCGCCGGCAAAGATCGAGCAGGAGTGGGTCGAGGACGTTTCCGAACAACTCGACCGCATAACCGGTCATGGCGCGCAAAAGAAGCGCGACACGATCATAGCGCTGGTGGACGCTCGTCTGAACCAGCGCACCGACGCCACCGCGTTCCGGCAAGTCGGCACGGCGCACAAGATCACATACCACAAGTCGTGGAAGCACGATCCAACCTTTATCGAAGTGCTGGCCGAGGTGGAACGCCTGGCGACGCACTGGCGCAATATGCGCCAGGCGCGTTACCTGGCCGAGGCCGCCGACCGTCTGGCGCAGTTGACGCCTTCTGCCGTCACCGTGCTGGCGAAGGCGATGAAGTCGGACGATCTGAACGTGGCGCTCAAGGCCGCCTTTGGCGTGCTCGACCGCGCCGGCATGCAGACCGCAGCCAAGCAGCAGCACGAGCACACGGGGCCGGAGGGTTTGCCGGTCGGCACGCTGATGAGCCTGGAGGAGTGGCGCCGCTACCAAGCCGAGCAAAAGAAGGGCGCGGAGGATATTCTTGACGCGTTCGATACGCAAGTCATCGGAGAGACGGCGCTTCCTGCTTGAGCATTTGTATTTGCCTGGCGCAACGGGGGTCGAAGGGGCAAAGTGGGAGTTCTTTCAGTTAGACCACCTGGACGACGACAGCACGTTCCGCATCGAGAACAAGTCCAGGCAAATTGCCTGGTCGTGGCTGACCGCTGCCGAGGCTGTGGCCGAAGCGATCCTCGCCAAGCAATCCTCGATCTTCATCTCGATCAACCAGGAAGAGGCGCAGGAGAAGATACGCTATGCGCACGCCGTCTACGATGCGATCTATGGTATAGCCAACCTACCGAGGATTGTGCGCGACAACCGTCTCGGTATCGAGTTGTCCAACGGCGCTCGCCTGTCCAGCCTGCCGGCGCGCCCACCGCGTGGCCGTGCGCGCCACACAGTCTATATGGACGAGTTCGCGCATGTGCGCGACGCCGGGCTGATCTACACGGCAGCCATTCCGATCATATCGAAGGGTGGGCGTCTACGCATCGGTTCGTCACCGTTCGGTGCGTCAGGCAAATTTTGGGAGATATTCACGCAGCGCCTGAACCGCTATCCTGGTTACACGCGCATCACCACACCCTGGTGGGCGGTGCAGTCGTTCTGCAACGACGTGCGCCGAGCAAGGGTCGAGGCGCCGGCGATGCTGACCAGCGACAGGGTCGAGCGGTTTGGCAACGCTCGCATGCGCACGGTTTTCGAGAACATGCTGCTGGAAGATTTCCGCCAGGAGTACGAGGCGGAGTTTGTCGACGAATCGACCGCGTGGATCACTTGGGAAGAGATCAGGGAAGTGGAAGACCAAAACCTGATCTGGTTCAAGAGCAGTTCTGTCGGCCAGGATGTCGGGGCAGCGTTCGAGGCTATCGAGGGGCTGCGCCAGGCATGTGCAGACCGGAAGGCGGAGTTTTCGTTTGCCGGCGGCATGGATATTGGGCGCAAGCGCGACGCTACCGAGATCGTGCTGGTCGGCATCAGCAGCACGGAGTCGTTTCCGGTGCGCCTGGCGATCACGCTGGAGCAGGCGCCGTTTGACGAGCAGTGGGCGGTGCTCGACCGCATCATGGAGGCGCTGCCGGTCGCGCGGCTCTTTATCGATCAGAACGGCATCGGCATGCAGTTGGCGGAAGCTGCTTCCGCCAACTGGCCGTACAAGGCCGAAGGGCAGACATTCACGGCAGCATCGAAGGCGCTGTGGGCAACTGACGCCAAGATGCTGATCCAGAAGCGCAAGACGCCGTTGCCGGTCGACCGAGGGCTGGCGTACCAGATACACAGTATCAAACGCAAGCCGACCACAGGGGCGCAGATGCAGTACGACGTCGAGCGAAACGAAAAACATCACGCCGACAAGTTTTGGGCATGGGCGCTGGCGCTGGCCGCCGTCCAGTCGCTGGTCAGGGAAGACGGCGACACCGTTCGAGTATACAGCCGCCGCAGGAGGTAAGAGGGGCATGGCAACAAACGAGCAGTTCGCAGAGGCACTCTATACGCTGGTCACCAACTCAGCGTTGATGGACAGGCTGTCGCTGGCCGGCGCATCCGGCAGGATGTACGGAGGCAGCCGCGACGTGTTCGACGCGGCCGGCTACGAAAAGCTGCTGTCGTTCGAGGTGATGTACGACGCCTACAGGCGCCAGGACGTGGCAAAGCGTATTGTGCGCGCCGCGCCTGACGAAACCTGGCGTTTGCCTCCGACCGTCGTGGACGGCGCTAACACCGAGGACGGTAGCGATAGCACGCCGTTCGCCGAGGCCGTCAGTCAACTCGTGGCCGGCATGCAGACCGGCGCCGCCGACGCGCCGCCAGGGTTGTGGCACTACGCGAGCCGCCTTGACCGTATTTCCGGCATCGGTCGGTATGGCTGCATGTTGCTCGGTGTTCGCGACGGACAAGAGCTTGACCAGCCGCTGCAGCCGGGAAAGCGTGATCTGAAAGACCTGCTTTACGTGAGCGTCTTTCACGAGGGCACGGCGGATATTGTCGAGTACGCGCGCGACAAAAACGATCCGCGCTATGGCAAGCCGCTGTTCTATACGCTGACCATCGGCAGCGAGGAGGTAGCGACGGCGACAAAGCGCGTTCATTGGACGCGCGTGATTCACGTCGCGGAAGATCTGGAGGACGACGACACGTTCGGCACACCGCGCCTGGAAGCCTGCTGGAATCGAGTGACCGACATCCTCAAAATCATGGCCGGCGCTGGCGAGGCCGCCTGGAAGCTGCTCGACGCCGGACATATTGTCACCACGCGCGAGGGCGCCAGGCTACCGTCCAAACCGGACGATCTGCATGCGCTGGAAGACCAGATCGATGAGTTCGTCAACGGGCTGCGCCGCTGGCTGCTGGCCGAGGGGCTGGATACTAGCAGGCTGGAGGGCAGCGTCACCGATCCGAGTGGGCTGGTGTATACCAACATCGCGCTCATCTCGGCGGCAACAGGCATACCACAACGCATCCTGCTCGGCAGCGAGCGGGGCGAGTTGGCGTCCAGCCAGGACGAGAGCAACTGGGCAAAGCAGATCGAGACGCGCCAGCAATCCTATGCCGGGCCGCTGATCATCCGACCGCTGGTCAATCGGCTGATCTATGCCGGCATCTTGCCGATGCCGACCACAGGCAACTTCGTGATCAAGTGGCCGGCGCTGGTCGATAGCGACCGCGCGCGTGACGCTGGTATTGCGGCCACGGTCGCCGACGCGCTGACCAAGATCGGCGCCGAGATCGATCCGGTGATCTTCGCTGAGACCTACTTCCCAGACCTGCCCAGGGGCGCCGTCAAGCGTGCGCCACAGCCGCCACAGCCGCCACAGCAGCCGCAGCAGCCTCTTGGCATGGTTGCACCAGAAGGCCAGCCAGACGCCGCACAGCCGCCACAGCAAGGCGCAGAAGGGCAGCCGGACGCCGAGCCGGAGAACGGAGGTGAGCCGGTTGCCAATACCGGCGCTCGCTTTCGTGGGCCGGTCTGGTTCGTCGCTGGTGAGGAACGCCCAGTCCAGTATCCGTGACGGCACGGTCGCCTTGCGCCTGTCGCGAGGCGATCAGTATGCCGAGCAGTGGACAAAGGCCGAGATTGAGCAGGTGGCGACCGCCAACCTGTATGCGGCGCTGCAGGAGCAGGCAATCGAAACGATGGTGCTGCTCGGTATCCCACCTGGGCCGGTCGGCGCCTGGTATGATCCGCCGCCGATCTTGGTGGAGGCGCCGCACGATCCTGGGCAACGCCTGCCGGTGCCGGTCAGCCTGGTGACCAACACGATTGACGTGCTGGCGATGATCGCGCAGGCAGAGCAGTTGTGGAAGGCCGGTTCAGGCGCAAACGCTACGATGGAGGGCGCTGACAACCTGATCGCCTTCAGCAACACCTGGCTGCCGCTAGGACAAACGGCGGCAGTCAAACAGGCGCAAGGACAGCCGCTTTCGCCAAACGAGCAGTTGGCGCTCACGGTCAAGCTGCGCATGGACAGCCTGACCGCAGACGCGATCCTGGACAGCGACAACCAACCAAAGTCCGCAACCGACTGGGCGAAGAACGCAAAGGCGTCGTGGGTAAACCACAAGACGACTTTGGCGCCGACCGCGCTGCCGACGCAGCCGGTGGCTGCCGGGCAGCCTGACCCGAAACTCACCAAACCGTCCATCCAGGGACTACTCAACGCCGCCAAGCCGCACGAGGTAGACAAAGCCTGGGCGACAGCGTTCGGCCAGGCTATGGACGCCACGGGCGACGATGTGGAGAAGGCGATCAGCCTGGTTGCCGAGGCGATAGGTGAGACCGACGAGAAGGGCGCCGAGTATCTTTGGACGCACCTGCAGTCGCACGCCACGAACGGAACAGGCACGCCGGCAAAGTTGTCGGCCAGTTACGCCGCGAGCGTGCAGAAGTTCGTGAAGCCGGTGGCTGCTCCGCCGCTGCCTCCGCTGCCCGACATGGCGAAGAACTGGCTGAACGACGTGAAGGGCGTGCCGTACAAGAAGAGCGACGTTGAGGCGGTCTATGAAACGGTGGACGTCGCTTTTGCGGTATACGGAGACATGCCAACCGCTATAAATATTGTAGCGCAGAAGCTAGGCACGACGCCTGCGGTGGTGCAAGGTGCGATCTTCCAGCACCAAATAAACTGGAGTGGCAACGAGTCGGACGGCATATCGGACGCCATGACCTATCTTGCTTCCGGCAACGTGCCAGTTGCGGACATCGACGCTTTGCTGGCTGGTTACTATGGCGCCGCCGCCAAAGACCCAACCTTGTCGGTGCAGGACAAACTCACCGCCGCCGACAAAGCTGCCAAACACGGCAGCACGGCTGCGCCTGCGATGGCGCCACTGGCTGCGCCTGTAGTGGTGAAGCCGCCACAAATGCCGCACAAGGTTGACGCCCTACTAAAGCCTTACAAGAACAAGCCGCTAAAACCAAACTCGCCAGTGTACACGATGGCGTATACCGCACTGCTGGACGATGGCTACGAGCCAGCGACGGCACTGGCGATGATGGCGCGCTCGGCGAAGGTCGGCCAGACCGACATGCAGGCTTTGCTGATCAAGCAGTTGGAAGAAGACGCCGCCGATCCATACGACAATTACTTTGACCACGAAAAGAAGAAGTTTGCAGATACTGCGCAAAGGCTAAAGGCGATTGGTGCAACGAACGTCACGGCTGCGAAGCCGGCTGCGGTAACGGGGCTGTCGCCAACCGCAGCCTACGCAGCGTCACAGGCGAGAAGTACAAAAAATTTGACTGCACAGCAGTTCTCTTTGAAGACGGCATTCGAGAAGGAAGTTGCTGCCGGTACAGACCCTGGCGCAGCCATCGACATGATCGCCCAGGCTGCCAATATGAAGCCGGACGCCGTCAAAGCGGCGATCATAGCGCATACCAGCCACATGATGACGAGCGGCAGTTACAGTGACGGCGCCAAGCAACAGGCGAGGGCGTTACAATCGCTGGCGCAAGGTGCTACTTCGCCAGGGTTGACGCCAACGCCACCACCCACGCCGAAACCAACGCCACCACCAACGCCGAAGGTCGCTTTACCTGCGGCAGTGGTAGGGGCGCTGAACGCGGCGAAGAATATGCCCACCATCACGCAGGACAGTAAGAATTTGCTGCTGGCTTCCGCGTTCGATCAGGTGATCAAGTCTGGCGGCGACGGCGCGCTGGCGATTAAAGCAATAGCGCAGCAGATGGGCATGTCCGAGGCGGACGTCAAGGCCAGTATTGTCAGCAATCTCAACGCCAGCTTGTCCGATCCGGCAACGCCTGCACACGTCGCTGCCGCAGCAAAGAAGAACCTGGCGGCAGCGTCTGCCTATACGCCGACGACCGGGCCGGTGGCGCTGCCGTCTGCCGGTCTTGCGCAGACGCTCGACCACGTCCTTGTGGACGCCGTGCAACTCGGTATCCAGAACGGTGTGCAGTTGTTCGAGGCCGTCAATATAGGCGTGAACTGGCAGTTGGCGAACGTCTGGGCGCAGAACGCGGCCCAGACCTACGCGTATGGGCTAGTGGCGGACATCAACGCCACGACGGTCGCCAAGCTGCAAAGCGTAATCGGTGGGTGGGTTGCTTCCGGCAAACCAATGACCGACCTGCGCGCCGAGTTGCTTAAGGCCGGGGCCGGCATCTGGGACGAGCGGCGAGCGAGCCTGATCGCCGTAACCGAGGTTACGCGCGCCTATGAGGTCGGCAGCCTGGCGATCTACAACCAGGTCGAGGGCGTTGAGGGCGTCGAGTGGGCGACCAGCAAAGACCGGCACGTGTGCCGGATATGCGAGCCGATGAACGGCAAGACCGGCAAGCTGACAGGGGAATATCCAGGAGGGATGCGTATACCTTCGCACCCTGGTTGTCGCTGCTGGTCGAGGCCGGTCGTGGCTATGCCGAGCAAGCCGGTCGTGAAACCGAAGCCTGTGGCGCCGCCGCCGAAGCTGGTCAAAGGCACGTCGGGCGATCCGAGCGTTGACGCCAGCGCGCACATGGCCGCCGACGCGATGAACGCCGGAGATAAAGACGCCGCCAAGCACCACTACCTGAACGCCTACAAAGCTGCGCTCAAAAAGACCAACTTCGACGGTGCACAGGCTGTTGAAATGCTGGCGCAGGCGAGCGGTGCGCAGTCAGGCGACATCAACGCTATGCTCACCGCGCACTACGCAGGCATCATGGCCGATCC